>Ga0213881_10001517_pt1 | contig 10923 bp, 6 predicted proteins | sample BarmaccoBMER_R08_FD_160104 | JGI IMG/M metagenome (GOLD analysis project Ga0213881, IMG submission 160104) | Barbacenia macrantha exposed rock microbial communities from rupestrian grasslands, the National Park of Serra do Cipo, Brazil - ER_R08 ... | reverse complement strand
GCCGCCGGGTCATAGGCGACGACCACCCCGACACGCTGGAATCGGCCAAGTTTCTAGCTGTTGCGCTGCGGGAGTCGGGGCAGGCTGAGCAGGCCCGCCAGCTTGCCGCTGACACGCTGACCCGCAGCCGCCGGGTCCTGGGTGACGACCACCCCCGCACTTTGGACTCGGCCAATACCCTTGCGGTCATCCTGCGGGCGTTGGGGCGGGTTGAGCAGGCCCACCAGCTGGCAGACGATACCCTTACCCGCTGCCGCCGGGTCCTGGGCGACGACCACCCCCGCACTCTCAACTCGGCCGCTGTCGTTGCTGTGACGCTGTGGGAGTCGGGGCAGGTTGAGCAGGCCCGCCAGCTTGCCGCTGACACCCTCGCCCGTAGCCGCCGGGTCCTGGGCGACGACCACCCGCACACCCGAAACGCGGTCAAGATCCTTGCCCTCATCCAACAGGAGTCCACGCAGGTTGAGTCCCGTTAGGTTGCCCACCACGTTGCCGGTGTCTTCTTCCGACGTAGCGGTGACCTTCGGGGGGAGATCGCATGGGTGGCACTGTGGGCACGGGGATTGCAGCGAGCTGATCTGAATCGGGAAAGGTAGAGGTCCCACCCAGCGGATACCGAGTGGTCGAAGACATTCACCTGAGATTCCTGAACGTCCTATCAGAATCTACATGCTTACTATGAGTCCCCGGGCTTCGGCTATCCGAAGGTACCCGACCGCTACGCGCCCAGCGTTACACTCTTTGAATGTTCAGTGATCGCAACGCGCGGAGAGGGGTCGAGCGATAAATCTTATGGGCCGCCTTGGTCGCATCGTCTTGCAATCCGAGTCAATGTTGCCGTACTACCACAATTATTCATCCGGGACCGGCGCGGCCGCTCTAGCGGTGGTCGTGGTGCATGGAATTAAGCGTAACGCGGATGATTATTTCCGATCGATCATGCGTGCCGCGGTCGATCTCGACGTTGCGCAGCGGACTCTCATCATCGCACCGCACTTTCAGATCGAGCACGATACCCGAAAGGCTGGTGACGCATATTGGACAGACTCCGGCCCAAGCTCATGGAAAGACGGCGGAGACGCTGTCAAGCCTGCTGGCCTCAGCTCGTTTCAGGTCATGGATAAAATTCTCACGACCCTGGCAGGCAAACATCAGTTCCCCCAGTTGACCCGAGTTACCCTTGTCGGACACTCAGCCGGTGGCCAATTCATTCATCGTTACGCCGCGTGCGGACGGGCGCCAGAAACGTTGCCAGGCATGCCAGTCAGCTACGTAACCGCCAACCCATCTTCCTACCTATACCTAAGCTCACACCGTCCGGTCGACAAAAGCCAACTTCGGCTATGTCCTCAGTATAACGACTACAAGTACGGGCTAGACAACCGTAGCGGATACCTTAGCGTCTTCAGTGATGAGCAAATCCGCCGGCAATACGCGAGTCGCCGAGTGGCCTACCTGCTCGGCGGCGCTGACGTTCACCAGGACAAAGACCTCGAAAACAACTGTGCCGCCCGCGCGCAAAGCGCCAACCGCTTCCAGCGTGGCTGCTTTTACCACTCCTTCATCAAGACCTTTCTCCCCTCGGCACGACACGACCTGGTCGTCGTTGCCGGAGTGGGCCACGACCACGATGCGATGTTCAATTCCGTCCCGGGCAAGACAGCCATCTTCACCCTGCCTACCTGTCAGATACCACGTAAGAAGCGCTTCCAACGATGGTCCATTCTCGATGGGATCGGTAAAGAGTAGTGCTAGCCGACAACCGAGACGGAAGACGAAGAAAAGATCAAGAAAACCATTGTTTGGGCAAGTTGAATACGGTGGCCAGGGGCGGGGTCGAACCGTCGACCTTCCGATTTTCAGGACTACGGTAATTCGTTCGCGCTTATTCGCCACCGTCCTTGACCTGCGTCAAAAAGGCCACACGGTGATAGGCGAACGTTGGCGAACGCTCACGAATGAGACGGAAAAAGAGACGACACGAGTAGCGCAACCGGCCGAGCCCACACCCGCAGACCCCTGTCGCTGCAAACTTACTCGGTCGTTCCGGGTTGCCGCCCGCCCGTTCCGGGTTGACGCTCGCCGTCCCCATCCTCTCCCCAAGGGTTGGAGTCTCCCGACATGCCGGGACGGTTCATACCGGACGTCGACGGTTGTTTCGGTGGGTAAGGATGGAGATGATCACGGGATGGCCTCCTTACCGTCCGACGTGAGGGCGAAGCAGCAGAACACGCACCGCCTCGCTGTGGTGTTCGCCGTGGACATGAGAACTGGCCGCGGACGAGGTTGCATCCCCAGTCCTTTGAGCCCCCAGAAGCGCACAGCCTGCTTTCCGCTCCCGATCTGTGCTACGAGCGGGTTCCTCGTTGTGCTCGCGCAGCTGGATCGTCGTCTGCGTTGTCGTCAGCTCTGTCGCCGGCTGACCTGTCCAGGGCTGGCCTGCCTTACTGCCCCTGTCATCTCGTCTTCTTAGTTTGAGTCGTTGACGTGCGCGGCTGTGTCCGAGGGTGTGTCAGCCGTGTGGGTGGTGAGGGGTAGGCGGGCAGCACTGACTTGTCGATGGACCGTTGGTTGTCCGTGGCTGGTTCGTGGTTTATTTGTCTTGCTGGTAGCCGCAGAAGTGCAGATGCTGTGTGTCGTGGCACGGCCACGGCGGGTGTTTCTTAGTCATACCTCGGAGCTGGCGCGGTTTCCGGCCGGGCGATCGTTTGTGGCGGCGGCGGAGCATGCGGTGACTCGGGCCGGAGACGCCATTGTGGATATGGCGTATTTCGGGCCACGGGAGCAGCAACCGGCGCAGGTGTGCGCTGATGCGGTGCGGTCGGGTGATGTGTATGTGGCCGTGGTGGGATTTCGCTATGGCGCGCCGGTGGCCGATCGCCCGGAGCTGTCCTACACGGAGTGGGAGTTTCAGGTCGCCAGCGAGGCTGGGTTACCGCGACTGGTGCTCTTGATCGGCGAGGAGGCCCAGGGGCCGAGAGATCTGTTTGTTGATCTGCGGTATGGCGCGCGGCAGGAGGCTTTCCGGGCCCGGCTGGCTGAAAGTGGGCTGACCACGGCGACAGTGAAGACCCCGGAAGAGCTCAGCGAAGTACTGTTTCAGGCACTGGTAGGACTGTCAGCTGCCCGATCGGAAGCTGCGTTGGCAGAGCAGGTGTGGAGCGTGCCCGCGCGGAACCCAATGTTCACGGGGCGGCAGGAGCTGCTCGCCAGGCTGCACACGGCGTGGAGCGGCCCGTCGAGGGCGGTGGTACAGGCCCTGTATGGGATGGGTGGGATCGGGAAAAGTGCGCTGGCCATCGAGTATGCCCACCGCTACGGGGCGGACTATGACGTGGTCTGGTGGGTACCGGCGCAGCAACCGGCGCTGGTGGGCGGTCGGCTGGCTGAGCTGGCTCAGGCTCTGGGTATAGCAAGCGTCACCGACCCGGTGACCGCGGCAGTGGGTCGACTGCTGGGGCTACTGCACGAGCAGCAGCGATGGCTATTGATTTTCGACAACGCTGAAGATCCGGTTGCGCTCGCCCCGTATCTGCCGGGGGGCAGCGGGCATGTACTGATCACATCACGAAACCCTGATTGGCAGGAGCTGGCCATTCCGGTGGGGGTCGAGGTGTTTAACCGAGACGACTCCATTGCGCTGCTACGACGCCGCGACCCGCAGGTGGCCAGGGACGATGCAGGACAGGTCGCCGAAGCTCTGGGGGACCTGCCACTGGCGTTGACCCAGGCCGCGGCGCATCTGGCTGACACCGCCACCCGGGTGGCGGATTACCTGGCCTTGCTCGCCGAGCGGACCACCGAGCTGCTGGCCCAGGACGTCCCCAGCACGTATCCGGTATCACTGGCCGCCAGCGTCCAGATCGCCCTCGAGCGGCTGGCTACGCAGTCCCCAGCCGGGCTCCAGCTGCTCACTCTGGCCGCCTACCTGGCACCAGAGCCCATTCCCCTGACGCTGTTCACCACCCATCCTGGTGCGCTGCCCGACCCCCTTGCGACGGTAGCCAGTGATCCACTGGCGTTTACTGAGCTGACCCGACTGGTGCGCCAGCAGGGGCTGGCCCGGATGGAGCCCGCCACTTTGACGCTACATCGACTGCTCGCCGCGATCCTGCGCACTCAGTCCTCCCAGCGACCCGACTTTCCGCTGCTGGCGGTTCGCCTGCTGCGCGCTGCGGTGCCCGCCGAGAGCCGTTGGGAAAATCCACAGGCCTGGCCGGTCTGGCGCCAGCTTCTTCCCCACGTCCTGGTCGCCACCGACCCCAACCGTAACCTCAGTGCAGTCGAGGAGGACGTGGCGTGGCTGCTGGTACGCGCTGCCATGTATCTGACGGCTCAAGGTGAAGCCGCCCCCGCCCGGTCGCTATTCGAACGTGCCTGGGACCTGCGCCGCCGCCTGCTCGGCAACGATCATTCCGACACCTTAGAAGCGGCCAGCCGCCTCTCCTTGAACTTGTGGACATTGGGTCAGCATGAAAAGACCCGTCAGCTTGCTGCGGACACCCTCACCCGCATGCGCCGGGTGCTGGGTGAGGACCATCCCGACACCCTGCGTGAGGCCTACCTTCTTGGCTATGCCCTGCGCGAACTGGGACATTACCAACGGGCCCTCCAATTGGGCGAAGACACCCTCGCGCGCTGTCGCCGCGTCCTAGACGAGGACAACCTGCTTACTTTGACCGCGGCATTTAGCCTCGCTCCCACTCTGCGGGCACTGGGACAACACAAGCGAGCTCGCCAGCTCGGCGAGGACGCCCTCATACGCATGCGCCGGACCCTGGGCGAAAACCACCCCTATACCCTGCGCGCGGCCCACAGCCTTGCAGCCACCCAGCGAGAGTTAGGCCAGCATGAGCAAGCCCGTCAACTCGGCGAAGATACCCACAAGCGTCGCTGCCGGGTCCTAGGACAAGACCATCCCGACACCCTGCGTTCGGCCTACAGCCTCGCCGTCACTTTGCGGGAGTCGGGGCAGTACGACCAGGCTCAGCAGCTCAGCGAGGATGCGGTCATATGCATGCGCCGGGTCCTGGGCGAAGACCATCCCGACACCCTGCGTTCGGCCTACAGCCTCGCCGTCACCCTGCAACTTTTGGGCAAGTATGAACAGGCTCGTCAACTCGGCGAAGACACCCTCACCCGTCGCCGCCGGGTGCTAGGCGAAGACCACCCCCACACCCTGAAATCGGCCCAACATCTAGCCGCTGTCCTAAAAGCCCTTGGTAAGGATCACGACGTCCCTCGCCTCCAGTCCGCTTCGATGTGAACACTGATCCGCCGTGAGTCCGCGTATACCCGCAGGTCACCGCCGTGGATGGCCAGTTCAGCACCCACCGGCTGCCGTTAAAAGCGATATCGCTGCCCTTTGTCGTACACTTAGAGATTCGTCTCTAAGAACTGTCGGAGTCGACCCTCGATAGCTTCTACAGGCCCGTTCTTATCAAGCGGCACATAAATGGTGCCGCCAAGATCGACCGGAATATTAGCATCACCTGCGCGGATGATCAAGCATCGTGATGCCCCCTTTGAAGCAATAAAATGACCCGCCTCGAACACAACATTATCCCGCGGCGCAGCCCCTCCGGAAATGCCTTCGAGTGGATCATCTGCGCTGAAGAGAAAAATGCCACACGAGCACCTGCGCCGGGCATCCTCGATCCCATCAAGTATAGAAGCGCCCACACGGAAGTCCATAGCCCAATTTAGTACAGTTGCCCCATTCTTTTCGAGCCATAACTGAATCTGTGCAGGCGTACCGATACTCTTGCTGCAGTATCCGAGAAAGATATCTTTACGGGATCTCATTTCCCGATTCCATGCGTCAAATCGCCTTGTGAACTCTGAAGTTCCGACCCAATCCGATGTTGCATCGACTGGAAGGTGCGTAATTGCCCTACCGCCGCCGGTCCACACGATTCCTCTATTCTCGACACCCTCCTCGGCAATGATCATCAAGGGTAGGCCGTATGTGAGCGCGACGGCTCCCTCGTAATGACTGTATTCGGTAATCAATCGCGTCGCATTGCCGGAATGAGACATTGTCCAACGGGGAAATCCGATAACCATGGCGCCAACGCACATGCGTATCACCCGGTCGACATTGTCGAAACTCCACGCCAGATCTGCCGCGAGACCCAATTCGAAGAATTCTTGAGGAGCGTAGTCGGCGTCCCGAATCTTCTGTATGATCGACGCTTTGACCTTTCGACGCCTCGTGTCCAGGCTTCGGTCAATCGTTGCACTAACGAAAACTCGCCTTTCCATAACAGCATCCTTCTGTTGGGGTGACCGCTCACACAGCGATGAAGGAACCCACCGCGAGGAGGATCCGCAGCACGATAACGATCACACTGGGACATGACGCCCGTCCAGCTCCGCCGTGCCAGAGACACGACCCAGGCGCACAGCGGTCAAGGCCTATGACCACCACGAGCGCTCGCCAGCCCGGCACGCGCGCACACCGCCGCAGGCCGCGCGCGGCACCGGACCGGAGCGGGCATGTGCGTGGACGTGGCACCCCAGCCACATCCAGGCCGCCAGAGGCCGCGTGCTTGACCTACAATAGGTTGCTTGGGCAACATGCAGCGCTGCTGTAGTCGCGCTGTATAGCGCCGCACTCAAATTGAAATCATTATTAGAGATTGCCGCAAAGGCGCATCCACGGTCAGTCGCTCGTACTCGGCCAGCCGTTCCTAGACCGCACATCGATGGGCTATCAGAATTTAAAATGGCGACCATTTAGGCAGGTACGGCAAGGAATGTCCCTGGCCGAAAACTGAGACGGCGCGCGAAGTAAACGATCAAGAGAATCATTGTTTACGCACGTCAAACACGGTGGCCAGGGGCGGGGTCGAACCGCCGACCTTCCGATTTTCAGGACTACGGTAATCCGTTCAGACTTATTCGCCACCGTTGATGACCTGCGCCGAAAACCACACGGTAATAGGCGAACGTCGGCGAACGCACGCGAATGAGACGAAAAAAGAGACGAGCACCGCCACCGGCTGCGCCCACACCCCGCAGACCACTGCCTGTCGAACTTGCCACACCCCGCCCCCGGGTCAGAGCAACACCCACAGGCTCCGCGGCAAGCCTCACGCCCATCACCACGGCTATGGATCAGAAGCACCCGGTGACCACGTAGTCCACCTTCGCACCATCAGGCACCCCCCGGATCTTTGTCGCCAATGACGGTTGTTGCGAGTCGCGCCCCCGGGAGTCGCGCGTGCTACGTCAACAGCGGGCTTAACAGCTTTTGTCATATCTACGGGCGGCGATCCTATCCGTGTCTCGGTAGATACCTCCCGAGATTTGTGCAGGGGTGTAACATGCGATCGACGCTCAGCGACACAGTTTGAGCTGAGACGTCGGCAGGTCAGGAGAAACAAAAGTGATTACAGGTGAGCTGCGACGCAAGATCGACCGGCCGTGAGATCCTTTCTGGTCCGGTGGTATCTCGAGCCCGCCTCCAGTCATCCATCAAGCTCGCTTATCTCCTGTTCACCCGGCGTCTAGACGACCTTTACAACTTCGCCAAGCGGCAAACCAGATACGGCAGTACACACGCAAACTACTCGTCTCCGGACCTGGAAGAGTCAATGAGCACCCCGGACTTTCTCCGACCAATTACAAGACCCTTTCCGAAACTCCGACCACGCCTCAGCAGCAATCGTGTATTTCAGTCCGCAGGACGCTAGTCCCGATAGAGCCGAAGGGCAGATCTGCATGTCAAAAGATCTTGTCAGTTTTAGAAATGGCCACTTGGTCTTCAGTGACGCCGTCTCACGAGTGGCAGAGTCACTGAGCCCACTGGGTGCGGCCTCGAGGATAGTTGCCGAGTCGTACACTTGCCTCATCGCCATGCGGGAAATTAATCTTGAGGGCCGCAAGGTAGAGAACGACAAACAACTACAATTGGCCCAACTGTCGCACCGCCGGGCTAAGGCGTCAGCAGCTTTGCGCCAGATGCAAAACCGTGTGGGTCAAGCCGAGCTCACCGCCCAAAACATGCGTCAATGCATCGTCGACATGCAGAAAGCATTAGTAAAGCCCGACACTTCGCTTGCGCAGAAGAAAATTTTCCTGCAAGCAATCCGAGACTTCGGTCATATCCTGTTGCAGCAGCACTGTCAGCAAGGGAATGAGTTGGTTAGGCAAATCGACTCGGTACTTAACGGCTCCGATTCCGGGGGTTCTAACCCGGTTCCAGTTAACGCCGGACAGCGCGGATCGGCGCCCAACCGTGCTCAAAGGAAACGCCGCCGGTGAAGGACAGCCAAACCCTCGCGAACGACGGCGGGGGAGCTGATGGCAGCGGGTGCGTGGTCTTCGCCCTAGTCTGGCTTTTCTTCGGGATGGGGCTGGCAGTTATCCTCGTCGCACCAGCCGTGGCGGCGCATATCCAGTTAGAAAACCCGGCGCTGTTCAAGCCATATGGACAGCAATGGTTGGAAGGCGGGGCAGCCGCACCGCCGCTGGCCCTCGTCCTGATCCGGCTAGCGAGCCCTCGCACGGGTCGGTTGCGCGGCAGGCGACAAGATGCCATCGACAGTGCCCACCAACGTGCCGGCGCCAGACCTCGCAGCCGCAGACTGGCCGTCCTGACCGGATACCTGGTACGTACGGGATTCCTGCTTGCCGTCGCTAACGCGATCGCGCTCGTGATCCTGCAGCGCGGTGACGATCATCAGGACCCGCACGTTATCCAGGACGGCTGGAGCGTGTTCGGCATCCCAGCACTGGCCGTCGCAGTGGTACTGCTCACCATCCACTGGTGGGACGGCAGGCCTGCCCCAGTCACCGTGGAAACAGTCCGCGCGGTGGCCCAGGAAGCAGATCGGACCTTGCGCCAAGTCCGGGCAGAAAACCGGCGGTTGAGCCGACTCGCCCGCGAGGTCGAGGCGAAGCTGGCGGCAGCCCGTTCGGAAGTGGACTTCAACGCGCTGCGCAACCTGCACCATGAGTCCTTCCGCTGCGCGAACGGGGCACACGCCCACTACACGTCGGCCAAGACATCGATGTACACGATGTCCCAAACTGTGGGCCGTGTCCGAGGTACCTCGCACAGGTGGCTGGGTTCAACCGGCCGCCCGGCGACCGCACAAGCACGCCGGAAGCGGGCCGAACTGGAGGAAGCCGTCTCGGACCTGGCGACGACACACGGTCAGCTCATTGTCGAGGTGGAGCGTGGACTTGATCTGGTTAGAACGCTGAACGGCCACACTGCCGAGCTGAAGCACTCGATCAGGGACGACTGCGGCGAGCGCGGCCAGCGCTGGTACGAAGCACTGGAAGAACGTATCCAGGACGTCCGCAGCAACGAACGACGACGGCCGCAGCCTGGGTGGTGAATGTCTTCCACTGAGACCCCACCGCTGCCTCGTCCCTCCAGCAGCGACCATCCTCGAATCGGACGCTGGGCACACGTGGAGGGCACGGGATTCTTGTCTGCTCCCCTGCCAAGCTCGACTCTGCTTCGCGGCCCTATTCCCTGTCCTGGCCGCAGTACTCGTCGCGGTGACAGGGCCGTCTTGGTGGGTGGCCTGGGATGCTGTGTGTTGTGACGCCGACGAGATCGGTGTTTTTGAGTCATACGTCGGAGCTGCGGCGGTTACCTGGTCCGCGGTCGTTCGTGGCCGAGTTACCCTTGTCGGGCACTCAGCCGGTGGCCAATTCATTCATCGTTACGCCGCATGCGGACGGGCGCCAGAAACGTTGCCAGGCATGCCAGTCAGCTACGTGACCGCCAACCCATCTTCTTACCTATACCTAAGCTCGCACCGCCCGGTCGAAAAAAGCCAACTTCGGCTATGTCCTCAGTATAACGACTACAAGTACGGGCTAGACAATCGTAGCGGATACCTTAGCGCCTTCAGTGATGAGCAAATCCGCCGGCAATACGCAAGCCACCGAGTGACATACCTACTCGGCGGCGCTGACGTTCACCAGGACAAAGACCTCGAAAACAACTGCGCTGCCCGCGCGCAAGGCGCCAACCGCTTCCAACGTGGCTGCTTTTACCACTCCTTTATCAAGACCTTTCTCCCCTCGGCACGACATGACTTGGTCGTCGTTGCCGGAGTGGGCCACGACCACGATGCGATGTTCAATTCCGTCCCGGGCAAGACGGCGATCTTTACCCCCGCCTACCTGTCCGATACCACGCAAGAAGCGCTTCCAACGGTTATGGATTCTCGACGGGCGCGGTAAAGGATAGCGCTGGCCGGCAACTGAGACGGAAGACGAATAAAAAGATCAAGAAAACCCTCTTCGGTCACGGACTCTGACGGATGGTCTACCTACTGCCAAACACCTGATTCTGAATTAGGTGCTTCTCGGCTAGCCTCTGCAGCGATCACGGATCTTGGACGCTGAAGCTGGGTGGCATCCCTTCGGCCTGGCGCAGCCCGACCACCCGGTGCCCCGGAGGCAACATCCCGCCCCACCGCCAGCCAAACTTGCCATGCTTGCCTCCGGGGCACCGGGTGGTAGTCCTCGGGGAGGTCGATGGGATGCCACCATCTCACTTTCTGCCGGACTTGATGCTCGTGTCAGCCATCCCGGAGGCCTGCCGGGGTGCGGGGCGGCGAGCGCCCGCAGTTAGTTCTACTGGCCTGGTACCCGGCTTAGCAGAGGCCCCAACCTCCTAGCTACTTCGACCTGAAAAAGTCGCTGCGTGGCGGTCCGCTGGGAGGCGGTAATTGATCGAGAGGATGGCCTCGACCCCTTGGGCTAGAAGGGATCGAGGCCATCGTGTTGCGTACCGTAGGCGATCCGCAGGCGTTGTGGGAGGCGGGGTTGCCGCCTGAGTTGTTGGTGTTGCCGGCGGAGTTGGCGCGGGTGGACGCGCTGCTGGATGACCCGGCGTTTTGGGCTCCGTTCGTGCCGTTTTTTGATCCTCGGTTCGGTCGGCCGTCGACGCCG
>Ga0213881_10001516_pt1 | contig 10929 bp, 12 predicted proteins | sample BarmaccoBMER_R08_FD_160104 | JGI IMG/M metagenome (GOLD analysis project Ga0213881, IMG submission 160104) | Barbacenia macrantha exposed rock microbial communities from rupestrian grasslands, the National Park of Serra do Cipo, Brazil - ER_R08 ... | reverse complement strand
AGGAGGAGAGTGGATGGCGTCCACTCGGTGAGCCAGAGCGCCTGGTGAGTTTTGAGCCATTGCCGGGGCAGGTCACAGCGCCAGTCGATGTTTTTCTGTGGCGGGGGGCGGAGCGGATGGGGGAGCCGACTGACACGGAGGAGGTTGGTCGGGTGGAGTGGGTGCCGTTGTCGCGGGTGCCGGAGCTGGCGCGGCGGGGGGAGTTGTTGGGGTCGGGGACGTTGGTCGCGCTGCTGTACTACCTGGCGTCACGGGGAGGTGCTGCCGGGTAGGACGAGCCGGTTGAGGCGTCGTTGGTGCCGGTCGGATTTGATCTGTGCGGCGAGCCGGCGTGCTTGGCGAGCATGGGTGAGGGTTGCGTCGCGGTCACCAGCGGCGGCATGGGCGTAGGCGAGGTCGACCACTAGGCCTGTGCGGGCGCGGACGAATTCGGCGGGCAGGCGGGTCAGAGCGTCGGTGAGTTGGCCGATGGCGTCGGGGTCGCCGAGGCGAGCGAGGGAGTTGCCGCGCCAGCGGTCGAGGTGGGAACCACCCAGGAACAGGAACGGCAGCTCGGGGTCGACGGGGTCACTGGGTAACAGGTCCGAAGCGGTGTCGAAGGCACGCCGGGCGTCGTCGGCGTGGCCGGCGGCGGCGAGCGTCTCGCCGTGAGCGGCGGCAAGCCAAGCGCTCAGCAGGGGTGTGGCAGCGTCGGCGGCGAGGGTGCGGGCGTGGGTGAGCTGGTCGACGGCGGCAGTGGTCTCGTCGAGGTCGAGGAGGACGAAGGCTTGTTCAGCGGTGGCGTGGGCGAGCAGGGCGGGGGAGTCGGCTTGGTGGGCGGCGGTCTTGGCGCGTTCGTAGTGGTTCCAGGCTTGGCCGGGGGCGGCGCGGTCGAGGGCTTGCCATCCAGCCAACGTGGATGCCTCGGCCAGGACCCCGGCCAGCGCAGGTCGTTGCGGTCCGGAGCGGTAGATCAAGAGTTGGTGTACTTGGTCGATCTGGGTGCGGAGTACCTCGAGTTGGGTGAGCGCGCCGAAGCGCCGGTCAACCCGGCGGGCGTGGTCAACCCGGTGGCGGAAGATCTCGACGGTTTCCCGGTCGACGGTGCGGGCGATGGCGAGTCGGGTGCGTAGCTCGGTGGCTTCGGGGTCTTCCTCGGGCTCGTCGGGGAAGCCGAGTTCAGCATTCGTGCGGCCGTAGATCTCGCGGAACAGTCGCCGGTAGGTCTCGCTGGGTTGTTCTTTCCCGTTTTCCCAGCGCGAGAGTTTGGTTTTCAGGCTCGCCGGGTTGGCGATCGGCAGGTTGAGCGCGGCGGCGCGGCGGGTGAGAAGATCGATCACCTGCGCGCCGGTGTAGCCCAGCTGTCGGCGCACGGTCTGCAACGAGGTCATCATGGCCGGCTCCGGTTCCGGATAAACCGGTCCTGAGCTGCGTGGTTAATGGTGGTTAATGGTCTAGTCGTTAACCGGTGACAATTACGAAGCGGCCCCTGCCGGGCGTTTCCTAGGGCCATGCAAGAAATCACTGATACCGCAGTCGATCGGTCACCGACGGGTTTAGTCATCGCGGGCCGCCAGCTCATCCAGACGCCGCTCGATAGCGGCCAGGCGCCGATCGATCGAGGTCAGCCGCGCGACTACGGGGTCCACCGGGGAGGTTTCCGGCTGGCTGCGATCGGGTGGGGTCTGGCCGCGCAAGAGGGCGTCGAGGTGTTCGGGGTGCCAGCCCAGCGCCACCGACAGCGCTTCCAGCGTCCGGGCATTGCGGCGGCGCTGGGTGGTGTTGCGATGCAACTCGCGCACGATGGCTACGGATACTTGGGCGCGTTGGGCCAACTCGCGTTGTCGCCAGTTGAGTTCGGCAAGCCGCGTATCGATGGCTGCTGCGACTGCCGCCCAGTTCTCCGTCACCTATTCCTCCGCGCTCCGCCCTTGAGCGTCGAAGAGTAGTCCGCGTGTCGTTTGGGTAATTCTCATACCCATTGAGCACTGATATCAGTGCATTAACCCGATGACATCACGCTTTCGATGAGGAGCTGTAGTGATGGATAACACCAAGAACACTGAGGGGCCGGCGTTCTACACCGTGCCGGAGGCCGCCCGCGTGCTACGGGTGACCCCAGCAACGATCTACCGCGCCATCCGAGACGACGCCTTCCCCGCAGTGCGCATCCGCACCCGCTACGTCATCCCCGCCACCGCCGTGGACCGGCTGGCGGCCGAAGCAGCCGAGTCCGGTGGGTGCGTGGATGTGGCGGCGATGGCCGCACAGCACCGCACCGCCCGTGAGATGGCTCGCATGAGCGGGGGTGCGCGGTGGTGAACCCTGAGCACACCCCGCACTACAAGGCCATCGCCTGTCGGCTCGACCGGTGGCGTCAGGTGCCCACGGAGGTGCTGCGGGATGTGGTGATGCGCCGTGGTCTGTGCTTGTGGGGCCTGTGGCCAGAGGAGGAGCCGGACTGGGACGACTGCGAATCCAGCGACCGGCGACTTGCCGCTCACTTGTGCGCCAGGTGCCCGGTCATCGACCAGTGCCTCGAGCTGGAGCTACGCACCGCTGGGGCGGGCACGACTGGCGTATGGGGCGCGACGTGCGAGGACGACCGACGCGCCCTACACCGAGTGTGGCGACGCCGCCGCCACCGCCAGCACAAGGCAACTGACCAGGAAGGAGGACCGACGTCATGATCACCAACCTAAGCCCGACCCAGGTGGTCGCCGTCCCAGTAGTGCTCCTGGTGCTGCTGATGATGTGGTGCTCGGGTACCCGGCAAGGTCGACGAACGGACGCCGCCCACGGGGCCTCCCGGGTCGCTTCGCTGGCCGGGTATCTGCTGGGCACGGCCGGGGTGATCGTCGGCGTGCAATGGGTAGCGATGACCTACGCTCGGGGAACCACGCTGTTCTGGGTAGTGCTCATCCTGCCGGCGTTGATCACCTCACATGCCCTCACTCGGGCAGTGGCCTCGTTGGACAGCGGTTACTGGCGGGGTGACCGGCGATGAGCACACCCCAGCACGCGGCAGTGATCCCAGCCGATCCGGTGCTCGATGGCGAGCTGATCGACGACAACCAGCAACAGCACTCCGGTCGGGTGGTGTCGTGCTGGCAACGCTGCCCCCGTGTCCCCGCCGCGTTCAAGAACCGCGCCCAAGTGACACAAGCGGCCAAAGACATGGCCGTGACCGTGATCTGTGCACCGTGGTGGTTTATGGGCGCGACGGTGCGGGGCATGGTGCTGGCGGTGCGGGCGTGGCGGCGGTGGGTGACTGTCTACGACTACCGGGAGGCGGCCGAGCAGTCGGAGAAGCTGGCGGATAAGTACGTCGAGATCCGCGAGTTGACCCTGCTGCGGTGGCGGGTCACCGGCGCCATCGTGGGGACTGGCACGGCGGGTATCGCGGTGGCCGACATGCTCTACGGCCACCTCGTGCTCTGGGCCACGACTGTGATCAGCGCGGCGGTGTTGGCGATCACAGGGCGGCGTAAGGATGGCAGCCCGGGTCGGCGGGCGGTGCTCGCCGGCCCGCGGTCGCTGAGCTGGACCATGGACCCGCAGATCCTGGTCGACGCCTTCCGTGACGCCAAACTCATCGGCAAAGACGAAACCCTCCGGCTGGTGGAACGTGCCAGCCGGGTCGGGGAGGGATGGGCGATCACCATCGATCTCCCGGCCACCCGCAAAGCCACCGACGTGATCAAGAATCGGGAAGCTTTGGCGTCGGCGCTGGCCGTGGACGAGGTGCAACTGCTCGTAGAACGGGTCCGGGGCAACGGCGGCCATGCCGGGCGGGTGGCGATGTGGGTGGCCGACAGCGATCCCTACGCCACCCCACCCACACCTACACCGTTGCTGGAGGTGGCGTGCTGGGACGCCTGGCGCCCAGTGCCCTTCGGCCGGGATGCGCGGGATCGGCGCATCAGCCTCCCGCTGGTGTGGACCTCACTACTGGTCGGCGCCATTCCCCGGCAAGGCAAGACCTTCGCTGCCCGGCTGGCCGCCGCCGGGCTGATCCTTGACGCGTACACCCGGCTCTACATCGCCGATTTTAAGGCCGGGAAGGACTGGGACGCCGCAGCCCAGGTGGCGCACCGGTTCCTTTCCGGTGACGAACCCGTCCATGTCCTGGAATTGGCTGCGTGGCTGGTCGAGTTGGTCACTGAGGTGCAAGCCCGTTACCGGCGTATGCGTGAGCTGGACAATGATATTTGTCCCGAGTCGAAAGTCACCCCTGCCATGTCTCGCGACCTCTCACGGAACATGCCGATCACCGGTATTTTCATCGACGAAGTGCAGGTACCTCTTGAAGAACGCACCCCCATCAAGGTGCAAGGGAAAATGATCCCCGTCGGGGAGTACATTGGTGAGCTGCTGACTTGGCTGGCCAAGAAAGGACCCGCTGCTGGAATCGTCCTCGTGTTGGCCACCCAACGACCCGACACGAAAACAATCCCGTCCGCTTTGCGGGCCGTGCTGGGGTCTCGGTTTGCGTTGCGGGTGATGGACTGGCGGGATAGCAATATCATTCTCGGCGAGCAGATGAATACCCGGGGCTGGGACAGCAGTCGCCTGCTGCCCTCGCACAAAGGAGTTGGCATCCTCCGCCCGGATGGGGAAACTGCGGCCGGGGCGGATGTGCTCGCCATGATGGTCCGTACCGACTACATGCCCAACACTGACTGGACCACAATTTGCGCACGCGGCCGGGCGCTGCGCGAAGCGGCCGGCACCCTCACCGGCCACGCCATCGGCACCGGATCGACCCCCGCGCTGGACCCGGCTACCGTGGCACATGTCATTGGCGGGAGCTATCCGACCGACGACGCACCACGGGTCCGGGAGTTGCCCGAGCCGCTGGCATCGGTCGTCGCCTACCTCGGCGATAATGGGCGCGAGTTCATCCCCACCGCCGAACTCATCGACGCCCTCGACGTGGAACCGACCGCGTTCGGACGGCAAATGGGCGACCTCGGCTGCCGACCCCGCCCCGGCCGAATCCTCAGCGAAGATGGCACCAGCCGGCAGGCCCGCGGCTACCTCACCGCCGACATCCGCGCTGCCGTCGAGCAGGTCTTACGGGAGGCCCCGGCGCCGGATGAGGACACAGGCTGAACCCGTCACAACGCTGCGCAACCCGTCACAGGTGTGTGACGGGTTGCGCAGCTCTACGAGCAGGGGAAACGCCCGGTGTGACGGGTTGGGCCGATCCACGGCAACCCGTCACACCCGTCACAAAACCCACCTGAAACAGCCGGGATTCAAGACTCACCGGAGGAGTGGTGCCGACCGGTCGCCGGGAGCATCAGACGCACGCGTCGGGGGAACACGCGCGGCTCAACCGACGACCGGCCGGGGTCAGCGAGCCATCACAGGATCGATCATCGGGCTCTCGCGTGCTGCGCCTTGGTCAGTAACTCGCACAGCGCCACCACCTCAGGCCCGGTCAGACGCACCATGGTTTTCCGCGCCCCGTTCCAGGTCAGCCAGACCAGCGCCCGCTCGCCCAGTTCTCGACGCGGGACGATCAGAGCGTGCGATTCACCGTTGAGGTCGCGGGCTCGCACGGTTCCGCGGAACGTTTCCTCTTCTGTCTGCATACCTTCCCCGTCGCGATCAGTGGGAGCCACGGCCCAAAAGCCGGCGGGTGGCATTCGAGGTAACCGGCCCCCGGCCGTGGTACGGGGTCCCAGCAAGGGCGGAGCACGGCGCCAGGTCCCCTGCCCGCGCATCCGGTGCGACGAGCTGAAATAACCCTGCACTGGACGCGGTATCAGCGGCAACGACCGCCACCCGCCATCACGATGTCACGCAGACGCCAGCCAGCAGGCGCGCGGTTCCCTTACCGTTGTCAGCCCAGCACGGCGCCCCGGAGCTACCCAGCTTTGAACTGCGAGAACGTCCGTGCGGCGGGTTGAGCGAGTACCGGAAAATCTGCCACCTCCGTTACTGATGGCGCTTGATCGCCCGTTGCGCGAGTCACCACCCATGAGATGGCCAAGACAGGCCCAGCAGTCGCCGCCAGGTGCTGGGGCGGGCGTGGCGTCCCCTGCGCCGCCGATCGGGTTTCCTCGGAGTGAGTGTCTCTTCGCAGCGCCAGCATCGGCGTCCCGGTGGTGCGACAAGGGCGGCCGGCAGGAGGGTCGCGCCGCACAGCGCCACCGGTTGCGGACGGCTGGTGGCCAGCGCCGATTCCATCGCCTCATGAGTAACCGCGTGGTCGAGCTCATCGGTGACCGAGGTGACCCAGACCAGCCGGGTTCCCCCGCCACCGTGTCCCTTGCCCACGGCTGGCCTGGGGTGTGCTCCCACGTCCGCACCCCGTTCTCTGCGGTCGTTGGAGTCACGGCCGGGAGCCGGGACGCATCGGGGTCCGACTGGGCTCCCGGCCGTGACGTAGTGCCTCGGTGGCGTTGTTGGGCGGGCGCAGCACCGGGGCACCCTGCTCTATCGCCCTCTGCGACGAGCTGAAATAATCTTGACCAGGGCGTGGAATCAGCGGAAGGACACCGCGCCGCCAGTACAACGCCCGAGACACGCCCTACCCGGGAGGTGAGCAGGAAATGGTCGAGCGACCACCACGGACGCTGCTCGAACAGCACATCCGCCAGCGCTGCCTGACCTACGAGGAGTTCGTGCAGCACACCGAAACCTTCGCCCGGGACCACCACGAACCGGGCACGCTGAGTCTGCGGCACCTTCAGCGACTCGTCCGTGGCCAGCATCCCGGTGCGCTTCGGCCGGCCACTGCGAGACTGCTCGAACACCTCTTCGGTGAACCGATCGCCACCCTGCTCGCGCCACCGAAGGCCGCCACTGCCGACGACGGCGAGAATTCCGCCAGTGAACTGCGCCAGCTCCTCGACGCCGCCCGGCGTGTTGATAGTTCAACTATCGAATTGCTGCATCAGCAACTCGACGCCATTCGCCGACTTGACCGGAAATTAGGCGCGATCGTCGTCCGCGATGAACTCAACGCCAAAATCCGCCAAGTCCAGGGACTCGCCACCTACAGCCTCGCTCCCGGTACCCGCGAACCGCTCGCCGCGCTGCTCTCCGAAATGCAAACTCTCGCCGGATGGCAAGCGCTCGACCTTGGTGATGTGAATACATCGTGGCAGCATTACGAACAATCCCGATCCGCCGCCGCGCAATCCCGTTCTATCGCCCACGAAGCCCACGCTGCCGCCGAACAAGCATTCGTCCTCATCGACGTCACAGCGACCCGCGACGCCGTAGAATTACTCGACTACACCCGCCACCGCGCTGATACAGCCGCTCCCCGGATCCTGCGAGCCTGGCTGGCAGCCGCGCACGGCGAAGCTCTCGCCGCCCACGGCGACCAGTCCGCCAGCCTGCACGCCTTCGACCAGGCGGCCCACCTGCTCCCCGACGATGCCAGCGACGAACGGCCCTACGTTGCCCTCGATACCGTGCACCTCGCCCGCTGGCGCGGCCACGCGCTCGCCCGCTTCGGCCACCCCGACGCCACCGCCATCCTCACCGACGCCCTGGGTCGTCTCGACCCCACCTTCGTCCGTGCCGAGACGGCATTGCGCGTCGACCTCGCCACCGCACACGCAACCAACGGCGACCGGGACGAAGCCCGCACCCACGCCGACCACGCAGCCCAACTCGCCGCGCAAGTCGGCTCAGCCCGCCAGCGCCGCCGCATCAAGACCCTCCTGGCGACTGTCCGCTAACCGCACCGTTCGGCCGCGATACCGTTATTGCTGACGATGGCCCGACGCCCTCGGCTTGCGGTGACGAGCCCTTCCGCCTTGAGTTCCGCAATGGCGCGGTGGGCGGTTCCTGCGGACACGTGGTAGCGGTCTTTCAGCTCTTCGACGGTGGGCAACGGCTGGCCCGGGCCCAACGCGCCGCACGAGATCGCGCCCCGAAGGTCGGCGGCGATCCGCTGGTACGGATTCGCGGATCCGGTGTCGACGTCTCTCGCGGATGGGGAGCCCACATCGAGCGAAATGGGCGAAGCCGGCATTCGTGGGCCGAACGCACCGGCGGCCTTCTGATCCGCTTCGGACACCCAGGCCGAGTAGACGCGCAACGTGGTCGCACCGCCACCACCATGCCCCAGGCGTCCGGCGACGGTCCGGGCATCCACACCCGCTGAGATTAATTCGGTTGCCGAGTAGTGCCGGAGCTGATGCAGGTGCATATCCCATCCAAGCCGCGCGCACATGCGCCGGTAACGCTGGGACACGGAACCAGGCTTGAGCCACGTCGTGTGGTCAACCGAGGCTGAGAATACCCGGCCGTCGGTCGCAATGGTGACACCGATAGCCGAGGCGTCGGTTTCGCACCGCTGACGGTACGCCCGCAGCAAGGCCACGGTGGCCGCGTCAAGCGCGATACGGCGTTGCTGGTGTGTCTTGGTGTCCTTCTCCCATGTCGTCGCGCCCTGCTGGGCGATACTCTTCTGGATGACGAGAACCGCCTTGTCAAAATCGAGCAGATCCCACCGAAGAGCGCATAGCTCTCCACGGCGGGCGCCCGTCGTCATTGCGAGCCATAATAGCACGCCCCACGCCAGATCGGTGAATGCGGCGTTGATGATTGCCGCTGCTTGTTCGGGCGTCGGTGGATGCGGGTCGTGCTTGACCGAGCGCGGCGACTCGGCTTGGCCCAGCGGATTGACGGAGATCCAATGCCAGCGTACCGCCCGCTTCAGCGCACCGCTGAGGCAGAAATGCACCTGCCGTATCGATGAAGTGGCGAGCGGACGACACGTGTGTGGATGGCACTTTCCGCTGCAGTCGTGCGGGTCGCTCGTGACGTGCTCGATGAACGGCCGGCCGTCGCAGTGCGCGCGGCATCGACGGAGGATCGTGTAGAACGAATCAAGCGTCTCGCCCGTCAGCTTGCCCACCGAGAGCTTGCCGAGCAGCGGACGGATGTGGTTGCGGATATAGCCCTCGTAGCTCGTGCGCGTCGTCACGTCGACGTCGAGCACGTCGAGGTAGCGATCCATGAGCTGGTTGACCGTGGCCTTCGTGCGCGGGTTGCGCTGCTCGTCAATCTGGTTCAGCAGGCGCGTGCGTGCCTTCTCCGCCTCGGCGACAGCCCGTGGCCCGGCCGGGATGGTCTCGCTGAGGAAGTTCCGCCGCCCGCTGAGCGGGTCGATCCCGGCGTACACCTTGACCCGAAGCGATCCGCTGAGAAGCGTCTCGATCTCGCCGCGTCGGCGTCGCTGGGGCCTGCTGTGCGGAGCGCTCATGGCAGCAGCATACGCGCTTCGCACCACGAATAGCCCCACAAAGCGGTAGCTTGATCGTTGATCAAGGCTCTGACCTGGTGCCCCCGGCAGGATTCGAACCTGCGACACACGGTTTAGGAAACCGATGCTCTATCCCCTGAGCTACGAGGGCCTGCCTTGTCTGTTTGCCCAGGATGCCGGGTGAGCCTCGGTCGGCTGGGCTTGGGTAGGTTACTCCGCATCCGACGGTCCCTGCCGCACCTGCGCCGCGCGTCGAGGCCAGCTTCCGACATGCAGCGCCGGTTGTACGGCTGGTGGTCCGTGAACTCGACCTCACCGACGTTTCACGGTCCCCCAACGTCGGTACTGTCGAGTTCACAGCGTGGGGACAGCCCGAGGGAGGTCCGGGGAGGCATCGTGGGTAAGGGATCCAGAAGGGAACGGCTGTGATCGACGAGCTACTGGTGCACTTTACGGCTCGTTTGCGGTCTGCACCGGCGTAGCCCATCAGCGCCGGCGAGCCTTCCCCCGGCGACACCGCGGCCGCCGAGGGGGGTAGGTCGCGAAGCATAATGCTGAGGAACCTCAGGTCAGGTCGGAGCCGAGGGACGCCTTGATGAGCGAGGATGCCGTCGCGGAGCACTGCTCGCACGGGTCGCTGGAACAACAGATCCTTGACGCGCTCGCGGCGGTGGGAGCTGGCCCGGGGCATCTGGACCCGAACAGCTCGCTGCGGTCGATGAGTTTCACACCGGCGGCAGGCTGGGCACCGTTGCCCTGGTAGACGAGCTTGACCTGCGCCCGGGGTTACGCGTGCTCGACGTAGGAAGCGGGCTGGAGGGAACGGCCCGTTACCTGGCCCGCCGTACCGGGTTGACCGAACGGGTCACGTTCTGCCAGGGCACCGCCACCGCACTCCCGCTTCCCGATGACGCCGTCGACCGGGCCTGCATGCTGCATGTGGGAATGAACATCGCGGACAAGGCAACCCTGTTCGCTGAGGTCCGGCGGGTTCTCGTGGATGGGGGACTCTTCGGCGTCTACGACGTCATGCGTAGTTGCTGCCCGTGGCCGGTCTGCCCGTCACACCGAGCGCGACCGGCGCGAGTTCGCCCTTGCCTTCTTCCGGGAGCTGCGAGCCACGGTCGTGGACGGTGGGCCGCCGCCTCTTGGCCCGCACATCCTCATGGGCGGGGACGCCGGGGTGAAGGTCGCCAACCTAGTTGACAACTTTGCGCATGCCGTATTGGCTCCAACCGAGATGATCTGCGGTTAGCGACCGGGAGGACTGCAGCATGACCTATTTTGACCCGCCGGAAGGGCTGAATGCCTACCCGGGCCCGGCGAGCCGCCGCAAGGCGATACCGGCAACGTGCCAGCTGCACGGCGGCCCAGTGAACCCCACCACCCTCCTGGTGAGCAAGCGCGACGGAACGATCGTGCTCGATCCCGACGTCGTCGGCTCCTGCGTGATCAGCCTTGAGGAGGAGTCGGCCACGAAGCTCCGCGACATGCTGAAGGACTGGCTGGCCTGACTGGGGTGCCCTCAACTGGGGCCCTAACTGGGGCCCTGAATGGGGCACGGGAACGGCGCAAGAACGCCGTCTAACGCGGATTTCCACGCAACCGGTTCGGGGCAAGGTGTCAGGTGAACTGGTAGCGCAGGGTGCGGTTTCCCCACCATGGGACGGGGGTGTCGGGGGGGAGGTCGGCGTGGCGGAGCACGGGTGCGTAGG
>Ga0213881_10001515_pt1 | contig 10930 bp, 8 predicted proteins | sample BarmaccoBMER_R08_FD_160104 | JGI IMG/M metagenome (GOLD analysis project Ga0213881, IMG submission 160104) | Barbacenia macrantha exposed rock microbial communities from rupestrian grasslands, the National Park of Serra do Cipo, Brazil - ER_R08 ... | reverse complement strand
CCTATCGAGTTGGTGCATTTCCATGAGGTGGGAGCCGCCGACGCGCTGGCCGACGTGGTGGGCACCGCGGTCGCGGCCGAGCAACTCGGCTTACTCGCTGACGGCGCGCTGCTGAGGTGCTCAGCACTGGCGGCCGGCAGCGGCACCGCGCGCAGCGCGCACGGCACGATCCCGATCCCCGCACCGGCCGTCCTGCAGATCGTGGCCGACCGTGGTCTGTCGCTGACCGGCGGGAACCTGACTGGGGAACGCACCACGCCCACCGGGGCAGCCCTGGTCGCGACCCTGGCCAAGCCCGGTCCGCTGCCCCCGATGGCCCTCGACGCGGTGGGCAGCGGGGCGGGATGCCAGGACAGCCCGGAGCGACCCAACATCACCCGGCTGGTGATCGGCCGCCGGACCGAGCCCGAGCCAGGCCTGGGCATGACTGAGCTGGTCACCGTGGTGGAAACCACCGTTGATGATCTCGATCCTGAGCTTTGGCCGGGAGTGCTGCGCGCCGTGCGGGCCGCCGGAGCCTGGGACTGCTGGACCACCACCACCGTCGGCCGACACGGTAGGCCCGGGCAGGTGCTCACCGCGCTGTGCAGCGAGGAGGTTCGCCCGGCGGTCGTGGAGGCGGTGTTCCGGCACAGCACTACGCTCGGCGTGCGATGGGCGCGCTGGCAGCGCACGACGCTGCCCCGGATCACCGTGGGAGTGCCCGTGGGGCCGCCCGGAGCGGAGCAGAAGATCACCGTCAAGGTCGCCGCCGGACCGGGAGGGCAGCAGACCGCCAAACCTGAGCTTGCGGACACCGAGCGGGCCGCGCAGGCACTAGGGTGGCCGGTTCGTCGGGTGCGCGAGGCCGCGCTGTCGGCCTACCACCGCGACTACCCGGAGCCGTGAGTGCGAAACAGTGTTATAGGACCGAATGCCACTCACGAGGACGAAGCCCATGAATAACCTTGCCGGATCCCACATCCTGCTCACCGGCGCCACGGGGTTTCTGGGCCAGGCCACGTTGGAGCGGCTGCTGGCCAGCTACCCGGACACCCACGTCTCGGTGCTGATCCGGCCCCGAGGTGAGCGCGGCGGCCCTGAGCGGCTGAGCGCCTTACTCCGCAAGAACGTGTTCCGTCCGCTGCGGGAGCGCCTTGGCGGGGACGAACTGGCGCGCATGGTGCGCCAGCGGGTCACCGTCATCGAAGGCGACCTCGGTTCGGTCGCCCTGCCCACCGACCTCGACGTCGTGATCCACGGTGCCTCGACAGTGTCCTTTGACCCCCCGGTGGATGAGGCGTTCCGCACCAACGTCTCGGGTGTCGCGACCCTGTATGCGGCACTCTCCGGCGCACCGCACGTGGTGCACGTGTCCACCGCCTACGTTGCGGGCACCCGCAAGGGTGTGGTCGCTGAGACAGCACTGGACCACAACGTGGACTGGCGGGTTGAGCTGGACATGGCGCTGGCGGCCCGGGCCGAGGCGGAGCGGGACTCTCGGCGCCCCGAGATCCTGCGCCGCGCGCTGGCGCAAGCGGAGGCGGCGCACGCCAAAGCCGGACCGCAGTCCACCGCCGCTGACGCCGAACGGTTACGCACCGAGTGGGTCACCCGCCGGCTGGTGGACTATGGTCGCACCCGAGCCCAGAGCCTGGGCTGGCCGGACGTTTACACGCTGACCAAGGCGCTCGGTGAGCGGGTCGCCGAACAGTGCTGGGCGCACAGCGGCCGACCGCTGTCGGTCATCCGGCCCGCCATCGTGGAGAGCGCGCTGCGCCACCCCTACCCCGGGTGGATCGACGGTTTCAAGATGGCCGACCCATTGATCATCGCCTATGGCCGAGGGGTGCTGCGTGAATTCCCCGGATTGCCCGATTCGGTCCTGGACGTGATCCCGGTCGATCTGGTGATCAACGCTATCCTCGCCGCGGCGGCCCGGCCGCCCGGCACCGAGCCGGCGTACCTACACGTCAGCTCCGGGGCCAGCAACCCGTTGACCTTCCGAAACATGTACCTGCTGTGCCGGGAGTATTTCGAGCGCCACCCCATGCCCGACGGTGAGCGCGGCCACATCACGCCACCGGTCTGGCGGTTCCCCGGCAGCCAGCAGGTGGAGCTGACGCTGCGCGCTGGGGAACAAGCCGCCGCGCTCGCGGAGCGGATCCTGCTGCGCTGGCCAGCCTCGAAGCGGTCCCAGGACTGGCTGACCAGCTTAAGCCGCCAGCAGCAGGACTTAGGGCAACTGCGGGAATACGCTGACCTCTACGGCGTCTACACCCGCGCCGAAGTGATCTACGATGACACTCGGCTGCGCGAGCTGCACGCCGCGTTGCCCGCCCAGCGAGCCACCGAGCACGGCTTCGACCCCACCGTCATCGACTGGCGGGCCTACCTGCAGGACGTGCACTGCCCGTCGATCACGGCCACGGTCCGCCGAGCCGGGCAACAGCGGGCACAGTCCACCGCTGGCCGTCGCGGATCTTCCTCGCCGTCTCCACCGATATCAGCACTGTCCCTGCCTGAGCGCACCGACGTGGTCGCCGTATTCGACCTGGAGGGCACCATCGTGCACTCCAACGTCGTCGAGTCCTACCTGTGGGCCCGGTTGGCGACGACGCCCCGCTCCGGCTGGCTCGGCGAGTTGGCCGACCTGGCCCGCTGCACCCCCCGGTACCTCTACGCCGAGCGCCGGGACCGCGGTGAACTGTTGCGCGCCTTCCTGCGCCGCTACGCCGGCGCGCGGGTCGAGGAGCTGCGGGCGCTGGTCACCGAGGTGCTCGGCGACGCGCTGCTGCACCGGGTGATGCCCGAAGCCACCCGGCAGATCCGTCGGCACCGCGCCGCCGGGCACCGAACCGTCCTCATCACCGGCGCCGTAGACCTGCATGTGGAGCCGTTGTCCGTGCTGTTCGACGAGGTGGTGGCCAGCCGGATGCACGAGAAAGACGGCGTGCTGACTGGGTTTCTCGACGCCCCACCGCTGGTCGACGAGGCGCGCGCGGCGTGGCTGCGGCAGTACGCTCACGCCCACGGCCTGCGCCTGGATCGCTCCTACGCCTACGCGGACAGCTATTCCGACCGTCCGCTGTTGGAGGCCGTGGGGCACCCCCACGCGGTCAACCCGGACTCTGCGCTCTTCCGGCACGCCCAGCGCCACCGGTGGGTGGTGCACCGCTGGGGTGAGCACACCGGCGGGCTGCTCGAGGTGCTGTTTGACGTCACCCGAGCCGACGCCACGGTTGAGCTCCGGTCAGAAGCCCGTCGGCACGGAGGACTGCGATGAGCCTGGCGCTGCAGTATCACCGCTCCGCTGGGCGCTACTTCGCCGCCCGCGCGCTCAGCGGCACCCGTGCTGGTGGACGGCTAGCGGGTGCGCTGGCCAGCAATGTGGCGCCACTGCGGCTGGTCGAGCAAACCGATCCCGTCCCGGCCGACGAGCGCTGGGTTCGGATCGAGCCGGTGCTGTCGGGGATCTGCGGCTCCGATCTCAGTCTGCTCACCGGCCGGTCCTCGCCCTACCTGGGGCCGTTGACCTCGATGCCCTTCGTTCCCGGCCACGAGGTGCTCGGGCGCACCCTCGATGAGCTGCCCGGGTTGCCGCAGGGCAGCCGGGTCGTGATCGACCCGGTACTGCGGTGCGCGGTGCGCGGCCTGCCGGCCTGCCCGGCGTGCCTCGCCGGGCACACCAGCCGCTGTGACCACATCACCGGCGGAGCGCTGGCTGCTGGCCTGCAGACCGGCTTCTGTGCCGACACCGGCGGCGGCTGGAGCCAGCGCATGATCGCGCATGCCAGCCAGCTGCATCTGGTGCCCGACTCGCTGCCCGACGAGATCGCGGTACTGGCGGAGCCGTTGGCCTGCGCGGTCCACGCGGCGCGCCGGGTACCGATCAGTCCAGGCGCGTCGGTGCTCGTGATCGGCGCGGGCACGGTAGGGCTGCTGACCCTGCTCGCGCTGCGCAAGCTCACCGCAGCCGGCGAAGTGTGCATGATCGCTAAACACGCCCACCAGGCCGAGCGGGCCCGCCAGTTAGGTGCCACCCAGGTCATCAGCACCGAGGGCACCGCTAGAACGCTGCGCCGCAGCACCGGAGCGCTGCTGGTCGAGCCCGAGCTGGGCGAAGATTACCTGCTCGGGGGGATGGACCTGGCTTTCGAGTGCACCGGTGGGGCGGCGGGCCTGAACACCGCGCTGCGGTCGCTGCGGGCCGGCGGCACAGTGGTCGCCTCGGGGATGCCCTCAGGTGGGGTGGACCTCACTCCGCTGTGGTACCGCGAGCTGCTCCTGGTCGGGGCGTATGCCTCCGCGGTCGGCGCCTCAGCAATCGATACGTCGGCGATAGCCGACGAGCCCGCTCAGGGTGATTTCCCCGAAGCCATCGCGCTGGCGAGCGCGGCGCCGCTGGATGGCTATGTTGATGCGACATACCCGCTGGAACGCTGGCGTGCCGCGCTTGATCACGCAGCTTCAGCCGGCCGGCTAGGCACCATCAAGGTCGTCTTCGCCCCCGGCCGGGGTTAAGGGCGACCAGCAAGCGAACCGCCGAGAGTAGGGGCAGGAGAGAGCGTGGGCAGACCAGGTTTCGTGCTCGACGTTGACGAACGGACTCCCCCGCTGCTGATGCACGAGGGTGAGGGGTTCCGGTTGGAGCGTCTGCCGCTGGGCAGCCGGGTGATCTACCCGCCGGAATCGTTACCGGGCATCGTCGACCTTGAGGGCGCGATCCAGCACGCCCTGATGCATCCCCAGGGCAGCGACCCACTGCCACAGCTGCTCCGTCGCGGAATGCGGTTGACCATCGTGTTCGACGATCTGTCCTTGCCGCTGCCGCCGATGCGCACCCCGGACGTCCGGCAGCGAGTGATCGAGCAGGTGCTGGAGCTGGCCGCCGCCGCTGGGGTAGACGACGTCGAGCTCATTGCGGCCAACTCACTGCACCGGCGGATGACCCCGGCGGAGCTCAAACGCACGGTCGGCGAGCGGGTGTTCCGCGCCTTTCACCCCGACCACCTGCGCAACCACGATGCCGAGGACCCCACCAATCTCCTGCACCTGGGCACCACGGCGCACGGCGAGGACGTGGAGATCAACCGTCGAGCCGCGGAAAGTGACCTGATCGTCTACGTCAACATCACGCTCACCGCGATGAACGGCGGCTCAAAGTCGGTATCCGTCGGGTTGGCCAGCTACGCCAGCCTGCGCCACCACCACAATGTGCATACGCTGCGGCATTCGCGCTCGTTCAACGATCCCCCCCACTCAGCGATGCACCATTCCTACGACCGGATGGCCGACGTGATCGGCGGGCAGGTGCCGGTCTTCACCATCGAGACAACGCTGAACAACGCGCCGTTCCCGTCCGCACTACGCTTCCTCACCCGCCGCGAGTGGGAGTGGAACCTCACCGACCAAGCCAGCTACCTGGCCGTCAAGCGGAGCAACGACCTGGCCAGCGCCAAGCTGCGGCGGCAGATCTGGCAGGCCACCGAGGCGCCATATGGCGTCACCGGGGTGCACGCGGGCGCCCCGAGCCAGGTGCACCCGCACACCCTGGCCGCGCTGCACCGCCAGCAGCTCACCGAGGTGCACGGGCAGGCCGATGTGGCGATTTTCGGCTTGCCCTACATTTGCCCGTACAATGTGAACTCAATCATGAATCCGATCCTGGTGATGTCGCTGGGCCTGGGCTATTTCTTCAACCTGTACCGAGGTAAGCCGATCGTGCGCCAGGGCGGGGTGGCGATCTTCTACCATCCGATGCGGCCCGAGTTCCACCCGGTGCACCACCCGAGCTACATCGATTTCTACGAACTGCTGGCCGAGACCACCGACCCGGTGATGCTGGAGACCAAGTACGAAAAGCAGTTCGCCACCGATCCCTGGTACATCCACCTGTACCGAACCAGCTACGCCTATCACGGTGTGCACCCGTTCTACATGTGGTACTGGGGTGCGCACGCGATGCAACACCTCAATGATGTGATCTTCGTCGGGGGGCACCGGCCGACCACCGCTCGGCTGGGCTTCCGGGCCGCATCCACCCTGGCCGACGCGTTGGAGCTGGCGTCGGACACCGTGGGTCGCGATCCGCAGATCAGCTACTTGCACGCCCCGCCGCTGGTGCTGGCGGACGTGCGATGAGCAGTCTGCGCGCCGAGCTACGGCTGCTACGGCACGGCCGGGACTGGCGGGGCCGGGCCCGCGTGCCGCGCTCAGCGCAGCGCTGGGAACTGCCGGAGAACGGGGACGATTTCCCCACCGCGTGGGCCCGAACCGCCCCCGCGCGGGCACTGCGCACGGCCCTGCAGCAGGGCGTGCTCAAGCCGGTGGTCTGGAGCCAGACCCGGCCGGTGGTGCACGGCCGGGAATACCTGGAGGGCGTCCGCGGTCCGGCGATTTTCATCGCCAATCACTCCAGCCACCTGGACACCCCGGTGCTCCTGGGTGCCCTCCCCCGACGGATCACCGAGAAGCTCGCGGTCGGGGCCGCCGCCGACTACTTCTTCGACTCCCGGGCCACCGCTGCGGCCACCACCCTGCTGTTCAACGCGTTTCCGGTGGATCGGCGCGGATCGCGACGAGGCCGCAGCCTGGCCGCCGAGCTGGTCGAGGACGGCTGGAGCGTGCTGCTCTACCCCGAGGGCAGCCGCACCGTGGACGGCTGGCTCAGCGCGTTCAAGCTTGGTGCCGCGCAACTGTGCGCGATGAAGGGGGTGCCGGCGGTGCCGATCGCGCTGCGCGGCACGTTCGCCGCGATGCCACGTGGCCGGCGCTGGCCGTACCCTGGACGGCCCCGGGTCACCGTCCGGATTGGGCGACCGCTGCGGATCGAAGCGAACGAGACGGTGCCGGAGTTCCGCACTCGGCTGGTGCGCGCGGTAGCCACGCTCTGGGCCGAAGACGACCTGGGCTGGTATCGTGCCCTGCGGGCAGCAGCCGACGACACCCTGGCCCTACCCACCGGTTCGCGCCGAGCGCTACCCACCACCGCCTCCGGTCAGCCCGCGCACGACCACGACATGGCCCCGTGGCGCCGAGTCTGGGAGTCCACCCGCCCCCCCGCCAATGACGGCCCCCACCCAGTCTGGCCAGACTGACCGCGGGGCGTGCTTGCCCGGAGGCCCCGAATCACAGATTCACCCGAATCACAGATTCACGGGATGACTAGCTCCTCCGGCCTAGCACATCGTGACTAGTGAATGATGAGCGATCAGAACGACCGGCGAAGTGCCCGGCGAAGTGCTCTGTCAGATGGCCAAGCTACACACTTCTTGGAGGCGAGTGGCATGATCGACGATCTCAAGGCGGACGAGTCGCCGTCCCGCAGCACGAGCCGTGGCCTCAACGTCACCCTCTGGGTGCTCCAGGGCGTCTTGGCCTTGGTCTTTGCCCTGAGCGCCGTGATGAAGTTCACTGCGGCACCTCAGGCTGTAGAGGTCTTCGAGGCGATGGGCACCGCTAGTTGGCTGCCGTACGTCATCGGCCTACTCGAGGTAGTCGGCGCGATCGCTCTGCTGATTCCCCGACTGTCCGGCCTGGCTGCGGTGCATTTGCCACTCTCATGATCGGTGCGGTGTTGACGCACCTCATCTGGGGCGGATCCGTGGTTCTCGAGATCGTGCTGCTCATCCTGTCTGCGGTCGTTGCCTACGGCCGGCGTGCAAGCATGTCAGATCTTCTCATCTACCGTGGCCAGCGTTGACCTGCTGTATCGTGGTGCTGGCTCCCTAAGCCTGAAGAGACGTAAACAAAAACAAAGGGACAGAGATGACCGAAACTACTCGACTGACCGTACCGGCCCCGAGCCCACCGACCATCGGTCCACAGGCAGGAACCGGTTTGACTAAGTTCCTCGACCCTGTGCGTATACCGCCGGTGTTACGTCCAGGTCCTGGTCAGCATCCTCACCACATGACGATCGAGCTGCGGGCGACGAAGGTTTCACTGCACTCGGAACTGCCACCGACCACGTTGTGGACCTATGCCGGGCACTCCCCCGGACCCACCATTGAGGTTCGCCGGGGCCAGCCGGTGCACGTCACCTGGAGAAATGAGATCTCCGGCCGGTATCCGCTCGTCGCCGTCGAGGTGGAGGCTCCCGGACCTCCTGGCCCGGAGGGCCCTTTCCCGCAGGTGGGGAACACTCCTGGCCGTGACGGCGCGCAGCCGAACCAGGACATCGCGAATCTGCCCCCGTGGACGGTGGTGCACCTCCACGGCGCACGGACCGACGGGAGCAACGACGGGCTCCCGGAAAACGCTGTTCTCCCGGGTAGAGCGCAGGTTGCTGAGTACGCGAACGACCAGCAGGCGACGACGCTGTGGTATCACGACCACGCCATGGGCATCACCCGCTTGAATGTCGTGAGCGGCCTGTTCGGGATGTACCTCATCCGCGATGAGGAGGAAGATAAACTTCATCTGCCCGGTGGCGAATACGAAATACCCCTGATCATCTGTGACCGTAATCTCGACACGGACCCTGCGGGCAGACTGACCGGCCAGCTGCTGTACAAGGTAGCCAACCTCAAGATCGATATACCCGGCCTGCCCGAAACCCGTTCATTGTTGCAGTTCTTCGGTCCGTATACGTCGGTGAATGGAGTCATTTGGCCGCACCTGGACGTGGCGGCCAGATGGTACCGGTTCCGGATCCTCAACGCCTCCAACGGCCGGTTCTACCGCTTGTTCCTGCTTGATGAGCACGATAACGTGCTGCCCGGCGCCATCAAGCAGATCGGTACCGACCAGGGACTGCTTCCTGAGCCGGTATCGATCGAAGGAGAGCTGACCCTCGCTCCGGCCGAGCGCGCCGACGTCCTGATCGACTTTAGTGCTTTCCGCGGCCGGCACCTGCGTCTGGTCAATACCGGAGGCGGGGCTATCAACGTCAATCCCCCTATCGTGCCGGGTCAGACCGACCCCGGGGCAGGGCTTGTCGAGCCGGACGTGATGCAGTTCCGGGTTAGCTCCGCGCCGGTTCACGACCGTTTCGAGCTTCCAAAGAAATTGTCCCGGTCCTTTGTCCGTCTCACGCACGACTCACTGCCACACGATCATGGCCATCGGTGGGTTGTGACTGCCCCAGGGAGCCCGGCTATCCCGCACCCTGAGCTGTGGGAGATGGCCGAGGTCGACCCAGCCACGGTGACCATCCCCAGCGATGGCATTATCCAGGTCCAGGGACCAGCGACAGGGAACAATGTGATCACCCTGCGGCGGGTGGCGAGAAGGTATGAGGATGCGTCCACCTTCTCCGTGGAACACGGCGCCTGGGAGATATGGAACTTCCTCAACATTCCCATCGGTCCCGCGCACCCGATGCACATCCATCTGGTGGGCTTCCAGGCGCTGAGCCGCCACATTTACCACACGGAGAGCTTCGATCCCCAGATCCACGGATCAAAGACGCCGATCGTCTTCGACCGCACGGGGACTCTCGATCCGAACGAGCAGGGCTGGAAAGACACGATCCGGGTCAACCCAGGTGAAATGGTCAGCGTGGCTGGCCAGTTCGTTGGCGGAACGGGCCGGTACGTCTACCACTGCCACCTCCTGGACCATGAGGACGAGGGAATGATGCGGTCCTTCGTTGTCATGCCGGGCGAGGTCATGAAGCTCACGGATGCCATGCCGCATATGACAATGCCGGTCGCCGCGGTATAGGTGCCACGGAGGGTTCGCCGTCCCCGCACTGTCACCAATCAGGGTGACGGTGCGGGGACGATCTCTGGCTCCCCGAGCAGCCGGCACGCATTGCGCCAGGTGATCTGGTGCCAGTCGGCAAAGTCACCTCGGGGAACGCCGCGGCGAGCGCGGCAAGGTCGGCGGGGCCGCATCCGGGCCGATTGAGACAGACTACATATCCGGGTGCCGCGTCTGCGCGGCGGCTGCGATCAGGGCCAGAGTGTGCTCATCAGTAAATTGTCGGCGTCGCTGTCGGTGTGCTGGCCCGTCATGATGTGGATAGCGAGCCGCTCCAGCTCGATCACCGGCAGGCTCGCACCAGGATTGCTGAGCATCAGCAGGTCCTTATCTGCCCGCGGTGGCGGCGGTGACTGCCGCCTCCGCGTCGTAGCCGTAGAGCCACTCCTGGTCACCCAGCGCTGCGTGCGTGGCCAGCGCGGTGTCCCGGTCCCGCTGCGCGGCACCGTCACGAAGGTGCAATGCAGTGGTGTTCGCGCGGGAGCGCCGGTGCACCTCACAGGTGCGTGGCCGGCGGACGTTCTCGTAACGCACAAGCCCGGCCGTGATTCCCTCCGGGCCCACATTGCGCAGGCACTCCGCAAGCACGATCGCATCCTCAACCGCCTGGTTGGCGCCCTGAGCGAAGAACGGCAGCATCGGGTGCGCGGCGTCGCCGATCACGGTGATCCGATTGGTGCTCCACCGGTGCAGACAGTCGCGGTCGTGCAGGGCCCACCGACTCACCACATCCGGAGCTGAGGTCAGCGCGCGCACCTCGGGAGTCCAGTCTGCGTAGGCTCTGGCCAGGTCCTCCGTCTTGCCTTGCGCCGACCAGGACTCCGCCCTCCAGCACGGATCGGGAACAGTGGCGGCGAGATTGATCTGGTTGCCGCCGGACACCGGGTAACTCACGCAGTGCCTTCCGGGACCCAGCCAGAGCACCACCTTCGGCTCCTCACGCAGGAACGGAACGCGCTCGGCGGGGATCAACGCCCGATAGATGCTGTGCCCTGAGTACCGCGGCTGGTCCCGGACCAGCACATCCCGTACCCGGGAATGGATGCCGTCGGCTCCCACCACGAGGTCTGCGGTCGTGAGGGAGCCGTCGGCGAACTGCACCTGCACACCACGTCGGCTCTCCCGCAATTCGGTGCAGCGCAGACCCAGGTGCAAAGTTCCCGCGGCAAGCCGCTCTAGGAGTCCTTGGTACAGGTCGGCGCGATGCACCGTGTAGTAAGGAGCGCCGAAGTGCTGCTCGCAT
>Ga0213881_10001514_pt1 | contig 10930 bp, 12 predicted proteins | sample BarmaccoBMER_R08_FD_160104 | JGI IMG/M metagenome (GOLD analysis project Ga0213881, IMG submission 160104) | Barbacenia macrantha exposed rock microbial communities from rupestrian grasslands, the National Park of Serra do Cipo, Brazil - ER_R08 ... | reverse complement strand
AGGAACTGCTTCTGTACAGGAACAATGCTGATAAAGGCGGAATTCGCAGCGTTACTGGGATTAAACATTGTCTGCTACAAGCAAGTGCACTCATCAGATTTTTTTATTTTGAATCACTTGATATTTTTGATAAATGCTGTACTCTCTTATAGAGACGGTAATTACACTAGCAATGTTTCTGGGCTGCTTAACTCTGTCTTCTTAAGATCTAGTGATTATACTGTAATCCTTTCCAAGGCTTGTAAGCTAATATCAATATATTCAAAAAGTCTGATATCTATTCGCATGCTTACGGTGACAGATTTAAAATTATAAATGCTCAATATGAGCTTGAAGCAATGATAGCTCTGCCAAAAGACAACTTTACTAACTAGGTCATAAAATCCTTAATTTATCTTTAGAGGGAGACACTGATATGTTTAAAGAATTCAAAACGGACCCGTTTTTCATGTTACGTTACTACATAATCAATTTTATTATTCTGCTTCCTGTCGATCTATTTCTCTATTTCAAATCGCCCTTCTCCTTGCCGACTTTAGGATTCTTCCTATTCGGCTTGCTTCTGTTAATTATGCCAAACTTTAGGTATATTGCCTGTTCAGAAATATTTTTTATCACCGCTGCATTGTATTTCTTTCAACCTGATTTTTCCTTTTGGAACTTGGCGTTAATTCCATTAGGAGTTATTGTTGGGCTTTATTCGGCTGCCATGATACATAATGCAGCACATACCAACATCAAGCCTCAATGGTTATCAAGGCTAATCGGAGAAATTTGTGGTTTACATCAGTTAGGTGGATTTGTGGGGTGGGTCATTACTCATTATCTCCACCATTGTTTTCCAGACGATTTAGAAAAAGATCCACATCCTCCACATAACTTACAATTTTGGAAATTTGCCGACGAAATGAAAAATACGATACGAGGAGCATTGACTCGGAGTTATTTTGAGACTTGGGGAGAAGCAGAGAAATATCAAAGAATCTGGACTAGATTGGAGATCTTATTACTTATTAATCGCTTCCTTCGTGCCCTGTTATGGCTCTTGATTTTTGGTCCTATTAGCTTCACTTTCTTCTTCGTTCCTTCATATATAAGTAATGTTTTGATATTTTACCATTTCAATTACTACACTCATAGACAAACTCAAGAGGAAGTAGGAGAGATTATGAACTTGAATCATAATATTTACTACAAACTAATGAATACCCTACTTTTTGGCACCTATTTTCATAAAAATCACCATCTTAACCCGAATTTATTCGATCCCAGAAAACTGAAAATGACTTCAAAGGCTGAAAGTTTATTGTCTCAAGCGTAATCCCCTTAATTGTCTCCACCTGATTTGTCTTCTGGAAACTTCCCTTCTCTAACCTCAACACCAAAATTTTGTACTGCCTGTGTAATTATTTCCCGCAGATTCACATAGATCTTGGCAAATGGTGGTTGCCGTTCAGAAAGACCTAGCAAATCCGCAGTCACTAATACCTGTCCATCGCAATGTGGTCCAGCACCTATACCAATAGTAGGAATCGTCAACTTTTGCGTAATCTGCAATGCCAGCTGATCTGGAATATGCTCCAAAACTATTGCAAACGCACCAGCCGCCTCTAGAGCGATCGCTTCTGCTAAAATCTGTTCTCCAGTTTCTAGTGACTTTCCTTGTTGCCTCAGACCAAACTGATGTATCGATTGAGGCGTCAAGCCGACATGACCCATCACCGGAATCCCCGCTTGCACTAAACGGGCAACAGTTTCTGCCATAGCCGGGTATCCCCCCTCCAATTTAACTGCCTGTGCCCCTGTTTCCTTCAACACCCTACCAGCTGAATACATTGCTTGCTCTTGACTTGCTTGGTAAGTTAAGAACGGTAGATCGACAACGAGTAATGCCCGGTTTACACCTCGACGCACTGCTTTTGCATGATGCACAATTTCATTGAGTGTCACTGGCACCGTTGTTTCGTATCCTAGAACCCCTGCTAAAGAATCTCCCACCAAAATTAGGTCTACACCAGCCGCATCTAAAACTTTTGCGATCGCATAGTCCCAGGCTGTCAAGGCGACAATCAGACGCTCTTGCCGTTTGTATTGCATGAGTTGCTGAGTTGTGAGTGCCATAGTTCAATCTTGATCGTTATTGCTTAGCTAATACCATCCTGAAATTAGGCAAATCCTGCATCGACATTTAGAAGCCCCTTTATTTGCCCTGCTTGAGATATCCTCTGTACCCAAGTTACAGCCATTCATAACGTTGCAGCCATCAGACTAAATGGTCTAAGTCTCAACATTGTCATTGTTACTGATTCCAAATATACGTAACATCATGTTACTTATCTTTACATAAATAACTATTTTTTATAGATTTGTTGAGAATGTTCAAAGTTTTCCTAATCAAATAGTTGATATATTGTGAAATACCTTGCTATCTAGCAAAGTGAATGACTTCTTGAGAAGGGAACATTATGTCTTACGCTCAAACTAAGACTCAGACCAAAACTGGGTATCAGGCTGGTGTTAAAGATTACAGACTGACATATTACACCCCAGACTACACGCCCAAGGATACAGACATCTTGGCAGCATTCCGCGTCACTCCCCAACCGGGAGTTCCCCCCGAAGAAGCCGGAGCCGCTGTAGCAGCCGAGTCTTCTACAGGTACCTGGACAACGGTTTGGACCGACTTGCTGACTGACCTAGACCGCTACAAAGGTCGTTGCTACGATATCGAACCTGTTCCTGGGGAAGATAACCAGTATTTCTGCTACGTTGCCTATCCCCTAGATCTGTTTGAAGAAGGTTCTGTCACCAACATGTTCACCTCAATCGTAGGGAACGTGTTTGGGTTCAAAGCTCTACGGGCTTTGCGTTTAGAAGACTTACGCATTCCTGTAGCCTACCTCAAGACCTTCCAAGGTCCTCCACACGGGATTCAAGTTGAGCGAGACAGGCTGAACAAGTACGGACGTCCGCTATTGGGTTGTACGATCAAGCCCAAACTGGGTCTTTCGGCGAAGAATTATGGTCGGGCAGTCTATGAGTGTCTGCGTGGTGGTCTAGACTTCACCAAAGACGACGAGAACATTAACTCGGCACCATTCCAGCGGTGGCGCGATCGCTTCCTATTTGTTGCCGAAGCGATCCATAAATCCCAAGCTGAAACGGGTGAGATCAAGGGGCACTACCTCAACGTCACAGCTCCTACCTGTGAAGAAATGTTGAAGCGGGCTGAGTATGCGAAAGAACTCAAAATGCCCATCATCATGCATGACTATCTAACCGCAGGCTTCACTGCCAACACAACTTTGGCTAGATGGTGTCGCGACAACGGTGTACTGCTGCATATCCACCGTGCGATGCATGCTGTCATCGATCGGCAGAAGAACCACGGCATTCACTTCCGCGTGCTTGCCAAGGCGCTGCGGATGTCTGGTGGCGATCACATCCACACTGGTACCGTGGTCGGTAAGTTGGAAGGTGAACGTGGAGTCACAATGGGTTTTGTCGATCTCCTGCGTGAAAACTATGTTGAGCAAGACAAGTCTCGTGGCATCTTCTTCACCCAAGACTGGGCTTCCATGCCTGGAGTCATGGCTGTGGCTTCAGGTGGAATTCACGTTTGGCACATGCCTGCTCTAGTCGAGATTTTCGGCGATGACTCGGTGTTACAGTTTGGTGGTGGGACTTTAGGTCACCCCTGGGGCAATGCACCTGGTGCAACTGCTAACCGTGTAGCTCTAGAAGCTTGTGTTCAAGCTCGTAACGAAGGTCGCAGCTTGGCTCGTGAAGGTAATGACATTATTCGCGAAGCTGCCAAGTGGAGTCCGGAATTGGCTGCTGCTTGTGAACTGTGGAAGGAAATCAAGTTCGAATTTGAAGCAGTAGACAAGTAAACATGGTACGGTGATGAGCTTTCAGCTAAAAGCCCATCACTACCCACTTCACGGCTGGGGTCAACATGGATCTCAAACAAATTGCGAAAGATACAGCAAAGACACTGACGAGTTACCTGACTTATCAAGCTGTCAGAACGGTATCAAATCAGTTAAGCGAAACCAATCCTCCTCTGGCATTTTGGCTGCATCGCTTTTCCACAACTGATAAGATTCAAGATGGAGAAGTCTACATTCGGGAGCTGTTCAAAGAGAAGCCAGACCTGGCTTTGCGGATCATGATCGTGAGGGAGCATCTTGCTCAGGAAGTCTGCGACTTCCTACCAGAGATGGTTCGCACGGGAATCCAGCAAGCCAATATGGAACATCGTCGTCAGCATCTAGAGCGGATTACGCAACTCGACCTATCAAACCCCAGCCGTCCCGAAACCGAACAGCAAGCAGGCTCTGAACCTAATTCAGATCGTCCTTCAAGTTAGGTAAGAGCCAATTTGTCAAATTGTAAAATCAAAGCACCACTAAATCACAATGCAAACTCTACCTAAAGAGCGCCGCTACGAAACTCTCTCCTATCTACCACCTCTGAGTGACGCTCAGATTTCCAAGCAAATCCAATATATTCTGGATCAAGGTTACATCCCAGCCATTGAGTTTAACGAGAGATCTGAGCCAACAGATTATTTCTGGACTTTGTGGAAATTGCCTTTATTTGATGTCAGGGGTGTTCAAGAAGTCCTGAGCGAGGTGAGAGCTTGTCGTTCTGAGTACTCCAACCAATTTATCCGGGTTGTGGGTTTTGATAATATCAAGCAGTGCCAAATTCTCAGCTTTATCGTTCACAAGCCACGCTAGTTCAATTCGCAACTAAAGAGAAGGGTACATGCCGATCCCTTCAAGGAATTGAGTTGGCTGCGGCTTGTTCTGTAACCTTACATTTTGTCTATTTCCTAAGTCGGAGAGGTGATTTTTCTGCCTTTCCGATTTTTGTTGAGGAATTTGTCAGAAAACTTTAACATAGTTTTAGTTAGATCGATCTAGCCGACAAAACCATGAGCTATTACATTTCCCCACGCTTTTTAGACAAACTAGCAGTCCACATCACCAAAAACTACCTAGATCTTCCTAACGTCAGAGTGCCTCTGATTCTTGGCATTCACGGACGTAAGGGAGAAGGAAAATCGTTTCAGTGTGAATTAGTTTTCGAGCGCATGGGAGTTGAAGCCATTCACATGTCTGCTGGAGAACTAGAAAGTCCAGATGCTGGAGATCCAGCGAGACTAATCCGCCTCCGCTATCGGGAGGCAGCAGAGTTAATCCGGGTACGGGGCAAGATGTGTGCCCTGATAATTAACGACTTAGATGCTGGAGCAGGAAGGTTTGATCAAGGGACGCAATACACTGTAAATACACAGCTGGTAAATGGCACTTTAATGAACATTGCCGATCACCCAACAGATGTTCAGTTGCCTGGTAGCTACGACTCAACCCCCCTACACAGAGTCCCAATTATTGTGACAGGTAATGACTTTTCAACGCTGTACGCACCTTTGATTCGGGATGGGCGGATGGAAAAGTTTTATTGGGAACCCGATCGAGCAGACAAAATTGGCATCGTCAGCGGCATCTTTGAAGCAGATGGATTAACTCGCAGCCACATCGAGCAACTCGTTGATGCCTTTCCTCAACAGGCAATCGATTTCTTTAGTGCTTTGCGATCGAGAATCTATGATGAACAAATCAGACAGTTCATCCACGAGATCGGGCTAGAAAGAGTATCCCGGCGAGTGGTTAACAGTGCTGAAGGACCACCAGCATTTAGCAAGCCCAACTTTAACCTGCCTCGCTTATTAGAGTACGGTGAAATGATGGTGCAAGAACAGCAGCGAGTGCAGAATCGACTCTTGGTAGAAGAGTACAATCAAGCGATGCGCCCTGGAACCAGGAATGTTGTAAATACTGTACCTCCTCGTAACGAGGTCACCAATGGCGCAAAGAAAGCTGATAACTCCAACGGATTCAAAGAGCAGGCGTCGAGTACACAACTGAATCCAGAAACAGTGGAGCAAATTCGCCAATTGCTGGCTCAGGACTACCGCATCGGTATTGAGCATGTAGACGAGCGCCGCTTCCGCACTGGCTCCTGGAAAAGCTACGCTTCAATGCAGCTGCAAGGAGAGTCAGAAGTGATCGCAGCTCTTGAGGCTTGTCTATCTGAGCATAGCGGCGAGTATGTACGGCTAGTGGGTATCGATCCGAAAGCCAAGCGACGAGTCCTCGAAACCATCATCCAAAGACCAGGTGGAGTTGCCAGTCTCTGACAAGGAGCAGGATGAGTAGCCAGGGATAAAAAGCAGCAGAGAAAATGCGCGTTGCGGGGAATAAAGCTGAATTTAATTGCGTCAGCGAAGCGTAGCCGAAGGCGTTATTACGAATTGCGAATTGCTCTTGACATTCCACCGCCTGCCGTCATGAATAAGCAGCGTTAGTTCAGTCGCTGTAAATTCAAACTGCAAATGGCGCTGCTGAAATTCTGACCAGGCTACCCTAAAGTTTTGTCGCGTCAAGTCCCGAAACGCCACAGTCATATGAGGAGAAAATGCACGGTTTTTTGAAACTGGGTCGAGTTTGATGCCTAGTGTGGCTTCAAGATATACCATCAAATCGGTTTGCAAGGTCAGGAGCACCTGAGTCTTAACTACATTAATATAGATAACGCGGGGTGGAAATGCTCCAAACCCACTGAGCATAACTGGTACTGACTCTCGATTAGCCGTGAAGTTGATTAGACATTCTTCCAGCACTGGCACTTGCTCAACTAACCATTCAAATGGCGGTTGCAACGTGATATGCGGTGGAGATCTCTGAGCCCCGCGACTGGCATAGCGGTCGGCAAATTCCTGCTTGAGCTGGTTGACGTAACTTTGAATAGCCAGCGGTGGCAGCAACGCAATAAAAAAGCGACTTTTCGACAAAGAACATCTAAAAACACTACATCACAGGATGCAAGGGAATGCCTTGGTTTGTCAAGCTTGAAGAAGGAATAGTCGATAAACCAACCTTTGACCAATACGTAGAAGCTCACAAGAACTACGTCCGGGAACTCATAACTAAAGGACACCAAGCACGTACTGGCTATTGGGCAGCTAAAGGAGGCGGCATGATGCTCTTTCAAGCGCCTTCAATGGACGAGGCGAAAGCAATAGTAGCTCAAGATCCTCTAGTTCAAAATGGTTGTGTCAAATATCAGTTACAAGAATGGCGAATTGTGGTTGAATAAAACCAGCAATTCTCTAAACCCCATACCCCACAACGGCGTTCATGTTGGGGAGACCGCGCGATTCGCCCCAACTGCCTCACGGATCGACTTGCGTGGCGAGGTTCCCTCGCCACAACGTCCTCCCCCACACCCTGTTCTTAACATGTTATCCTGGTGATAGACCTGGACCCATGCGATCGCAACGCCTAAACCTTGTCAGGACCGGAAGGTAGCAGCAACACGGGATGCTTGTGGTAGGCGTGGAATCCGGGTCGCCCGGTTTAAAGAGAGGAATGCAATTGCCATGCCTGGTCTCGGAGATATTGTCCAAAAGGCGATTTATCTTGGTGTTGGGCTAGCTTCCTATGCTGGCGAGAGAGCAGGGGGAAGGCTAGGAGAACTGAAATCACAAATTCAGAAACTCGCAGACGAAATGGTGTCGCGAGGTGAGATGACAACGGAAGAGGCGAGAAGGTTAGTCGAAGAGCTGATGAGACAAGCTCAGCAGTCCCCCGCTTCTGAAGCCTCAGCTGGACAGCCCTCCTCAGAACCACGCCGGATAGAGATTCTCTCAGATGAAGATGAACCAGAATCAGGTTCCTCGCAGAAGCCAGATGTACAAAGCTTACGCGATCAGGTGCTGGGATTGCAGGAAGAACTACAACGGCTGAAGCGCGATCGTTAGTAGTAAATTACAGTGAGCAGATTTGAAGACGGCGCATGGAACAGTGGCAAAAGAATTTTTTCGGTATGCTAGAGACATTGACAGGTGAAGCAGAGCGGTTCTTCTTAGGGTTTACTGAAATGGTAGACACGCTCTTTGAGATATCAGAAGAAATTACAGACCAAGTCCAAACTTCTATCGTTAGTGAAATTGACCAGTATTTGAGCGATTTGGCAGAGCCGCTCCTTGAGGTTTATTGGGAACTTGAAGAAGTTGTAGGGGATATGGATCAACCTTTTCCCTATGGAGTTGAACCAACGCCAGAAGAACATCCTGCCTGTATCGGTTGCAGACATTACCACGGTCAAGTTTATGGCGGTAACCTACTAGTCTGCGGCATGCATCCATATGGTGTAGAAGCAGAAACTTGCCCTGACTGGCAACTAGGAGAATAGTTTTCCAAAGAGTGAGATTTGTACTTCATACCAGCATCCGAAATGACAAATAACTTTAGCTCTTTGCCGAAGCCATCTTCAGAAGCAAGCTTTGACGAAGTCAACCCAGCTCCTTTGGTTGACTCTGATATTCAACTTGAAGGTTCGTCGGAAAGAGCCATGGTGGATGAGTCAGCCAATCTCAAGTACGGCGAACGCCTGATTGCCGAAGGGCAGCTGATTACTTTTCCCAATCCGCGAATTGGGCGTAGGTACGAGATTAGCATTACATTGCCAGAATTTACCTGCAAATGCCCCTTTTCTGGGTACCCTGACTTCGCCACGATCTATGTTACCTACGTACCCGATCAGCGAGTAGTGGAGCTGAAAGCTCTAAAGCTTTATATTAATAGTTTCCGAGACCGTTATATTTCCCATGAGGAATCAGTTAACCAGATTTTGGATGACTTTGTAGATGCTTGCGATCCTTTGGAAGTCAAGATTAAGGGAGACTTTACGCCACGCGGAAATGTTCACACAGTTATTGAGGTACATCACCAGAAGGCTTAGGAATTAGTTATACAGCCACTCCAAAAATTCCTAAGGTTTCCACCCAGGCGGAAATCTACGCTGCTTATCCTTCTCGTGTTCTGTAGGCTGGCAGTAAGACATCATCTCTACGGCAAGATCATGGGCAATTACTATAATGCTTTCCTCCAAACTTTTCTGCTCTTGGCTCTCGTCTTGTTCTAATGGCTTCCATGTGTAAATGTGTGGATTACTTAGCATTGCTGCCATAAAATTGGCAGCGATTTCTAGTTTAGTACGCAAATAATCATCATGTAGGTAGTTTGGATCTATTCCATCTTGACTTTGAGTCATCTTGCATTGATAATTGTGTTGCAAAAACTTAGTTTGACTCATAAATAGATAAAGTCATGACTAGCAGGAGTCTGACTTAAAGGATCGCTTCTTACTTTACTTATCGGAGCTAGACCAGACTTTTTACGCAGAGTTTTGTTTTTATTTACAAATCTTTGTATTTAAGAGCTGGAGTTCGAAATCGGTCTGAACTGGATGCAAAAGTTTGAGTTCAAACAGTCGGAAAGCGGGCAACTGAAGACAATATTCTATCTTCCAATTGTTTTTGCAGCTTGCTAAGAGAATTTTCGAAAAGTATAAAATTTGACAAACGGAATTTTAGCTCTTTTTGGAACAAGACTGTAACTCATCACATTGCCAATCTGGAGAGAATCTATGATAGCCACGGTTTTAGCAATTCTTAGCGGTATCTTTTGGACAATTACTTATCTGTTAATCATTCGACGCTCGATTCAAGATAAAAGCGTAGGGATGCCAATGGTGGCACTTTGCATGAATATTAGTTGAGAATTTATCTTTTCGTTTGTATGTCCAAGCTCTAAACCCCAGCTTTATATCAATTACATTTGGTTTTTATTTGATATGATTATTGTTGTCCATTATCTTAAGTTCAATAAAACTGAATTCAGCAAGCAGTTGCCTAAAAACATAGCATAGTATTTTTTGTTACTAATAAGGAACGAGAAATTAAAATATCCTGTGGTCAAATCAACAAATGTACAAGATTATCAAAAAACATAGATTGGGAGAGTAAGCAATGCCAGTTCAAACCCCTGAATTGAATTGGGATACACTATTAGGAATTGCCCGGAAAAATACCTCCGCTCGGCGGATTCGTAGACCAGGACAATCTCCTTCTACTGCACCCATTCCGAGTAGCCTGCATCAACTTCCGCCAGATACAATTTTGCCAGTCCTGCTCTACAGAGATACAAACTCCTGGTGTCCTTTTTGTGAGCGAGTTTGGTTCGCTTTGGAAGAGAAAGAGATTCCGTTTGCCACAGAGTTTATTGATCTGAGCAACAAACCAAAATGGTATACCGATCTTGTTCCCACAGCACTTGTTCCGGCTGCCAGAATTGAGGGTGAGTTAGTCTATGAGTCCAAGGAGATTCTTTTAGCTCTGGAGGAACGGTTTGATGATTTACCGTTGCTCCCAGAAGAGCCACAGGAAAACGCAGTTGCTAGACAGTGGATTGTAGAAGACGAGACAAACGGGTTTAAAGAAGCTGCCTACAAATTCTTGCTAGGAAAATCTTCAGATGCTGATGAAATAGCAACTTTACAAACAGCGTTTGAAGTGAAACTAGATGAACTGGAGCAAGCTTTAGGAAAATATCCAGGTGCTTACTTCTTGAGCCGCTTTAGCTTGGTGGACATCATGTACAGTCCCCATCTTGATCGATTAGCAGCAAGTCTACCTGTGTACCGGAACTATTTTATTAAGGGAAATCCCCGCTTTCCTCGGATTAATGCTTGGTTTGAGGCACTCAATCAGCGTCCTGCCTATCACAGAGTTAAATCAGATGATATCACTAGCAATTTGCTGTTCCGTCGCAGATGGGGCTTAGAACCAGTGAGAAACCTATTGCCGCTCGATCTTATGTATAGTGAAACGATGCAATTCCGGGCGGAAGCAGCGGAGAGATTGATTGATAATCATGAAGTGGCGATCGCGGACGTTCTGAAAAACTCTGGGGTGCAAACTTTAGCAGGAGAAGATAGTACTTCAGCGTTCAGAGAAGCGATCGAGGTACATCTCCAACTTCTGGCTGAATATCTACTTTATGGAGAAAGTCTC
>Ga0213881_10001513_pt1 | contig 10937 bp, 8 predicted proteins | sample BarmaccoBMER_R08_FD_160104 | JGI IMG/M metagenome (GOLD analysis project Ga0213881, IMG submission 160104) | Barbacenia macrantha exposed rock microbial communities from rupestrian grasslands, the National Park of Serra do Cipo, Brazil - ER_R08 ... | reverse complement strand
GCCGCAGCAGTCTTCGCCAGCACAGGGGGCAACACCTCACCGCTGAGGGTGCACCGCGCGGTGAGTCGGGTGGCGTGGGTGACCCGGGTGCCAGCCTCGGTGGCGGAGAGCTGCAGCATCCCGGCGAGCAGGCGTTTGGTGCTACCGAACCCGCTGGTGGCCGCGAGGTTGCGGGAGTCCAGCTCGGCGACGGTCTCCAGCATCACCGCATGCAGCATCCGCGAGACCGCTTCGATGTCCCGGACCTGATCTTGCAACCCCGCGTCATCACATCCGGTGATCGAGTGCCGCCACTGATCCAGGCAAGCGACGATTGTCTGCCTGGGATCCAGCCGGGTGTCGAGCACGTCACCATCATCGACCCCACCCCTGACAATTTCGGGGGTTCACACCAGCAGGGACCGATCGCGGGTGCCACCGTGCTGATCGTGGGTGTGCCTCGCTGGCGTCGAACTCGGTGACAACAGAACGATCGCAGGGCCAGAGAACCCCAGTTAACCCTGCGCGCTCGCCAGATCGGCGATCACTCAAGCAGGTACTCCGCGATGCGGTCACGGACCGCGGCGCGGCGGAGCTTGCCCGAGGGCGTCTTGGGTAAGGAACCCGATGGCAGCACCACCACCGCGCCGGGTCGCAGTCCCACCGCATCGACTACCCGCGAGATGACCTCCTTGCGCAGGAGGCGCTCGGCCTCGGCGTCTCCGGCCCGGGTGGACTCAACGGCTACCGCGAACGATTCCCGCCGCGCGTCGGCGTCGAGGCGCACCGCCGCCACGTTGCCCGGTCGAACTCCCTCGACCAGCGCTGCGGCGCGTTCGATATCGATGGGATAGATGTTGCGCCCGCCCATGATGATGACGTCCTTGCGCCGCCCGCAGACCACCACGTCACCCTCAGCGAGATAGCCCTCGTCGCCGGTGTCCAGCCACCCTTGGGGATCCTGGGTGGAACAGGGTCCTGCCGTGGTCAGGTACTCGCGGGTGACCGATGTGCCGCGCAGTTGGATCAGGCCGACTTTGCGCTCACCACACGGGTCACCGTCTGGCGCGAGCACCCGCACCTGGATCCCGGGCAACGGCGGCCCCAACCGGGGAAAGACCCGGACGTCCTGGTCCGAACGCCCGGCGGGGACAGCCTGGCGCCGGGTCTCCAGGGCATCGGCATCCACGGTGTCCACCTGCATGCCGACCCCGCATGGCGCGAAGGACACTCCGAGGGTGGTCTCTGCCATCCCGTAGGCGCACACCACGCAGCTTTCCGGCAGTCCGAACCGGGCCCCCGCGGTCGTAAAGGCCCGCACCGCCGCCGGTTCGATGGGCTCGGCACCGTTGAGCGCGAACCGCAGGCTGGACAAGTCGAAGTGCTCCTCGGTGCTGGCCAGCCGCCGAGCGAGCAGGGCGTAGCCGAAGTTCGGCGCCGCGGTGATCGTGCCGCGGTGTCGGCTGATCAGCTCGGCCCACAGCAGCGGGTGGGACAGGAACTCCGCCGGGGTCACCTTCACCAGCTCCAGGCCCAGCGCCATCGGGAGGGTGAGGAACCCGACCATCCCCATGTCGTGGAACAACGGCAACCAAGACACCATCACGTCGCGGGCCGGCTCGAGGGCTGCGGACTGGACCATCGCGGTCATGTTGGCGTAGAGGTTGCCGTGGGTGATCCGGACCGCCTTGGGCTCGGCGCTGGATCCCGAGGTGAGCTGCAGCAGCGCGGTGTCGTCCTCGTCCACCGCCATCGGCGCGTCAAGCGGCCGGACGGCCGGATCATCGAGGTCGGAGAGCATCAGGTAGCCGATCCCGCGCTGATCCAACAGCGGGGCAAGCTGGTCGAAAGGCGACCCGAGGAGCACCAGCTTGGCGTCGATCATGCCAAGCACCCGGACGGTGTCCGCCGCCCAACTCGCCAGATCGGTGCGGTGGCTGGGTTGGTGCAGCATGGTCACACTGCCACCAGCCAGCCAGACACCCTGCACCGCGGGAGTGATCAGGGCGGGATCACCGGCTAGGATCGCGACCGCGTCACCGCGCTGAACGCCCGGAGTGGCGGTGCGCATCAGGCATCCGGCGGCCCGAAGGGCCTTGCGGTGTACCTCCGTCCAGGTGGTGCGGCGCGGCTGGGCGGGCCCACCAGTGGTGATGCCCCGATCAGACCGGATCGGCGAATCCGGCGCACAGTGGGCTACTAGAGTGTCGACAAACCTGCTCACAAGTAGTCACCTTACGGGCTGTAGTGGGGAAAACGGATTATTCACCGGTGGTGTCGGCGACTTCCCGCCAGGTAGGTCTCCCCGTCATTCTTCGCAACCATTTTTCGCAGCGAGCACCGCCCGTAGTTCACCTGCTGGATGAGTTGATCGTCAGGCGTAGGCGAGGGGTTCGGGGGGCGGCACGGGACGCGGGTCCTCCGCGATCCGGGCGCCAGGCACCGGGCCACTGGCTACCCGGACCGTGCGGCACACGCCGGCACCGGCCAGCTCAGCGGCAACCCGGACCGCGGCGTCGGCGTCGATACACAGGAACGCGCAGGTCGGCCCAGACCCCGACACGATGCCGGCCAGCGCCCCGGCGTCGACCCCGGCCCGCAGGGTGCGGCGTAGCGTGGGGCGCAGCGACACCGCGGCGGCCTGCAGATCATTGCCGAGCAGCGACGCGAGCCGGCGGGGGTCTCCCGAAGCCAGCACCTCGAGCAACGGCTCGACGCCACCGAGGCGCGGTAATGACGAACCCGGCGGCCCTGATCCCGGTGCCGGACAGTCCAGGCACGCACTCCCCCGGAGCCGGTCCAACTCCCGGTAGACCTCCGGTGTGGACAGGCCGTGGTAGTCCAGGGCGATCACCCAGTGGAAGGTATGCCGGGCCAGCACCGGCACCAGGGACTCACCACGCCCGGTGCCCAACGCGGTGCCGCCGCATAGGGCGAACGGCACGTCGCTGCCCAGCTGGGCGGCCAGGGCGGCGAGCTCTTCGCGGCTGATATCCAGGCGCCACAGTCCGGCTAGCGCGACCAGCGCGCCCGCCGCGTCGGCGCTGCCGCCAGCCATCCCGCCCGCCACCGGAATGGTCTTGCGCAGCACCACCCGCACCTCAGGCCGGCGTCCGACGTGCTCGGCAAGCAGGAGCACCGCCCGCCACGCGAGGTTGCGGTGGTCGGTGGGCACCGTCCCCGCGCCCTCGCCGTACACCTGCACGCCGGGCTCGTCCGTGGCCGCGATGGTCACCTCGTCCATCATCGACAGCGACTGGAAGACACTGACCAGCTCGTGATAGCCGTCCCCGCGCAGGCTTCCCACAGCCAAGTGCAGGTTGACCTTAGCCGGGACGAGCACGGTAACTGGTTGCGGCACAACGGCGAGCACGGCACCAGGGTACGGAGCGTCGGTGGATAACCCGTGAGTGGCGATGCGAGCTATAGCAAAGATTCCCACTCACGGGCGATCCTCGCAAACTCCCCGACGGTGAGCTGCTCGCCACGGGCGCTGGGATCCACCCCCGCCGCGCGGAGCACCCGTTCGGCAGCGTCGGCCGAGCCCGCCCAGGGGGCCAAGGCAGTGCGCAGCGTCTTGCGGCGCTGCGCGAACGCGGCATCGACCAGCGCGAAAACCCGTTCTCTGGGTACGGTGGAGGCAAGGGGGCGGCGGATCAGGCGAACCAGGGCGGAGTCCACCTTGGGCACCGGCCAGAACACCGCACGGGGCACCGGACCGGCGCGGCGGACGTCAGCAAACCAGGCCGCCTTGACACTGGGCACCCCGTAGCACCGGGTACCTGGCGGGGCGGCCAGCCGGTCAGCCACTTCGGCCTGCACCATCACCAGCCCACCGCGCAGGCTCGGCAGCTCGGCCAACAGGTGCAGCAGCACGGGAACAGCGGTGTTGTAGGGCAGGTTCGCGACCAGCACCGTGGGTTGCTGGCCACCAGCCGCCTCGACAATCTCGGTCCGCCGCGTCCGCAGCGCGTCGGCGGTCAGTACCCGCAGCCCATCGGCGCGCTCCCGGGCGCGGGCGGCCACCGTGGCGGGCAGCGCACCGGCAAGCAGCGGATCCACCTCGAGGGCCAGCACTCGATCCGCCACGCCCAGCAACGCCAGAGTGAGCGAGCCCAGCCCCGGCCCGATCTCCAGCACGACATCCTCGGCCACCAGGTTGGCCGCCGCCACGATACGGCGCACTGTATTGGCGTCATGCACAAAGTTCTGGCCGAGCCGCTTGGTTGGTCGCAGCCCAAGCCGATCGGCCAGCGCGCGCAGCTCGGCTGGCCCTAGCAAAGCAGGGCCGGATGAGGTGGGTGTCACGCCGCCGTCCGCCTCGGAACTCACCCTCCGGTCTTATCATCAGCAACGGCCTCCGCCGCCGGTGGGCGGAGCTTTCGGTGCACGGATCAGGCGAGGCCTACCCGAACTGAGCAGGTAGGCCAGGCGTGATAGTTGCCACGGGCGTTGCGCACCCGCTCGGCGACCGCGATCTGCTGCTCACGGCTTGCTTGGTACGGGTACGGGGCGAACTGGTCACCGCCGTTGGCGCTCCAGGTGGTCTTGTCAAACTGCAGGCCGCCGTAGTAGCCGTTGCCCGAGTTGGCCGCCCAGTTGCCCCCGGACTCGCATCGGGCCAGATGGTCCCAGACGGTGCCCTCGCTCGCAGCGGGTTCCTTCGCGCCGACCCGGACCATGGTCGGCCGCACCGGAGCGACCTGCTGGATGGAGATCTGCTTGCGGGCGATTTCTTTACCGTTTGCCAGGGTGAGGCGGAAGGTGACGATCTGCTCGCCCGGTGCGCCGACATCCTCGACGACTTCACTGCCCACCGGCATCTCGGGATCCTGGAGCTTCCTGACTGGAGGCAGGACAAGCCGCTTTTCGTTACGTTCCTCGATACGCACCCGGGTCACTTGCACGGTCATTCCGGGCAGCACGGGCGAGGTGCGTTCCGGGGTCACCGTGTCCTGCGCCTGCAACGGCACGCCTTGCTGAGTGAGCAGGTCATCGACCGAAAGCGCGGTGGAGTGAACTTCCTTGGCCGGGAGGCCCCCGTCGAACAGGGTGATCGGCTTAGTGGTGCGCACTACCAGCGCCATTCCGTCCACGGGGATGCGCTGGGACGGATCAGCGGACAGCTCCGTGTCCCGCGACTGTATTCCTACCTGCGCCAGCGCGTTCTTGACGGTGAGGGCGGTGGTCCAGACCTCGTGCTGCATCCCGTCTACGGTGAGGGCGAGTGGTCGAGCGCGCTTGAGCACGATACGACTGCCGTTCTCCAGGACACTGCCTGCGGTGGGGGCCAGCGTGTCCTGATCACCGACCCGCAGGCCTGCTGCTTGCAGGGCCCCCGCAACGGTGGGAGCAAATGTGTGAATGGTCCGCTGCTCATCGTCCACCGTGACGGTGATGGTCTTGTCCATGGTGAGAGCCGCGGCAGTGCCGGTTGTCAGCGCCAGCGTGCTAGCTACCAGAGCGCCTCGGACGAATGTGCGTCGTATGGTCACCGATGTCCAGTCGTCGCAGTTCCGGGCAGGGGAAGCATGAGAACACCCAATGACTCATGTCCTCATGCCGGGGAACTACCCCATCCCGGCTGACGGTCACGGAACGGTAACGGGTCGCAGCCGAGTGTGCAAATACCTCGCGGGTCGGTGTCGTCGATCACATGCGGGAGTGCTTGAACCCCGGGGGGCGCCTGAGCCCAAAGACTCGCTCGGCGGTCGCGGAGCTGGACGCCGCCAGCTCCGCGACGTCCTGCCCGCGCAACGTGGCGAGATCCCGAACGGTGTAGGGCAGGTTGACCGGTTCGTTAGCCCTTCCGCGGTGCGGGTGCGGGGTGAGGAACGGGGCGTCGGTCTCGACCAGCAGTTGCTCGTCGGGAACCAGCATCGCTGCCTCGCGCAGCGCGCGGGCATTGCGAAAGGTCACGGTGCCGGAAAAGGAGAGCACATAGCCGGCGTCCACGCAGGCCCGCGCCATCGTGGCATCCCCGGAGAAGCAGTGGAACACCACGGTCCGCGGCGGGCCCTCCTGCTTGAGCACCGCCAGCACGTCGCCGTGGGCGTCCCGATCGTGGATCATCAGTGGCTTGCTGACCCGTTTGGCGAGGTCGATGTGCCAACGGTAGGCCTGCCGTTGCACCTCGGGCGGTGGGCAGTCGGGATTGACCTGCGTCCAGTAGTAATCCAGGCCAGTCTCCCCCACGGCCACCACCCGGGGGTGCCGGGCGAGCTGCTCCAGCTCGGCGCGGTCAGCGTCGGTCATCCTCGCCGTGCGGGTGGGATGCAGCGCCACTGCCGCGAAGACCCGATCGTCCCAGCCCGAGGCCTGCACCACCCAGCGGGCCGCGGTCATGTCGTCGGCCACCGTCACCACCGCGCGGACCCCCACCGCCGCGGCCCGGTCCAGCGCCGCCCGCACTCCCGCCGGACTCGTGGCGCCGCAGGCGTCCAGGTGGGTGTGCGCGTCGATCACCGTCGCGGGCAACGGCAGCGGTGGGGGCGGCAGTGGTGGAGGCGGCAGTGGGGTCACATCAGCACGGATCAGGGCTGGATGGGGGCCCAACCGGGGCCGGTCTCGCCGAGCCGGGGATCCAGCTTGGCGAACAGGGGGATGGGCTTGGCCAGCGGGCGGCCCACCTCGACCGGGACGCTCACCCAGCGCGCCTGTTCCGCAGCGTAATCCCCCGTGAGGATCGGGTAGTTCGGGCCAGCGAAGTTCAGGCCAGCGGTCGGCACGATCTCGCTCACCTCTGTGATCTGTGGTTGCGCCGACCACACGCCGGTGCCGCCGAGCTGTTCGTGCACCCGCTGGGCGGCATGCGGCAAGAACGGGGTAAGCAGGGTGTTGGCGTCAGCGACCACCTGCAGGGCGGTATGCAGGATGGTGTCCCGGCGGGACACCTCGTCAGTGCGCTTCCACGGCTCCTGCTCGGAGAGGTACTTGTTCGCCGCACCGACCACCCGCATCGCCTCACCGATCGCGGCCTTGAACCGGTTGCGTTCCAGCAGGGCTCCGACCGTGCCGAAAGCCGCCCGGGAGGTGGCCAGCAGCTCGAAGTCAGCCGCCTGCAGGGTCGAGGGTGCTGGCACCGCGCCGAGGGTGCGGTGGGCCATCGCGATCGAACGGTTGACCAGGTTGCCCCACTCGTTGGCCAGCTCGAAGTTGATCCGGCGGACGAACTCGTCCCAGGTGAAGTCGGTGTCCTGAGTCTCGGGGCCAGCCACCGAGATGAAGTAGCGCAGGGTGTCTGGACCAAACTCACGCAGGAAGTCCCCCACGTAGATCACCGTGCCGCGCGAGGTGGAGAACTTCGAGCCGCTCATGGTGAGGAACTCGCTGGACACCACCTCGGTGGGCAGGTTCAACGTGCCAAACACTCCGGGTTCGCCGCCGCGGTCCCCCGCCCCGTTCTGGCCGAGCAGCATGGCGGGCCAGATCTGGGTGTGAAAGGTGATGTTGTCCTTGCCCATGAAATAGTACGAACGGGCGTCCGAGTCGCACCACCACGCCTGCCACGCGTCCGGGTCTCCCGAACGCACCGCCCACTCCACCGACGCCGACAGGTACCCGATCACAGCGTCGAACCAGACGTAGAACCGCTTCATCGGGGCGTCACGCCAGCCCTCCAGCGGAACCCGCACGCCCCAGTCGAGATCGCGGGTGATCGGGCGGGGGCGCACGTCATCGAGCAGGTTCAGCGCGAACTTCAGCACATTAGGCCGCCACTCGGTGCGCGTGGACAGCCATCCCCCGAGCGCTTTGGTGAACGCGGGCAGGTCGAGGAACAGATGCTCGGTCTGCACGAACTGCGGGATCTCCCCGTTGATCCGGGACCGTGGGTTGATCAAGTCGGCCGGGTCGAGCTGGTGGCCGCAGTTGTCGCACTGGTCGCCACGGGCGCTGCCGTAGCCACAGATCGGGCAGGTGCCCTCGATGTAGCGGTCGGGCAAGGTACGCCCGGTGGACGGGCTGATCGCGCCAAGCCCGCTGCGCGCGAACACGTAACCGTTGCGGTTCAACGCCAGGAACAGCTCCTGGACCACCCGGTGGTGGTTGGCCGTGGTGGTGCGGGTGAACAGGTCGTAGGACAAGCCCAGACCCTGCAGGTCCGTCACGATCATCCGGTTGTACTTGTCGGCAAGCTCACGGGGTGTGACGCCCTCGGCGTCGGCCTGCACCTGGATCGGGGTGCCGTTCTCGTCGGTTCCCGAAACCATGAGTACCCGGTTGCCGGCCATCCGCTGGTATCGGGCGAAGATGTCGGAGGGGACACCAAAACCGGAGACGTGGCCAATATGCCGTGGCCCGTTGGCATAGGGCCAAGCCACGGCGGCGAGCACGGGTGCGTTCATACCGCCCAGACTATGGGGCAACCGCAACAACACAGCCACCGGTGTGGTTCGCTCACAAGCTGTTCACCGCCGCCTGGTAGAGCTCACGTGAGGGGACACCGTGCGCACTTGCTACGGCGGCGACGGCCTCCTTGAGCCGCTCCCCCGCGCTCACCCGTTCGGTCACCTCCCCGAGCAGGTCAGTCACCTCCGGCGGATCAGCCAGCGGCGCACCCGAGAGCACGACGGTGATCTCGCCGTGCACCCCCTCGGCAGCCCACTGGGCGAGCGTTCCCAGCCCTCCCCGGCGAACCTCCTCATACGGCTTGGTGAGTTCCCGGCACACCGCCGCCGCCCGGTCCGCGCCGAGGATCTCCGCGGCGTCGGCGAGCGTCGCGGCCAGCCGGTGCGGTGACTCGAAGAACACACAGGTGCGCCGCTCACTGGCGAGGCTGGCCAGCCACCGCCGACGGGGGCCGGCCCGGCGCGGCGCGAACCCCTCGAAGCAGAACCGGTCGCACGCCAGCCCGGACACGGCCAGTGCCGTGGTCACCGCCGAGGGGCCGGGCAGACAGGTCACCGGAAGGCCCTCCTGCACGCAGGCGGCCACCAACCGGAACCCGGGGTCGGACACGGCGGGCATCCCGGCGTCGGTCACCACCAGCACCGTCGCCCCGCCGCGGATCGCCGCCAGCAGCGCGGGGACCCGGGCCGTCTCCACCGCGTCGTAGTGCGAGACGATCCGGCCGGTCACCCGCACACCCAGCGCTGCGGCCAGCGCCCGCAGCCGGCGGGTGTCCTCGGCCGCCACCACATCAGCGCGCCCGAGCGCCTCCACTAGACGCGGCGAGGCGTCCCGCGAGTCACCCAGCGGGGTGGCCGCCAGCACCAGCGCCCCACAACCTGAAGCCACCGAGCCCGACATGCCTCGCACGACGCCGAGCTTACGATCGGGCCCGTGACGGTGGCCCGGGAGGCGAAGCCCGATACCCCGCTGGCCGGGGACGCCTGGAGACCCCCGGCACCGACCCGGCCGAGCAGTCCGCTCCAGCGGCTGGTACCACGCCCGCTCACCGACCGGGGACGAAGTTGGGCGGTGACGCTGAGCCTGACCGTGCTCGCCGCGGTGGTGCGGATGTGGAATCTGGGTTGGCCCACCGATGGTGGCACCCCGGTGTTTGACGAGAAGCACTACGCGCCGCAGGCCTGGCAGATGCTGCGGGGCGGCGGGGTGGAGGACAACGCGGGCTACGAGCTCGTCGTGCATCCCCCGCTGGGCAAGCAGCTCATCGCGCTGGGCGAGCTGGTGCTGGGGTACAACGGCTGGGGGTGGCGCCTGGCCGCCGCGCTGGCCGGGACGATCTGCGTGCTGCTCATCGTGCGGATCGTGCGCCGGATCACCCGCTCGACCCTGCTGGGCGGGATCGCCGGGGTGTTGCTCATCGCCGATGGCTTCAGCCAGGTGCAAGCGCGCATCGGGATGCTCGATGTTTTCCTCGCGATGTTCATCCTCGCGGCATTCGGTTGTCTGGTCATCGACCGGGAGCAGGTGCATGAGCGGCTGGCTACGGTGGTCCGGGAGGCTCGGGTCACCGACTTCGGCCCGCGGCTCGGGGTGCGCTGGTGGCGCTTCGGGGCCGGGGTGCTGCTCGGGCTGGCCTGCGGCACGAAGTGGTCTGGAGTCTTCTACCTCGCCGCTTTCGCCGCGATGAGCCTGGCGTGGGATGCCTGCGCGCGGCGCACCGCGGGGGTCCGCCGGCCCTGGGCCGGCACGCTGGTCCGGGATCTCGGGCCGGCGTCGTGGGCCCTGGCGGTGGTGCCCCTCGGGGCCTACCTGGCGACGTGGTGGGCCTGGTTCAGCAGTGAGACCGGCACCGACCGGCACGTGGTGGGCAAGACGATCGGCACGGGCGGTCCGTGGCACTTCGTGCCGGGAGCGCTGCGAGCCCTGTGGTACTACAGCGCTGCCGTGTTGCGCTTCCACGAAGGGCTACTCACGCCCGCTCACCCGCACCCCTGGGAGTCCAAGCCGTGGAGCTGGCCGATGGGACTTCGGCCGATGCTCTATTACTATCAGTCTGGTGCCCCAGCCGCGGGCTGCGGGCGTCGGGACTGCGTGTCCGCCGTGATGCTCATCGGCACGCCGGCGCTGTGGTGGCTCACGCTGCCCGCCCTGGGTTGGGCGGTGTGGCGGGCAACCAGCGGAGGAGACTGGCGCTACGCGGCAGCGTTGATCGGCTACACCGCCGGCTGGCTGCCCTGGTTTGGCAACATCCACCGCCAGATGTACTTCTTCTACATGACCCCGGTGGTGCCTTTCCTGGTCATCGCCGTGACGTTGGCGCTGGGGGAGATTCTCGGCCGGGCTCACGAGGGTGCCGAGCGGCGGGGCACGGGGCTGCTGGTGGTCTCGCTGTACGTTGGGCTGGTGGTGGCGAACTTCGTCTGGCTTTGGCCCGTCCTCACCGGTGGCTCGATCACCCCGGAGCGCTGGAACGCGGAACTCTGGCTGCCCTCCTGGCGCTGAGTCCCCGCCCCAGTGCCCGTACGCCGCGAACCACCCCCCGACCGGAGACGAACGTCCAAGCATAGGGAGGTAATGATGATTAACAGCACCGGCCACACCTCGGCTCG
>Ga0213881_10001512_pt1 | contig 10947 bp, 10 predicted proteins | sample BarmaccoBMER_R08_FD_160104 | JGI IMG/M metagenome (GOLD analysis project Ga0213881, IMG submission 160104) | Barbacenia macrantha exposed rock microbial communities from rupestrian grasslands, the National Park of Serra do Cipo, Brazil - ER_R08 ... | reverse complement strand
CATGACCGAAACCCGGTACACCGACCCGAGCGGCTACGGCGACACAACCGTGTCAACAGCCGCCGACCAGGTGCGCATCATCGAGCGAGCCATGGGACTGCCCGTGTTTGCGAGCATCGTCTCCACACCGGCTGCGACGCTGCCGATTGCTGGCACCGTGCAAAACACCGACACATTGCTCGGGCAGAGCGGGTTTGTCGGCGTCAAGACCGGCTCGGACAACGCGGCCGGCGGCTGCTTCGCCGTCCGGGATATTCGCTGGGCCGACGGCAAGCCGACCGCGATCACAGGGGTCGTGTTGGGCCAGCCTGGCCACGACCAGATCGCGGCCGCTCTCACCGCGGCCGCGTCCATGGTCGATCGCATAACCGGTGATCGGGCTGCGCCAGATTCAAGCCCCCAATCCCTGACACCACCTTCCGTGCTCGTAAGCCCTCCACCACGGCACCCGGCTCCTGGGCGCAGGCCGTCGGCGCCATCCAACGATGCAACAGCGGCAGACAAGGTCTCGACCCATTCCCCATACGCGAGGAGAAACCATGAGTAGAGCTCTAAGGGTGCTGGTCGCCTTGATCCTGGTTGCCCTTGTCGGCGCGGCCTGTTCGAATGCACCTACCTCGAGCGGCGCCGGCGCCGCTGCGGGGACCGGCAGCAACGGTGCCAGCAACAGTGCCACCAATTTTGAGAAGGCAGTGCAGTTCGCCCAGTGCATGCGCTCGAACGGTGTCAGCAACTTCCCGGACCCGAACGCGTCGGGCCAATTCACAATCGATGCGATCGCGAACGGCTCGGGGGTGGACACGAGCAGCGCGGCGTTCAGCGGCGCCCTCAGCGCGTGTAAGCACCTCGAGCCACCCGGCTTCACCGGCAGCACGAGGAGCGCCCAGCAGCAGGCGGCGGCCCTCAAGTTCGCCCAGTGCGTGCGCGACAACGGCGTGACGGACTTCCCGGACCCGACCCCAGACGGGCCCCTCATCGACACGAATCGAATCCCGTCCGCAGCAACGTCGAGCGGGATGAGCATCCTCAACGCCGCGACGCACAAGTGCGGTACCTTCGCGGCGGCGGCCGGGGTTACGGGGAGCAAGTGAAGCAGAGGACGTCGGTGATGGCCGGAGCGGTCGTCGCGGCTGCTGGCATCGTCACCGGCCTCTTGGTCGCGACGTCTGGTGAGAAGCAAGCGCCAGTGGCTGCGCAGGAGCAGTCGACGAAAACGGCCAAGGTGGTAAAGGGCGATCTCTTGGCCACAGTATCGCTGGCCGGGATCCTGAGCTACCGGGCGCAAGCAGACGGCTCGCCGTACTCGGTGATCAATCAGAGCCAAGGGACATACACCAGGCTTCCCGAGCTAGGCCAGGTGATCTCTCAAGGGCAGGTGCTCTACCGGGTGGACGACAACCCGGTGGTGCTGCTGCATGGCTCCACGCCTGCCTACCGGACCTTGTCGGCCGGGGCGACCGGCGCCGACGTGGCCCAGCTCAACGCCGATCTGGTGACGCTCGGATATGCCACCTCAGCCCAGCTCGACCCGACTTCCGCCTCCTTCGGGCCGGCCACCGTCACGGCCTTGGAGAAGCTCCAGGCCGCCCTGGGGCTGACCCAGAACGGCACGTTGACTGTCGGCCAGGCCCTGTTCGAGCCCACCGCCGTGCGGGTGACCGCGCTATCAGCCTCGCTCGGCGGCAGCGCCCAGACCGGCCAGACGGTGATGCAGGCCACATCGACCACCCGCCAGGTACAGGTGGCCTTGGACGCCTCACAACAGACCGACATGGCGGTCGGGGACAAGGTGACCATCACCCTGCCCAACAACCAGACGACCCCTGGCGCCGTCTCCACAGTGGGCACGGTCGCCACCTGCCCACCAGCCTCCGGGCCCGGCGGGTCGAGTTCCAGTTCCGCTTCGCCCGGAACCGACGCCTGCTCGTCAGGCAGCACGCAGAACACCACGCCGACCATCACTGTGGACGTCACCCCTTCCGACCCCGCCGCCACGGGCACCTGGGATCAGGCCCCGGTGCGGGTATCCATCACCACCTCCAGCGCGCCGAACGCCCTGGCGGTGCCAGTCACCGCGCTGCTGGCCCAGTCCAGCGGCGGCTACGCCGTCGAGGTCGTCAACCCAAAAGGGACCAACCATCTCGTGCCAGTCTCGCTCGGATTGTTCGACGACGCCGACGGGCTGGTACAGGTCACCGGCTCGGAGCTGGCCGTCGGCCAAGAAGTGGTGGTCCCGGCGATATGAACGACAGCGCCCCGCGCTCACCCGACCATCCACGGGTCTCGGCTAGCGATGGCTCCGTTGCCTACTCGGTGCAGGTGCCGGTCCTCGAAGTGGACAACGTGACCAAGAGCTATCAAGGCGAGTCTCCCGTCCCGGCGCTGCGCGGAGTCAACCTCACCATCGGCCAAGGGGAACTGGTCGGGATCGTGGGCCCCTCGGGTTCGGGCAAGACCACGCTGCTGCAACTGATGGGGACCCTGGACCGGCCCACCAGCGGCCGGGTACGCCTCACCGGACGCGACGTAGCAACCATGGCCGACGACGAGGTTGCGTACCTGAGGGCCACCCGGATCGGGTTCATCTTCCAGCAGTTCTTCCTGGCCGAGCACTCCAGTGTGCTGGATAACGTCGCCGACGGCCTCCTCTACGCTGGCGTTCCCCTCCACCAGCGCCGCCAGTGGGCCCTCGACGCCCTCGAACTGGTTGGCCTGGCACAGCGCTCTTATGCCCGCCCCACCCAACTCTCCGGGGGGCAACGCCAACGGGTTGCCATCGCCCGAGCCTTGGTCGGCCAGCCCGCCATCGTGCTCGCTGACGAGCCCACCGGCAACCTCGACCAGGCGACCGGGCAGTCCATCCTGGCCCTGATCGACCAGCTCCACCAGGTCGGCTCGACCATCGTGGTCATCACCCACGACCACGCCATCGCCGAGCGCATGCCCCGCCGGGTCGAGATCCTCGACGGCCGCATCGTCGCCGACACCGGACCCGCCGCCCGAACCAATGCCCGCCTACACTCCCTCGCTCAATCCCTGATCGACGCATCGCATACTGTGCCGGGTGCGCCCGCGAGCGAAGAGCTGTCGTGACCGTCACCGCCACCGGGGCCCGGGCACGGCTACCTCTTGGAGACCTGACGCGCCTCTCCACGGTCGGACTGCGCACACGGAAGCTGCGGGCCGGGCTCTCCGCTCTGGGTATTGCCATTGGCGTCGCCGCCATCGTCGCCGTGCTCGGTCTATCCGCCTCCTCGCAAGCGGGCCTGCTCAACGAGATCAACCAGCTCGGCACCAACCTGCTGACCGTCAGCAACGGGCAGAGCTTCACCGGTGCCATCGCCGAGTTGCCTGTAACCGCGCCAGCCATGATCAGCCGGATCGCAGGTGTCCAACAAGTGCAGAGCACCGGGACGGTCAGCGGAGCTGACGCCTACCGCAACCCCTACATCCCCTCCGCCGACACCAACGCCTTGACCGTCCAAGCCGCATCTCTCGACCTCCTCCCCGTGGTCGCCACCACCATCGCCCAGGGCCACTACCTCAACGCGGCCACAGCCCAAGAACCCGTCGTCGTGCTCGGCGCCGCCGCCGCCCAGCGCCTCGGCATCGACTGCATCTACCCCGACGAACGCATCTGGGTCGGCGGCCAATGGTTCTATCTGGCCGGCATCCTCCATCCCGCCCTGCTCGCGTCTGCCATCGACTCCTCCGTCCTGGTCGGCTATCCGGCGGCCGAGAAATACCTCAGCTTTGACGGTCACCCCTCCACCATCTACCTCCGCGCTCAAAACGACCGGGTAAGCGCCGTCGATGACCTCCTCGCCGCCACCGCCGACCCCGAAAACCCCAACCAGGTCAACGTCAGCCAACCCTCCGCCGCCCTCGTCGCCCAAGCCGACGCCAAGAGCGCCCTCAACGGACTGTTCCTCGGCCTGGGCGCCGTCGCGCTCCTAGTCGGCGCGGTCGGTGTCGCCAACATCATGGTCATCTCCATCCTTGAACGCCGCTCCGAGATCGGCCTACGCCGCGCTCTCGGAGCCACCAGGAGCCACATTAGAATCCAGTTTCTTTCCGAAGCCGTTCTTCTGGGCCTACTCGGCGGAGCCGCCGGCGTCGCCCTCGGCGCCGCATCCACCGCCGTCTACGCCCACACCAAGCACTGGGCCACCGTAATCCCCACCCAAGCCTGGGCCGGTGGCATCGCCGCCTCCCTCATCATTGGCGCCACCGCTGGACTCCTCCCAGCGCTACGAGCGGCCCGCCTATCACCAACCCAGGCGCTCTGGGCCATATGAGACAAATTGCTGGTCCGGCTCTGCAACTTCCGTTGTGGCAGTTGTGGCACACCGGCTCATCGGGACGAGGCAGTAAAGTGATCTCAGGCGAGACAAACGCCAGCTCGCATGAGACAGGACAGCCGACAGCGGCCCGGGTAAGTCCCAACGCCTGTCCCGCGCAAATGCGCTACCACAGAAGCCGGATCTCCAGCGCCGCTGCCTGTGGGTTTCGAGACTGCGGCATCCCTTCGAGTCCTGTACGCGCGGTTCACGTCCACGGAAGTGGTGTATGGGGTAACCGGTACTGGTGTGACTGAGTTGCCGGAGTACGGCGTGTCGCCGTGATGCGAGGCGGCCACCTCGCGATCCTTCGAAGTGGTTTCAGAGCAACGAAGGAGAGTGAAGTGGCCGCAGGTGACATTGTGCCGGTTTCCGGCGCGCAGTTCGAGGAGACGCTGGCATCGGCGAGCCCGGATGTGCTGCGGGAGATGATCCGCCAGTTTGCCCAGCGGATGATGGACGCCGATGTTGAGGTGGCGTGCAACGCGGGGTACGGGGAGGTCACGCCGGACCGGGTGAACTCCCGCAACGGCTACCGGCGGCGGGAATGGGACACCCGGGCCGGGACGATCGAGCTGGCGATCCCCAGGCTGCGCCAGGGCTCGTACTTCCCGGGCTTCCTGAAGCACCGGCGGCGGGCTGAGCGGGCGCTGGCCTCGGTCGTCGCGACGTCGTACCTGCTGGGCGTCTCGACCCGGCGGGTGGAGAAGCTGGCCGCCTCCCTCGGGGTCGTCGGCTTGTCCAAGTCGCAGGTGTCCGTGATGGCGGCTGAGCTGGATGAGCTGGTCGAGTCCTTCCGGAACCGGCCGCTGGACCGAGGGCCGTACACGTTCTGCTGGATCGACGCGCTGACCCAGAAGGTCCGCGAGGGCGGCCGCACCGTCAACGTCCACTGCCTGATCGCGACCGGCGTCAACGCCGACGGGTGCCGGGAGATCCTGGGCATCGACGTCACTTCCAGCGAGGATGGCGCCGGGTGGCTGGCGTTCCTGCGCGGCCTGGCCGCCCGCGGCCTGTCCGGCGTGCAGCTGGTGACCAGCGATGACCACGCCGGGCTGGTCAACGCGATCGCCGCGGTCCTGCCCGGCGCGGCCTGGCAGCGCTGCCGGACGCACTACCATCGCAACCTGCTCACCCGGGTGCCCAAGACCGCCCAGCCGTGGGTGTCCACCCTGGTCCGCACCATCTTCGAGCAGCCCGATCCGGCCTCGGTCCGGGCCCAGCACGCCCAGGTCGTGGCCGCGCTCGAGGCGAAACTGCCGCAGGCCGCGGCCCATCTCGACGAGGCCCGCGAGGACATCCTGGCCTTCACCACGTTCCCCCGTGAGGTCTGGCGGCAGATCTGGTCCAACAACCCGCAGGAGCGGCTGAACAAAGAGGTCCGCAGGAGGACCGACGTGGTCGGCATCTTCCCCGGCCGCGAGGCCATCATCCGGCTGGTCGGCGCGGTGCTGGCCGAGCAGAACGATGAATGGACCGAATCCCGCCGCTATATGGGCCTGGAAAATTCTCGCCGCCTGCCGTAAAGCCGCCCAGCCGGCTATGGGACAGGATAATACTAGTGAGGCTGGATTGACAGTAGGGGCAATTCCTGCTTAAATGGAAATAGGTCGCGAGGTGGCCATTTCATACACCATCTCGAAAGACGTGGCCTACGCGCGACGGGCCGCCCGGCAGCCCGCGGCCACGTACATATGGTGTACAGCGACGGCGCGGCGAGGCCGATACGGTCGTGTTTGTGCAGGTAATGACGATGTAGTGGGGGCGGAGGAGCGTACTGTAAAACCGTCGGCTCAGCCTACGTTGGTTCGAACCCAACACCTGCCACCCATTTCCGCAGGTCAGAGCCGGTGACGCCGGATTGCGTCACCGGCTTTCCGCGTGAAAGGGAGCGGTTCCGCAGACCGTCGGCTGTGCCCCCGTGGGCTATGCGCGGGCCGGATCCGGCCACCGCCCAGCTTCGGCAGAGAGTACGTGAGATATCATCTGACCTGCGGAAACACTAGTAATGGCGAGCGTCTGAATGCGGCGTTGCGAGCCTGCCGGGGCCCGGCGGCCGTGGGCTATGCGCGGGACTTGCAGCCGGTTCACGGACATATAGCGGACAGGGTCCGGGCCGGTGCCGACGGTGCGCATAACCGCTTGCTTTCCCGCGCTGTGACGGCGTCCGGCTGCCGGCGCGCGCACCGAGGGCGGCCTCGATCCGCCCGCTGACCAGATCGTCTTGGCCGCCGGTGCAGTGCAGGTAGACGTCATGCAACACACGGGCGCTGGTCCCCGCCCTCGCGGCGACCTCGGCGGGCGCGCCGCCGGCGTTCAGCCACGGGGACAGGCGGCATGCCGCAGGTCCTACGGGCGGCGGGCGAGCGGGGTGGCGGCCAGTTCCGGCCCGAGCGCGGCCGGGCGTGCGGCGTGCCAGGCACGGCCGTAGACGGACTCGCTGAGCATGCCGCCGCGGGTGCCGGGGAACGGCCGCCCGTCCGGCGCGGTGCCATGGTCGCGCAAATGGCGGCGCAGCATCACCGAGCTCCATCACACGAAGAGTCCCGCGCTCCAGGGGGCCAGAGGGCCGCATCACTCCCGACACGACCTGCGCCCGCGCTTGGACTAGGTGATATCCAGCCACGGGGAGTCAGCACTACCCGCCCGGCAATGAGCCTGGTGCGGTGCATGAGCCGTCGGCTGCTGACCTGAAATGTCCCGTCGTCATCCGCGGGTGCGATCCGCGAAGGGCATGCCGACGACCCATCGTAGTGACGCAGGGTGATCGCGAACCGACCCCCTCTTCTCCGAAACCCACAGGTCGAGTGATACACGGGTGATCATCTCCGCATGTCGCTTCGAAAATTAGTGGTGATCACGCGTTTATCTAGCGTTATATGGCCCGAAGGGCTCGGTGATCTCCGATCATCCGTATGCCGAGGATGCGCTTCGTGCCTAGGGCTGGTTTGGTCTCGCCAGTAGCACAGAACGCCCAGTTTTTGGGGCGGTCTTCGCCCGCTGCCGTTGCTGGCGGGGCTGTGGGCTTTGCCTGTGTGCCGCGCCGGTCTTGGGGCAGCTGGCTGGCCGGGGCCGCGGCTGCGCCGGACTGGACCGTCGGCCCGCCCGGAGCGGTCTATGGCCGGATCTCATATACCAAGTTGAATGGGGTCTCGGCGGCGCGGCGGAACCTGGCGAACCCGGCGTCGGTGACCACCTGCCGGATCGCCGCCTCGCCCGCCTGTGCGCCGAGCGTGTAACCACCCGGCATCGGCGGCGCGCTTGCGCGCGATCTCGATGGATTTGTCGTGGTAGTCCGACCCGGCGAACGTCGAGTTCGGGTACTCCTTGGCGAGCAGGATCGTTGAGGCGCCGAGCCCGCAGCCGATGTCGGCGACCTTGGCGCCGGCGCGGAGAACATTTGGATTCTGGCCCACCGCCAGGCGGTGATCAGACAGGGTCGGCCTCGCGGCCGAGACCGGTGCTGCATGACAACCAGCTGGCATTCCGCGAGGAAGTCGCCGCCCAGATGACACCGTCATCGAACAAATCCTGGGACTCCGCCTCGGGGACAGCCCGGCTGGTCTGCGCGCAACGCCAGCCCCTTATGCCGGCAGCCGGGACACCTGGTTATCCTGCATATGTGTCCAGGTCCGCTGCCAGCGCGCCAGAGCCCTCGGAGCCCGTAGCTGCGGAGCGGACCGGGGATGGCGGTACGTTTCGTATCCAGGCTGTAGATCGGGCCGTCCTGCTGCTGAAATCGGTGGCGACTAGTATCACTCCGCCAACGGTCCTGGAACTTGCGCGCGCCTGCGGGATTAACCGCAGCACGGCCTGGCGGCTGCTGCGCACTCTCGAGTACCACGGGCTGATCGATCGTGACCCGGTCACCCAGCGATACACCGTCGGGTACGGCGCGATCACGATCGCCGTCGCGGTCACCGATGACACGCTCGTACGCAGGGTCCGTCCCCTCCTGGAAGACCTGTCCGCGCGCACGGAAGAGTCGGTGACGCTCGCCGTGGCCAAGCGTTTCAACCTTGTGTACGTGGACCAGGTCGACCCGCCTCACGTCATGGCGCCGAACTGGCTGGATAAGCCGTTGCCGCTGCATGCGACCTCGGGAGGGAAAGCCTTCCTGGCCTGGCTGGGCCCGGACGAGCGTGATGCGATCCTGCCGGAGGAACTCCCGCGCTACACCCCACGCACCATTACCCGGCGAAGCCAACTGGAACGCGAGCTGGAAGAGGTCAGGCGGGTGGGTTATGCGCTGTGCGCGTCGGAGTACGAGGAGTTTTCCTCCGGCGTCTCCGCGGCGGTGCTGAACTCACGCGGCTACCCGATGGCGGTGGTCAACGTCTGGGGTCCCACACCGCGTAATCCGATGAGGAAACTGCACAAGATGGGCCGCGAGACCGTGAAGACCGCCGAGGAGATCGGCAAGCTACTGGACTGACACGAGCCGGACTTTGACGCCCGATCACGGTCTGCGCAGCTGAATGCGCCTTCCTGCGTCGGCCGGCGTAGCGAGCGCGGCATGGGCGGCGGCGAGCCGGGAGGCGTCACGCCAGCGCTCCGGAGGCATCGGCGTCACCCGCTCGCTGGCGATGTTGACGTGCAGGAACATGAGTTCGTTCGTGGCCACCACGTCACCGGCGGGTGACTGTGACATCTGGTGGAAGACGTGCAGGCGCCTTTCGTCACAGCCGAGCAGTTGTGAGTCGTAAATCAGAACGGCACCGGCTCGCACACTCTTGCTGAAACACAGGTGGCTCTCGACCGTGTACATGCCGCAGCCGCTGTCTGTCCGGTAGCGTTCACCGAGCCCGAGATGGTCCAGGAATGCCTCGGTCGCCTCGGTGAACGCGACGAAGTAATACGCGTCCATCATGTGGCCGATGTAGTCGATCCATTCCGAGGGCACAGTGCGCCCGCCGGTTGCGAGCAGGTTCATTCGCCCGTCCACTGTGGCGTGCGACGCTCGGCGAACGCCAGAGCGCCCTCTCGCGCATCGCGGGAGCCCAGCATCCTGCGGTAGGCAGGCAGGCTGCCGCCGCGCAGCAGCGAGTATCCCGAGCGCACGTCGGTGTCCTCCGTTTCACGCAATATCTCCAGCACGGCGGCAACGGCCAGCGGCGCCGCGGAGCAGATCGCGTCCGCCAGGCCGCGGGCCGCCGTTATCAGCTCGGCCGCCGGGACCACCCGGTTGACCAGTCCCCAGCCGGCGGCCTCCGCGGCAGGTATGCGCCTGCCGGTGAGCAGGTACTCCACGGCGATCGCCCGCGGCAGGCGGGCGGGCAGGCGCAGCAGCCCGCCCGCGTCGGCTACCAGGCCCAGCGTCACTTCCGTGAGTGCGAACTCGGCGTGGTCGGCCGCGACTACCAGGTCCGCGGCTAGGGCCAGTTCGAACCCGCCGCCGAGCGCCAGGCCGTTGACCGCGGCGATGACAGGCTTGCCGATGTCGAAGAACTCGGTGAGGCCGGCGAACCCGCCGGGCCCGTGGTCCGCCTCGATCGCCTCTCCCGCCGCGGCGGCCTTCAAGTCCCAGCCGGCGCAGAAGAAGCGGTCACCTGCCGCGGTCAGGATCCCAGCGCGCAGCTGCGGATCCCGCCGCAGCCGGTCGAACGCCTCGTACAGCGCCCTGCTGGTGGCCATGTCGACCGCGTTGGCCTTGGGACGGTCCAGGGTGACGACCAGCACCTGGCCTTCCACGGAGACGCGGACCGGCTCGGCCATGCTCATCGTGTCACCCTCCGTACGGCCGCAGCAGGGCCCGGGAAATGATGTGGCGCTGTATCTCGCTGGTGCCGTCCCAGATGCGCTCCACGCGCGCATCTCGCCACCAGCGTTCCACCGGCAGGTCGCTCATCAGTCCCATCCCGCCGAAGATCTGCACAGCGGCGTCAGTGACGTGGCCGAGCATCTCCGATGCGTAGAGCTTGGCCATGGCCACGTCGCTGTCGGTCATCGTGCCCTGGTCCAGGCGTGCCCCGGCCCGCAGCGTCAGCAGCTCGGCCGCCTCCAGCTCGGTAGCCAGGTCCGCGAGCTGGAAACCGACCCCCTGGAACCGGCCGATCGGCTGACCGAACTGATGGCGGCGCGCCGCCCACCCGGTGGCTGCCTCCAGTACCCGCCGGGCCCGTCCCACGCTCGTCGCCGCGACCGTTAGCCGGGTGGCGCCAAGCCACTGCCCGAGCAGATCGAAGCCGCGGCCCTCCTCGCCGAGCCGGTTTGCCATCGGTACCCGGCAGTCGGTGAACACCAGCTCACACTGGTGGTAGCCGCGGTTCGAGACGCAGTGCGGGCCGCGGCGGACGGTCAGGCCGGGGGCTGCCTTGTCCACGAGCAGGGTGGTGATGAGCTTGCGGGGGCCGCGGGACGTGTGCTCCTCGCCGGTCGCGGCGAACAGGATGATGAAGTCCGCCATGTCGGCGTGGCTGATGAAGTGCTTCGTTCCGTTGATGACGTAGTCGCGGTCGCCGCGTACCGCACGGGTGGTCATGGACCGGACGTCCGATCCAGCCCCCGGTTCGGTCATCGCCACGCAGTCGTGCCGCTCACCGCGGATGGCCGGCAGCAGGTAACGCTCGCGCTGTTCGCCTTCGCAGGCCAGCAGGATGTTGCTGGG
>Ga0213881_10001511_pt1 | contig 10950 bp, 10 predicted proteins | sample BarmaccoBMER_R08_FD_160104 | JGI IMG/M metagenome (GOLD analysis project Ga0213881, IMG submission 160104) | Barbacenia macrantha exposed rock microbial communities from rupestrian grasslands, the National Park of Serra do Cipo, Brazil - ER_R08 ... | reverse complement strand
CGCACTGATACACCGGTACTATCGAGCATTTCGCGGAAGGGGCCGTCGGAAAAGAGCAGCACGCGCGCGCGCGAGCCGAAATGCCGTACTAGCGAGAGCAGATGCAATTCGGCGCCACCGACGATCCCGGCGTGATGGAGAAAGAGAATGCGCGGAAGTTTTGCGCTCACCGGCTACGCAAATGCAGCTGGAGCCGGCGCCACGTCTCTCGTGGACCGTGTTCCACAAGAACCGACGCGGCAGATTCGATCAGCATGCGCAGATCGGCGAGCGGCGCGGAGATGTGGTTCAAGCGCGGTGCAGCGCAAAAATCCGAAAGCGCTTGAACGGCTTTGCGCCAGGTAAACAGCGCGCGAGTCTCGGCGATACGCTCGCGGCATGGACGGGCGAACTCGACATCGTTTGTCATGCGCTGGAGCGCGTCGGCGATGGCGCCGGCGTTTTCGGGCGGAACAACAATGCCCAGCCCACGCTCGCTAACGAGATCGGCGATGACGTCGCCGGCCGTGCAGACAAGAGGCAGTCCCGCCCAGAAGCAATCGAAAAAGCGGGTGCGGTAAGCGAAGTGGCTCTCGAGATTTGCCCGGTGTGTACTCACGGCCGCGTCGCAGCCGGCGAGATAATTGCCGCGCTCGGCAAATGCGATGTGATGCTCGATGAAGTGGACGCATTCGCCCGTGAGACCAAGCTGATCAGAGAGCGACCGCGCCTGCGCTGCCGCGCTCCGGCCAAATGGCGCTACGCCGGTTTGCGTTCCTGCGAAAAGAATCAGGTGAATGCCGGAGCGGCGTTGCGCGAGAATCTGCATGGCCTTGAGCAACGTCTCGGGATCGGTCCAATCCCAGATTCCGCCATTCCAGACAACGATCCCGCGCGCGAACGCAAGCGCGGGAATTTCCGTGATCAGTCGGTCACGCGCGGCCGACGGTTCCGGCGGCGGTGTTGGATCAATGCCGAACCCGGCGACATCGATCAACCCGCGCCGCGCCGGATCCCTCGCGTTTCTCTCGCTCAAGCGGCCGGATGCAGCGAGAAAGCCGAGCCAGAAATCGCGCTGCCGTTCTGAGCCGGTGATAAAAAAATCGCCCCGGCGCATCACCTGTTGAACGACTTGCCTGTGCCGGCGCAATTCTGCGGCAGTTGCGCCGGTCTCGAGCAGCTCGAAAAAGATCGGATCGTATAAATCGAAAACGAGCGGGATCGCGGCGCGGCGCAGAAATCGAAACCGGGCAATCCCGAATAGCGGAAGTACGATCACTCGGGCGGATTGCACGAGGGGGCCCAAGGTTTCACGCGCGTGTTCGGGATTGAATTCGATGACTGGAAATGGGAGCGCAGGATGACCAGGTTGCACGCGCGCGGCCGCGAGCATTGTGCGGTGGCCGAGCTCCGCGAGACCCCTAGCCAGGCCAAGTACACGCATGGCCGAGCCGCCAAGCAAAGGACCGACGGCGTCAAAGGTGACGAAAAGAATGTGCGGACGCTCGTCTTTAGCTGACAATTGATCTTTCGCTTTCGGGTTAACGTTCACGGGCGTAAACCGCGAACGCGTAGCTGCGGTTTCCGAGGCGAAAAAGCGGAATACCGAAGAGCGAACGCCCGTCGAAATAGTTCTCGCGCAGCTGAAACCCGCGGACGACCGGCGGCTGCAAGTAGGCGGAAAACGCCTGGGGTAAAATCAAGAGGTCAACGTTCGGTGGCGGCGGGTTCGCCTCGTTGGTGAAGACGACGTTGTGGCAATCTTCGGTTAGCGCGAAAAGGTACTGGGAGAGCGCAATCGTCGATCCGGGATGTTCGGCGCGGACTGCCTGAAATTGTGCGCGCGCAATCGGCAAAGAGTCACCGTACTTAAGTACGAGCGCCTCGGTTCCCAGATCGAGAACGAATCCAAGACTGATCCACGCGAGGATTGCGATCGCGCAGAACCGATAAAACCAATGTGGCTGGCGCTGTGCCGTTTCGATTCGGCCTAGCTCGTAAAAAACTGCGATGTAACCGATCGGCATGAATGGCAAAAACGTGTAACGCGTCCACGGGGCGTAAAGAACGAAGCGGCAGACAGCGGCTGTTGCGAGGATGAGTACTGCGACAAACAGCAAAGGCGATTGCGGTCGGGATTGCTCGCGAAGCCGCGCGTTTACGATGCGCCAACACGTCCAAAGTACGAGAACGATGGCGAGGAAAATGAGCCAGCTTGAGCCACTCGTGATGTAATTCCCGAGGAAAAGCCGCACGGGAGAGCCGGAAACAGGACGCGAGATTGCATACCTGCCCATTCGCAGCGTGCCCTCGAGCCAATCGCGCGCGGAGTACGGATAAAGGAGGATGCAACAGCCGAAGGTCAGGAGGGCGAGAATGGCGGCGACAATGATGCGCGGAATACCGAGCCGAGCCGGCCATTTCCAAGCGGCATACCCGGCGAAAAGAAAACCTGCGAGCACGCCGACAATGGGATCGACAGCAGTGGTGAGGCCGATCGCAAGCGCGGCGCTAATCGGCTGCCAGCGCGAGGAAATGGACGCCCCAACAATGACGCCGCTGGCCAGGATTACCGCGGCAAGAGTTTCGGGCCGGCCAGGGCTGCCCTGGGTATAATTCGCTGCGGCGATTGTGAGGAAAAGTACGAGAAGCCAGCGCGCCGCCGTGAGATCCCAATTCCAGCGTCTCGCTAGCACGAGGAACATCAAAGCGGGCAGGATCGTGGCGACTGCCGCGAGCAAGGCGAGACTGCCGATAAGCGCAAGGTAATCACTGCGCGACATCAGCCATGCGAGCGTCATCGGGAAGAGGAATCCGTGGTAAACCATTCGGCCTTTGCTGGCAGGGTCGAGGAGTTTGGCCGCGGGCCAGACTGGATTGATCAGGTCGCCGGTCGCCCGAAACGTCACCGCCTGGGGCACAAACACGCAGGCGTCCAGTCCGAGTACAGGCACGCCTCGCGATGTGCCAAATGAGCGAAATCCAATCCCGGCGAGGAACAGCGCGGCTGCAATAATGACGAGAACGCCCGCGCCATTCTTCAGCATGTTCGGGTCGTCACCTCGGCATCAGCTCGCGCGGGGTAAGGAATACATTGCCGGGGAAGCGCCAAATATGCCATTCTCGTTGGGCACAGATAGCTTTCGTTTCTACCCCTCGGCACATGCCACTGTCAATTTTGTCCAGTCCGCGCCGGCAGTCGCCGTCTGGAGCAGAGCTGCGCTGTTCGGTCATTGTTCCCGTTTTTCATGGCGGAGAACATCTTTCACGATGCCTCGCTTCATTGGCCGCTGCACTGCGGCCGCTCGACGAGCTTATCGTCGTGGCCAACGGTGAAGGCGATGGCACGTGGCGAATGGCACAGAATTATCAAGCCCGTATCGTCCACATCGCGACGAACGATGGGCCGGCCACAGCGCGCAACGCGGGCGGAGCTGCGGCCAGTGGCGACATTCTATTTTTCACCGATCCCGACGTGACCGTGTACCCCGATTGCTTCGCTCGAATCGCCGAAGCATTCCGGGCCGATAAAGAACTTGCCGCGTTGATTGGCTCGTACGACGACGCGCCGGCCGAACAGAATTTCGTCTCGCAATTCAAGAACCTCTTTAACCATTACGTGCACCAACACGGCGCCGTGAATGCTTCCACCTTCTGGGGCGCGTGCGGAGCGATCCGGCGGCGTGTTTTTCTTGCTCTCGGCGGGTTCGACGAGAGTTACGCGCGTTCCTCCATCGAAGACATTGAGTTGGGGTACCGGCTGCGCGCGGCCGGTCATCGCATTCAGCTCGAGCATGATCTTCAGGTGAAGCATTGGAAAAAATGGGATGCATTCACGTTGATTAAGAGTGACTTCCGGGATCGCGCCGTGCCGTGGACTGAACTGATTCTCGACCAACTGACTGATGGCGGCCGTGTCGCACTCGATCTGAATCTCGGGCGGCGCTATCAAATAAGCCTGCTTACATCGGCGGCGATCGTTCTCGCGTTTATTGCGACTCCATTTTTTCCGCTGGCGGTAACGCTCGTGCCGCTACTCGGCGCGGCCTTTCTCGTCGAGCATCGGGCGCTGCTGCGCTTTTTTGGCGAGAAGAAGGACTGGCCATTTTGTCTCGGCGCAATAGTGTGGCGCCTGATCTACGACCTGTGCAGCCTGGCCGGTCTGCTCGCCGGAACACTCCGTTTTGTTTTTCGCAAACTCGTGCTCAGCGAAACGCCTGATGACGTTTCCGACCGCTCGAGCGGGAGCGACCGAACGACGTCACAGTGGGGGACGGATGGCGGGTTCAGTGAAAGCACCCCGATGACCCCGGCCTTGGTAGCTGCCGCTAAAGTTCGCGCTACCCTGCGCTGATACGGCCATTGCTTCGTAACCGCGTGTCCGAGCGCTCGGATAGCGTTTTGTGGCAAATACTCCGCGTCAGCTCGCGCCCATGTGACGAACAACTTGCGGCTTGCGCTGAAGGGGCGAAAATCAATCGCTAATCTGAATGTAGGATGTTGCCGGTGTGGCGAACGGCTGACGGACGCTATTCATCTCGACACTTTTAAGCCAAATGCTCGACCACATTGTTTCACTCACAAGCCTCAGGCGTACGTATCAATCCCTGTACTCAGAAGTAGCCGGCGTGGCGGAACTGGCAGACGCGCTGGACTCAAAATCCAGTGAGACTCAAATCTCGTGTGGGTTCGATCCCCTCCGCCGGCAGTTTGCGGGAAACTCCTGATGGTTCACTGACCGGATGACGTTTGAGCGACAGAGCGTAGTTGCCGCCAAGTGGGGTAGCGTTTAATCTGCACGATGAAAAGTAGTCGCGCATTATTTTGTGGGTCTGCAGCAGCCGTCCTTGCGCTGGTAGCGCCGGTTTACGCCGCCGATATTCAGGGAGACGTTCACGGGGTGGACGGCCGCCCGTCGAAAGCCGCAGAGGTGCGAATCGAACGCAAGGACCAAAAAGCGCCCGCGCTAAGTACCACCACCAATGCCGCAGGTCGGTACGTGGTCAAAGGCGTTGCACCTGGCCTTTATAACATCGCGGTGAAAGATGGCGCTTCTGCCTCATCATTGAACGTGAAGACCGGGACTCGTAACGCGCGCATCGATTTTAACCTGAAGCCGACGGCTGCGAAAAAGATCAAGGAATACGTTTGGATGCCGCCCAAGACCGGTACGCACATGGGCGGCGGGTGGGTGGAAGTAAATCCTTCAAGTCCCGGTGCAACATCGAATCTGGATAGCGTGAGCGGCGACGCGCTCCGCAGCCTTACCTACCGCGCGACGAATCCCGGCAGCGGCCGTTAACTGTGGAGCGCCAGGACCCTAGCGGCTCGGCTCGCCCGGGCACAGTTGGATTTGCCACAGTCGCCGCCGTTCTAATGCTGGCGTTGGTGACCGGTTCCTGCGGGTCACCCGCGGGTGCTGGCGCGGCAGCCGGTGCTGCCACGGGCGCGGTGATCGGTGGGCCTTTCGGAGCCGTCGCCGGAGCTGCCGGCGGAGCTATTATTGGCGCCGTGGTGGGCAGGAAAGAGGCGCCGAAGTACGGGCCGGAGCCGAGCGGCGGTTATCCTGTCGCGACTCCGAGTGACCGCGCCGGGTTTGTCGTGAGCCCGTACACGGGACGTCTTTATGATGTGCGTGCCGTGCCGCATCGCGCACTGGTGCACGACGTGGACGCGAACAAGCTATTCCGCAATCCCTGACGCGAGTGAAGGGGAGCCAACTGACGCTCTGATCAGCGCAGAGGATCGAGCGGATTGAATCGCGTGCGGCCCACGTGACGAAGCCGCCGTGCTCTGGTCATCAACGTCACCGTCATCGTCCTCATCGGCGTCGCGATCAGCATGCCCGCCGCCGGGCGTCACCGCAGGTAAGTCGTGCTGCTGAAGCTTCTCGTAGCGCTGGCGTACTTCCGGCGGTAATTTCTCAACATCCTCGCTCGTTTCTACCGGACCGCTAAAGAGTAGCTTCCCCTGCGGGTCTTTCGCCGTCAGGAGCTTTCTGCCATCCTTGTTCTCGAGGCGCAGCTCGCCTTTGTCGTCCGAAAACACTACCTGCGCTTTGTTTAGATCGATTGTTGTCTGCTGTAATGCGCCATTATCGTGTGTCGTCATCCGCATTTGGCCGGCGGCGCGCCGCGCTTCCTCGGCCGCGCGACGGGCTTCGTCCCGCGCCCGAGCTACCGCGTCGTGAATCAGTCCCTTGTTCTGGTCACCTAGTTGGCCAAGCTGATCTTTTAATTGCGCCATTTGCTCCCGGAGGTTCTCCTTCATCTCGTCCAAGTTGCCGGTATCGAAACTCCAGTTGAACGCCCCGCCTGCATCAGCACGGCGGCGCGGCACCTCTCTTTTGGCAAGCTTTACTGTCACCTTTTGTTCCTGACCTTTCCGCATTAGTGTAAGGGTGACGCTGGTTCCATCGGAGTAACTGCGTACTAACTTGGATAGTTGACCTGGATCAGTAAGTATCTGGTCGTTCAACATCTTGATCACGTCGTTTTGCTGGACGCCCGCGGCGGCGGCGGGTCCATCCGGGACAACGTAGTCAACCACCAGACCAAAACCTTTCGGTAGGCCCAGTTGATCACACAAGACGCCTGGTACTTCCGATGTTTCCACTCCCAGATAGGTGACCGGTACTTTAGGTTCGTGATTGTGCGCCGGCGGAGCAGGAGGTAACGCGGGGTTAGCCGGGACGGGTGGGACAGGAGGTGCAGGGGCAACTGAAGGTTGCGCGCAGCAGATGCGAGCCGCTAAGGTCGTGCCTGCGATGACTATAATGGTGTACTTTTTCATAGATAGATGTCGTTAGGAGCTGATGGCATGTTATTGGCCAGAGACAGGAATGAGCGTTACTTCTTCCGCCGGATAAGAGACCTGTAGCCGCGCACCGGTATGAGGATCTTCCCAGCGCATGGTTTCGTGCCGGGTGGTGCGCAGGCGGCGAACCGGAGTGGCGCTGCCGGGCGGGAAAAGCAGTCCTTCGTTTCGTTTACTATAGACGACCTGAGTTAACCCAATTGCCTGGTAGCTTGAAACCTCGGAGGCTCGGTCGCGCGGCGGCGCCGTACTATTCGAAGCTACAGGATGCCGCGTTGCCGCTGGCGGATGAACATCCAGGCGGGCAACGATAAGAAACGCCGCCGCCGCCGCCACACCCAGCCCGAGCCCAACCCAGTTTACGCGGAAACGATGTGGAGTAATGACATCGTCCCGGAGCTTGCCTGCATCAGCCAGAGCCATTCCGATGCGAATAGGCAGGCCATTCGATGGCCGTGTTGGCCGAAGCTTCCGAAGCTCGTTCTCGATGTCATTCATAATGTCGCGATGGTCCGGGCTGGTGTCGTGCGCGCTTCCTCCAGCATCTTTTTCAATGCACCTAAGCCGTAGCGGTAGCGTGACGCCGCCGTGTTCTGCGAAACGCCAATCGTTTGGCCAATCTCGGCAAAGGTGAGCTCGTTCCAGATTTTCATCACCAGCACCTCGCGCTGTTCACGCGGCAATCGATCAAGAGCCGCCGCCAGCTCGCGCTGCGCGTCGTCCATCTGCTCGAACTGCGGCTGAGTTGCCTGCTCGATTTCGCCGCCCGCCTCCAGTTCGCGGCGAGCACGGCGGCCATCGCGCCGGATGAGATCGAGCGCGGCTGAGCGCACGGCGGAGTAAAGAAGCGCGCGGTTTCGAAGGTCAAGGCCACGTCGCCAGAACCGCACAAAAGCTTCCTGCACCACATCCTCGGCGTCAGCCGCGCTGCACACCCATTGCCGCGCGAATAGAAGAAGGCCCGGCGCGAGCTCCGAAAAACAAACTTTCCAATCTTCATGGGTGGCGACATTCTCCATGACCATTCACGGTCTACCCTTTTGAAACGCCGCCAACTGCTCGTTTTGTCTAACGTGCCGAAATTTTTCTTTGCTCTCCTCGCCTTGTTCTTGACCAACAGGCAAGTTCCCGGGCAAACGCCCGACGTTACTGCTGCGCGCGAAATCGCGAAAACCGACGGAGAGTTCTCCGATTGGTCACGTCAGAAAGGGACGCCGTCAGCCTGGCTGCATTACGTCGCGGAAGAGGGTGTCATCTTCGCGCCTGGGCCGGTGAACGCGAAAAAGTACTGGGCTGGGCACAGCAGCTTTGCCGGAGTGCTCGTCTGGCAGCCGGTCTTTGCCGCTGCCGCGTACTCCGCCGACCTGGGTTACAGCGCCGGCGTATGGGAGCTGAACCCGGGTGGCGGGAAAAGTACGCGAAGCTTCGGCAACTATGTAACCATCTGGCGTAAACAGGCAACGTCCCGTTGGAAAGTCGCCGTCGATGCCGGTACACAAAATGCCGAGCCGGGTGAATCGCCTCCGCCTGTCCAGATTTTGCCGGCTGATGTCACCGCCGGTCAGCGCCCGGATGACGAGGCGCGCGCTGGTTTTACACAGGCCTGCCATGAATTTGCTGACGAGGCGAAAGAAGACTGCGGTAAGGCAGTTACCAGCCATGCCGCTAACGAGATTCGTGTTTATCGCGACCATGCAGCGCCGGCTATCGGTCTGGCCGCTGCGCGCATTCTACTCGAGCCTGACCATGGCCGGGTTAGTTTCGAAGAGCCGCATGTTACTTTTAGCAAAGCCGCCGATCTAGCCTGCACCTACGGTACTTACTCCGAAGAACGAGGTAATATCGCCGGCCGCGGTAGTTATCTCAGCATCTGGCGTATTGACTTGAATGGCGATTGGAAGCTTGTACTCGAGCTGGAGAAAGAACTACCGTCGACGAAGCAGTGACTACGTCCCCTTAACGCATCGGCAGCGGCCGCAAAAGCAGCTCGCCCAGCCAGGCTGGGTTCGCCACCCCGGTGCGATAGGCCTGCAAGGCTTCCACTGAGGAGTTCACTCGCAAATTGCTGTAGGAGCCGTCAGAATTCTCCCATCGCTCATGCCAGTACACCGCCGCTTTGATGCGTGGGTAACGGATGCGGAACAGCTCGAGCCCCTGCCTGATCCACTCGCCTTTATTACCCGAGTGTGGGAATTCCCCTGTGGCCCATTCCGCGATCATGATCGGCTTGTTTGGATCGATCTTGCACATTTCCTGGTACGGCCAATCAACCAGAGAAGGTATGTCAGCCCATGGCTCATCCTTGTACTGCTGGCCGTACACACTCAGGCCCAGCCAATCGGCGTAATTACTACCCGGGTAGTAAGCCGGAGCGAAATTCCACGTATCCAGCGGATACGAGTAGTTATTTGTATGAAACATCCACTTGATGTTAGTCGCTCCTCGGGCTCGGACACGATCAACGACATGCCGGTAAGCTGCTTTGAATGTCTCAGGACCCTGCCATTTCGTTTCTTCCTCATCGAGCGGCTCACTTCCCCCGTAGTAGGTGCCCGACCATGGAAACCAATCCCCGTTCATCTCATTGGCGAAAACGACGATCATCGGTTTGCCAAAGGCGCGGGCCGCGTCGGCCCAGGCATCGATGTACTTATCCCAAGTGCCCGCGATAATTGCCGTAAGGCTAAACTTGTCCGGTCCCATATTTTGCTCGTAAGGGCGGTCCCATGGCGACCAGAAAACCAGCGGAAGCGAGTGATGCCGCCAAATCACATTCAAGCTGCGGCTGGGAAAATCCTGTTCGCCCCAGTAGCTCGATGAAGCAATAATCGCCTGATGCTTGCCTACCAATCGCTCAAAGCTTTCAATGTTTTCCAGGGTCACATCTTCCTCAGTTTCGCCAAAATCGATGAACGCGCCGGTGTAAGCGCCATGTTCTGGAACAACTACTTCCACGGGCGCATCCGGATCAATGCGTTGACTTTTCACTTCCCGCCCGCAGCTAGCGCACAATAGGCCAAGCGTGAGTACGCCTGAGGTGCAAATAGCCCATGCTTGTGCCCGGAGCAGGCGGCCCGTTTTCACGGTTGTACTTTGCATGACGGCGCTCGCAGCGGCAAACGATGTCATCGTCGCCGAGAGCACGCCTGTCGAGATTACCACCGTGGTCGCAGCAGGCCTGCCGATCAACCGTTGCATATCCGGGCAAGCCTTTGGCGGCGAAGTGGATGGGCATGAACGCGGCGAATGCAAACGAATGCTAACGCCGCGAAACATCAATGAGATGGTATCCGCCGGGCTCGGTCCTCTGACTTATCGGCTGCGCACGGAACTAGCCGGCGAAGTATGGCATTGGAACCCGCAAGGTAGATGGAGCGACCAGGCTCACCGTTGCGGTTATTGGACTTCCAATAGCTCTCCCGGTAAACTCATCGATATCTCATACGGATATCGGCTGCCCCGCCGAGGTAATACCATCGATCAGGCGAACGATGACGATTACTCGCGTATCGATGATGGCGATGAGAACTCTTACTGGAAAAGTAATCCCTATCTCGATCCCCACTTTACCGGTAAATCGGAGGAAGCTTCTCGGCAGTGGATCGTGATCGATCTCGGCGCGCCTGAGCCCGTCAATGCGATTAAAATTGAATGGGGAAGCCCGTATGCGCGTGACTATCGCATCGAGTACTGGACCGGGCGTGATCCCATGCACCTGCACGCGGATGAGAAGGCGGAATGGCGTGTCTTTCCTGCTGGAAGCGTCCACGATAGTTCTGGCGGAGATGTAACTAGCAGGCTCACGAGCGCGCCACTTCAGGTTCGCTTCGTTCGCGTGGTCATGACTCGGAGTTCACATACTTGCGCGGAAACATCCAGCGACATCCGGGATAGTCTCGGGTTCAGTGTACGCGAGCTTGCATTAGGCCAGCTCGACGAAGCTGGTACTTTCCAGGACTTTGTTCGACACGCACCGGCGCGACACGAGCAGAGTGTAATCTATGTATCTTCTACCGATCCATGGCATCGCGCGCAGGACATCGATTACAAAACAGAGCAACCTGGGCTGGACTTCATCTTTAGAAGCAGTTTAACGCGGAACCTTCCTGTCCTCGTCCCAACCGGCTTACTGTACGACACGCCCGAGAACGCGCT
>Ga0213881_10001510_pt1 | contig 10954 bp, 12 predicted proteins | sample BarmaccoBMER_R08_FD_160104 | JGI IMG/M metagenome (GOLD analysis project Ga0213881, IMG submission 160104) | Barbacenia macrantha exposed rock microbial communities from rupestrian grasslands, the National Park of Serra do Cipo, Brazil - ER_R08 ... | reverse complement strand
CGCCGCGTGGCCCCCCAGTTGGGTAACAAAATCATCAGCACCCAGAAAGGCAAAACAAATAGATTAGCTCCACGAAAAAGTGCACCTGTCATAGTTACCCGACGAATAGCTAACAGCTAAATGCTAGCAGCTACCTCACTAGCTAGGTAATGCGACCAATTGCGACTCAACGTTCCGCTCTTAGCGGCTCCAGCGGCGCGCCCGTGCAAGCTCAATTTCAGGTGGATTGAGTGCTCGACCAATAAACACTAGCCGGGTTTGCTGAGGCTCCTCTGGTCGCCACGGACTGTCATAAAACTGCTCAAATCGTGTTCCTACCCCTTGTCACACCAGCCGCGTCGATTTGTTAGGTACGGCAACAAATCGCTTGATTCGATAAATCTCCTGCTGTTGTGCCAGTATTTGCAACCGATCCTTTAAAGATTCTGGGTCAAAGGAGCGTGGTAAGACTATGTGCGTTGAGGCGATCGCCTCTTCATGTTCGTGGTCTATCCCAGTATCATGATGGCTAGGACAAGCGGCCAAATCTTCTTTTTCTCTTTGCGTTAGTTAAACTGATTGCCGCTTGCCCAAGTTATCACTGCTAACGTTTCCCTGCAAGCCACAATCCTGGAGGCTTGATGATGACTAAAGCACCATCACCCAGTCCCCAGGATTGTCCCATTAACGATTTGAGATTGCCTGAATCTGATTGTTCAAGAGGAAGTTGGTTACTGAATTTACTCAGCAGTTGCCAATTCTGTGCTACCGCGTGTCCGACGACGTGTCAAGCTGTTGAATAGCATTTGACCAATGGCCTTAACCAAATTGCCTTCCAGTTCTTGGAACAGCTTCATATTCAGACCGAAAGCCGCATTAGCTTCGTCTACAATCCGATCTACGGTAGCATCAGCAATCGGCAGTTGATCTAGAGCCTGACGATAGTCAGCTTTGAACTGCTTCTCATCGGGAATGTCGTGAAATTCATAAAATGCAGTACCTTCGCCATTGGAGAGGTTCATTGCCCGCTGAGCAATGCCCTTAAGAATTTGTCCACCCGACAAGTCACCGAGATAGCGAGTATAAAGATGGGAGATGAGCAGTTCTGGCTCACTCGTAGATAATTCTCGAATTCGCTGCACGTAGGCTTCTCCAGCCGGAGATAGAGCCACTTGTTCGCGCCAGTTGCTGCCATAGTAGAAACTGAGGTCTTGTTCTAGGCTGCGCCGCCGATTCAGTTGAGGAAAATAAATCTTAGATAGAATTGGGTGGTTGCGATGGCGCTCCATCTCCTCTTCCATTGCTGAGTAGACGAAGTAGAGATTACTGACCAACTTGCGGTAAGAATTTTTTTCAACAACCCCTTTCAAGAAACACTTGACAAAGCCAACGTTCTCAGCCATGGTGTGGGCTTTTTTTGTGCCCTCTCGCAATTTGGTTGCTAAATTACTGCTCATGTTAAATGTCCAACGTAAAGGTCAACTACAGGTTTAAGTGCAAAGAGACTAAAATGCCACTAAAACGTTACATTAGACCGATTTGCTGAGAAATTTTGTTAAAAATTCTAAAGCTAGTGCAAGTTAGCCTAGTTAAGCCTGCTTAAGGCAGTAGATAGCAGCTAGGAGGTTAGGACAGGGTAGTTTAGATTTGGTGAGGAGGAGACTAACTTCTACCTGCCCGTATCCTCCTAATTCCCTTAAATGAGATCTATCACTTGCTGAGTTTGACCCCTGGCGGTATCAACACTTTATTGATTGCGTGGATCACTCCATTGCTTGCTGGAATGTCAGCCTGCGTTACTTTGGCCTTGTTTACTGTGACTGTGTTGTCGGTGCTATTGACCTTTACAGTTACAGGGCTACCCTCAAGTGTTTTAAATGATCCAGACTTGAGTTGACTAGAAGTAATGTCACCTAGGACAACATGATAAGTCAGAATTTTCACCAGTTTCTGTTTATTGGCTGGCTTCAGCAGGTTTTGCAGAGTGCCCTTTGGTAAGGCAGCGAAAGCTGTATCTGTGGGCGCAAATAGTGTATAGGGTCCGTTGCTAGACAAAGTGCTTGTCAAGCCAGCAGCTTTCACTGCCTGGACTAGCGTGCTGAAGGAGCTATTGCTTGCTGCTACATCTACTATGTTTTGACTTGTTGCGGGGCTTGCAGAGGGAGAAGAGGTATCAGATGGGGAACTTGTAGGAGAAGTCGTATCGGAGGGAGAAGGGGTACCAGATGGGGACTCTGTAGAAGTCTGAGCAACCAAAGACTTGCCTGCAAGAAGTGTTCTTGTTTGACCCAGGCTCGGTTGGCTGTACGCAGATAGAGCAACAAGACTACTTGTCCCAATGACACTGAACAAAACTATGCCGAAATTACGTTTGCTAGGTTTCATGGATTATGGCTCGCTGTCTAGTAAAAAAATAACCTACCGTCAGCAGAAGGTAGTTGAAGCTTTGAAAAAGCCCTTCTGTTTGGCGATAGATATTTTAGAGCGAATGTATATTATCAGGTTTTGACCCTACAGGAAAAAGGATGTGCTTAAAGGGCTATTCTTCAAGGCTTAAGTACAACCTTAATGCAGTTATCTTTTTTATGCTTGAAAATCTCGTAGCCTTGCGGTGCTTGCTCCATAGGCATTATGTGGGTAACAACAAAAGACGGATCAATCTCACCATTTTGAATGCGTTCAAGCAAAGGACGCAGGTACCTGTGGACATGAGTCTGTCCCGATTTAAAGGTTAAGGCTTTATTCATAGCAGCACCCATTGGTATCTTGTCAAGAAAGCCTCCATAAACGCCGGGAATCGACACACTCCCACCTTTACGACAGGCAACAATCACTTGCCTCAAGGCAGTTGGTCGGTCTGTCTCCAGACGTACTGCTTGTTTAACCTGGTCGTAGAATGAATCTGGACCCGTGCCATGTGCTTCCATTCCTACGGCATCCATACAAGCGTCTGGACCACGACCACCTGTCATTTCTTTGAGTGCTTCACCAGGATCGACTTCCTCGTAGTTAATAACTTCTGCCTTGCCTGCTTTCGCCATCTGGAGGCGTTCGGGGACTCGATCGATTGCAATGACACGCTCAGCACCAAGCATGTAGGCACTGCGGATGGCGAATTGTCCTACAGGTCCACAGCCCCAAATAGCGACAATATCACCAGGCTGAATATTGCAGTTTTCTGCCGCCATGTATCCTGTCGGGAAAATATCTGTTAGAAACAGCACTTGTTCGTCTGTCAGTCCATCAGGAATTTTGAACAAACCAACATCAGCAAAGGGAACGCGAGCATATTCAGCTTGTCCTCCAGCATAACCACCCATCATGTGAGAGTAGCCGAAAAGACCAGCTGGAGAATGGCCCATGAGCTTCTCTGCCATCCAAGCATTAGGGTTGGAGTTGTCGCACAGCGACCATAAATCTTTTTTGCAGAAGAAGCAGTTCCCACAGGAGATGGTGAAGGGGACGACAACGCGATCGCCTACCTGCACATTCTTCACCGCGCTGCCAAGCTCAACAACCTCTCCCATGAATTCATGACCAAGGATATCGCCTGATTGCATTGTCGGGATGAAGCCATCGTAAAGATGGAGGTCAGAACCGCAAATTGCGGTGGATGTGATCTTGACTATGGCATCACGCGGATTAATAATTTTGGGATCAGGTACTGTATCGACGCGGACATCTTTAGCGCCATGCCAGCAGACAGCTTTCATTAAGTATTCTCCGTATAGTTACTTACGACCAGAAGGTTGGCCTTCTGTTGTGGCTATCTCACCTGCTTCCATCAATTGCTTGAAGCGGCGGAGATCATCTCCGGCTTGCTGTTCTGGTTCTTCGCCAAAAAGTTTGGCAATTGCTGCCCCGATTGCACCTCCAGGCGGATTGTATTCAAGAACAACCTTGACCTCGGTACCACGTCCACCCGGTGCAGGAGTAAAGCGCACAAAACCAGAATTATCAACATCTGCCCCCGCAACCGAAGCCCAGGCAATTAACTGATTTTCTTGATCTGTGACAATGTCTGCATCCCATTCCACACTAGTACCCAAAGGCGCGTTGGCTATCCAGTGCGAACGCTTGGCATCGTACACCTGCACAGATTTAAGATGCTTCATGAAAGTCGGCAGTTTCTCAAAATCGTGCCAATAGCGATACAGCTCGTCTGCTGGTTTATTAATCGTTACAGTCTTCTCAACTCTGATGCCTTGGTTCATATCTACTGCTTCCTGTATGCCACTTTGTCCAGTCGCACCATGATAGACAAGGCCCCCTCCAGCTAGTGCCATTAAAGCGCCTCGTAAAGAGCCTTGCCTTAAACCCAGCAACACTAGGGCACCGCCACCGATCAGCGACGCCCAACGTTCTGTTCCACTCTGACTTGTCTGCTTATCTTCTGGTGTTGATGTCATACCGTTAACAACTCACATTTTGACGGCAGCACTTGTCGTTGGCTGCGCTGGTTGTATATTGGTAGCGCCCATCCGTGCCCGGTAGATTTCTGCAAGATGCCGCTCGTACAGTGCCAGGTCATCTTCAATCGCAGTAAAAATGGCAGTTGATACGGGATCGGTAAATTGCGTCCGCAGATTGTAGGCATCTACAACACCAGTTTGGATATCGCCAAGGATAGTGCGTAGGAGAAATTCTTGATCGCTGCCCTGTAATGCGGTTTTTAACTTTGCATACTTATCAGCCGCTTGTGCTGGTAAAGAAGGCTTTTCACCCAAAGCTGCTAAACGCGCTTCTAGCACCTGGATATGGTTCTGCTTGTTAGCAATCATCTCTTGCAGTAGCGATCGCAATTCGGCATCTGAAGTCTTCTGAGCATACTGCTCAAAAGCCTCCTGTCCGTAGCGCTCTCCGGCTAGAGCCGTATTCAGACCTTTAACAATCTCACCTTTTGTTGAACCACCCCAAGAGTCAGCTAGCTTCCACCAATCAGCAGTGACATCCTTTTCATCTGGCAGCGCAGCATCTTTACCACCATACCCCAGACGACTGAGAATCGCAGTGGTAAAAATCGCCAAGTCTCCAGGTTGACGAGATGTCAACAAGTTGCCGTCAACTACCAAGGGTTCGTCAGTATAGTCAGCACCCGCATTAATCATGTCCTTCCGAATAGCGACGAAACCTGTAGCTCGCTTACCCCTGAGTAAATCACCTTCGATCAGAACTTGCGGTCCGTGGCAAACGGCAGCAACTAGCTTTCCTTGTACCATCATCTCCTGGACAAAGCGAACCGTATTGGGATTGGTGCGCATCCGATCTGGAGCCATACCGCCAGGAATCACAACAGCATCAAATTCAGAAGCAACAGCTTCTGTAGTTGTCCCATCCGCTGTCTGAGAAAGCTTACCCTGTTTGCCCTTATATGTCTCATTGGTGCGCGAACCGAGTACAACAACTTCGACTCCCGCCATCTGTAGCCCTTTATAGGGGACTTGAAATTCTGCATCTTCCACCCCATTTTCGATCAGGATGGCAACTCGCTTATTGATAGCTCGGTTGTATGTCATCGCTTTTACCGTGGTTAACTTACAGTACTGATTAGCTAATTGGTGTCGGGAAAAGATCTAAGTAATCCTCTGAGAGATTTGCCCTCATATCAGCAAACTCACCGGGCGTGACAGCTTCCTGTATCACTGAGAATACTGCCCGAGCATGAATAGCAGCAGCAGGTGGCTCCACGCCTTCTTTTTCGCTCACGCGCTGATAAAAGTCTATAAGTGGGAAGTATTGACCATTCTCTCCCTCTCTCCCTTGGAGATATTGACCAATCTCTGGTGGCAACTGTGCTGCCAGTTGACTTGCTTCATTCCCAACTATGCGTTCTTTCAGAGTTTCTAAGGTGGCTCGAATAGCTTTCTCTGCCTCTTCTTTCGAGCTAAGTTGAGCAGCATCCTGAACCTGTTGAATGAATTCGTTTCGCTTCATCTTTCACCCTGAAGTCACTCACTAAACCAACATTTCACTCACTAAAACTGACCTTCCTATCGAGCTGCAAAGCTACCTAGTCGCTGTGCTAGTAATTCTTTAGCTCGATCGGCAGATTTTTGGCATTGTTCTTTTGCCTCTTGGAAAAATTGAGCGAGATCCTTATCTCCAGCCTGCTCAGCATCCTTAACATATTTGTCGTAGGTTACGGTACCTTCTAGAGCATGGTAAAGTACGCTGACCAGGTTGTATTGTTCGTTCTTAGTGCCTGTAATATGTTCGCTCATTGTTTATTCTCCCTTTTATTTATTCCAATCGTCCTTTTCAGATCAATTTGCCACTAATCGACTTGCATCAATGGCTTATTAAAGCGTCACCAATTTTTGAATAACGCTCTTGGCAAGGTCAAATGTTTTGACTACAGCCTATGTCCGACAAGTTGGGAGATTCGTCGCTCCAAAGATAGAAACATTTATCATGTTCAGCACTCTTAGATTCTCTCTAAAGAGCTATAAAAAGGTGTTGAGCTTTTATTGCTGTTATAAAAAGCTAATATTGACATCTGTTTGGAATTCTACTGTTAAATTAGGTATACAAGAATGTAGGGAGTAAAGATTATGACTAGCAAAGCTAACAACTCAGAGAACGAACAAATTGCTAACAGCGAGGATCTCCCAGAAGCAATTACTGAATCCTATGGAACTGGTGTTAAAGAGCAACCAGGGTTCAATATCGGTGGAAGAACTATGCAGGACGAAATGAGAGAGTACACCGACGTGAGTCCAGAACTATCTGGTGGAGATATTGATGCTGCGTGGGATCAGGCAGATGTAAGTGGCGAAGAAGCAGTTGGTGGAACTGTTGCAACTCCTGACCAAGACATTGTTGATGAACTAGGAGATGCTGTCGGGCTAGGAATGGCAGAGCAAGAATATGTCCATACAAACGAGGTATTAGAAACTCGCGATGCTCGGCGCTGGGAGCTAGATCCTACTTCTTCTGAAGATTATCAAGAGCGACGCCAATAACCAATAAGCTGATCTTATGCAGTCGGATCTAGCTGACCTCTGCCTTGAGGCTAGTTTCCTTCCTCTGTCTGTAGCAGGTTTAACTAGCATTTGCTCTCTTGCTACTGTGCGGGGGTTAGTCAGAACTAATAAATCGGAGTTCAACATGACATACACTCAAACTAATGACGAAACTATAAATCAAGCTTTGAAAGCAATCCGAGGCTTGGATGTAGATGAACAGTTGGCACTATTTTGGTTCGTCTACACTGAAATGGGTAGCTCGATCACCCCTGCCGCGCCAGGAGCAAGTACTGTCTCGCCAGATGTAGCTGAAGGGCTGTTTAATCAAGTTAAACAGCTATCCCATGAAGAACAATTACAGGTTCAGCGTGACTTAATTAACAAGGCAGATACTGTATTCACTCGTGAGTATGGCTCTATGAGTGACACAACTAAATTGCTATTTTGGTATCGACTGGCGCAAGGGATGGAGAACTCTACTATTATCCCTATGCCGCCTGGGTACAAGCTTTCTTCTCAGGCAGAGGAGCTGCTTAATCAGGTTAAGGGATTAGAATTCGAACAGCAAATTACCCTTTTCCGCGACTACGTGTCACCCATGGGTGCTGAGGCAAAGGGAGGCGCTGAAGTATAAGAATTCGGGATTTACGGATTAACTCTTCCTAATTTAGAAGAAAGAATTCTTCTCAGCCCCGAAGTCTGTCTAGCAGTAACAAGTGACAGAAACAATCAAGCTAAATTAACGCAAGCAGTTCAGCCTAGGTTCTGAATTTACCCAAGAAGTTACGCCTTGTGGAAGTTTTGGATGGGTTAATATCAGTACCTAGGTTTTAATATGTAGAAATTTTCCAATCTTCAAGCTAGATATCAATTCAAATATTTTCAGTTACGTTCCTACCTCCAGCTGAAGCTGGCAGAGAGAGCACAAGCCAAAGAATTCTAGGGTATGATAGTAGATCTTGAAGGCTTGAGAGGAGCGCAAGTTCGCCTCAAGTTCGTGAACCGGGCACTCCTTCAGAGGGAAGGACTGACCGCAATTTAGGCAAGTTAAGTGGTGTGTATCTTGCTCCACCAAACTGTAAAGAGATTCGCCATTCGTGGATGTTCGAAGTTGGACGATTCCCCTTAGGGTCAAAGCTTTTAAAGTGCGGTAAACAGTTGCCAGTCCAATATTCTGATGCTGGTTACGTAGCATAGTAAAGAGCTCTTGGGCGGAGACAGCACAGTCTAGATGTTGCATCAACTTGAGAACTTGTGCCTGACTTCGAGTGAGTGAGTCTTTGGTGGATTCAGGAGGATGCTGACGAGGTTCCATACAATGTTTAAGCGGTACAGGCAATTCTTAAGGATGAGGCGAGGAAGCAAAAGATGCGGTTTATCGCTATCGATTAACTGACTCTGGTATGACACTAATTCAGGAGTAAGACAGTCCCAAGCCCTACCTGTTGTCATAATGATTATCATTCTTAATTATAAGGCTAGCAGACTAAATAATTGCGACTACAGCATAATCTCGTCAGCAAAAGCCTGACTAGACATGCACCAATTCTGCCTGATTTATTTTTACCTGTGGCAGACGCTTGCACTCATTTGCTTTGGAAGCTTTGTTGTCTAAAAGTGAGGATGATCCTTACTTACGAAAAGTAATGGAGTGTTTCAGGATTGAAGGTCTTAAACTTATTCTCTATTGCAAATTTTAACCTTATCGCATATACTCGACCCAAATTGTCTTAAGGCTTGAGTTATGAAAAGAGATACACTGACTTTGCTCGGCTGCTCTGGCTCTTTAGCATTTATGATGCTAACAGGCAATGCTGCAAATGCTAGCACAATACCAACCCAGGATGCTGGCTTTGGTCCGACAGCAACTACTACCCAAACCGTCAAAGCAGCTTTTTCCCAAGGGACTTCCCAATTTTCTGCTCTAGACCTCAACAGCGACAGAATTGGGGATCTGGCAATTGCTAAGTTTGGCTGCGACTGTCCTAGCTGCCGCAATAAGATAGTGTCGATGATTCAAAATGGTACCTTAACTCTTCCTAACTGAGTTGAATACGTACAATTGAGCTGTAGAAGGGATCTAGATACTGTTACTCATCCCAGCTCAATGATTTCAACCACTGCAAAATCCTAGCTAAGCAATTCGCTATTTCCGGTGGGTCAATAACCCTTGTGTAGCTTCCGGAAAAGATAGCTGATATTATTCCGAAAACTCTGTCTACAGCTATTAAGATGATTTGAATCATCAAGCGTTACAGAGGGAGAATTTCTGCTAATAGGTCATGAACTTACTAATTCCTTAAGTCCAATTTAAAGATTCCAAGAATAACTTGGTTCTGTGAGTTTGTCTTTCAGATCTTCTGTAAGCCAGCCAAATGCAGTTAGAGACTATCTTCCCTGGCTTAAGAATGAGAGTCAAACGCTTGGTCTCTAACCAATCCTGACAAAGATAATCAGGCAGAACACTGAAACCATAGCTCTGTTCAACAGCCTGACGAATTAGCCTCAAGTCTGGAATGATCAGCTTTGGGTTGATATTAATCCTTCTACCAAACACAACACGCCAGAAACGGCGAATAATGGGTAGTTCCTCACTATAAGCAATCCAGGGCTGCTTTCTGAGCCAATGCTCCAGCTGAGTTATATCTTCCTGTAGTAGTTCAGTAGAAACTGGAATTGTCAAGGCAGGGGGTCCAACCAACCAGAAGCTTTCGTTGAAAAGTAGCTGGTACTCGATATCTGAGCGCATCAGTTTCTGAGTGGCAACGACCAAATCCAACTGCCCTGCTACAAGTTGCTCGATTAGTTCCTGGGCTAAACCAAACTGAATTTTGTAGAGAATCCTTGCATCTTGGGGCAACTGGCTCAGGACTTTCTCAGCAAAAAACTCCTGGGGGCTACCCAATCGAATTAAGAGTGGAGTATCGGCGCTGGAATTCTTAGTAGGAATGGATTCAAGCTGTTCAATTGCAGCGGCAGTTTGATTGTAGAGCAGTTTGCCTGCTTCAGTAGGAATCATCCGTCTTGGTGTTCTCTGGAACAGAGGATGACCTAGAGCTGACTCTAGGGCTGCTATGTGCTGGCTAACCGCAGGCTGAGTCAGATGGAGAACCTGAGCTGCTCCTGAGACGGTCGTTGCTCGATAGACTTCAATAAAACTGCGATACCACTCCAAGCTAATCATAAATTTATTTATAAAGATGCCAAAGTTTTATAATTTTTATTTTAGTTAAATTCCTCATAGGATCAAGGTAACAGGCGTCTCAAGCCTGGTTGCAATGCTCAATATCTTGTCAGAGGAATAGACCCGTGCAACCCCAAAAAGTTCTGATTGTTTTGACTAGTACTAGTACGCTTGGCAGCAGTGGTAAGGATACAGGCTTCTACCTTCCAGAAGTGACTCATCCCTATGAGGTATTTGCTCAAGCTGGCTTCGGAATTGACTTCGTTAGTCCCAAGGGTGGGAAAGCTCCTATGACTGGAATCGATTTAGAAGACCCGTTGAACAAAGCCTTTCTTGATGATCCTGAGCGAGTTGCACAAGTGGAACAAACGCTCAGTCCTGACCAAATTGACCCTAACCAGTACGACGCTATCTTTTATGCCGGGGGACACGGGACCATGTGGGACTTCCCCGATCATGAGCAGCTTGCCCAGATCGCTGCTGCGATTTATGATCGCGGTGGAGTTATCGGGGCAGTCTGCCACGGACCCGCTGGATTAGTCAATATCAAGCTTGCCAATGGGGAATACCTTGTTGCCGGAAAGACAGTTTCCGCTTTCACAAATCAGGAAGAAGCGGCAGTTGAGTTGGCTGAAGTTGTACCCTTCCTACTTGAGTCGAAGCTGAGGGAGCGTGGGGCTGAATTTTCCAAAGCACCAAACTTCCAGGCTCATGTTGTTGTGAGTGAGCGTTTAGTAACTGGGCAGAATCCTGCCTCTGCAACAGGAGTAGGAGAACAGATGACGGTGCTGATGAATCAACGGGAGCAGCGCTCAGCCTCTTCTAT
>Ga0213881_10001509_pt1 | contig 10958 bp, 10 predicted proteins | sample BarmaccoBMER_R08_FD_160104 | JGI IMG/M metagenome (GOLD analysis project Ga0213881, IMG submission 160104) | Barbacenia macrantha exposed rock microbial communities from rupestrian grasslands, the National Park of Serra do Cipo, Brazil - ER_R08 ... | reverse complement strand
ATCGGTTTTTCCACGGCCAAAACGCAGCTTTCGCACAGCCTCTGGAAAAACATGTTACCCGGTAAATGATTGGAACTCTGCAACTTACCGCTCGTCCGCAGATTGCGGAAAAATGCCCTTGACTTCACCCCCCGCTGGCCCTACACTCCAATCACAAACAGGTTTTGGCGGTTGCGATACCGTCGAATCTGGTTCTCCCATCAAACGTAACCTCTGGTGCGCCAGAGTCCTGAAAGACAGGAAAGAAAATGCTCATTCGGCTGAATGAGCATTTTCTTTTGGGTGCCGACCGGTTAAGGCTGGCGCTTAGCGTTTTTCAGTGATCTTGATTGGGCTGGCAAGGTGGAAGGTGAGGCGCGCGCCGATCGGAATAACCACGGCTTTTTGGTTCATTCCTGCACTTTCGCTCTCCTCATTCCGGTCGTATCCTTCACCGACACCTGCGCCTTTGGCGGCGCCCGAAACGGCTCCGACCGCCGCGCCATACGCCGCCCCGATCGCTACTTTGGGCGCATCCTTCAGCCTTACTTTCTTCCCCATGGCGTTCCAGGGACTCGTCTCAATTCGAATCAGTTGGCCGTCTTTCGTCGTGACCTCCGTTAACACCAGAGTCAAATCGGAGGCGCTTCCGAGCAGCCGCGCTTTCTGCGCATTCACAACTTTTCCCAGCACGGTTGCTCCCTGATCGGCTAGGGTGAACCCGTTCACAACGAGCGGTGTATCGAGAGTGCCTCGGAAGACATCGCCTTCGCGATTGCGATCACTCGACAGAATCTCTCGAAGCTGTACGATCAAAGCCGTTCCGGGTTGTAAAGTCGCCGTATAGGGCGGCGGCGCAGCAGCCCCATCTGCGGCTGCAGTGTCCGGCAAGCTTTGCGGTGGGGCAGACTGCGTTATTTGCGAGACGACCGGCGCCGGTTCCAGGACGGCGGGTTTAGGGATGGTGGGGGGCGGACTCTGAAAGGCTTCTAGCGGAGCCGTCCGATGCTCCGGCGCTTCCCCCACTTCAGATGGTGAATTCTGGTCCAGCGGCTCCGAGTCCTGTACCGAAGCAATCGTTCTCGAGGGAGTCCTTCGGCTTTGGTCGCTCCTAGGAACGGGCATCGCTGCAGGCGCGTTAGTTTCGGGTGGTCGCGCTTGCTCACTAGCGGGCTGCCCTGCAATCGGGGCGCTTTGAACAGCTTGAATGGGATAACGCGCTTCCCTGGTCCTCGAGTAGATCAGGGCTCCGCCGAGAACCACGATTACTGCAGCCAGAAAGACGCTGACTACCTTGATAACGCTGGATGGATTGAAATGCGGTTCCATCTACTTAATGGACCACCGCACTCGCAATTAATGTTTCAGCGCGAAGGACGAATAAAGTTTGTTTGAGTGACGCCGCTCACTCTTCCCGGAGCGCCTTCATGGGATCCACCAGTGAGGCGCGCCGGGCGGGCGCGTAGGTGGCCACCAACGTGATCAGAAGAAGCGGCAAAGCGATAGCTGGGAACAGTAGAGGATTGGTGTGATCGAACGTAGCAATCCAAAGCGATGACGTCAGAAGACGACAGGCGAAGAAGCTTACAACCAGGCCCACCCCGATCCCGACCGAACCTAATGTCAATCCCTGCTGGAGAATCATTCGAATCACCTTTTGCCGGTCCGCGCCGATAGCCATGCGAATGCCGATCTCGCGAGTCCGGCGGCTTACTGAGTAAGCGATCAAACCATAGAGTCCCACCATCGCCAAGATGAGTCCCATTACTCCTAAACCGGCTACGCTCTGGGCAATCATGTTCGGTGTTTTGACCGCACGCTGGGTGTACAGGTTCTGCATGGTTCGCACGTCGAAGACGGGCATATTCGGATCGAGTCCGCGGACAACCTCGCGCAATACGGGCGCAATTGTCGACGCGTCTGGCGCATTCGATTCGGTTATAAGCGTCAATGCGCTTCGTTCGTCTTGGGTGTGGGGCAGGTAAATGAAGTCGAGCGGCGGCTCGGCAATCCAGAAGTATTTAGCGTTTTTCACAATGCCGACTATCTGGAACAGGGGACCCGTCGCGTTCTTCAGATGAAACCGCTTCCCAAAAGCGTCTCCTTTAGGCCAGAAGTGCTTCGCGAACTGTTCGTTGGCTACGGCGACCAATGGAGTAGTCGGCTGGTCTGATTTTAGAAAGCCGCGGCCTTGCAGTAGACGAATCCCCATCGTGTTGAAGAAGTCATCGCTCACATGAGCGTCGAACACGGTGAGCGATTGCTCGCCTCGCGGCAATTGGTAACCTTCGGGCACAACAGCAGTCGCGTCGCCTCCAATAAGCGGCACGACACTAGTCAGAATCGCGGATTTAACTCCGGGCGCAGACCGCGTCGCATCGAGCAGGTCCTTATAGAAACGTCGTGTCTGATCCGGCGAGTAGTGAATAAGCTGCGTGTCGAAGCTGGTCAAAAACAGGCGGTCCGTGCGAAAGCCCGGTCCATGCGTCAACTGATCCCGGAAGCCTTGTAACATCACGGCTGAGATGACGAGCAACACGAGCGAGAGCGCGACCTGTCCGGCGACGATCAGATTGCGGCCCCAGAGGCGTCGCTGGCCGATGGTATCGGCGTCGGCTGCTTTGAGCGCGGGGACAAGATCCGGACGCGTGGTGCTGAGCGCAGGCGTGAGCCCAAACAAGAGAGTACTGACGAGAGAAACCGCGAGCGTGAACAGCAGCACGCGCCGATCCAGTTGAACCGCAAAGACGATCGGCAAGTCGGAGGGAATAGGAATGTTGGCGAAGAATTTTGCGCCTGCATATGCGACAACTATTCCCGCCGCACCGCCGGCAACCGCAAGCAAGAGATTTTCCAGCAAGAGTTGGCGAATGAGCGAAGCGCGCTTAGCGCCTATGGCCAAACGGATCGCGATCTCGCGCGAGCGGGCCCGGGATCGGCTCAGCAGCAGACCCGCAACGTTCGCGCAGGCAACCGCCAGAACGCACAGGGCGAGCAGGATGAGCATGGCTACTAAGGCTGTATTGGGAGGAGATTGCTGCGCGCGAAGTTGCAGCTCGGTCTCGACCGTGATGCGCTGGTTGCGATTTGTTTGGGGATACATTTGCTGCAATTGAGCCGCGATGGCATCGAGATCGGCTTGCGCTTGCGCCACGGTAACGCCAGGCTTGAGGCGCCCCTTTACGGTCAGCCAGCGTATGTCGCGCTGATCGAGGTTGTTTTCATGGGCTAAGTTGACACTGTTATGCGGGCTTACGCTAGGTGACATCGCGAGCGGTACGAACAGCGCTGGACGAAAGTACTGATCAACGCCGGTGAATTGCTCGGGCGCAACGCCAACAATAGAGAAATCAATTCCGCTGAGGCGGATTTTGGAGCCAAGAACGGAGGGATTCCCTCTCAATTGCGTGATCCAGAAATCGTGGCTGATGACGACCACGGCGTCCCGGCCTTCCGCCTGATCTTCGTCGGGACGAAAGCCGCGGCCGAGCGATGGTTCTACGCCAAGCACCTGAAAGAAATTACCGGAGACAAATAGGCCGAACTTCATCTTCGGAAGAGTGGTTTTATCCGGGCTGAAGCCAAATGTTCCGTACGAGTAGGCGAGCAGGCCGTCGAAGCTGCGATTGCGATCTCGAAAATCGACATAGTCCGGATGGGAGATCGCATTGTTCATGCCAAATGCAGCCGAGCTGGTGGTGGAGACTGCCAAGACACGACTCGGCTCCAGTACAGGGAGCGGACGCAGCAGTAGCGCGTCGGCAAAGCTGAACATCGCCGAGGTGGCGCCAATGCCGATTGCGAGCGAGCAGACCGCAACAATAGTAAAGACCGGATTCTTGCGCAGCATTCTGGCAGCGTGCCGGACAGATTTCAGCATTCAGCCCTCGATCTTAAGAGCTTAGCCGAAAATTAGGAGCGCCGAAGCTCGCGCAAATAAGGAACAGGCTCCTCAGGTCTTCTGGAAGACCCGGGAGCCTGCTGAAAACGTTCGAACGGAAATTGGATAGTTACCGGCGACCACCGCCGCGTCCCGCAAAGCCACCGCCGTGACCAGCAAAGCCGCCGGCGCGTCCACCACCTACGAAACCGCGCCCTCCTCCATATCCGCCACGATAACCGTATCCACGACCATAGCCATACCCACGCCCATAACCATATCCGCGACCGTAAAATCCGCGGCCGCCCCAGTAACCACCCCAATAACCTCCGTAGAATCCAACGTACGGATAGGCGTACGGATACACGTACGGGTAGCCGTAGTAGTAATCGTAAGGATAAGGATAGGGGTATGGATATGAGTACGCGTATGGGTAAGCGGGATACGTGTAGGCCGGACCCACCGCCACTCCAAAACGCCCCTGAGCATTGGCTGGCATCGGGTTGATCAGGATCAGCACTGCAGCCAAAGCGAGCACGAAAAATACGATTTTCTTAGACATTTGTTGCAGCCTCCCTTCTAAAGACCTTACACCTGTTGGACGCCCCGCGGGAGCCGAGCGATTCTTATCGGTTTCTGCTATGAACCGCCGGTCACCGCTTACTCAAAGACGTTAAATCGTTCCAAATCCGCGTTTTACGGCGATTTCAAGCATCAGGCGTCTCGCGCCGGCCCTAGTCTCGAACACGGAAGACCTATGTTTACTCACCTTAAATTCACGGCGCTCGCCGTCGTCGCGACTGCCGTTTTGATCAGCACCGGCTGCAAGAGCCAGCCTGCGCACCCCAATCAGTTGAACACGTTCGATGGCGCCACTTATGATTCGCTCACTTTGGCGCACGGCGCGTTGGCTTCGCTCCGTGTTCAGATCTCCACCAGTTATCCAAAGTATGCGCCTCTTTTCAACGAAGCCGAGGTTACCTACTCGACAGCATACGAAGCTTACTCGTTATATCGCGTGAAGTCGAGTAATCAGGCTCAGATCTCTGTCGCGATTAGTAATTTGGCTGTGGCTATTGCTGCCTTGGAAAACGCGTTCCAGTCGGACCTGCATGTAGCCCCGAAAGTGATTCTGGATTTTCGTCACCGGGCGCTGGTGATTCGAACGGCTGCGGGTCAGAACATCAGCATCTCCGATATTCTTACGGCGCTCGAAATCGCTGCGGCTGTCGCGCAGACAGTGCCGCCCGCCGCTCCATATGCGGCTCTGGCGACCATTGTGATCGAAGCAACTCAGCAAGCCTTAGCGGCTCAGAGTGCAGCGTCCGGACAGCCTATTGATTTATCCACCATCCAACCGCTCGCTCCGATTCAGTAGTCGCGTTTACTTCTGCCCCGAATTCGCCGGGCAGTAGGTTCAAATAGGGTTAGCGAATGTTGACTCAAGCGAATCATTGGCTGGACATTGCAGGGACCGTCATCGACGGTCTTCTGCTTTGTCGAGTCCTTTTGTTGAAGCTGCATCGGGTATACCTGTTCATCACACTGGTTTGCTTGCTGGGTCTGTTTTTCGACATCGTTCTGCTTTGGCTCGGGCCTTCTTCGCAGGAAAGCGCCCGTGTTTTCCTTTACTCCCGATTTCTCTATGCGGTGCTTTTCCCGGCAGTTGCATGGGAGGTATTCGAGGAGATGAAGCTTCAGATTTCGAAGCTGAGGCGATTGGGAATACTGAGACTCATTTCGGGCCTCCTGCTGGCGACAATCTTCGGCTTGATCGTGTCTGCTTTTGCCGAAAACGAGCCCGGCGCGCCACCAGCCCGCCTCGCAACGCTCGCGGTTGTTCTTTGGGCGGGATCGTCTACGGCATGCTTGACATTTCTCTTTGCGCTTCAGAAAAACCTGCGAGCTCAGGAGATAATGCTTCCGCGTAACACCTTTGTGTGGCTGATTTTTTATCAGCTATCGTTCACCTATGAAATCCTGAGCTGCTTTTTCCTGGTCGTCGCTCCGCTTCTGAAGTCGCCTGCCATCGATACTGTCCAGTTGTTTCTCTCCATCTATGACATCGCCATCACGAGCTGGTGCATCCTGAAGCTGAGATCGCTACCCTCCGACGTACCCTCCGCGCCCGAAAAGGCTAGCTTGTAGCGCTCTCGCCATTTCACAGACGGGCTTCCGTTTGTGATATGTTCTCCATTCGTGAAAGCACCGGAAGCAAGCTCTGCGGAATATCAACTGAACTGGCGCAAGTTGCAGCAGGTTGGACTGAATGCGTACGAGGCGCGCTCGTATTTGGTTCTGATGGGGCATCCGCGCTTCAAAGCATTGGAGCTTGCCGCGCGTGCTCATGTTCCTCGGCAGAAGATTTATGAAGTGCTCGACAGCCTGGTTGAAAAAGGGTTCGCGCAGGTGGTGCAGGAGAAAACGAAACTGTTTTCAGCCGTGGATCCAAGCCTGGCCATCCCCGGTTACCTGGCCCGACGGAACAAAGCCCTGCAAAACGAAATAACCGAGCAGGCGAGGCTGGCCACAGGATTGATTGAAGATCTGCGCGCCGCCTACTTGGAAGGACAAGACGGCCGCGGCACGCTGGATTTTCTGAATCTGGTGAACGACCCTACGCAAATTGCGATCCACTACAGGCGCATGTTGACGAGCGTGTCACATGAATACGCCGAGTTTTCGCGTCCGCCTTTCGCAGTGGATCCGCTCGATGAGCAATTGGTCAAAGAAGCAGCCGGGCGCGGCATCGCCTGCCGGCTCCTGATTGAAGCGGCCCCAATAGACGAGGAACACCGCGCTCGCTTAGACGAATTTCGTGATTCGGGAATCGAAATCTGCTTTTTTGAGCGATTGCCGCTCAAGCTCGCTCTCTTCGATGGTAAGTGCGGTTTAGTCGCTTTGCTCGACCCCGTCTTGACGCGGCCATCCTGGACGGCGGTGGTTTTCGAGCACGAAGGCTTTGCCGAAGCCATGTCAGGGCTTTTCGAAAGCTACTGGTCCCGCGCCAAGAAACAGATGCAGACCTGAAAATCGCTATGTGCGAAGGCGCAATAGAACGTCGTCGCGATCAGTGAACTGAATGCATCGAATGCCCAGCAGCTCAGCTCCCTGAATATTCACGATCCGGTCATCCAAAAAAAGCGTTTGATCCGGAGACGTGCCCAGGCCTTCCAGGCAGTGCTCGTAAATGGCGGGTTCAGGCTTCACGGCACGAACTTCATAAGAGAGTGTTAAGTGATCGAAGCTCGCGAGGCGTTGAGTGCGCAACTTTAACGCTTCGCCCAACTCCCGGGGCATGTTCGAGAGCATCGCAACGCGCTTACCGGCGGCACGCAGTTGATCGATCCAATCCCACATGACGGAGTCGAACTGCATCCAGCTTATGTTGTCGAAATCAATCAATTGCTCGATGGTATTTTGCGTGAACGAAGTGCCCGCGCCCGCAGCTATGGCTGCCCAGTAATCGTTTGCGGAAAGCGAGGCCTTGTCGTAATCCAGCCGGCACGACCAATACAGCTCCGAGAAAGTATTTTTGGGAATACGGGCTATTTCAGCCAGGCGCGCCTGATCGGCGTCCGTTTGGTGGCGAACCAGAACGCCGCCATAGTCGAATATGAATCCTTGATAAGAATCAACGAGCGCCATCGACCAGGTGTTCATGGCGCGAGCGGATCTCGCGAACAGCGTAGATGCGCCGCCCCTGACTCTCAAAGTAGGTGCGCATCAGCACTTCACCGATTAGCCCGGTGCTAAAGAGCATGAGGCCAGCGAACCAAAGCATGGCGCCCGCGAAAAGTAGCGGCCCGTGTTCCGCGATAATGTCCTGACCGCCTATCTTCTTCACCAGCATAGAGAGCAGGACAACGCTTCCGAGCGCGATTCCTGCCAACCCCCATTTGCCGAAAAAGTGCATGGGGCGGGTGAGATATCGCAAAAGAAAACCGATGGTCAAAATGTCGAAGAAGACTCGCAGCGTACGGCTAAGGCCATAGTGCGAAGAGCCGTTCGGGCGCTCAATATTGCGGATCGGCACCTCGATCACGCGGGCGCCGTAGAAACTGGCAAGCGCGGGAATGAAGCGGTGCAGCTCGCCATAGAGGTTCACATCTTTCAAAACCTCTGCGCGATAAGCCTTAAAAGTGGTGCCAAAATCGTGTAGATCGACACCCGAGGTGCGCTTCATCATCCAGTTCGCTACCATCGATGGAATTTTGCGAGTCACGGCATTATCCATGCGATTCTTTCGCCATCCGCTGGCGATGTCGTACCCCTCGTCTATCTTTTCGAGCAAGAGAGGGATATCTTCGGGGTCGTGCTGCAAATCGCCATCCAAGGAGACGATTACATCGCCGCGTGCTTCATCAAACCCGGCGGCGAGTGCAGCCGTTTGACCAAAATTGCGCCGAAGCCGGACCACTCTCAGACGGCTATCCGTCTCCGCCAGATTCGCAAGCAGATCGAAGCTGCGGTCCGTCGAGGCGTCATCGACGAAGATAATTTCGTAAGGTTTGCGCAGGTTTTCGAGAACTGCAGTAAGCCGATCGTAAAGCGGCAAGATTGCCGGTTCCTCATTATGAATGGGAATAACGATCGAGAGCATGATAGTAATACCTCTTCAGTTTAGCGGAGGCATAGGTAAAGCACCGATATTCGCATGACCGGAACTGTACATGCCTTGCTCATCCAATGGCTTACTGCCGTGGCCGCGGTGTTCTTTATTGTAGATCCGATTGCTGCCACCCCAGCCTTCCTGGGGATGACCGCTGGATATGCGCCGCAGCGGCGAAAGCAGATGGCGCAGCGTGCTGCTCTTACCTGCCTGGTCATACTCGGAGTGTTTGCCACGGTCGGGAAATATCTGTTCCGGGTGTTTGGCATCACGCTGCCGGCCTTCAAACTTGCCGGAGGATTGCTCTTGCTTCTGGTTGCTCTGGACATGCTGCAAGCCCGCCGATCGCGGACCCGGGAAACGCCCGAGGAACAGAGCGATGCCTGCGCTACGGAAGACGTGGGTATCATTCCGATGGGCATTCCGATGCTGGCCGGTCCCGGTTCGATCTCGACCGTGATGGTGCTTGTCGGGCAAGCGCCTTCGTGGCGCGATGCCATTCCCGTGTTGGCAGGAATCGTGATCACGTCGGCCATCTCTTACGCAGTGCTTGCAGGCGCCGCCCGGGTGGGAGCGGTGTTGGGTGAGATTGGGATACGCATCCTAACACGCCTGATGGGTTTGATGCTCACCGCCATTGCCTTTCAATTTTTCGTAAGCGCTCTGGTGGATATGCGCGTGATCGCGCCGGTTGCTTTGCCCTGAGCGCTGTGCCTTATTACTTTTCTTGCTTCTGAAACGCCTTTATTCCAAGATCCACCAGTTCCGCGGCACGCTTGGGACCGTGGCGGCCTTTCACTTTGAACTTTTTGCCTCGGCTCTTGTTATAGGAAAGGAAGAATTCATCGACCTGATCCAACAAAGATTTGTTGACCTCCGAAAGCGATGAAACGTTTTCATGGCTATAGGAATGAATCGAAACGGCAATCAAACGATCATTTTCTGTGCGCTTCTTTCCTTCGCTCTGTTCCGCTTCAATCACTCCGATTAGCCGGACGTCCAACAGGCAGCCGACGTGAGCCGGCTCGTCCATCAGGACCATGACATCGAGCGGGTCTCCATCATCTCCGAGCGTGGACGGGATAAATCCGAAATCGAACGGGAACGCAAGTCCCTCGGGAAGCAGTCCACCCAGAGCAAACAAGCTGTAGTCGGGATCGTAATCGAATTTGTTTCTTCTGCCCTTCGGCGTTTCGATAATTACCTTGCATTCACACTTCTTCTCATTCCACTTATTCGGGCACTTCGCAAGGTTCTTCATGACCGTGATTGTACGCGGTGGGTGGTGTAAAACTATGTATGATCAAAAACGCGGCATTCTACTGCAATAAATACGCTGGCTTACATCGGGGGCTGAAATGTCGATAATCGATTTCTTAATCGGGCGACCGATTGCGACCTCTGACGAGCGCGCTGAACAGATCGGCGTAGCCAAAGGCATTCCCATTTTCGGACTGGATGCGCTGAGCTCGGCGGCGTATGGTCCCGAAGCTGCGCTAACGCTGCTGATTCCGTTGGGCGTCGCTGGACTGGCATACATCATGCCGCTCAGCCTCAGTATCATCATCCTGCTGGTCATCGTTTACTTTTCATACCGCCAGACGATCGCCGCGTATCCGGGGGGCGGTGGATCCTATACGGTTGCCCACCGCAATCTGGGCACGTTTCCTGGACTGCTCGCGGCAGCGGCGCTGATGATTGATTACATTCTGACTGCTGCGGTCGGGATTTCCGCAGGAATTGGCGCGCTTACTTCGGCCATTCCTTCCTTGCATCCGCAAACCCTTGTCCTTTGCCTGGCCGCGCTGGTGTTGATCACTCTGGTGAATCTGCGCGGCGTAAGCGAAACTGGCGGCGTTTTCATGGTGCCCACCTATTTATTTCTTCTCAGCATGTTCGCGGCGATTGGTTTAGGTGTCATGAAGGTGCTTGCGAGCGGTGGGCATCCTGTGCCGGTTGTGCCGCCGCCTGCGCCGGGCGCTACTGTCGCGGCAGGAGTAAGCGCTTGGTTATTGCTGAAAGCGTTCTCGAGCGGTTGCACGGCGATGACCGGAGTGGAGGCAGTCAGCAACGGGGTGCGAGCCTTTCGAGAACCGACCGCGAAGATTGGCCAACGCACCTTGGGAATCATCATCGCTTCTCTCATCGTCATGCTTGCTGGGATCGCCTTCCTGGTTCGTCAATACAACATCGTTGCGACTGATCCGAACGGAAACAATTATCAGAGCGTGCTCTCGATGCTCTTCGCAGCACTTGCAGGACGCGGCTGGTTCTATTACACCGCGATTCTCTCCGTTTTGCTGGTGCTTATTTTTTCAGCGAACACTGCGTTCGCGGATTTTCCGCGGGTCTGCCGGGTGATCGCTGAGGACCATTTCCTTCCCCTCTCTTTTGCGACGCGGGGGAGGCGGCTGGTCTACTCGCAAGGAATCTGGGTGCTGGCGATTCTCACGGGCGTCCTCTTAGCCGTCTTCGGCGGAGTCACGG
>Ga0213881_10001508_pt1 | contig 10961 bp, 3 predicted proteins | sample BarmaccoBMER_R08_FD_160104 | JGI IMG/M metagenome (GOLD analysis project Ga0213881, IMG submission 160104) | Barbacenia macrantha exposed rock microbial communities from rupestrian grasslands, the National Park of Serra do Cipo, Brazil - ER_R08 ... | reverse complement strand
TCTCCCGCCATTGCAGGAATCTCTGCCCCCTAGATAACTTTACCTGATCGGGTTGAGGGATCAAAATTTCTGCGATGCTATCAGAAGGCAATGCAAAAGCAGAATTGCCGACAAAACAAACGAGTAATTTAGCAATTGTCAGAGTTAGCGGAATTCGCAAGGTAAAGGTTGTCCCTTGCCCTGGTTCAGAAGTGACAGTGACTGAACCCTTCAGCGATCGCACTTGGGCACGCACAACATCTAATCCAACGCCACGACCAGAGAGTTGACTAACCTGAGAAGCAGTAGAAAACCCTGGTTCGAATAGCAATTCAATCAAACGAGACGGGGAAGCCGCTGCTATTTTCTCAGGCGACCATATACCCAGAGCTGCAACCTTACTGCGAATACGATCTAAGTTAATCCCTTGACCATCATCTCGGACTTCAATGATAGTTTGACTTCCCTGGTGATAGGCACGAATTTCGATCTGACCTTGTGCCCGTTTCCTTTGTGCCATTCGCACTTCTGGCGCTTCAATCCCGTGGTCAAAGGCATTGCGTAGTAAGTGCAGCAGAGGATCGTAGAGTTTCTCAATCGCTGCCTTGTCAACTAAAACTCCTGTACCGTTGAGCTTGAGTTCCACAGGCTTGCCATAAGCAGTAGACAAGTCTCGCAAGATCCGAGGAAAGCGGTTAAGCACTTCACCGAGAGGCAGCATCCTAGCCCACATGACCTCATCCCGCAAGTTCCCAAGCATTTGACGCTGTAGTTCGAGCGTCTGACTTGACTGCCCTGCAAGGAGGACAACATCGCCAACCGTCTCTTCTAATCGCACCATCTCTTCAGTCGTCTCTTGCAGTAAGGAATTGAGTTCTCCATAACTGTCCATTTCTAGGGAGTCGAAGAGGGCAGGGGAAGAGAAGAGAGCAGGGGGGGCAGGGGAGGCATGGGGAGTAAGAGGATTTCCCTTGTCGTCTCTTTGCTCTACATGTGCAACATCGTAGTCGTATACTTGAGCAGGAGATTCATACCTTCCTCTGCTTCCCCTGCTCCCCCTGCTCCCCCTGCCCTCTACTGGCGCTACCAGCATTTGGTCTGAGAGTGTTCGCAGACTCCGACCCAATTCCTGAAATTTGGCAAAACGCTGTAGTAGCTCTTTAATGGTGTTTTGAAGTTGTTCGTTTTGCAAAGAAAGACTGTTGCGGTTAATGGAAAGCTCACCCACCAAATTATTGATCCGTTCTAGCCGCTCTAAGTCAACTCGGACAGACAGTTGAGGAGTAGGAGTTGCAGTTGTGCGTCCACTTGCTGCTTCTTGTTGCATGGTATCAGCTGATAGCTGAGACACAGGAGCAGCAGGGGTATAGACGACCAACGCTGCTGGATCGGTTGCTCTCTGCGACTCTAGAGCTGTAGATTCAGTCAGGTCATCGAACTCGCTCCGCCGCTTTGCCAAAGCAGCGGAGCGCGGCTCGACTTCGTCAAGATTACCGAAAATGTCTTCCAGTGAAGGAGCTGCCAATTCCTCATCTGCACTGAAATTTGTGAGCGTTGAATCTTCTAGCTCGGCTTCTGCCACTGGAAGCGAGAATATTTCTTCTGGAGCTGTTGACTGAGAGGGTAGGAAAAAGTTAGCAAATTCTTCTAGTGAAGCAATGGCAGGAATGTCATCTATTGCGTCCTCAGCGTCTCTGCGATTTTTAACTCCATAATTTTGTTCCAGGACAGGAGGAGGAGCAGCAGCAGCAGCAAGTTCTACTAAAGCTGGGGAAGGAGCCCCGCCAGTTTTGCGATCGCCCCTGATGACTGCCTCCTGAGCCGCACGAAAATCAGCCAAAGCGATTTGAGCAATCTGTAAGGTTTGCTCTGGATGAGCCTCAAGCGCTGCCAAAGTTGCCTGGGCAATTTCTCCAAAACCAGGCAATTCCAATAACTCGGCAATGCCGCTAAAGACCTCCGCCAGAGCACGCAGTTCTCCCGCAACTTCTTCACTCTGTGGATGAGAAATCACCGTTGCCAAGCGCTCTAGTCCTTGATCGACATCTACCTGAAAGATAGATAAGGCAATATCTACTCCTAAATCAACAGAGCTAGGGAGATTGGCAGAGCCTCTAAGAAAATCTCCCAAGCAGGCTTCAACTTGAGCGAACACAGGCTCTGCCATTGCCATTGCCTGCTGAGAGTTAAATTGACCTGTGGTAACTTGCTCGATCAAGGGCAAGCGGAGACAGTCATATGCAGAGAGTAATAAACCTTCCACTTCAGCATCGATCGTCAGCTCCTCACTGTGGAGACTTTTAAAGATGTCTTCGAGGCTGTGAGCTAAGGTTTTAATCGTTTCCAACCCCACACTTGCAGCTCCCCCCTTAATCGAGTGAGCAGCCCGCATCATGTTGTGGACTTTGGCAGTACTGCGCTCGGTTCTGAGCGTCAGCAACTCCGTTTCAATCAACTGTAATAGCTCCGGAGCCTCTTGAATAAAGAACTGGTAGGCCTGGTCGCGGATATCTGAGTCAATCCCCATACATTTATTACAAATAGGTGGACGAGATGGCGCAAGCTTAAACTTTGAATTGACCGACGCTAGCTTCTAGCTGTTGAGCTACGGCAAGCAGCTCCTTAAATGAGGCTGATACCGAAGTCGCTTCGGTGGAATTTTTGTTGGCAATCTCCGCCACATTAGTAATGGCTTGGGTTACAGCAACAGATGCTTGAGACTGGGACACAGCTGCTTGGGCGATCACTTCCACCAAAGTACCAATCTGCGTACTGGCAGCAGTAATGTGGTTGAGGCTATTGCGAGTTTCATCCACCAGTTTGGTACCAATAACGACCTGCTCTGTCCCAGCTTCCATCGCTGCCACCACCTCTTGAGTTTCAGTCTGAATTGTTGCCACCAAACTTTCAATCTCAGTCGTAGCTGCTGCCGATTGACCTGCCAGCGTCCGTACTTCTTCTGCCAGAACGGCAAATCCTCGTCCTTCATCTCCAGCGCGGGCTGCCTCAATGGAAGCTTTCAGTGCTAGCAAGTTAGTTTGAGCGGCAAACCTGCCAATTAGGTTTACAACCTTAGAAATCTTCTGCGAAGATTCACCCAGTCGCTGTACCTTTTTAGAAGTTTCTGCCACTGTTTCGCGGATAGCTAAAATTCCCTCAACCGTCCGGTTCATTGCCATATCACCCTGTTCTACTGTTCGGGTAGCCTGTTGCACCATGTCTTCAGCTTGCTCAGCGCTTGCAGCAACCGCTTGAATCGAGTTAGACACTTCTTGAATCCGTCCCAAGGCAGCAGCAATTTCTTCGGCTTGCCGTAAGGCTTCTGCTGATAGCTCAGCAACAGAGACTTCATTATTACTGGTCGTTGTTGCCACTGCTCTAGCTACCGCTTGCACTTGAGTCACGATTTTGCGCAGACTCCCTACTGTGGCGTTATAAGAATCTGCCACTGTGCCAATTTCGTCATCGGTGACACTAGCGCGGATAGTTAAGTCACCCTGACTAACTGGTTCCACTTCCATCAGCAGCTCCAGCGCTCGTTGTTGCAGTTGTTCTTTCGCCACCTTTTGCTGTTCTACCAACGTTGCCAGGTCAAGAGCATAGCCCATTTGAGTTGCTATCTGCGTGAATAAGTCAATTTCACTCTGCTGCCAAGTGCGCGGACCAGAACATTGGTGGGCGATCAATAGACCCAGAAGTTCGCCACCTCGCATAATTGGGGCCACCAAGTTTGCCTTCACAGCAAATGCTTCTAGTTGCTTAATGTGGCAATCTGTGAGTCCGGCATTGTAGATATTATCAGTTGCCTTGACTCGGCCTGCGCGATAGCGTTCAGCATACTGTTGGTGGAAGCAGGGGTCATTGATTTGAGAGCCTAAGGCACGAGGCCAACCGGGGGTGACTGATTCCGCGAGTACCGTCTTGAGCCATTTGTCGAGTAGACCGTAGACTACGACTCGATCGGCATTGAGAGCTAGACGAGTTTCTTCTACCGCCGTATTTAGGACAGCTTCAAATTCAACTGAGCGACCAATTTTAACAGTAATCTCCCTCAACATCCGCAAGCGCTCGGCTTCAGCAGACTTCTGCTCGATTAAGCTCACCCGGTCTAACACCAACCCAATCTGGTTAGCCAATTGAGAGAAGAAACTGATTTCATATTGCTGCCAATTATGAGGAGCCGAGCAATGGTGTGCCACCAATAAGCCGAAGAGTTGCTCGTTCTTCTGAATTGGGGTCACTAAACTTGCCTTAACTTGCAGTAGCTCCATTAATTTCAAGTGTTCTGGATCAAAGCCTGCCTCAAATACATTGTTAGTCGGAAAGACAAGCCCATTTCTGTATGCCTCCATTAGCTGAGCTGCCAGAGGGGGTGCCTCATTTTTGTCTTCAGCAGCGCGAGGCCAGTCAGGCAAAACAGACTCAGCAACAATGTACCTATGACCATCGGGTTGGAAGAGATAAACAACGACCCGATCTGCTTTCAGGATCTCCCTTGCCCCTGTAGCCGCCTGATGAAAAATCGGCTCAGCATCTTGAAATTGACCAACCCGGTGGCCAGCAATTTCTGCATATAGTTGTGATTGGTAAGAGTAGCGTTCTTTACGTCGATTCTCTTCTTTCAATGACTCTTCGTTCATGAAGATGCTATCAGCCAACTGACTCAATTCTTGAGTCAAAATGCCAATTTCGTCTTGACGCCCGGTTAATTCTAGTTGTGCTACCTGCTCTCTAGCCCCTACTTGCTTGGCATAACTAGTGAGACGGCGTAATGGACGGGAGAAAGAGGCAGCGGTTGGAATAGCAATTAGACCAAACAATAGCGATAGACTTCCCCCAAGACCATAACCAATAAGTTGTTGCTGTCTCAAACGACTTTCTACTTGATCTGAAGACACACCAACAAAGGCCATTCCTATAGGCTTGGCTTGAGGATTGAGTTCCTGTTGATGGTCATATAGAGGTGTGTAGAATGTCAAAGCTGGCTTCCCTATAATATTTGCCGAACCAGAAAAGTCTTGCCCGTGATTGAGGACACTCGCTGCTACCTCTTGGGAAGCCCGTGTCCCAATTGCTCGAGTTTGACCATCGCTGTAGGGAACATTTGTGCTGACCCGCCAGTCCTGTGCAAATACACTCACCAAAGGCACCTTGTACTTTTGGGAAAATTTATCTACTAACCCATAATTGCGGTTTAAGAGTGACCCAACAATGACAGTACCCACTAACTTATTCTTGACTTTGATAGGATAAACAGCCATACCAAGCAATCCGGCTTTTCCTCCATCAATGTCGTAGGTACCCTGTGGGGAGGGTCGCTGAGATTCAGAAAGATTGTGAGTTGCTTGTGTTTGTAAACCGATATCGGCTTGTTTCTGTAGCCCTAGACGTTGCAGTAATTCTCCTTTCAGTAACTCTATACCATCTAATGGATGTCCAGTTCTCAGGGCATCTTTGACGATGGGAATATCTCCTAGATAAGTTCCTAATGGCAAAGACACTGAGCGGTATCTTTGTTCTGTTAAGGCTTTAGTTAAATCTGGTAGAGGTGGGTTACTAGATGTATCTGCATCCAGAACTTTAATATCTTGAGCAACTATCCTACCTTGACTATCAGTGAAAATTTGAAAATTTTTGTTGACTTCAGGATCTGGACCGTTCTCAATTTTGAGAAAATCTTGTAGCAAGTCGCGATGCGCTAACACCTCTTTAGGGTTACTCAAATTTACCTCAGTTGCCTGTATGAGCTTAGCTAACTGTTCCGCTTTGACTTGACTATCTACCTGTGTCCCGAGAACATACTCTTCATCAAAGGCTTTACCTTGCTGTTGCAGAGATTGCTGTAAGTCGCGTATCGTCTGTGCCTTGTCAAAAGCGATCAGTCCATGAGTTACGGCAATTACAGGCAGAGCTGTACTACTGAATAAAAGAATCGTAAGCTTAGTGCGAAAGCTTAAATTTTCCCATGTTTGACGCAGGTGCTGCCAAGCACGACGAGAATTAGGTTTGGGTTTTAGATCTGGTGGTAAAGCTGTTCTCTGCGGCTTGCTATTTTCTTCTAGTTGAATATCAGGCTCAGATTCATTCCGCTCAAGGCGATAATTTAGCATGTTTGTTATCCTAAGTTAATCAATTAAAGTGTCTTTTAGATAGGGGAAATTCATGAATAGCTCCTACATGACTTTAAATTGACCGACGCTGGCTTGGAGTTGTTGGGCGACAGCGAGTAGCTCCTCAAATGAGGCAGACACTATGGTGGCTTCAGTTGAGTTCTTGTTAGCGATCGCTGCTACACCAGTAATTGTTTGAGTTACAGTCTCAGAGGATTGCGACTGAACCACAGCTGCCTGAGCGATCGCTTCTACTAAGGCACCAATCTGGGTACTAGCTGCGGTAATTTTGTTCAAACTATTACGGGTTTCATCCACCAGTTTGGTGCCAGTGACAACCTGTTCGGTTCCGGCTTCCATCGCTGCCACCACTTCATTTGTTTCTGCCTGAATGTCTGCTACTAGCGCTTCGATTTCTACCGTAGCTGCGGCTGACTGCCGAGCTAGAGCGCGTACTTGGTCGGCAACAACAGCAAAACCGCGTCCTTGTTCTCCAGCGTTAGCAGCTTCAATAGCAGCATTGAGTGCCAACAGGTTAGTTTTGTCAGCAAACGAGCCAATTAGGTTCACAACCTTAGAAATCTTTTGTGAAGATTCACCCAACCGCTTCACTTTCTTCGCCGTTTGGGCAATAGTTTCCCGAATTGTGACAATCCCCTCCACTGTCCGGTTCATCGCAATATCACCTGCTGCTACGGTCTGATTTGCCTGTCTCACCACAGCTTCAGCCTGTTTGGCATTAGCGGCAACGGCGCGAATCGAGTCAGACATCTGCTGAATTTGTGTGAGCGCCATGTCTATCTCTTCAGCTTGCCGCAAGGTTTCTGCTGATAGCTCAGCAACAGAGGCTTCATTATTACTGGTCGTTGCTGCCACTGCTCTAGCTACCGCTTGCACTTGAGTCACGATTTTGCGGAGGCTTCCTACCGTGACGTTATAAGAATCTGCCACTGTGCCAATTTCGTCATCGGTGACACTAGCGCGGATAGTCAAGTCACCCTGACTAACTGGTTCCACTTCCATCAGCAGCTCCAGCGCTCGTTGTTGCAGTTGTTCTTTCGCCACCTTTTGCTGTTCTATCAACGCTGCTAGGTCGAGGGCATAGCCCATTTGAGTTGCTATCTGCGTGAATAAGTCAATTTCACTCTGCTGCCAAGTGCGTGGACCAGAACATTGGTGGGCAATCAATAGACCCAGGAGTTCGCCACCTCGCATAATCGGGGCGACCAAATTTGCCTTCACAGCAAATGCTTCTAGCTGTTTAATGTGGCATTCTGTGAGTCCGGCATTGTAGATGTTATCAGTTGCCTTGACTCGACCTGCGCGATAGCGTTCAGCATACTGTTGGTGGAAGCAGGGGTCATCGATTTGGGAATTCATCGCAAGAGGCCAACCGGGAACGACTGATTCGGCAACAATCGTCTTAAGCCATTTGTCGGTCAGACCATAGATAACAACTCGGTCGGCATTGAGAGCTTGCCGAGCTTCTTCTACTGTTATATTGACAGTATCTTCAAAGCTTGTACAGCGACCAATTTTAACAGTAATCTCCCTCAGCATCTGCAATCGCTCGGTTTCAGCTGATTTTTGCTCCAGCAAACTCACCCGGTCTAACAGGAGTCCAACTTGGGTTGCTAACTGTGCCAGGAAACTGATTTCGTGTTGCTGCCAATCATGAGGAGCCGAGCAGTGATGTGCAATCAGTAAGCCGAAGAGTTGCTCGTTCTTCAGAATCGGCGTCACCAAAGTTGCCTTGATTTGCAATCGCTCCATTAATTTCAAGTGTTGTGGGTCAAAACCTGCCTCAAACACATTATTAGTTGGAACAATCCGACCTTTTCTATAGGCTTCGATCAATTGGGAACTGATACAGGGGTCCTCAATCTTATCCCCAAGGGAACAGGACCAATCGGGTAGAACAGATTCGGCTGCGATGTACCCACTCCAGTTCGCTTTAAAGAGATAAACAACGACTCGATCTGCGTTCAGGATTTCCCTGGCTCCTGTAACTGCCTGATGAAAAACTGGCTCTACATCTTGAGATTGATTGATCCCGTAGCTAGCAATATCTGCATATAGTTTTTCTTGGTAAGAGTAGCGTTCTTTACGACGGGTTTGTTCTTTTAAAAACTCCTCGCTAAGCAGAATGCTGTCAGCCATCTGATTAAAAGTGGTAGCGAGCTTCCCGATTTCATCAGTACTCATTACCTCAGCTCGGACTTGGCGATCGCCACCAGAAAATTCCTGAGTTGCTTGTTGTAATTGCTGTACAGGTTTGGCAATTGCCTGCCGGAGAACCGTTGCCAAGAAAACTATTGCGCCCAATCCCAACGCAGATAACAATAGCTGGATTGATAAGTTATCTTTGAGTAAGTTATTGAGTTCTGTTTCTGGTGTTCCCCGCACTAAAATAGCTATTGGTTCGCCATAAGCGTCAAGCACAGCTTTGGCAGCTAAGGTATAAGTCTGACCGTTCACATCCATCCGTTTGGTAATCGATAGTCCCCGCGCTCGATCTGCCGCCTCTAGTAAAGATGCATCGGGCAATCCTACATTAAGTTGGGGTCGCCCTTGAACAATGTCTAGAGCTATAGCAAGGTCGAAATCTTTAGCAGATTTACGTAAATAAACTGCGCTATAGCCGCCAGCAAGAGCGTTTTGAGTCTCATCAACAATTGGCAATTTGCCATTGACAATATCTCCAGCAACGAGAGCCCCAATAACTTGACCTGTACTCAGATCGAGCACTGGAGTGACTACATAGCGGATTAAGGCATCTTGTTTAGCTATGCCTGGGAGTAAAGTTGGGGACTCTTTTTTCAGTTCTGCTCCATTAGCAATAGCACTAGTTTTGATTTGTTGGGAGGTGAGAAAAACTTGCCTGACTAGACCACCAGGATTAAAAATTTCCCCTTGTCGGTCACGATTGGCATTGGCAATAATCCGTAAATCTGGTCCGACTAGAGTCGCATATTCAATATTCCGAGCCTCGGTCTCAGCTTGAAAAGTTTGCCTTAGCTGATTTTTTAAACTAGGAGGTACGGGTTTACCTTGAGCAGCAGCTTTGGCAGCAGCAATGACGATTGGGTTTCTTGCTTCACCGCGAAACCCAAGTTCCATTTGGTTAAGCTTGATGTTGTAGTTAACATCCGTTAAACTCAATTCTGCTTTAGATTGTTTGAGCAGTTGGGTTCGTCCTTCTGTGATAATTAACACTGCCCCAACACCCACAATTCCTCCCAAAACAAGGAGGTTCACCAAAGGAATGAGCTGAGACTTTCTATTAATAGAAAGGTTATAAAACCACTGCAAGAAAGAGTTTCTGGATTTTTGTCTATTAGAAGTGTGACTTTGTATTTCTGGTAATGGTGACTCTAATTCTAAAGTATTGACATTGATATCAGATGCTTTAGGATGGTAATCCAGCATTGTTTTTTCCTTGCTAAGTTTTCAATATAGACCTATCAACTATTACGGGAGGCAGCGTAAGCCTTCAGAAATCGAGCGTCGAATAGTCTACTCATATCTGGTTCTTTTTGGTTTATTCCACTTTTGACCAAGAATTTGCTGAGTTTTTCAGCGGCATAAGGTAAAGAAGACATATCGTTACCAGGCTCAAAAGCTTTCAAGTTCTCTGTCAGACTAAAAATCTTAGTTCCAGCATCATAATCTTTGTATTCTGCAACTGAAACTCCAGCTCTTTCAGCCATAATTTCACATGACTTTTCTGGATGATTGCGAATGTAGTCTAAGGTGTCAAACCAGCTATTTACTAGAGCTTGTACATCTTGAGGTCTTTTTTCAATCAGTTGACGACTGACCGATATGTGATCGGAGATTGCGCCCGGAAATTCTCTGGAACTAAACAACTCCTTACTGCCAGGACGCAGGAGAGCCTTAGTTGTAAAAGGAGCAAAAACCCCTACGGCATCGACCTGTCCAGCCAAAAACGCTGCTGCGGCTTTTCCTGTTTCTAGAGGTTGAAACTGAATATCTGCCTGGGTTAAGCCAGCTTTCTCTAGACCTAGCAGTAGGAGAAAGTGATCGACTGTTCCTGGTTCGGCAGAAACTTTCTTTCCTTTTAAATCAGCAATGCTATTAATTCCTTCCCTCACAATGATTTTGTCGTTACCAGTTGAATTGTCGTTGACCAAGATCACAACTTGATCTGAACCACTAGCAACGGCACTAATCGTATCATTCAATGTTTGACTATTAGCATCTATCTTGTTAAAAGCTAGTGCATTAATTGAATCTAAATAGCCATCAAACCATCTTAGATCGATGTTACTTTTGTTCTTTTCAAATACACTTTCTACTTGAGCTACCTGTAAAGGCAGCCAACCAGGCCAGGTGCTAAAACCAAGTCGAATTGGTATACCACTGGAAGCATTAAGCGAGGTAGATTGTTGAGATGAGGCGCAACTCACTGTGACAACTAAACTTGCTAAAAATATTGCAAATAAAGGCAATAGTTTACGGATTTTCATGGGAATTATTTTTCTTAACTCACTTTGAATTGACCAACGCTAGCCTGTAGCTCTTGTGCTACAGCAAGCAGTTCCTGAAATGAGGCAGATACCATAGTGGCTTCGGTTGAATTCTTGTTAGCGATCGCTGCTACACCAGTAATAGTTTGAGTCACAGTCTCAGAAGTTTGAGATTGAACCACAGCTGTCTGAGCGATCGCTTCTACCAAGGCACTAATCTGGGCACTAGCTGCGGTAATTTTGTTCAAACTACTGCGAGTCTCATCTACCAGTTGAGTGCCAGTAACAACCTGTTGGGTTCCAGCTGCCATCGCTGCTACCACTTCCTGAGTTTCTGTCTGAATCTCTGCCACCAGCGCTTCGATTTCTGCTGTTGCTTCTT
>Ga0213881_10001507_pt1 | contig 10962 bp, 8 predicted proteins | sample BarmaccoBMER_R08_FD_160104 | JGI IMG/M metagenome (GOLD analysis project Ga0213881, IMG submission 160104) | Barbacenia macrantha exposed rock microbial communities from rupestrian grasslands, the National Park of Serra do Cipo, Brazil - ER_R08 ... | reverse complement strand
CACCAATCCATTATGGGCCTAATTCTGAAGGGAGTCCTGCTCGCTCTGTTGATGAGTTGCCATTGGAGTGGTTTTTTGGTGATGGTGTCCGTCTAGACTTAAGACACAAAGGTCCTGGGGATTTTATTACTGTTGAGGATATCAAGACAGCGCTACAAGAAACCGATCATCAGCTAAAACCGCTCGATATCGTCCTAATTTGGACAGGGACAGATAAGTTGTGGGGCAAGCGAGAATACTTTTCTCATGCACCAGGAATGAGTCGGGAGGCAACAGACTGGTTGGCTGCTCAAGGAATCAAAGTTATGGGAATTGACACCTATAGTTTTGACCGCCCATTTGTAACGATGCTCGAAGATTTTTGGCGGACAGGCGATCACAACAATCTTTGGCCTGCTCATTTTTATGGTCGAGAGCGCGAGTATATTCAGATTGAACGTTTAGCCAACCTTGATAAGTTACCTGATACTGGGTTCCAAGTATCTTGTTTTCCCTTACGTATCAAAGGCTTAGACGCCAGTTGGATCAGAGCAGTCGGACTAGTAGAAAAGTAAATTCCATTTCTTTTAGGAGTAGAAAGACATGTCAGGTTCCACAGAGAATTCATTGCCAGGTTACACAGAGAATTCAATTGTTATCTTGCGGGATTTTGACACAGTATTTGACCTGACAAATAACATTGAAATTTGGCCCCAGCTCTTTACAGAGTATGAAAAGGCGGAAGTGCTAGAGCGAAAAGGCAATGAAGTTCTATTTAGCCTCACCACCTACCCAGAAAACGGGCGTCCATCCAGTACTTGGGTTTCACGTCGGATCATTGATAAGCCCGGTCGTCAGGCAACAGCGGAACGAGTGGAAAAAGCCTTTCCCTTCAAGGAAATGAAGATCCACTGGACCTACGAGGAGTTACCAAAAGGGGTTGGCGTCGTCATGACTTGGATACAAAAGTTTGAGCCAGCCGAGGGCGCGTGGCCTACCGAGAAGCTGGAGTCATTCCTGAACCGGAATACACGCACTCAAATGCGAGCTATTAAGAAAAAGGTTGAAGCTTGGCCAGCGATGTCCTTGACAACCAACGCCGTCTAATTCACCGACAATAACTAAGGACTGAATTCATGTACCAGGTAGCAAGTGATTTCCTAACTTACCACGAAATGTTTGTACCCGGTCAGAGGGAACCACTGGTTGTTTTGCAGAATCTTCTCCAAGCTGGGCTCTTTTCTGACTATGTGATGTACGAATGTGAGAATGAGGTCCGGATTGCTGGCAATGCCTTGGCAAAAGTGGCCGTAGATAGCCAAAATGTCTTGATGAATTCGATGCGGCTGACACAGTCGGAATCGGCAAGCGATCCCCTCAAGCAGATAGAGTCTTTCCTGGCATCTTTACCAATTGAGAATTGGACAGCTTATGGTTATGTAGGCTTTGATGCATCTCGGTTTTACTACTCATACACCAAGTCGATTGAACAGCCAATTGTCTACTTCTTTGTACCAGAAACAGAACTCTACATCACGACTAAGGGAGTACATATTAGAAGCATAGAGTCGTTAGCTAAGATTCAAGAAGCGTTGATCTCTGACGGCAAACTGCAAGACTATATTGCTACACCTCCAAAGCTAGATTTCGCTGACAATCAACAGTATCAAGGCCAGGTAGATGCGATGGTTGCGGCGATTCAAAGTGGTGAATTACATAAGGCAATTATTTCCCGCTCTGTTATGGTTCAAGGGAGGATGGATGTGCTTGGTACCTATGCTTTAGGAGCCAAGAGCAATAATTCAGCCCGCTCTTATTGCATGAGTGTAGGGGATGTTTGTGCAGTAGGTTTCAGTCCCGAAATTTTTATGGAGACAACGGCTGACGGATTTGTCGTCACAAATCCGCTAGCAGGAACTCGACCACGAGGCGCTGACACAGAAGAAGATACACGTTTGTACGGTGAATTGTTTACTGATGCTAAAGAGGTCAAAGAACACGCGCTTTCGATTTGGCTAGCGCAGAGCGAAATTGCTTCCGTGTGTCTACCAGAAACAGTCCAGGTTTTTGACTTTATGCAGGTGAAACAGTATCGCTGCGTACAGCATCTATCATCTCGGGTTGGCGGTCAGCTCAAGCCAGGGAAGACATTATGGGATGCAATGAAAGTGCTGTTTCCAGGCATTACTGTGTCTGGAATCAATAAAACCAGTGCCCTGGAGTGGATCGACCGTCTAGAAGAAGAACCCCGTGGAATCTATGCTGGTGCCATTGGTTGGGTGGACAGTAGTGGTGCATCAGATTTAGCGATCGCAATTCGCTCAGCCTACCAATACGGTGACCGTGTTTATTTAAATGCTGGAGCAGGCATTGTGGCGGAATCAGTACCTCAACGAGAGTACATAGAGTCAGTTAACAAAATGAACACCATGTTATCTAACCTCGTTTTAAAGCCCTAGTTACAGTCTGATTCTATGAACATGCCTTTACAAAGTGTATCTTCGATTAAAGTCGGGGGGCTCAAGGTAAACTACAATGTCCCCCGAGGGTTGCCTCAACTAGCGTCCGAACACTTAGTCATGCTTGTTCACGGTGCAGGAGGCAGCAGCCGCCACTGGGAACCATTAATAGCTAAACTTGGTCCTGGGATCTTTCCCATAGCTATCGATTTGCCGGGACATGGCGCAACAGATGGATGGGTGCCCAATTCAATTGAAGCAGCAGCCGCCTTCCTTGGTGAATTTCTTTCTGAGTTAGGAGTTGAGCGTCCGCTCTGTTATGTGGGGCAGTCGATGGGCGGCTTAATTGGGATGCAGTTTGCCCTAGCTCACTCAGCATGGGTTGAGCGGCTGGTGTTAATATCTACTGCTGCACGCATCCAACTTCATCCAGATTTTTTATCTCAGGCTATCACTGGACAGTGGGATCTCGCGTCTCTGCGACAGAGTTTCGCCCCAGAAGTTCCAGAGCAGCTCAAGGACCTTGTGTTGAATGAGTTCCAATACACTCGTTGTCAAACTGATGCCTCCGACTTTATGGGAGTTGGGGGCATTGACCTAAGCGAGGCTATTTCAACATTACGGGTGCCGACGTTAATCCTAACAGGCGACGATGATGTTATCATCTCGCCGCGCAAATCTAAGATATTACAGCGGCAGATTCCAGAATCTCGCTTAGTTACAGTGCCTGGTGCTGGTCACTATTTGAATGTGGAAAAGTCGGCAATCTTGGCTGAAGAAATTGAGCGTTTCTTACAAGAGTAACTTGGGAAAAGTGCAAGGAACATTTCAAACACTGCGACCACTCTCGTTGTTAACACACCTATCTAGTTGTTACGACAGTGTTATTCTAAAAGTACTTAGCAATTCGGTTTCTTGGTCACTCTATGTTGATCAAGGAAAGATAACTTATGCCTCCCATTCAGTCGATCCATTAGATCGGCTGGATCGTCATTTGCGACGACTCGGTAACCGAATTCCCACACTTGTGAGTCAAGCTTGGGCGCAACTGCGTCTCATGTTTGAAAAGCACGCAGTAAACCCGCCAGGTTCTGCTCAAGACCCCGATTATCAGGCTATTTGCTGGCTGGTTGAGCGTCAATATCTCAGCCCTAACCAGGCATCTACTCTTGTAGAGGGATTAGTCAAAGAAGTTATAGAGTCTTTTTTATTGATCAAAGAAGGTAGTTACCAATCCGAGAAGAAACTCGATACCTTACCAGAGTTTTGTTACCTTGACATTCAATCAGTAGTTGAGCATTGCCAAAAGCAATTGCAGGCGTGGCAGTCTTTAGGACCCCAAATTTGGTCTCCCTATCAACGTCCTTATATCTTTAACAAAGCCAAATTCTCAGAGCAACTCTTCCCAGATATTCAACAGAAATTAAATATTTTTATGAAGGGATGCAGCTTTTATCATCTTGCTGCCCTATTAAATCAAGACGAACTGCAACTAGCTCAAGACTTATATCCTTACATAAAAGATGGATCTGTTCTACTATACGATCCTCAACCACCATTCAATCAGTTACCAAAAACATTTGAGCAATTTTCAAACTCTTCTCATACTCGCATTCCAGACAAACCCAATCTAATTAATACCTCTATCACTCAAGCCAATTCAGATCAGAAGCAATCTCATCTCGAGAATAACAAAACGTACACAATTGTCTGTGTAGACGATAGCCCAACCATGTTACAAGAGATTCGTCGCTTTCTAGATGACGAGAGCTTTTCGGTTGTTTTAGTTAACAACCCAGTTAAAGCCTTAATGCAAATCATCCGTTCCAAGCCTGACTTAATTTTGCTAGATGTAAAAATGGCTTCAATGGATGGCTACGAACTGTGCCGCCTTCTCCGAAATCATTCTAGTTTTAGAAATACACCCATTATTATGGTTACAGGAAATACGGGGCTCATAGACCGAGTAAAGGCTAGACTAGTAGGAGCATCTGGGTATTTAACAAAACCATTTGGTCACGCAGAGTTACTTAAGATGGTGTTTAAGCACTTAGCTTGATTTGAAAAAACTTGGTAATTTTTTTGAGGATAGTGAGACGTGAGTACAGTTTTAGTAGTTGAAGACACTCTTTCTGAGCTGGAATTGATCAGTAACTATTTGCGAGAGAGCGGTTATGCTGTGATTATTGCAACGGATGCCAAAGAGGCATTAACTAAGGCCATAGACCAAAAGCCTGATGCCGTTGTCACTGATGTTGTCATGCCAGGAATGAGTGGTTTTGAGCTATGCCGCAAACTTAAAAACGACCCAATTACTGGGAAAGTACCGATTATTATTTGTAGTTCTAAAAGTCAGGAAATTGATCGATTTTGGGGCATTAAACAAGGAGCTGATGTTTATGTAACCAAGCCATTCACGCGAGAGCAATTGGTTCGCGCCGTTAAATCTGTTATGGCTTAATTCTATGAGCACCATAATTCGCGTACCACAGACAAATCAACTGCAAAGAATCTTAAGAGATACCTATCTTAAGTTTCTCATAGAGCAAGATACACCTGCCATTTTAGCAGTTGAATACGTACAAGAGGTAATAGTTGTACCTTCTACAAGCCTGAACTCAATGCCCAATATGCCCAATTATATCTTAGGATTATTAAATCGGCGTAATAAAATTCTGTGGGTTATTGACTTAGCTCAAATGCTCAACTTAAAGGCCTTCACTGCTGATACAAAACAGTACAATCTAGCGATTATCAAAGTCGGACAGATTCCTTTAGGAATAGTCGTATATGCAGTTCAAGGCGTAACCCAATTTGCACCTGAAAATTTACAATCAGTCCAAGGGCTTGTGACATCAACATTGGCTTACTATCTCCATGGCTGCATCCTACAACAGCAAGAAATACTATTAGTGCTAAAAGCAGAAGCAATCGTGCAATCATTAGTCATACACAACACCTAAAAGATTTCTCAAATATCTCTTTCCTCTGCGCTCTCAGCGCCTCAGCGGTTCGTAAAAAAAAACGATATTAACACAACCATTAAAGCTCTCAAAATCAAACCCCAAATTATCATGACCACTAGATTCGACCCAAATTCACAAATTTACAAACAAAGACAGTACGAAGAAGACCAAATAAATGACAATAGACAATACTCTCATTACCCAATAGGAGAACACAAAAACTCATTTTGGCAACGTCTAGGCTTAAGAACCAAAGCAATAACAATAGCCGTTACTCTCAGCACGATACCAATCTTAGTTATTGGGACAACTGCCTACTACTTGACCAACAAAAAACTGACCGATAGCGTCACCACTGGGCAACAAGCTCAAGCTCTCGGACTCGCCACTGAGATTAGTCGATTCACTCTTGAACGCTACAAAGACACCCAAACAATTGCTCAATTGGGTATTTTTGACAACCCTAACATACGAGCATCCACTTCTGACCAAGAAAAGCAAGCAATACTCGACCAATACCTAGGAAAAGGTTATGACAATATTGCTATCACAGATCTGACTGGTCGAACAATTTATCAAGCGACGGGGCGTACAAATGCAAACCTTGGTCCGCAGGATTATTTTCAACAAGCGATCAGATCTAATCGCCCTGTCATGACTTCCTCAATTGAGACTGGTAGCGGTTATGCCATCTTTGTTGCTGCACCTATTGTAGATACGGTTACGCACAGAACAATAGGTGCAGTACAATCGCACATTTCCTTGAGCTATCTCAATCAACTGTTACAGACAAAAGTCAAAAACTCAGCAGAAGCATTTGCTGCCAGCAGATGGCTGATTTGGGTTTTGGCAGTGGGAACTGTACTTGAAGCATTGCTAGTGGGGGTGATCGCTGCCTATTTAGTCAGTCGTGGTTTACGTCCATTACGCAAGGCAACAAACGCCGTCCAAAAACTAGGTCAAGGGCAACTAGATACTCGCCTTGCTATAGAAGGAGAAGACGAACTGGCTGTCTTGGGGTCTAATATTAACCAAATGGCAAACCAACTGCAAACTCTGTTGGAAAAACAAGACGCCGAAACAGAACTAGCAAAGCTATTTGCCGATATTACTTTGCGAGTCCGTCAGTCACTCAACTTGGGAGATATTCTCAAAACAGCAGTTAGAGAAGCGCGAACAGTCCTGCAAGCAGATAGAGTCGTCATCTATCAATTCAAACCCGATTGGAGTGGCGTCGTAGTAGCAGAATCTGTTCTGCCTGGATGGACTCAAACTTTGGGGGAAGACATAGATGACCTATGTTTTAAGGACTATGTATCAAACTACAAGAATGGTCGTGTTCGAGCGATTGACAACATCTACAAAGAAGGTTTAACAGAGTGTTACCTTAGACTGCTAGAGCGATTTCAAGTCAAGGCAAATCTGGTAGCGCCAATTCAGATTGAAGGTCGATTATTGGGCTTACTGATTGCGCACCAATGTTCAGCTCCGCGTGCTTGGCAGCGAGCTGAGATTGATTTATTCGCGCAGTTTGCCATGCAAGTCGGATTTGCTATAGACCAAGCGAATCTTCTCAAGCAGGTAGAACAAGCACGGGCTTCGGCTGAAGCTACCTCTAGTGAGCAACGCCAACAAAAAGAAAACCTTCAGCGTCAGTTAATGGCATTGCTGGGTGATATTGAGGGTGCTGCCAAAGGTGATTTAACTGTGCGAGCTGAAGTAACGGCAGGCGAAATTGGTACGGTGGGCGACTTTTTCAACGCCATTGTCGAAAGTCTGCGACAACTCGTGACTCAAGTCAAAACTGCAGCAGCTCAAGTCAACGCTTCGGTGGGGCAGAACGAAGGTGCCATCCGGCAGCTAGCCGATCAAGCTGTTAAGCAAGCGGAGGAGATTACGCATACCCTCGACTCTGTGGAGCAAATGACACTTTCAATTCAAGCAGTGGCTGAAAGTGCCCGTCAAGCTGCGGAAGTCGCTCGTACTGCCTCTGATACCGCCACAAACGGAGAGATGGCAATGGACCGTACAGTACAAAGCATCTTGAACTTAAGAGAGACAGTTGCCGAAACAGCAAATAAAGTGAAGCGACTAGGAGAATCATCTCAGCAGATTTCTAAGGTCGTATTCTTGATTAACCAAATTGCCCTGCAAACCAACGTGCTAGCAATTAATGCCAGCATTGAAGCAGCTCGCGCTGGGGATGAAGGTCGAGGTTTTGCAGTCGTTGCCGAAGAAGTTGGGGGACTGGCAGCTCAATCAGCGGCAGCGACTAAGGAAATAGAACAGATAGTTGAAAATATTCAACAAGAAACCAGCGAAGTTGTTAAGGCAATGGAACTAGGGACAACTCAAGTGATTGAAGGAACTCACCTAGTTAAAGATACTAAGCAAAGTTTAGGGCAAATCTTAGAAGTTTCTCACCGCATCGATCAGCTGGTGCAATTGATTTCCAATGCTACAGTCTCACAGGCTCAGACTTCTCAATCTGTTACACACTTAATGAAGGAGATTGCCAAAGTCTCGGAGCACACTTCTGATGCTTCTCGTCAGGTTGCTGGTTCTTTACAAGAAACGGTAGAAGTGGCGAAGCAATTGCAAGCTTCTGTCGGTGCATTCAAAGTTGGGGCTGAGAGCTAAAGCCATGTCACAGGACAAAGAGCTGGAAATTCGGCTGCAGTTTCTCGAAGAAGCAGCTGAGTACTTGAACATAATTGAGTCAGGCATCCTGGGACTAGCTACCAAAGTAATCGATCATCAACAGGTGGATGCGCTGCTGAGAGCTGCCCACTCTGTTAAAGGTGGCGCAGCAATGATGGGGTTTCAGACTTTGAGCGATCTGGCTCATCGTCTAGAAGATTTTTTTAAAGCGTTAAGGGGGCAACAACAAGCGATCACAAGTGATCTAGAAAGTCTACTGCTAGGTGCAGTCGATCTTCTACGTCAAGTCATTGCCTTTAGTCGCGAGGGGATTGTTGACGAGCAGTGGTTAGAGGCTAAGGTTAATCCAGTCTTTGAGCAGTTACAGCAACTAAGTCATGAATTTGCGCCTGTTGATGATACGGCGACTCTACTGCCGGAAGCTAGTCAGGATATGGTGGCTACGATTTTCGAGACTGAAGTAGAAGGATGCTTACAGCGTCTAGAATCTGTTTTAGCCGATCCTAAACAACCCTGCTTGTTTGAAGAACTTTCAATCATGGCGCAGGAGTTAGGCGGCTTAGGTGAAATGCTAGAGCTAAATGCCTTTACTCACTTGTGTGAATCGATTACTCACCACTTAGAAGCTATCCCCGATCGAGTTGAAGAGATTGCTCACCTGGCGTTGCAAGCTTGGCGGCGATCGAAGGCAGTGCTACTAGTTGGTCAAGTTGAGCTACTGCCAACCCAGATAGATTTGCCAGAATCAGTCGCATCTTTTGATGAACAACAGAGCGATGCAAAGACGGTACAAATTCCAGCTTCGGCAGAAGAGGTTCCGCTCCGAGCAGCTCCTTGGCATACGTTGAGCATGCTCAACCCAGAGTCAGAACCAGCAACTGATAGCAAGGAAAATCAGGAAAACACAGTCCGCGTTCCGATTAAACAGCTTGAGCTACTCAGCGATTTATTTGGGGAACTAACAATCGAGCGCAATGGGCTGGACGTACATTTAGAGCGTTTACGTAACCTGGTAAGAATTCTGGGTCATTGGGTGCGATCGCTCCAGCGCTTACCTGTCGAGGTGATGGAAACTATTGTCCGAATTCAAGAAGTGACAGATGATATTGATCTGACCCTTGATGATACCGATCAAAATTTTAGCGATCTTAGTCGGACTGGGAAGCAACTGCAAACAACTATCACTGAGTTGCGGATGCGACCGTTGTCTGATTTAGTTGGGCGATTTCCTAGAGCTTTAAGAGATCTTTCTTTAGAGTATGGCAAAAAAGTCGAACTCACAATTCACGGTGGTGACATCTCGCTCGATCGCACTATCTTAGATGCTCTAAATGAGCCTCTCCTACAACTCCTACGCAATGCCTTTGCTCACGGCATTGAAGACGCGGCAACTCGTCAGGCTTGTGGGAAACCAGAACAGGGGATGATTGAAATTAGCGCTTCTGTTCGGGGCAACCAAGTACTAATTTGCGTTAAGGATGACGGTGGCGGTATTGCTCTAGATAAAATTCGGCGGCAGGCTCACCAGTTGGGGCTCGATGCCAAGGCGATCGCTGCTGCCAGTGATGAAGAACTTCTGACTCTAATTTTTGAGCCCGGATTTAGCACCGCTGAGCAGGTGACTAATCTATCAGGTCGAGGTGTGGGGCTAGATGTCGTGCGCACCAACTTGAGACAAATTCGCGGTGATATTAAAGTTGAGACGCAGCAAGGAGTCGGAACAACTTTTACTCTCAGCGTTCCCTTAACTCTCTCAGTCACGCAAGTCTTATTAGTAGAGAGCAATCGAATGCTAATGGCATTTCCTACTGATGCAATTGAAGAAGTTCTGTTACTGAATCCAGAGCAGATCTTAAAAATAGCTGATAAGGAAGTCATTAGTTGGGCAGAGAGCATGGCACCTCTGATTCGCCTAAGTCACTGGCTAAAGTTCAAGTGTCCACAGCCCACAGTTGATTTTGAAAATATGCCCAGCGTCAGCGTGCCAACCGTACTCATGCTTGCTAACAATAATGAATTGGTGGCACTGCAAGTCGATCGGTGCTGGGGTGAGCAGGAAGTTGCCGTCCGTCAGGTTGAAGGTAATATAGCCATGCCTCCTGGCTTTAGTGGTTGTACAATTTTAGGCAACGGTCGAGTTGTTCCACTGGTCAGTGTGCCCGACTTGCTGCATTGGATTGCTACTTGTAAGCAGTCACCTGATTGGGAAATAGAAGTTAAACCCTCAAGCAATTCTGCACCGTCGAGCCAGAAAGACACTATCTTGGTAGTAGATGACTCAATTAACGTTCGCCGCTTCTTATCTTTAACTCTAGAAAAAGCTGGCTATCGGGTAGAGCAAGCTAAAGATGGGCAAGACGCTCTAGAAAAACTCACGAATGGCATGCCAGTTAGAGCTATTGTTTGTGACATTGATATGCCTCGCCTCAATGGTTATGGTTTGCTAGCTAAAGTCAAATCAGATCCAGCTTTTAAACAGTTACCAATTGCGATGCTAACTTCCCGCAGTGATGAGAAGCATCGCCAGTTAGCGATGGATTTAGGTGCAACAGTCTATTTTTCTAAACCTTACAATGAGCAAGAATTAATCAAAACGCTTAAGCAACTTATTTAGTGCTGTAGCGATCACAGGAACCTTTATGACAGCCCTAACATTGAATTTGTCTCCGGTAGTACAACTAAGTGATGAGGATTTTTACTAAGCGTATGAACTCACACTTGGCTTGAACCAATTGGATCAGGCAGACCATCTTTGTACTAGTTGAGCTAACTGGTAAATGACCCGAAAGGTGAGCAGGTTTTGCCCTCAATCATGAGCTCTTGCCCTCAATCATGAGCACCGAGAGGAAATTCCCTGGACAAACCGCTCCACATCTGGGGTGTCGGCATGGAATGTT
>Ga0213881_10001506_pt1 | contig 10967 bp, 7 predicted proteins | sample BarmaccoBMER_R08_FD_160104 | JGI IMG/M metagenome (GOLD analysis project Ga0213881, IMG submission 160104) | Barbacenia macrantha exposed rock microbial communities from rupestrian grasslands, the National Park of Serra do Cipo, Brazil - ER_R08 ... | reverse complement strand
CGCCAGAGCCAGCGGTAGCTGAGCACGGTGACCAATGCGGCGGCCAAGAACCCGAACGACAGCCGGGACACCGGGTCATTGACCAGATGACGCAACCACCAGATGTGCAAGGCGGTAGCGAGCAGCGTCACCAAGGCGAGCCCCAGGTGCGTCCAACGCCACAGCCCGTACCGCCGGCCAACCCGCTGGCGCAACAGCGCCAGCCCGACCAGCACGATCAACGACACGGCGGCGGTGATCCCGGCCCGGGACGGCAACGACCACTGCCGAGGGTCGAACAAAGTCACCGCCGACGGATTCGCGGCCAGCACCAGCACGATATGCGCGATAACCAGCAGCGACACCAGCAGCCCCAGGCTGCGGTGCACGCCAAGCACGCCGTCGATACCCAGCGCCCTGGTCAGCGAACGCAGTCGGGAGGGCGCGATGACCGCGCACACCATGACGCCGGTAGCCAGTACGCCGCTCTGCACCGCAAGCTGCCCACTCAGCGGGTTGTCGTCGCCGTTGACCAGGCTCAGCAGCACTGGGCCCAGCAACGCCGCGACGAACCCACCCGCCCACAGCGTTCTTGCCTGCCTGGGTTGCATGCCCGCGACTGTATGACGGACCGCCGCGCCGCCCAGCCGACCTGAGAGCCAGGTTGCGCGGCTGTCGGTTACGAGCTCAAAGAGCGCGCCAAACGCCGTTTGAATAATCCGAACGGACCCACGGGTTAGGCCAGACGCCGCTCTCGGTACTCAGACCCGGCGCCCACCATGGCGCCCGCTGAGTGCCGACCTCCACTCGCCGACCAGCCACCCCCAACCAGCGCAAGGCTTCCCCGCTTATTGAGCCGGGGGACCGCAAGTGATCGATCTCACGCTACCTGGCTGGGCCGGACCAGCGAGCGCGAGAACCCGCCGGACCACCTCGCCGGAGCCCAACGCGGCGCACACCGCGTGCAGATCAGGACTACGGCGAGAGCCCGTGATAGCCACGCGCAAGACATTCGCCGCGTCAGCGAGCATCCCGGGGTAGGCATCCGGATTACCCTTGTACGTCTTGGCGTTGGGCGCGAAGCCATGGCGGGCGGCCAGCTCGCGAATCTGCGCAAACCAGGTCGGCTGATCGTCGGCCCAGGTGTAATGATCAGCGAAATCGGCGGCCAGGGCGCGAACCAGGGTCCCGTCCAACCCGCCGAGGCGTTCGTCAGCTGGGTTGGTGACCAATGTAAACAACTCGGCGAAGAAGAACCCGTATATCGCGCGGAAGTCCGACCACCGCACCAGGTCCTTCCTCGGGTTCGCCACACCGACCCGCTCCACATCGATCGCGCGCTCAGCCAGCTCCCGGTTTCCATTGATCACCGAAACCAACTCGGGGTCTCGCTCACGGGCCCATTCACGCACTTCATCGAGTACGGTGGGGCCGGCCAGGGTGGCAATATAATCACCACAGATATCCACCAGCTTGACCATGTCGACCAGCGGGCCAGCCACCCCACACTCAGCCAGCCGAATTGGCTCATCCAGGGCCTGCTCCAGCGGCAACTCGGCCAGCCGTCCGTTCGCCAGACCGCGTAGGTAGTACATCACGGCGGGCGCGGGGTAGCCGGCGTCTAGGTAATAGTCGACGGACGCCTCGTCGTCCTTGCGTTTGGACAACTTGCGCCGAGACCCGGCATCGGTCTTCATCAACGGTGCGATGTGCGCATAAGTCGGTGGCTGGAAACCCAGCGCGGCGAACAATTGCAGGTGCAGCGGCACCGAGGAGATCCATTCCTCGCCCCGGACCACCAGGTTCACCCGCATGAGATGCTCGTCGACGGCATGCGCGAAGTGGTAGGTGGGCAGCCTGGGGTTACTTTGCGAAGTCTTCAGGATGACCACGTCGTTACGGTTGGCCTCGTGCTCGAGCCGACCGCGAATCGCGTCGACGAAACTCACCCGGCCCTCGGTGCCGGGCGATCGGAACCGAACCACATACGGCTCGCCAGCGCTCAGTTTGGCGACCACCTCGCCGGGGTCCGCGTCCCGCCAACGGGCCCACGAACCGTAGTAGCCGGTTGGCAGCTTGGTGGCCTGCTGCCGGCGGGTGATCTCGGCGAGTTCCTCCCGGGTGCAGAAGCAAGGGTAGGCCTGGCTCTTGCGCATGAGCTCCCGTACGTAACTGAGGTAGATCCGCTCACGGGCGGACTGCAGATAAGGCCCGTACGGGCCATTGACGGTGTCTTCATCAGATGCGACACCGAGATACCTGAAAGCGCGCTCGAACTGGTCGGCGACGCCGGCGACCTCGCGGGACTGATCGGTATCCTCGATACGCACGAAATAAACCCCGCCGCTGTGCCGCGCGACGTCCTTGGCGATCATCGCGGTATACCCGCCACCAATGTGGACGAACCCGGTGGGGCTGGGCGCGAAGCGGGTTACCTGAGCGCTCTCGGGCAACTGACGTGGCGGGTAACGCTGTTCCCAGTGGGACGGTTCTGGCAGGTCGTCGGGGAAAAGTCGGTCGACGAGGTCACGCTCGAGCATGGGTACGCGGTCTCCAGGGGCCGATGCGGCGTCTGTGCTGGCTTGGGGCCGAGACTAGTCGCTGCCGGCGGGCCCGCCCACGTACCGAGCCCGGTCCCCCGGTGCTCACCGACACCGGGCGCGAACGCGGCGCAACAAATCACCGCTATCGAGGCGGCCGAAACCGATAGGGAAAAGCTCATCATGACGATATCCGCCGGCTCAGGACGCGGGCCCCTCGGTCCGGATCTCCCGCCTCACCGGCCTACGATTTCAGTGGCAGCTGCCCCCCGGCTGCCCCCGGCAGGGGCACGCTCGCGTGTACTCCGCGCACGGGCGGCCAGCCGCGAAACCAAGCGTTGGGAGAGCTCAGCATGCACCAGTCCGGCCGCGTCGAGCCGACGGCCACGAACGCGACACCGGGCGATCCGGATGGGCCGAACCCAGCGGCCGTCGTCGTGCTTGCCGCCGGTGAAGGCCGGCGGATGCGCTCCTCAACCCCTAAGGTGCTACATGAGATCGCTGGACGGGCGCTGCTGGGGCATGCGGTGCACGCGGCGGCCAGCGTGCACCCCGGCTATCTCGTGGTAGTGATCGGGCACGGCCGCGAGCAAGTGCAAGATTATTTGGCCAAACTGAGCAGTGAGCTGGCCGCGGCGGTGTTAGTGGCCATCCAGGACGAGCAGCGTGGCACTGGCCACGCGGTGGCGTGCGCGATGCGGTCCATGCCGGCAACCGTGGCTGGCCCGGTGGTGGTCACCTACGGCGATGTGCCGATGTTGGACGCCGACACCCTGCGCGGACTCATCCGCGAGCACGCGTCGGCTGGGAACGCGGTCACCGTGCTCACCGCCGAGCTCGCCGACCCGACGGGCTACGGCCGCATACTGCGCGCGGGCGGAGATCGCCGCGCGGCCGTGACCGGGATCGTCGAGCAGGCCGACGCTTCGCCCGCGCAGCTGGCCATCCGGGAGATCAACTCCGGGGTATACGTGTTCGACGCCGACATGCTGCGCACGGGCCTGGCTCGGCTGGCCAATCCGGCCTCGACCGCCAACGCACAGGGTGAACAGTACCTCACCGACCTGATCGGTATGGCCCATTCCGATGGCAAGCGGGTGGGTGCGCGGTGCTGCCCGGACCCGTGGCTGGTCACCGGGATCAACGACCGGATCCAGCTAGCCGAGGTCAGAGCCGAGTTGAACCGCAGGCTGTTGGCCGAGTGGATGCGAGCCGGGGTGACTGTTGTCGATCCGGCTACGACCTGGGTGGACGTCAGTGTGCGGCTCGCGCCCGATGTGACGCTGCTGCCCGGCACGCAACTACACGGGACCACGGCGGTGGCCGAGGGCGCCTCGATCGGCCCGGACACGACCCTCACCGACTGTGTGGTAGGGCCATCAGCAACCGTGATCCGCACCCACGGCCGCGACGCCGTGATCGGCGCGGGGGCCAACGTCGGCCCGTTCGCCTACCTGCGGCCCGGAGCCTGGCTGGGCGAGGCCAGCAAGATCGGCACATTTGTGGAGGTCAAGAACTCCGAGGTAGGCGCGGGCACGAAGGTGCCGCACCTGACCTACGTGGGCGACGCCACGATCGGCGAGCACGCCAACATCGGCGCGTCCTCGGTGTTCGTCAACTACGACGGGGTGAACAAGCATCGCACAGTAGTCGGCGCATACGCCCGAACGGGCTCAGACAATACGTTTGTTGCACCGGTTACCATTGGGGATGGCGCCTACACCGGCGCCGGCGCCGTCATCAGAGCCGATGTCCCACCCGGTGCGCTGGCGGTCTCGGCCGGTGACCAGCGCATCATTGAGGGCTGGGTGAGCCGGCGCCGAGCAGGCACAGCGGCCGCGCTGGCCGCCGAACGGGCCGCCGCCAAGGTCGATCAGGCGGTGCCCGAGAGGGCATCTGATTCGATGCCTGATCCGGCGCCTGATCCAGCTCTTGAGCCAGATCCGAGAGACTTCGTCAGCATCCCAGCGACGCCGGTAGGGGGCAGCCGGCCCGGGGCAGGAGGCCCAACCACATGAGCGTGATGTCCGTGACCTCGAAGAAGAACCTCATGCTCTTCGCCGGTCGTTCGCACCCTGAGCTCGCCGAAGAGGTGGCCAAGCACCTGGATGTCACGATCACCCCGCAATCCGCGTACGAGTTCGCCAACGGCGAGATTTTTGTGCGCTTCGACGAGTCAGTGCGTGGCTGCGACGCTTTCGTCCTGCAGAGCCATTGCCGGCCCATCAACGACTGGCTGATGGAGCAGCTGATCATGGTGGACGCGCTGAAGCGAGCATCCGCGAAGCGAATCACCGCCGTGATGCCGTTCTACCCCTACTCCCGCCAGGACAAGAAACACCGAGGCCGCGAGCCGATCTCCGCCAGGCTCGTCGCGGACATGTTCAAGACCGCCGGCGCCGACCGGATCATGACCGTCGACCTGCATACCGCGCAGATCCAGGGCTTCTTCGACGGTCCGGTGGATCACATGTTCGCGATGTCGCTGCTGTCCGGCTACATCCGGGACAACTACGCTGACCGGAAGTTCACGGTCGTCTCGCCGGACTCCGGCCGCGTCCGGCTCGCCGAGCGGTGGTCGGAGACCCTGGGCGGCTGCCCGCTGGCCTTCATCCACAAGACCCGCGACCCACTTTGCCCCAACCAGGCGGTGGCCAATCGGGTGGTCGGCGACGTCAAAGGCCGGACCTGCCTGGTGATCGATGACATGATCGACACCGGCGGCACGATCGCCGCCACGGTCAAGGCCGTGCTGGCTGACAGCGCCGCCGACGTCGTCGTCGCGGCGACCCACGGCGTGCTGTCCGGGCCGGCCCGCGAGCGTCTTTCCACCTGCGGCGCGCACGAGGTTATCCTGACCAACACGCTGCCGATCCCGGAGGAGAAGCGGTTCGCCCAGCTCACCGTCCTGTCCATCGCGTCGCTGATCGCCAGGACGATCCACGAGGTGTTCACCGATGGCTCCGTGACCAGCCTGTTCAACGGCAATGCGTAGGCAGGCAAACCCGGCCGGTTAGAGAGCCGCCGTGCCCGCTCCCCGCGTACAGATTCCCCTTCGGCGAGCAAGGCGGGGCCGCGGAGACACTGGCTGAGCCAGGCATATAATTGGCTAGTTGCCCGGCGAGGGCGGTGCGCATAACGCCGCCGTTATCGACGTGGATGGCGGATCCGATCTGGCTGATCCAACACTTGCGTCGCGCCGCGGTCCGCCGACGAAAACGTCACTGCTATTCCGAGGAGTACATCGCCGTGGCCGAGGTCCGTATCAACGCCGAGCGTCGTTCCGAGTTCGGGAAGGGCGCCGCCCGGCGCGCCCGGCGCGCCGGGAAAATCCCCGCCGTGCTCTACGGTCACGGCGCTGACCCGCTGCACCTGACGCTGCCCGCGCTGGAGTTTTCCCGCGTGCTGCGTGAGCACGGCCCCAACGCGGTATTCGCCCTAGGGCTCAGCGGCGGAACCCAGTTGGCGTTGCCCAAGGCGGTGGCCATCCATCCCATTCGCGACTACATCGAGCACGTCGACCTTCTAGTGATCAAACGCGGGGAAAAAGTCACGGTCGAGGTGCCGGTACAGGTCGAGGGCGACGCCCTACCCGGCAGCCTGGTCATCCAGGAGATGGACCGGCTTGAAGTCGAGGCGGATGCGCTGAACATCCCGGAGTCGTTGGCGGTGTCTGTGACCGGCGTCGAGATCGGCACCCAGGTGCTGGCCGGCCAGGTCGAGCTGCCCGCTGGGGTCGTTCTGCGCACTGACCCGGAGCAACTCGTGGTCGTTGTGTCCAACGCACCGACCGCCGAGGAGATGGAACCCGGAGCGGAACCGGCTAGCGCTTCGGCTGGGGGCGGGGAAACCGCCGCCGGCAAGGGGTGAGCGGCAGCGGCGGCCCGGAGACCAGGCCCAGCCTCGTGGCTGGATTGGGTAACCCCGGGCCAAGCTACGTCGACACTCGACACAACGTGGGGTTTATGGTGCTCGACCGGCTGGCGGCCAGGGTCGGTGAGCACTTCCGGCGGCACAAAGGATCGGGCAACGTCGCTGATGTCGCGGAAAGCCGATTCGGCGACCGGCGAGTAGTGTTAGCCAAACCTCGATCGTTCATGAATGTCTCGGGCGGGCCGGTGGCTGCTGTGTTGCGCTATTTCGCCGTGCCAGCCACCGAGTTCGTCGTGGTACACGACGACTTGGATCTCGGGTTCGGCACCGTCCGGCTCAAACGCGGCGGCGGAGAGGGCGGCCACAATGGGTTGCGCTCCATCAGCCGCGCGGTGGGCGGACGTGACTACCTGCGGGTCCGCTTCGGCGTCGGCCGCCCGCCCGGTCGGCTGGATCCGGCCGACTATGTGCTGCGGCCTTTCTCCGCCGCGGAGCGCGCGGAGTTGGAGCTGGCCCTCGAACTCTGCGCGGACGCGGTCGAACTGCTGCTGGCCGAGGGGCTGGAGCGCGCGCAAACCCGCTTCCACGCCCTCAGCCCGTGAGAAGACCACCCCTCGACTCCGACACGCGACACCACACTGCACACCCAACAACCTGACAATGCCCTTAATTGGGGTTGAGTTCATCGTTGATCGCGTGGCTTCGTTGTGGTGCGGGTGTAGCGTGGTGGGGGCACCGTCGGGTCAGTGACTGACCGCGCCGGTTGCGGGGTCGAGGAGGACCGGTGCGGGGTGTGGTGGGGCGGTGAAGTCGAACATGCCGTCCGCGCGCAGCAGTGACGGCGCGATCGTGTCGTAGGAGCCGTTGCCGAGCTGGCCCAGTCCCCAGTTGTCTTCGATGAAGCGCAGGACCGACGCTTGGCTGCTGAGTCCGTGGTCGACGTAGTTGGCTTTGCTGTACGGCGAGATGGCTAGCAGCGGCAGCCGGGGGCCTAGGCCGCAGCGGTCGAGCTGGCCGGTCAAGGCGGTGTTCGCGGTGCACGGTGCGGAGTCTCGGGCCGGGTCGGACGAGCCGTTGACCACCGGCGGCATAACGTGGTCGTACCAGCCGTCCGAGTCGTCGTAAGCGATGAAGATCGCGGTGGATGGCCACGCCGGGGACTGCTGGATCTTGTTGATCTCGGTGACCAGGAACGGCTGCTCGTCCAGCGGGCTGGAGTAGCCGGCGTGCCCGTTCCGGTAGGCCGGTGGCTTGAGGTAGCTGACCGAGGGCAAGTTGCCGGCTGCCAGAGCGGTGTCGAAGTCGGAGAGGTCGTAGTTGTGGTTGGCCTGGTCGGTGCTGCCGATCGCGGCGACCGAGCTCGGCGGCAGGTGCTTCGGGTTCGCCGTGGACAGATAGTACTGGAACGGATCGTGGTGTGGCACGTAGTCGAACACCTGGTTGCCTCCGACGTTCGGGTGCTTTGCCGCGCACAGTGCCTCACCGGATGGGTCGTGACCGGTCGGGGCAAAGCCGCTTTGGAACCACCCCCAGCTCAGCTGGTGCTGGTTGAGCAGATCGCCGATGTTGCGCCCGGTGAACGAGGCGAGGGTGTCGGTGGTGGTGCGGTTGTGGTCGGAGCACTCGTCACCCAGCGGGTCCGCATCGTCGATCAGCGTGCCGACGCCGGCTGGGTCGGGGCTGGCGCTATAGGTGAGGTCGGTGGTCGGCTTGTCGGTTTTCGGGTCGTACACCCGCACGCCGTGGGTTTGCCCGGAGACGAGGTTGATCGCGCCGGGCGTGGAGGGCCCGTAGATGGCGGCGAAGAAGTTGTCGCTCATCGCGAAGTGCTGGGCGTAGTTCCACAGCGCGGTGACGGTGTTGCCGTCGTAGTAGCCCATGACCAGCCCGGGCTTGCCAAACAGCACTGGCTGCCCGGTGCAGGTGGCGGCCTCAGTGTACTGGACGAACTTGTCGAGCGCACCGTTGTCGTAGGCACGCTGTTCCTTATCGTAGTTGTGGCTCTGGTCGCAGGTCAGCGCCTGTTGCGGAGTCAGCCGGGTGGGGCCGTAGAGGTTCGGGTTGTGCTCGATGAGCGCGGGGGTCAGCCCGTTCACCGCGGGCGTGCCCGGCGCTGCGGTGAATGGGGTGCCGTCGGTGTTCGCGGCCTTCGGGTAGGTGCCGAAGTAGTGGTCGAACGAGATGTTCTCATCGAAGATCACCACGACGTGCTTGATTGGAGTGGTGGTATGCGCCTGGTCGGCTCCGACAACCGTGGCCGGCGCCGTGCCTTGGCGTGCGGCCAGCACGCCGCCCACCACGGCCGCAACCACTACTACCAGCACGCCCGCGATTATTATCACACGCCGTCGCCTGGTGCTCGCCGCTGTCATCAGCCCCCCTGGGTTGCTCGTCTCGGCCGGGTGGCCGAGCTGGTCAGGTCTACGGTCAGGCGCGGCCCAGCAGCGTCCGTCCCCAGTAGTCGGTGGCGCCGCGAATGCCGGGCAGCACGAAGAAGTAGCCGCCGCCGTTCGGCTCAATATAGTCGACCAGTGGCTCGTCGATCAGCCGGATCTGCACCGCCTCGAACTGCGCCGCCAGGTCTCGCTGGTAGCAGATGAACAGCAGTCCCATATCCAGGTTGCCCACGCCGTCCACTCCGGCGTCGTAGTTGTATGGTCGGCGCAGCGGGATGCTTTCGGCGGTGGATTCCGTGCGTGGGTTGGCCCGGCGGATGTGGCTGGTCAGCGGGATGGAGGTGCCGGTGGGGTCGAGATCGTAGCGCGGGATGTCGAACTCGACGGAGCCGTCCAGCGGCGCGCCGGTATCGCGGCGGCGACCGAACATATTCTCCTGCTCAGACACCGACACCCGGTCCCAGAACTCCACCAGCATTCGGATCCGGCGGATCACCTGGAAGCTGCCGCCCGCAGTCCACAGCTGACCGGGCAGCCCCTGCTCGCGGTCCACCCACACCAACCGGTCCATCAGCGCCGGGTCGGTGACATTCGGGTTGGCTGTGCCGTCCTTGAACCCCATCAGATTGCGCGGCGTGCCTGAGGGGCGCGGCGGGGACAGGAAGCCGTCCACCCGCCAGCGCACCTGCATACCGCCCCGGGTGTGGCGGGTCAGGTCACGCAGCGCGTGGATCACCGTGTCCCGCGAATTGGCGCAGATCTGCAGGCTCAGATCGCCGTGGCAGCGCTCGGGCTGCAGGCTGTCGTTGGGGAAGGTGCGCATGGGGCGCAAACCGGGTGGCTGCCGGGAGGCGAGCCCGTAGCGCTGGTCGAACAGCGAGGCACCGACGCCGAGGGTCACGGTGAGCCGGTCCGGCGGCGGTTGCGGCCCGAGCACGCCGGAGTCGGCGGGCGTGCCCGTGATGTCACGCACCGCAGGCTCGTAGTCGCCCGCGCATAGCAGCCTGGCCCGCTCGGTCAGCTCGCGCAACAGCTCGCCCAGCTCGGCCTGGTTGACGGCGGTCACGTCGAACGCGATGACCGACGCGTGAGGTGGGGCCGGGTTGGTGACCCCAGCCTGCACCAGGCCGTGGAACGCGACCCGGTCCGCCACCGGACTAAACCGCTCACCCCGCTGCGAGCCGCTGGTCACCCCGGGCAGGACCGCCCCGGTGGCCGTGCCCGCCGCGACCGCGCCGACCAGCAGCCCTCGGCGGCTGATCCGGCTTCGCCACCCGGTCACGAGGTCTGTCTCGGTTCGGCGATCACCGCGATCGGAGCCAGCAGCTCCAGCGCCTGCCCGACCAGCGCGTTGATCCGCTGCCGGGTCGAGTGGTCCAGAGCCTGGAGAGGTATCCACACTCCGTTGTGGTTCGCTGTGTCCAGGGTCCTCGCCAGCTCGGCGAGGACCGCGTCTACCTCAGGCAGTGCCGGGTCGCGGGTCCTCAGCAGCGGGCGCAGCGCATCCAGCGCGCTGTTCGTGGCGTCCACCTGGGCGCGCACGGCGGCCAGGGTGGTGCCGCTGCCGTCATCCGAGTGGCCGGTCAGCTCGAACCGCTCGGTGTCCTCCAGGATCTCGTGCACACGCCGGGTCAAGTCCAGCCCGTCGAGACGCATGTTCGGCGCCTGATCGCGCAGTTGGGTCACCGACGCCACCAAAGCGTCGGCGACCGGCCGCAGCGCCGGCATCGGCTGGTCGTGCCACAGCCCGTACTCCAGCCGGCGGAACCCGGTGAATTCCGGGTCGGACACACCGCTTAGCAACCTGTCGGGCCGGCCGTCAATCGCCTCGTCCAAGTCACCGAACGCCCCGTACGCCGCGCCGAGCCGCTGGTAGTCCAGATGCGCGGGCAACCAGGCGCGCCGCGCGGCGTCCCGGTCGCCGGAGTACACCGCCGCCCGTAGGGTGGCGACGTCGCTCAGCAGCGGGGTCATTGCGGCGAGCACGCTGGCCTGGTAGGTCCGCAGCGGACCGGCCAGGTCCGCTCTGGTGACCGGGATGACTCCGGCCGGTCCGGTGGCGGGCCCGGGCACTCCTACCGCTGGCCCGGTGACCACGTTGGACTCCTCCAGCACGCAGCGCAGCGCATAGCGGCCGCCGCCCAGCTCCACCCGCAGCGGCGCGCTCGCCCCACTGCCC
>Ga0213881_10001505_pt1 | contig 10974 bp, 12 predicted proteins | sample BarmaccoBMER_R08_FD_160104 | JGI IMG/M metagenome (GOLD analysis project Ga0213881, IMG submission 160104) | Barbacenia macrantha exposed rock microbial communities from rupestrian grasslands, the National Park of Serra do Cipo, Brazil - ER_R08 ... | reverse complement strand
CTCACCCTGATCGACGACAGCCCACGCCCCCGGCGCCTGGAGAGCCTCTGGCCCGGTGTGTCGGTGATTCGTACGGCGCTCTGGGACCGACGCGCTCCGGACCCGTTCAGCGCGATGACCGCGGGGACGATCGAGGCGCTGAAGCGGGCAGAAGGAGACTTCGCGCTCAAGCTCGATACCGACGCGGTCGTGATCGCGCCGTTCGCCGACTCGATCAACTCGATCCTGGCGGAGGAGCCGTCCATCGGGATAATCGGGGCATACGACGTGGCCGCCGACGGGGGACGCCGTGACTGGTCGATGTGGCCGGCGCTGATCCGGCGCACCGGCAGGCCGGTCCGGGCCGTGCGAGGCGGCGGACCGTTGCCCCGCGTCATGTTCCCCAGCCAGGCCGAGCGAGGGGCCGCGCGCCGGGCGGTCCGCGCGGCTGAGGCGAATCCAACATATGTCCTTGGCGCCCACTGTCTGGGCGGGGCCTACGCGGTATCTCGCAGCCTGTTCGCGCGCCGGGAGCTTCTCGACTGGCGTCCCTGGGTGGGCACCAGATTGGGCGAGGATGTGGTACTCGGAATCCTGTGCGCGGCAGCCGGGTTGCGCATGCGGGGCGCCGCCGGAGCGGCTGAGCCGTTCGCGGTGGCGTGGAAGGGCCTGCCGGCCGAACCTTCGAGGTTGGTGGCGCGGGGGCACAGCATCGTCCACTCGGTCAAGGACGGAACCCATGGCACGGAATGCGAGTTGCGTGAATGGTTTCGGCTCAACGCCAGGTGACGCGGTTGGCAGGGGTTCTGCCACGCCCACCGCGGCGCTGGCTGCGGGCCGCGCCGCGAAGCTGGAGGGGCGGACGCGACACCGCGGAAACCGGGTTCAATGCCCCTGAAGGGGGCGCAGTATCGGGACTGCGCCGCCTTCAGGGGACCCCGACCATGCCTGCTGGCGATGCGGCTCGCTTGAGCGAGACCGTCTGTTGTGGCTGTTTTTCGATCGCAACCCGAACCTGTTCAGACCGGGAATGACGATCCTCCACGTCGCCCCCAAAGCAGCGTTGCGGCCGCGCCTGGAGCGGATGGCCGGGGCCTAGGTGTGCGGCGATCTAACGGCTACGTTCGGCGACGAGATCATCGACGTGACAAACTTGTGCTTTGGCGACCGATCGTTCGACGCCGTGATCTGCAACCACGTGCTCGAGCACGTTGCCGACGATCGCGCCGCCGTGCGCGAGCTGCGTCGGGTGCTGGCGACCGGCGGCTGGGCGATCCTGCTCGTGCCCGACGTCGAGGGGCAATCCACGATTGAGGATCCATCGATCGAGGACCCGTCCGAACGCTCGCGGCTCTACGGCCGGGAAGATCACGTCCGCAAGTATGGACGCGACTATCTCGATCGCCTTGCCGATGCGGGCTTCGTGCGCGAGGCGATCGACCTTGCCGACGAGCTTCCGGCGCACCTGATCGCCTGCTACCGCCTCGAGAAGTTCCACGCCGTCGAACCGATTTTCCTGTGTCGTTAGCGTCCCGCGGTCCTCTCTCGATCTCTCTGGTGGTCGTCAACAGGGACGATCCAGGCATCGCCGACACGCTTGCCGCGCTCAGCCGCCTTCCGCCTGAACCCGGCTGGACGGTGGAAACGATCGTGGTGGACGCCTCGGACGGTCGTCACGACGACATGCGCCGGGTCTTTTCGCAGGTCCGGTGGATCCCTTTCGAACACAATCCATCTAAGCCGACGATCCCCGAGCAGCGCAACCGCGGCGTGGCGGCGAGCGATAGCGATGTCGTCGTGTTCATCGATGCCAGCTGCGTCCCCGATCCCGGATGGCTTCGCGCGCTCATCCATCCGTTGGCCGTCGAGGGAGAGATGCTCGCCGCCGGATCGCATCGGTCGGCCGGGAAGCGAAGCATTCGGGAGGAGTTCAGCCACTTCGTCGGCAACCGCAGCTATCTACATGAAGCATCGACGCTCAATCTCGCGGTGGTGCGGGCAGTTTTTGAGCGGGTTGGTGGCTTCGACGAGGACTTTCACTATGGCTCAGACATCGACTTCACCTGGCGAGCAGTCCATGCGGGATGCCGCATCAAGTACGTACCCGACGCGGTCGTGGCTCACGATTGGGGATCCGCGTGGTCCGAGCTCCGGCGCTCGTTTGTATACGGTCAGGCGCGTTACAGGCTGTACACCAAGCATCCGTCACGCATGCGCCGGGCGTGGCGGGACGATCCTGAGGCGATCTGCTACCCGCTGTTTCTCCTGATCGCGCCGTTGGCGGTGACCAGTCCGTGGATCGTGGCACTCCTCGCCATACCGTTCTTCAAGAACCTGCGCCACCGGCCATTGCTGACTGTCATCGATCACCTCGCGTACGGTGCAGGCATCCTTACCGCAGCGGGTGCAGGAATCGTGACCAAAGCCACGCGATAGCACAAGGTTACCTTCTTGAGCAGGTCACGGTAAGGTACGCGGCGTGTCTCGGAGCCCTGTCGGCGATGCGTTGTGCCAGTGTGGTCGGGAGGGGGTAATACCCGATCCCCCGAATCCGTTCGACGGCGAACCCGTGATACTCGAGCATTTCTCGCAGCGCGCGTGGCGAGAAGATCCGCAGGTGCGTCCATGAGCTGTAACTCCCGGCGTCCCCGGGAAACAGGCCAAAGAGCTTTCCGAGGGCAGAGTTCGAGCTAACGTCGGCAGGGAACGGTTGCGCTCCCAGTATCAGGGCCAGGATGTTGTGCCAACTAGCGAGATTGTTGGTCGAGATCACTGCGAGCCCTCCAGGTTTCAGCACGCGGTGTAACTGGCGAACGAACTGATCGGTGTCGTACAGGTGCTCGATCACCTGATTGGCTACTGCGACGTCGACCAGCACGATCGGGAATTTCCAGTGGTGCGTTAAGGTCGCGGCTGGGAATCTCAATCCCCCGGGCCGCTGCCACCTCGGCGAGCCCGTCCTGGATCTCGATCCCGATGATCCGACTGGCCGCCAAGCGCTCGGCGAACCGCGTGGTCTGCGTGCCGTCGGCGCATCCGCAGTCGAGCCAGAGTGCCTCCGAGACCAGCGGGAAGGCTCTCGATGATGCTGCGTCGGCAGCCCTCGACGCTGTCGAGATACAGGCGCATCAACGGCTCTGTTCTGGGCCTGTCTGCCATGCCGGCAAGCGCCTGTGAGTTATCGAACCGTCGCGCAGCTCGGATGGTTCGCCGTCAGGGCCACGGCTTTACCAAATCGGACCAACGAGCGAGGCGGTGCTGTACGTGAGCACGCAATCGAACTGTCGGCGCACTAGGTGCTCAAACCGGGTAAAGGACATGGACGCCGTTCGCCGTTTAGACACAGACGGCCTTGGAGTCCGCAGCAGTCGCGGCGGATCCTGCGGGCTTCAAGACTGACGCCAGGACGGTGGCGCTCGCCACGAGCGCATGCAGGAGCGACAGCGTCACCGACACAAGGAGCGCGTATGCTCCGACCGCCCGTTGGCGGCGGGTTGTCGTGAGCCGCCAAACGAGATCTAGTGCTGGGGTCCATGCCAGTCCAACCTCAACCGACCATGTCGTTCGTCGTGATCGCCCACAACGAGGCTGCCGGAATCGAGCAGGCCCTGCATTCGATCCTGGCGCAGGAAGGGGTCGATGACCGCGAGGTGATCGTGGTCGATGACGGATCGAGCGATGGTACAGCGGAGCTCGTGGCCGCGGCCGCAGCGCGATGCCCGCGCGTGCGGCTCGTCCGGCTTGAGCGCAACAGGGGCCGGGGATTCGCGAGAGACGTGGGTATCAGGCTTGCCCGGGGGCAGGTGATAGCGACGATCGACGCGGATGTGATCCTGCCACCGGATTGGTCTTCGCAGTGCCTGGGCGCGCTCGCCGTAGCGGACGCCGTCGGCGGAACCGCTGTCCCCGATGGCGACGTCGCCTACATCTGTGCCCGATTCGGGCTGAAGGCTCGAATCGTGCCCCACACCACAAACGCGACCGGCAGCAACGCCGCCTATCGCCGCGAGCTGTTCGAACGAATCGCTTTCGACCGCGCGCTGCGTGACGGCGAGGACGTAGCCTTCAATCACGCCCTGCGCGCGATCGGGGCTCACGTGCAGACGATTCCCGGGTTGGTCGCCGAACATCGGGAGAGCAAGGGCTTCGCCGAGACGCTGGCATGGCTGTTTCAGAGTGGCCGCGGCGCGAGTCGTCAGCTCTACCGTTATCGCGAGCTGCGCCGGCCCGATCTCGCGTTCGCTGGATGGCTGCTCTCCGGTGCCGGCGCTGCGGTCTGGCTTTACCGCGGCCACCGAGCAGCCGGGTGCGTGCCAGTCGTTTACCTCGGCACGGCTGCCGCTGCGCATGTCTTGAGTGCGTTTGTGTGGGACCGACGCGATGGCCACCGTCTCCTGGCTGCGATGGTGGTCGACATGGCGTTGCTCAGTGCCTACTTTGCTGGGCGGCTGGCGGGGATCCCGCGGGCGACGCGGGCGCCGAGGGAGCCGCGGCCATGACGTCGCCTGGCCGTCCCGGGCGATCCGTCGAGTCCCCGGCGCTGCCGTGCCCGCCAGGCGCCCGGAGCCTGCTGGTCTGCATTGACTACGAGGGGCGCTGGGGGATGCCGTTCGGAGCTCCATATGACCTCGAGGCGAGCACCGAGCGAATTCTGGCGGCGCTAGCGCGGCACGGGGTGGCCGCCACCTTCTTCATGGTCGGCGAGCTCGCGACCGAGCACCCCGAGCTGACGCGCGCGATCTCTTCTGCCGGCCACGAAATCGCACTACACGGCTGGCGCCACGAGCGCCTGGACCGGCTGAGCACCCGAGAGCTGGTCAGTTTCGGGGAGCGGCTCGCGTACGCCACCGCCGCCATCGAGACGATCACCGGCACCCGGCCGGCGGGCTTTCGGGCGCCTTATCTGCTGGCCCCGCGGTTCTTCGACGCCGAGCTGTATGCGCTCTTGGCCGGACACGGCTTTCGGTGGGCGAGCAATCAGGAGATTCGACACGTGGTCGAACTCTTCCGGCCCGACCGCCTTCGGACTGGACGCCCGTGGCAGTACCTCCGCTCTCATCCTGGACTGATGCGAGGGGCCGGGGCGCGAGCGCTGCTGCTCGCGCTGAACGCGAACATTCACGGACCGACCAGTTTGCGGCGGGAGGGAGCCAAAGCGCGCTGGCTTCTGAGCGGCTACCCGCCGTTCTACCGTGATGCACTGCTCGAGATACCGCTCTACAGTCCGCTCGATTGCGACTTGCTGAAATTCCCGGCGCCATCGGCGTCGAGTCCCGAGCCGCTCCTCGACTTCGCCCGGTTTGCGCTCGAATCGTGCCTCACCTGCGCCCGCGACCTGTCGCTGCTGACGTTCCATGACTGGATCATCGCCGGTGCGAACCGGCTGGACCTGCTCGACGAAGTCCTGTCGTTCGTCTCGCAGGTCAAGCTCCAGCCGGTGACCGTGGAAATGTGGTGGTCGCGCCTTGCGCAGCGCCGACAACAAACACCTGGCCAGGTCGATCTGAACCGATGACGGGGCTGACTCACCCAGAGGTGAGTGTTGTGGTGTGCACCCGCAACGGGGAGCCTACGCTTACTGCCACGCTCTTGGGACTGCGACGTCAGTCGCTCGATTCCGCGCGCTACGAAGTGATCGTGGTCGACGACGGCTCGACCGATCGGACGACCGAGGTGGCGGAGTCCCACGGCGCGAGGGTCGTGGAGCCAGGTCCGCCCGGAGGCCTCGCGGCGGCGAGAAATGCGGGGGTGAGCGCGTCGAGAGGGGACGTGATCGCGTTCACCGACGATGATTGCGAGCCCGAGGAGAGCTGGCTCGAGACACTCCTGGCTTGCTTCACGGACGCCCGCATAGACGGCGTTGGCGGTCGGGTCGTGCCGGCCTGCTCGACCGGGTTCTTGCTGCGCTACCTGCAAGCACGCAACCCGTTGTCTCCGCTGCCAGCCGAATTGCTCCGCTCTACCCGCCTCAAATACCGGCTGAGGCTGTACCTGCGCAGTGTCCTGCAATCTCGTCCTGGGCTCCGCGCGGGCGCTGCGCTGTATTCCCCGGTCGGAGCCAACATGGCGCTGCGCAAGGACGTAGTTCTCGGGCTCGGCGGGTTCGATCCAGCGTTCAGGTTCGGGTTCGAGGAAGAGGACCTGTGTCGTCGCGGCCACCGCCGAGCTGAGGGGCTGCGCATCCGGTACGAGCCCGGGGCGGTGGTGGTTCACAGCTTCGATAGGCACTGGAAGGATTCCCTGAGGCGAGCCTGGTCATACGGACGAGGGCACGGACTGGCGACGGCCAAGGACGTCGACCTCAGGCCGATCGTCTACCCGTTCCCGGTCATGAGCGTGGTCGCGTTCATCCTGGCGCTTGTCGGTCGACGGGGAACCCCGCTTATCTTCGTCCTGCTGGCGCCGCTGGCCGTATATGCCCGCTGGCCAGCGAGGGCCTGGGGGACACGATCGCCCGAGCCGCTGGCGTATCCGTATCTGCAGCTGGCCGAGGAGGTGTGGACGATGCTCGGTGAGCTGCAGGGCTGGCGCGCCGGTTACTTCTCAGACCAGTGACCGCCAGACAGCGGCGACGCGGGCGGCCATGCGGTCCGTCGAGTACTCCGCGGCGCGTGAGCGACCCTCGATCCGCGGATCGGCCGCCGCCAGGTGTGGAGCGAGCGCCCGACCCCACGCCTCGAGGTCGAACGGCCCGCAGTAGGCGCCGACGACGCCCCGAAGCGCGGCTGGGGCGATGCCGACTGGGGTGGCCAGCACCGGGACGTCGCAGGCCAGCGCCTCGAGCACCGCGAGCCCGAATCCTTCGCGCTCGGAGGGCACGAGCACGGCGTTGGCGGCGTTGACCCACAGGGGCACTCGCTCCGGCTCGACCTCGCCCAGCGCCAGCAGCGTCACGCCAGACGCGAGCGCGAGCGCACGGTCATGGCGCTTCTCGGGCCGCCGCGGATCGGCCGGGAACAGAAGATAGGGCCCCGCCGGATCGAGGCCCAGGGCCGCTCGCGCATCGGGCCGCGGGATCGGTTTGAAGCGATCGGCGTCGACCCCGATCGGAAGCACGGCACTCCTGCCCCGGCGCACTGCCCAGCGGGGCAGTGCGCCGGCGAGCGGCTCGGACACGGTGGCCACGAGCTCGAGAAACGGAAGGGCCGCGAGGGTGATGGCGCGCGAGCGGGGGTGCGCGAGATCGGTGCCGTGGAGCGTGACGGCGCGAGCGCGCGCCGGCGCGGCGAACGCCGGCCACGCGGTCAGGCCGAAGTGCGCGTGAACCACGTCGAAGCGGCCGCCGTGGCCGTAGCGGCGCCGGAGCTCGCGGGCGGCGCTCGCGTACGCGCCGGGGCCGGCCGGCGCGAACTCGAACAACTCGACCTCGAGGTCGCCGCGGCGCTGCAGGGCGCGTACCTGGTCGCGGACGAAGCTCCCTCGCACGGGCCGCTCCCGCGAGGGACGCATGTTGCTCACGACCAGGGCGCGCACGGCGTTGCGAGCCTACAGCGGGTGGGTGGGCCCCGATCTCTGCCACCATCTTGCGATGGCCACTTCGTCCGGCCACCCCGTCGGAGTGTTCGACTCCGGCGTCGGCGGTCTCACCGTCCTGCACGAGCTGCTGGTCTCGCTGCCGTCCGAGGATTACCTGTACCTGGGAGACAACGCCCGGCTTCCTTATGGCAACCGCACGCCCGAGGAGGTGCAGCGGTTCGCGATCGAGGACACCGATGAGCTTCTCGACGCGAGCGCGAAGCTCATCGTCGTCGCTTGTAACACGGCGAGCTCCGTGGCGATCGGAGCGATCGAGCGTCACCTGAAGCGGCTCGGGCGCGACCCTGACGTGATCGGAGCGGTGAGTGCGGCCACCCAGATGGCCGTCGCAGGGAGCCGCAACGGGCGCATCGGGCTGCTGGCGACGCCGGCGACGGTCGCGAGCGGCGCATACGAGCGCGCTGTCCTCGCCGCCGACCCCCACGTTCATCTGGAGAGCGTCGCCTGTGGCGATCTGGCGCTCAGCATCGAGGGCGGGTTCCCGTTCGATCATCACGTCGTCGATGCCGTGCGCGAGTACTGCGCTCCGCTTCGCGCCGCGACGGTCGACACCGTGATCCTGGGCTGCACCCATTACCCCCTGGTCGCTCCGATGATCCAGCGGATGCTCGGACGGGGGGTGGCGCTCGTGACGTCGGGCGCCGGCATCGCTCGAAGCGTCGAGCGTGCGCTCGCCTCCCGCGGGCTGCTCAACCCCCGTGCCGGCGAGGGCAGCTATCGCTTCCGGTGCACTGGCGACGTCGAGTCGTTCAGGTCCGTGGGCACGCGGTTCCTGCAGATGCCGCTGGGCGAGGTCGTTCGTGCCGAGCTGGGGACCGAGGTCGCGGCGTGAGGCCCGAGCCGCGAAGCTACGGTCGAGCTCCCGACGCATTGCGTCCGACGGAGATCGAGCCGGGGTTCGTTCGCACCGCAACGGGTTCGGCGCTGATCTCGGTGGGCGAGACGCGGGTGATCTGCACGGCATCGGTACAGGAGGGCGTCCCCCGGTGGCTGATCGGCTCGGGCCGGGGCTGGGTCACCGCCGAGTACGGGATGCTCCCCGCCTCGACCGGGGAGCGCAAGCAGCGCGACATCACGAGGGGAAAGGCGGACGGGCGAACGATCGAGATCCAGCGGCTGATCGGCCGTTCGTTGCGCGGCGTGATCGACTTCGAGGCGCTCGGCGAGCGCACGGTGTACGTGGACTGCGACGTTCTCCAGGCCGACGGCGGAACCAGATGCGCCTCGATCACCGGTGGCCTCGTGGCCCTGCGGCTCGCGTTCGCCCGGTTGTCCACGGACGGGCTGCTCGAGCGCTCACCGCTGACCGGCACGGTGGCGGCCGTCTCCTGCGGAATCGTGCACGGCGTCCCGCTGCTCGACCTCGACTACAGCGAGGACTCCGTCGCCGAGGTCGACGCCAACGTGGTCATGACCGGTGAAGGCGGCCTGGTCGAAGTCCAGGCGACGGCCGAGCGCACTCCGCTGTCGCGCGCCCACCTCGACGATCTGCTCGTGCTCGCCGCCCAGGGCATCGAGGCGCTGCGGCTGCTGCAGGATGGGGCGGTGGCAGCCGCGGCGTGAGGTGAATCGGTGGTACGACCGACCGACCCCCTCGTGCTCGCCACCCGGAACCCTCACAAGGTGCGCGAGATGAGCCGGCTACTTGCATCGTGCGGGATCGCGGTCGACCCGCTGCCCGAGGGCGTGCAGCTGCCCCCCGAGGACGGCGCGACGTTCGCCGACAATGCCATGGTCAAGGCTCAGGTCGCGGCGGCAGCAACGGGCAGGATTGCGATCGCCGATGACTCGGGGATCGAAGCCGCCGCGCTCCGCGGAAGACCGGGCGTGCGCTCGGCGCGCTACGCCGGTGACGGAGCGAGCGACGAGCAGAACCTGCAAAAGCTGATCTGCGAGGCGCCGGCGGGAACGGGGCTGCGCTACGTGTGCGCGCTGGCGTACGTCGATCCCCAGGCGGGCCTGGAGCACATCGTGTTCGGCGAGTGCCGGGGGCGGCGCGCCGACGCCCCGCGAGGGTTCCGCGGGTTCGGCTACGACCCGGTGTTTGTGCCCGATGGCGAGGCGCAGAATCGGACCATGGCCGAGCTCACGGACGCAGAGAAGGACGCGATCAGCCACCGCGGTAACGCGGTGCGGGCGCTGTTGCGATGGCTGCGCCGCTAAGCAGCACGGTCGGTCGGCGTCCGCCGCAGGCAAAGACGCGCACGGCCGCGCTTTCGGTCCTCTCGAACTCGGGACTGATCCTGCTGAAGGTGATCGCGGGGACGATCACGGGGTCGGTCGCGGTGCTCACCGAAGCCGTGCACTCGAGCATCGACCTGGTCGCATCGATCGTCGCTTTCTTCTCGGTGCGCAAGGCCGAAGAGCCCGCCGACGAGAGCCACCGCTACGGGCACGAGAAGATCGAGAACCTGTCGGCCGCCATCGAGGGGATCTTGATCCTGGTCGGGTCCGCGGCGATCGCGTTCGAGGCGATCCGTCACCTCGTCAATCACGGCCAGGTGCGCGTGATCTGGCTGGGCATAGCGGTGGCCGGCCTCTCGATGGTGGTCAACCTGCTCGTCTCGGCGCGGATCGCCCACCGCGCGCGAGCGACGGATTCGCCGGCGCTCGCCGGCGACGCAGCGCACCTGCGCACCGATGCGCTCACCTCGGCGGCCGTGCTCGTCGGGTTGTTGCTCGTCAAGATCACCGGAGCCCAGTGGCTTGACCCAGCAGTGGCGCTCGCGGTGGCCATGGCGATCGTGATCACCGGCGTCCGGCTGCTGTTCGGCTCCTCGCGGGTGCTCGTCGACGAGGCCCTGCCGGCCGACGAGGTTGCCGCTATCCGCGCGGCGGTCGAGGAGTTCGGGCCCCGCGGCGTCGTCGGCTACCACGAACTGCGCACGCGGCGCGCGGGCTCGCGGCGCTATGTCGACCTCCACGTTCAGTTCCAGGCCGGAACGTCGCTCGAGGATGCCCACCGGACCGCACACGAGTTGCAGGACAGAATCGCCTCGCGCCTGAAGGGGTCAGACGTCCTCATTCATCTGGAGCCGGAGGACCGCGTGCGCCCGGGGCACAAGCTGGGAGTGGAACGGGCGGGGGTCGACGGCCGCGGTTGAACGCCGCTCGACCTCAGAGGAAGCAGTCCCGCGTCAGGACGATCAATCGTTCCTCAACAGGACCTTTAGGCCAGGTTGATCGCCGCAGCCGCGGCGACGGCGAGCGTGACGGCCGCGTAGCCGAAGTACCCCTGGAACACGAGGATGGCGACGGTGATCAGGCAGACGAACACTGTCACCAGCCATCCCACCCGAGCTAGATCCACAGGATCATTCTCGCGTCCCGCGCAGCGGATGGGCGGGCCGCGCGCCGCCAACCGGCCGTCGAAAGCGGGCGGATTTTCGCAAATTGCGGAAAGGTGAAGATGCCGGTCGGGCCACCCGCGCCCTCAGTGGACAGAATCCGCACTGAGCC
>Ga0213881_10001504_pt1 | contig 10974 bp, 12 predicted proteins | sample BarmaccoBMER_R08_FD_160104 | JGI IMG/M metagenome (GOLD analysis project Ga0213881, IMG submission 160104) | Barbacenia macrantha exposed rock microbial communities from rupestrian grasslands, the National Park of Serra do Cipo, Brazil - ER_R08 ... | reverse complement strand
ACACACCGGAAAAGTGCTCCTCGACGATCACGGGAAACAGGCTTAGACACCCTCATTTCCCCCGGTCAGGAGCACTTCTCTGCCAAGACACGCGCCCATTGAAGATCGCCATGAATACTCAGGGCTAGTCGCTTGTGGAACCCCGATCGACAAAAAATTGTCTATGCCGCGGCGGCTCCGGTGGTGGTGATGCCGAGGTCGTGGAAGAGGGTGTGCATGGTGATGCGGAGGGTTTCGTAGTCTCGGTCGACGCGGGTCCAGGTGGCGGGTTTGCGTCCCAGGCGTGGGCTGCGGACGCCGGCCAGGATGGGACCGATGACCTGTTCACGTAACGTGAGTAGGGCTGCGATGGTGCTGGCAACGTGGGCTGGGATCTGGTAGCGGCGGGTCCGGCCGGGTTTGGTGATCAGGTCCTTGCCGCGCAGCTTGCGCAAGTCGTAGGCGGCTTGACGGGTGGTGTAGTCGGAGTCGGTTTGTCCGGTCATGGTGTGGACCTTGGTGGTGAACTCGGTGGTGGTGAAGCCGTCGGGTGCGGTGGACAGGGCCAGCGCTGCCGAGAGTGCGGCCCGGATTCGGGGTTTGTTCATATCGACCCCGCCGACGCGGGTGGCGCCGATCTGGCTGGGCGCGGGGAGTTGGTCGAGGAGGCCGTCGCCGATGAAGGTGACATCAACACAGTCCAGGGTGGTGGCGAACCGGTCGACCATGCTGGCGAGCCGGTTGGTGATCTCGGGGAAGCGGTCCAGGACGCGCCCGCAGCGCAGCGTTTTGGTGTTGTGCACGACCGCTTCGAAGCGCAGCACGTGTTCGCCTTTGGTATAGGCCTTCAGCGTCAAGTTCCCAAAGTGGACCTTGAACAGGGTCAGGTCATACCGAGGTGTCTCGATCACGGTTGCGAGCTGAAGCGACCGGTCGGGGGTGCCGTTACGGCCGGGGCGTTGCTTGGCGCCGAACAAAGTTCGCAGCGTCGGCACGTCCAGTCGGGCCCGGGTCCGCTCCACCACTCGATCGAAGACCTGGTCCATCTGAGCGCCCACGGTGAACAGCAGGTTGCGGCTGTACTCAGCCTGGAAGACCGAATAGCTGTAGCGAAAGCAGCTGCGTTGCTGCTCGTCGAGGTCCAGACCGAAACACAGGCACGCGGTGTAGATCCACCGATCACATACCTGGGTCAGTCGCCCTATCGTCGCGGGCTGCGACAAGGTGTCCGCGATCTGAGCCAGGGCTGGGGGGTCGGCGATGCGGGTGAAGCAGTTGCCCTCCTTGGCGAATCCGATCCCGGCCGCTTGCGCCTGGGTGGCGACGTACTCATGGCCGCCTGGGGATGACCTGCGCGCCGAACGGCGGATGCCCGGACATCTTGATCGTCACATGGCCCCATTGCGGATCCAAGATGTGAAAGGAGTAGTGGTTGACGAAGGACCGTTTCTTGGCCAGGTTCCCGATGACACCGCTGGCCGAGCGGGTGACCTCCCACACTGGGGCCACGGCGCGCGACACGAAGATCAGAAACACCCCAGTGCCCACGGTGTGCTCGGCGAGGTATTCCTCGGCGATCTGGTGCTTGCGCTCCCCGCGCTTGCAGTCGATGACCGGGATCCCGTGCGCTCTGGCTGAGGCTCGGACCCGGCGGGCGAACCGCCCAGCCATCCGCATCAGATGCGCGTTGTCCAACTGCTCGTCGCTGCCCTCGTGTAGCCGCCGCCACCAGGTCCGGAACCCACCCGGTGCGTAACACAACGTGTTATAGGCGTTGAGCACGATGCGATCCACACAGTCATAGCTGCCGAACAGAAGATCGCCGTACCGCTCACTGAACCCGTCAGCCACGACGGGCAGGTTCCCATCAGCTGCCCCGCCAGGGGCCACCGGTTCCGGGCAGGGTCCCGGAACCGGACTGGGTGAGCTAGGAGCGACAAAGTCGGTTTGATCGAGTCAAGTTTGGTGTCATGCGGCGAATCCGGCCTCCTGGGTGAGGTGGTTGAGGGCGTGTTGGTAGTTGCGTGCGGCGGTGCGCAGGGTGCTGGGTGTGGGTGGGTCGGGATCGGTGAGCTGGGCCAGGCCGGGTTGGAGTAACCGGGTGTGGAGGTGAGTGATCAGCATGGCGTGGTGTAGCCCGGTGTCGCTGATGCGGTAGCGGTGGGTTTTGGGGATGCGGGTGATCAGGCCGTGGGCGCGTAACCGGCGCAGGTCGTAGCTGATTTGGCCGGAGCTGATCTCGTGGGGGTGTTTGCCGAGTAGCCCGGCGAGCAGGCCGCGCAGGTCGCGGTTGAGGAACCCGTTGGGCAGCAGGGCGAATACCAGCAGCGCTTGGAGCAGCGCGTGGGCGCGGCGGTCGCCCAGGCGGAGCCCGGCGATGCGGTGTCCGTCGCTGGTGAGGATGGGGTGGTGCACGGCGGTGAAGGCTTGCTCGGCGCGGATCGGGTTGTGGCTGAGTCGTTGGACGCGCAAGAGGCGTCGGTTGGCGGAGAAGCCGACCTGTCGCAGTGCGGGCAGGTTAGTCAGCCGTTTCCCGATCCCGAAGTCGCGGGTGTCGTTGATCGTGGTCTCGGTGCGGAGCGCTCGTCCTTGCTTGTGGTATTGCTTGATCGCGGTGTGCTTGTAGTCGATAGACAGGCTCGGGGTGACGCCTTCGGTGATGACCCGGGTGCGGAACCGGCCCGGGGTGCGCCGCGGGCCTTTGGTCATGAGCCGGCGGTCGAAGACCAGCCCAATCCGGTCGGGACGCCCGGCATCGAGGTTGTCGCGGATCACGTGTTCGAAAAACACCCGCCCCGCCACCGGCCGGTCCAGAACTTGGGTCAGGGAGAACTCTGCCTGCAGGATCGAGATGTCGTAGCGGTAACCGGCTTCGCGGTCGGCAGGGGTAAACGGGTGCGGCAGGATCGCCAGCCACTTGCGCAGCAACCCGTCAATCTGTCCCGGGCCCAACCGATCGCAGATCGTCTGCAGCGCGCCCGGACCCTCGACGGTGGCGAAACCGTTGTCCAATGCGGTGAAGGCAATCCCGGCCCTGGTGACCTGCCTCTTTGCCCACTCATGACCATTGACACACAGTTTTGCGTTGTAGGGGAAATAGGAGCAGAACTTCAAGAAGAAGGGACCGAACTCGGCGTCCACGGCATACACATAGAAATGGTTGACCACACCGGTGGTCTTCACGATCCACGGGTAAGAATCACCGTGAGCGTCGCGGCGACGCTCGGTGCGGAACAGCCCGGTCTTCTCCTGCGCCTGCCCGATGAATAACACCCCCTCGTCGTCGGTGAACCGCGCGAGGTGTTCATGCATGACCTCGTCTTTGCGCTGTCCCTTGACGAAGTCCACCCACGGCACCCGCTGATCTCGGGCGAACCGGCGCATCGCGTCGCTGAACGCATCAGTGATCTTCCCCAGCGGGGCAGTGGAGGCGATCGGCAACCCTAACTGGCGCTGGACGTATCCCAGCACGCCCGCCGCGAACTGCAACTTTGGGACATAAACGTTGCAATACATCCGGTCGATGCACTCCACCTCGAACACCACATGATCGTTGAGGACATCGGCGACGGTGCGCGGTAGCGTCATGGCTGGCTCCGGTCAGGCGGACGGCTCAAGAAGCCAACCACCGCCACCGAGCGGTACCAACACGGGTCCAGCAGGACACCGTCACACCACCCGACCGGAGCCCCAGGAGACCAGCCCGACCACGACATGCCTCGTCGGGCTGGGGTGAAACCCCGTTAGTACTACAGCCGTAGATCATGATCTTGCTGCGTGTCGGTCCTGGATGAGGGACGGCCACCGCTTGATCATCGTCGGTTGTGTGGACGTCAGACGATCTTGCGATGGCCGCGGGGCATAGCGTAGAGCCTGAGCGTTGGCAGGCGGCGTTGAATGAGCTTTGTGGCGGGTGGCGGGGCGGTTTTCCCGGATCGAGCCACGGCGGCGGATGCAGGCTTTTGTGCAGGGTTGCTGGCGGATTTGCCGCGGAAGAACTGTTGGTCGATCGCCGAACATGCAGGGGAGGCGAACCCGGATGGGATGCAGCACCTGCTGGCTCGTGCGGTGTGGGACACCAACGGGGTGCGTGATGACCTGCGTGATTACGTCGTGGACCACCTCGGTGATCCCCGCGCGGTGCTGGTGGTCGATGAGACCGGGGATGTGAAGAAGGGCAGCTCGACGGTGGGTACCCAGCGCCAGTACACTGGGACCGCGGGGAAGGTGGAGAACGCCCAAGTGGGGGTGTATCTCAGTTATGCCGGGCCCTGCGGGTACTTGCCCCGGTCCTAGACCGGTGACCCCGATCGATGTGCGGCCGTCGGCGTTCCTGCCGAGGTCGAGTTCGCGACCAAACCCCAGCTGGCCTGGGCCATGATCGCTCGAGCACTCGAGGCCAGGGTGCCCGGCCGCTGGGTCGCCAGCGATGAAGTCTACGGCGCCGATCCGGTACTGCGCGCACGACTCGAGGCCCGTGGGCTGGGTTATGTGCTGGGCATCGGCTGCGACCGCCGGGTGCCGACCGCGGGTGGCCCGCCTCGCCCCGATGCGCTAGCCGCGACTCTGCCCCCGCGCGCATGGCAGCGGCTCTCCGCCGGACCGGGCGCCAAGAAAGAGCGTTACTACGACTGGACTCTGATCGAGTTGACCGGCCAGGCGGGCCACCACTGGCTGCTCATCCGCCGTCATCCCCGTCACGGCGAGCTCGCCTTCCACCGCTGCTACAGCCCAGTGCCGGTCCCCCTCGCTGAGTTGGTCCGCGTCGCCGGGCGCCGCTGGACCATCGAGGAGAACTTCCAGGCCGGCAAGGGCCTGGCCGGGCTCGATGAGCACCAGCTTCGCCGCTGGTTGCCCTGGCGACGCTGGACCCTGCTGGCCATGCTCGCCCACGCCCTCCGCGCCGTCACCGAACACGCCGAACACCCACCACCAGCCGGGCTGATCACCTTGACCTGCAACGAGATCCGCGCTCTGTTCACCAAACTGATCACCGAACCCACCCGCCGGCTCGCTGATCCCATGGCCTGGTCACGCTGGCGACGCCACCACCAATATCAGGCACGTACCAGCCACTACCGACGACCACAAGCCCGGCTCACATGATCACAATCTACGGCTGGAGTACTAGTGCGTAAGCGCGAGTTGGTCCGCTACCGAGCATCAATATACGATAATTATCACTGGCGCGATTTTGTGTTCCGGCCGGGCGACATCGTGATCAGTACTCCGCCGAAGTGCGGAACAACCTGGATGCAGATGATCTGCGCAATGCTCATTTTTCAAGAACCGGTGCTCACCCAGCCGTTGTCAGTGCACTCGCCGTTTCTTGATACTCTGACACGGTCTCGGCGCGATGTTCTCGCTGATCTCGAGGCCCAGAAACATCGACGCTTCATCAAAACTCATACGCCACTCGACGGGCTACCGCTCGAAGAGTCGGTCACCTATATCTGCGTTGGGCGTGATCCACGCGATGCGGCGTTGTCCCTGGAAAATCACTGGGAGAACTTTGACCTCGCCTCGTTCATGACAACGCGGGACACCACCGCTGCGATTGACGGCGCCACAGCCGAGCCGACGGACATACCTGCACTGCCAGACAACGCACGGGAGCGCTTCTGGTGTTGGGCCGACTACGATAGGCCTGGGCTAGCATCTCTGCGCGGAATGCTGCACCACCTGCAGACCTTCTGGGATGCAGCGGACGGCGTCGATGCCGTGCTGCTGCATTATGACGACCTGTTGACAGATCTTGAGGGTCAGATGCGGGGTTTGGCGGATCGACTTGGCATCACCGTCTCCGATCGGCGCTGGCCCGCGCTGGTGAACGCCGCATCCTTTGATGAGATGCGGGCCCAGGCTGCCCTGACCGCGCCGGACGCCCATGACGGAGTCTGGCGGGATAACCAGCGTTTCTTCAATCATGGAACGAGCGGCCAGTGGCGTGATCTGCTCGACGATGACGATCTCGAACGCTACCGAGCACGGACGAACGCCATCGGCTCCGCTGATGTCGTGGATTGGGTACATCGGGGCGCGCTCTGACGTCCAGGCGTGTTGGTAAGGAACGTGTCACCAAGTGCCAACCGTGACGTTCTTGCTGGTCAACGGTCTAAATAGTGATCTTCGTTGAACCGTCTGAGCGCATCGCAACAGTCAGCAGTTACCGCGCTGAGCTGCGCAGATGCCGTCAATGGCACTTGGTGACACGTTCCTTACCAACACCGCCAAGACCGGGAGAGCGGGACAAACGGCATTGTCAACTTGTTGAACTTTGGGCTGTCGATGGACACGTGGAATCTGGGTTGAACGCCCGGGTCGATCTCCGCAGCGGCGCTCAGGCGGCTGCCGTGGCCGTGCCGGTGATCTGGTTCCAGGTGGTGAATCGAGTGTCGATCTCCCGTCGGTATTCCTCGGCGGATAGCCGGTGGCGGCGGGGCCGGAAGTGCGGTGATATCCCGCTGAAGGCGGACAGGAACCGCTGCGCGTGCCCGGGGAGCTGTAAAAAATTAAGGTGTTGTTTTCGGGTTTGGCGCTCGTTGATCTGGTATGGCGGTTTCGAGCGAGGCCCGTGATCGGCTCGCGGCGAGGTTCGAGGTGCTGCTACCGCATCTGAACGAGCGCCAGCAGCGGCTGGCGCTGGCGACCGAGGCGCGGTTGCTGGGCCACGGTGGGGTGCGGGCGGTCGCAGAGGCGGCCGGGGTCAGCCAGAGCACTGTGCGCAAGGGTGTGTTCGAGCTGGAAGCTGGTGAGGATCCGCTGCCGGTGGGGCGGGCCCGGCGGGCTGGTGGGGGACGCAAGCGGGTCACCGAACATGACCCAGAGGCTGCTCTCGGCTTTGCTGGCGCTGGTGGAGCCGGATGAGCGAGGTGATCCGATGTTGCCACTGCGGTGGACAACCACCTCGCTGCGGCATCTGGCCGAGGAGTTGACCCGGCAGGGGCATGCGGTCTCGGCACCGACGGTGGGCACGCTGCTGCGGGAGAGCGGGTTTAGCCCGGGAGGCCGACGCCAAGACCCTGGAGGGGCAGCAGCATCCGGACCGGGATGCCCAATTCCGTTACCTCAGGCGAGCAGGTCATGGAGCATCAGGCGGCCGGTGAGCCGGTCATCAGCGTCGATACGACAAAGGAAGGAGCAGCTGGGCAGGCTGTCCAACCCGGGCCGGGAGTGGCGACCGAAAGGCGACCCGGTCAAGGTAGAGGACCACAGCTTCTTTGCTGCCGGCCCCGATGTCGCCCACGCCCTCCCCTAGGGGATCTAGGATCTGACCACCGATGCCGGCTGGGTCAACATCGGGGTCGATCACGACACCTCCGCGTTCGCGGTGGCCTGGAATCCGCGGGTGGTGGCAGGCACGCGGCCGAGGCGACTACCCCCACGCCACCCGCCTGTTGATCACCGCTGACGCGGGTGGCTCCAACAGCTACCGCACCCGAGTGTGGAAGGCTGAACTCGCGGCCCTACCCCGCCGAGACCGGCCTGGCCATCACGGTGTGCCACTTCCCGCCAGGGACCTCGAAGTGGAACAAAGTCGAACACCGACTGTTCTCCCACATCACGCTCAACCGGGGGTGGCCGCCCGCTGACCAGCCACGAAGTCGTCGTCAAGACCATCGCACCCACCCTGTACCCGCACCGGGGGTGAGGTGGCCGCGCACCTGGACACCGGCAGCTACCCCCTCGGTGTTTCGGTCAGCGCGGCCCGCATGCGCACCGTGGCGATCACAGCGCACTCGTGGTGCGGGGCGTGGAACTACACCATCGACCCGGCCACACCAGACCCCGCCGACCAGCAGGCAGGCGCCCCCGATCTCCCGGTGGCCCGGGCACGGGCACTGGAGCTGCTGGCTGATCCAGCGCTGACCGGGATGCCCCGTTCGCAGCTCGACGAACTCCTCACCCAGCTGGCTTTCGCGCGGGCCGCTCAGACTGCGCAACGCCGCTACCATCAGCGCGGTGGCCGACGCCGCAACGCCCCAGGAGCAGGCGTGCGCCCGCTGCTCACCGACACCGACCGCGTTGTGCTCACCCTGGTCTATCTGCGCCAGCACTGCTCCCAAAAGGTGCTCTCCGAGCTGCTGGAGATCAACCCACACTCAATCGGTGAGGCCATCGCGGACACCCGCCAGCTCTTCGACGAATACGGACACACCATCTCGCCCACCACCGTGCGGTTGGCCACCGTGGCCGCCCTGGCGCGGTTTCTGGCTACCGGCGCATCACCCACCACGCGACCATCCGTGCCCGCCTTGCTGTCTGATCCGTCCCTAACCGGCATGCCCCGCCCACAACTCACGGCGCTGATCAAGCGGCTCTCCATCCACCAAGCCGCCCAAGCCGAACGGCGCCTGCACCACCGCCGTGGCGGCGAACGCCTACCCGGAGCCCGCGGGGGCGTGTTCTTCGAAAAGATCACCGACGCCGAACGTGTCCTGATAACGCTGCTCTACCAGCGCCAGGTATGCACCCGCAAGGTACTGGCCGAACTGTTCGACATCACCCCAACCACCATCGATATCGCCTGCCGCAGAGTCGCCCCCGCTGCTCGAACAAGACGGCTACATCCCGACACCAGCCCCAACGCTATACACCACCGCCGCTGCCCTGCTCGACTCCGTGAGGCCACCCAGCCACACCACGGACCCAGCCCCACCACCGTGCTAATTATTTATGACACCCAGGACACGACCAGCGGTTCTTATCCGCCTTCAGCGGCTCCGCCAGCGCCAGCCGCTGCTGGCGCTCGTTCAGATGCGGTAGCAGCACCTCGAACCTCGCCGCGAGCCGATCACGGGCCTCGCTCGAAACCGCCATACCAGATCAACGAGCGCCAAACCCGAAAACAACACCTTAATTTTTTACAGCTCCCGGGCGAGGTGAACTTCCGCATCGCTCGTTCCCGCGCCCGGGTGGGCTGGTGGGAGTTCTCGGCGCGGTTGTTCCGATACTTCGACCGGTGGTGCTCCACTCCCGGGATCAGCCGCCGGTGGGCTACCCCGTAGCTGGCCAGTGTGTCGGTGACCAGCACCCGCGGCACGTACTTCAGCCCCTTCAGCAGCTTGCGGAAAAACCTGGTCGCGGCCTTCGTGTTCTGCCGGGGGGTGACCTGTGGGGTTCCAGAAGTCGGCCTGTGCCGCTGACCTGGGTGCGCGGTGCGCTCGACCGGCAGGCATGATCGCGTGCCGTGTCGTTGCGTCTGCTCTACCTGATCTTCCTCAGGCTGTTGAACCTGCGGTTGTTGCTCGGTCGCTCGTCGGCGTCTAAAGATGTCGAGCTCCTGGTGTTGCGCCACGAAGTCACGGTGCTGCGCAGAGCCACTCCAAAGCCACGCTTGGACTGGGCGGATCGAGCGGTGTTCGCCGCGCTAATCCGGGCCTTGCCGAGGATGCTGCGCAGGTATCGCTTGGTCACGCCGGGCACGATCATGCGCTGGCATCGTCGCTTGGTCGCCAAGAAGTGGACCTATCCCCACCGTCTCGGGCGTCCACCCGTCGAGGACACGGTGGCCTCGTTGATCGAGCGCATGGCCCAGGAGAATCACCGCTGGGGATACCAGAGAATTCAGGGCGAGTTGCTCAAGCTCGGTCACCGGGTGGGAGCATCCACGATCCGCCGCGTTCTCCAGCGGGTGCGGATACCTCCGGCGCCGCTTCGGGACACTGACACGACCTGGCGGCAGTTTCTGCGCGCGCAGGCGTCGACGATGCTGGCGTGTGACTTCTTCCATGTGGACTGCGCGGTGACGCTCCAGCGGATCTACGTGTTCTTCGTCTTGGAAGTCGCCAGCCGATCCGTGCACCTGCTGGGCGCGACCCCGAATCCGGACGGTCGATGGACTACCCAACAGGTCCGCAACCTGGTGATGGATCTTGGCGATCGCGTCACTCAGTTCCGTTTCCTCATCCGAGATCGGGCCGGCCAATTCACAGCATCGTTTGATGCTGTCCTGGCCGATGTGGGCATCCGTGTGGTCCGAATTCCTCCGCGTTGTCCGCGGGCGAACTGTTTCGCCGAACGGTTCGTGCGTACGGTCAGAGCCGAACTCACCGACCGGATATTGATCTTCAATCAGCGGCATTTGCGTGTAGTGATCGCGGAATATGTTCGGCACTACAACGGTCGACGGCCGCACCGCGCCCGCAATCTTCGCCCACCACAACCGACCCACCCCGTCGCGGACCTGAGCCACGAACGTATCACGCGTCGGCCCATCCTGGGTGGTCTGATCAACGAGTACGAACGGGCAGCATGACACCGCTGCTCACCATGGGTGGCCAACTTCTGGAACCCCACAGGCCGCCGCCGGGCTGATCCTCGACGCGTTCACCCGGCTTTATTTCGCCGATTTCAAGGCCGGGAAGGACTGGGCCGCCGCCGCGGCCGTGGCGCACCGGTTCCTCTCCGGTGACGAACCCAGCGACGTGCTCACGCTGGCCGCGTGGCTGGTCGAATTGGTCACCGAAGTCCAAGGCCGTTACCGGCGGATGCGCGAACTCGACAATGAGATCTGCCCCGAATCGAAAGTCACTCCCGCCATGTCCCGCGACCCCTCGTTGAACATGCCCATCACCGGGATTTTCATCGACGAAGTGCAAGTACCCCTCGAAGAACGCACACCGATTAAAGTACAAGGCAAGACTATCCCCGCCGGAGAATACATCGGTGAATTGCTCACCTGGCTGGCCAAAAAAGGACCCGCCGCAGGAATCGTACTCGTCTTGGCCACTCAGCGCCCCGATACCAAAACCATCCCCTCCGGTTTGCGCGCTGTGCTCGGCTCCCGTTTCGCGCTCCGCGTGATGGATTGGCGTGATTCCAACATCATCCTCGGCGACTAGATGAACACTCGCGGATGGGACAGTAGCCGGCTGCTCCCATCACACAAAGGTGTGGGCATCCTCCGGCCCGACGGCGACACGGCAGCTGGCGCCGACGTGCTCGCCATGACGGTCCGCACCGACTACATGCCCAATGACGACTGGGCCGCCC
>Ga0213881_10001503_pt1 | contig 10979 bp, 5 predicted proteins | sample BarmaccoBMER_R08_FD_160104 | JGI IMG/M metagenome (GOLD analysis project Ga0213881, IMG submission 160104) | Barbacenia macrantha exposed rock microbial communities from rupestrian grasslands, the National Park of Serra do Cipo, Brazil - ER_R08 ... | reverse complement strand
CCCCGAACTCGACCGGCGCCGGATCGAGATCCGCGACCCGATCAAGACCGTGGGCACGCACCAGGTCCGGGTCCGCCTGCACCCCGAGGTCAGCGCCCCGGTCGACGTCGAGATCACCGCCAGCTAGCCCTCCCCCCGGTGACCCCAGCCCCGAGCGGGCGAACCCCAGCCCCGAGGCCTCGCAGCCCCGGGCTGCCCGGCATCCCCGGCAAACGGCATGGATGTAACAGCGATGTCGCCCCGGCAGCAGCGATGTGGCATCCATGTCGTTTGCAGGCGCGGGGCGGAGCCGCGGAGGAGGCGTACGGGGCATGCGGGGCATGTGATGCGGAACCGCGGCGGCGCCGACGCAGCCTGCCGCGGCATCAGTCGGAGGGGTTCGCGTACTTGGATGCCAGCCGGGCCAGTTGCGGGTCGATCTCGCGCACCATCGCCCAGACCGCGGCTATGCGCGCCTCCAGGCTGGCGGAGTCCGCGCTCTTACGGTCGGCGTCGAGCTGGTCGATGGCCTCGGCCACGCGCCGGAGAGCGGACTCGTCTATCGAACACACCGTCGAAGATTATCAGGTCGACGGCGGCCACGCGCCTGCTTCAGGCTGCCTTCAGTCTGCGTGTTTATCCACAGGTAACTGGCCCCTGCTTGTGGACAACTCCTGTGGATAACGGGCCGTGGTAAACCTCGAGAAGTTTTTCTTCCACACAGCCGGTGGATCGCGTTTTCCCTGTTCAAGCACGTATACCTGGCTTCCTAACGATCATCTCCACAGTTCTTTCCCCAGGCTGCGCACAACGTGGCCGGCGTGTCTGCACACTTTGTCCACACCCCTGTCCACTGCGTGACTTGGTGCCAGGCGCGCCGGGCCGCCAAAATGTCGTAGCTATCGGCTACAACAGTGTCATGCCACAGCAGATACGTTCGAGTGCCACCCACCGGCCAGCGGGACTACTCGAACTGGGGAGGGAGTATAGGTGAGCGTCGCCGAGATCGCCCCGAACAGTGACGATTTCGAGCGCACCCCGCCGCACGATGTGGCGGCGGAGCAGTGCGTGCTCGGCGGGATGCTGCTCTCGAAGGACGCCATCTCGGACGTCATCGAGGTGATCAAGCCGGCCGACCACTACCGGCCGGCCCACCAGCTGATCCACGAGGCGATCCTCGACCTGTACGGCCGGGGGGAGCCCGCGGACGCGATCACGGTCGCCAACGAGCTCACCCGGCGCGGTGAGATCGCCCGCGTCGGCGGCGGCCCCTACCTGCACACCCTGATCGCCTCGGTGCCGACCGCGGCGAACGCCGGCTACTACGCGCGCATCGTCCGGGAGCGCGCGATCCTGCGCCGCCTGGTGGAGGCCGGCACCCGGATCGTCCAGTTCGGCTACGCGGGCGAGGCCGACGCCGACGAGCTCGTGGACCGGGCCCAGGCCGAGGTGTTCGCGGTCACCGATCGCCGGGCCGGCGAGGACTACCACTCGCTGTCCGAGATCATGCCCGGCGCCCTGGACGAGATCGAGGCCATCGGCAGCCGCGGCGGAGGCCTCACCGGCGTGCCCACCGGCTTCTCCGATCTGGACAATCTCACCAACGGCCTGCACCCCGGCCAGATGATCGTGATCGCCGCGCGACCCGCTATCGGGAAGGCCCTCGCGCTCGACACGCCGCTGCCGACATCAACCGGGTGGACCACGATGGGCGAGGTCCAGATCGGTGACCAGCTGATCGGGTCCGACGGCAAGCCCACGCGGGTCGTCGCCGCGACCGAGGTGCTACACGGCCGCCCCTGCTACGAGGTCGAGTTCGACGACGGCGAGGTGATAGTCGCCGATGAGAACCACCAGTGGGTCACCTGGAGCCCCCAGGCCGCCGACCCTCGCGATTTCTCGCGGCTCGTGCCGCCCGGGGTCGTTACGACCGGGGAGATCGCCCGGACCCTGCGCCATGACATCGCGCTTCACCCGTCGAACCATGCGGTGGCGCTCACGGCCCGGATCCAGCCATCCCATGCGGTGCCGCCAGGAAGTAGCCGAGGCCGATCCGGCGGCCCGTGGCGCTACATCGTGGATGTGAGGGTCGCGCCCTCTCAGCCGGTCAGGTGCGTGCAGGTGGACAGCCGGGACCATTTGTACCTGGCCGGACGGGGCATGGTCCCCACGCACAACTCCACGCTGGCGCTGGACTTCGCGCGGGCGGCCGCCATCAAGAACGACATGTCCACCGTGCTGTTCAGCCTGGAGATGGGGCGGAACGAGATCACGATGCGGCTGCTGTCGGCGGAGGCGCGGGTATCGCTGGCCAGCATGCGCACTGGGCAGATGAACGACGACGACTGGGCCAGGCTGGCCCGGCGGATGAGCGAGGTCGCGAACGCCCCGCTGTTCATCGACGACTCGCCGAACATGTCGATGATGGAGATCAGGGCCAAGTGCCGTCGGCTCAAGCAGCGGCACGACCTGAAGTTCGTCATTGTCGACTACCTGCAGCTGATGTCCTCGCCCCGGCGAGTGGACAACCGGCAGCAGGAAGTCTCTGAGATGTCCCGGTCGCTGAAGCTGCTGGCCAAGGAGCTCGACGTGCCCGTCGTCGCGCTGTCGCAGCTCAACCGAGGCCCCGAGCAGCGCGGCGATAAAAAGCCTTTGCTGTCCGACCTGCGCGAATCTGGTTGCCTGCCGGCTAATACACGCGTCCTGCGTGCCGACACGGGATCCGAGATCATGCTCGGAGACCTGCTGGCATCGGGCGAGCAGAACGTTCCTGTCTGGTCTCTCGACGAGCGGCTGTGCCTCGTGCCACGGACCATGACACACGCATTCCCCAGCGGGATCAAGGAAGTGTTCCGAGTCCGGCTGGCCTCAGGTCGCGAAGTTCAGGCCACCGCCAACCACCCGTTCCTTACATTTGACGGCTGGCAGCCGTTGAGCGACCTTCAGGCTAAGTCGCGTGTTGCGGTTCCCCGGTATGTGCCCGCGCCGCTGAGCGCGCGAGAGATACCTGAGCCCGAGCTCATCATGCTCGCCCACCTTCTAGGTGACGGTTCTTTCGTTAGGAACCAGCCGATTCGATATGCCAGCACGGATGAGGAAAACCTTACGGTCGTGACGGACGCCGCGCGGCACTTCGGAATCACCGCGGTCCGCGATTGCTATCCGGCGGCTCGCTGTACGTCATTGCGGCTTCCAGCGCCCTGCCGCCTCACCCACGGACGGCGCAATCCCATCGCAGCCTGGCTGGATTCGATGGGCCTATTCGGCCTGCGAAGTCATGAGAAATTCATCCCGCCCCAGATATTCTCCTTGTCTCAGGATCAACTTGCACTTTTCCTCCGCCACTTGTGGGCCACCGACGGTTCGGTGACTGTGGCCCGCTCCAGAGCGGTAAGGCTGTACTACGCCACCACGAGCGAGCGACTAGCCCGGGAGTTGCATACCCTGCTGCTTCGGTTCGGAATCGTCGCCCACCTGCGCGCAGCGGGCAATATTTACGGCCACCCGCAATGGACGATCGACGTGACGGGCGTCAGGGACCAGCGGCAGTTTCTCGACGAGATTGGCGTGTACGGCGAGCGGGGGCTAGCCGTAGCAGAGGCGCGTCAGCGACTCGATTCAATGACAGCGGCTGGCCGCTTCGACACGATTCCCAGCGGCGTCTGGGAACGGGTCGCTGAGGTAATGAAAGAACGCTCCATGCCGCTGCACCGCATCCAAGTCGCGATCGGAAGCCAGAGCCGAGGAGACCTTAATGCCGGCATCTGCCCAACACGTACGCGTGTTGGGCGCATTGCAGAGGTTCTTGGCGATGCGCAGCTGGAAATGCTCGCCACAAATGATGTTTACTGGGATACCATCTCGTCTATCGAAAGCATGGGATATCAGCCAGTCTATGATGCGACGGTCCTCGAAACGCATAATTTTATCGCAAATGGAATTAATATCCATAACAGCATAGAACAGGATAGCGACGTTGTGATCCTTTTGCACCGCGAGGATTTTTATGAGCGGGAATCGCCGCGGGCGGGCGAGGCGGACCTGATCGTGGCTAAGCACCGGAACGGCCCGACGACCACCGTGACCGTGGCATTCCAAGGCCATTACAGCCGTTTCGTGGACATGGCTCATTAGCCGGAGATCAATGCAGCCAGACCTGCAACCAGGCTATTGGTAGGCGCGGGCCTGGAGGGTGAACAGTTCGGCGTAGAGCTCGCGGGCGGTCATCAGCTCGCGATGGGTGCCGCATTCGGTGAGCTGCCCGTGGTCGAGGACGGCGATGAGGTCGGCCATGCGCATGGTGGAGAAGCGGTGGGAGATGAGCACGGTGATGCCGCCGTCTTCCCGCCCGGCCTGCCCGGCCGAGGTGGCGTAGCGCTCGAACAGGTCGTGCTCGGCGGAGGCGTCGAGGGCCGCGGCGGGCTCGTCGAGGATCAGCAGCAGGGGATGGCGCCGCATCAGGGTGCGGGCCAGGCCCACCGTCTGCCACTGGCCGCCGGATAGTTCCGTGCCGTCGGCATAGGAATGGCCCACGTAGCCGGTCAGGCCGCCGGGGACCGCGCGCAGCACCCGGTCAGCCCGGGCCCGCTCCGCGGCGGCGCTGACCGCCTTGGTGTCGCCGGCACGGGTGATGTCACCGTGCCCGATGCTCTCGCTGAGGGTCAGCTCGATGCGGTGGAAGTCCTGGAACAAGGTGGCCACGCGGGAGCGCCAGCGGGCAGGGTCGAGTCCGGCCAGGTCCTGGCCGTCGATGAGGATCCGTCCGCTAGTCGGCAGGTACAAGCCGCACAGCAGCTTGACCAGGGTGGACTTGCCCGCCCCGTTCTCGCCGACCAGTGCCAGGACCGAGCCGGCCGGGATGTCCATTGAGACCCCGGACAGCACGGGCCGCTCCGCGCCGGGGTAGGAGAACGAGACGTCCTCAAGCGTGATCCCGCGGTCCAGCCTCCCCGGAACGCCGGCGGGGTCCGCCGCGTCCGCAAGAGCGGCGCCTGCGGAAGACGCGGGAGCCGCAGCGGCGACCGCCCGCAAGTCGCCGATCCGGTCGATTGTCCGCGCGGCGACCTGCAGGAGCGATAGCACACTGAGGGCGCCGGAGACCTGCACGCTCACCTGTACCGCGAGGGTGATCACGAGTACCAGGTCGCCGGCGGAGGCGTGCCCGTGCAGCGCGCGGTACAGTTCGCCCGCGATGGCGCCGGCGTAGCCGAGGGCGAAGAACCCCTGCCCGGCCGCCCGGTACACGGCGGCTTTGAGTTGGGCGCGCCACATCGCGGTGGTCACCTCGTCCCAGGCGTCCTGCTGGCGTCGCAGGATCTCGTCTTCGGCGCCGAATAGCCGCAGCTCCCTGACCGGCCCGGTGCTGGTCGCGAGCTCGAGCAGGTGCTTGGCGAGCCGGAGCCGCTCGGCTGTCCGTTCCCGGGCGTCTTCCACGGTGGACTGCGCCGTCCGCTCGAGCAGCACCGGTACCACGGCGCACAGCGGCAGGACCGTGGACAGCGGGCTGACCATGACGAGGAGGACGATAGTGATGATCATCTGCAGCAGCAGGCCGGTGAGCTGCAGCACTCCCTCCAGGGACTGGGTCGTGGCGAACAGGCTGTCGCGGACTAGGTCCACGTTGTCGGCGACATCGGGCCGGTCAAGGTGATCGATCCGGGGGGGCCCGTTCACCAGGCCCATGAGCTCGCCGCGCAGCCGCATCTGCTGCGCCTCTGTCACCCGGACGAGATCCAGGTGGCAGAAATGGCCGAGCATGATCTGGGCGACGAGCGCCACCGAGGCGAGCACCGCCGCGGCCAGCGCTGGCCCGGCGCGGTGGGCCAGCACGTCGTCGGTGAGGTCGCGCAGCGCCAGGGCGGCTAGCGGCGCGGCGACGTAGAGGGCGACCGCGAGCACCGTCGCGCGCAGCAGCCGTGCCGCGTCCACCCGCAGGCCCATGGCGAACAAGAAGCGCGCCGCCCGGAAAATCCTCATGCCATCTCCTCGCCGGCGAACCGCCGTGCCTGCAGCCCGAACAGTTCCGCGTACTGCCCGCCCGCCGCCATCAGTCCTTCGTGGCTGCCCTGCTCAGTGATCCGCCCGCCGTCGAGGACCACGATCCGGTCCGCGCGCCGCACCGTGGAGAACCGGTGGGAGATGACCACGGTCGTCAGCCCGCGGGTGAGTTCCAGGAACCGGTCGAAGAACGCGATCTCGGCGCGGACGTCCAGCTGCGCGGTCGGCTCGTCCAGGACGAGCACCGAAGCGCCTGCCTGCACGGCGAACAGGGCGCGGGCCAGGGCGATCCGCTGCCACTGCCCGCCCGACAGGTCCACACCCCCGGAGTACCGGCTGGACAGGACGGTCGCCAGCCCGTCCGGCAGCGCCGCGGTCACCCCGGCGGCACCCGCCCACTCGATGGCCCGTTCCAGGGCCTCCGCGTCCCCCATGTGCCCGGGTGCGCCGAGCCCGATGTTGGCGGCCGCGTCCAGCTCGTAGCGGACGTAATCCTGGTAGATCACCGCCAGGCGCCGCTGCCAGGACCGGGCGTCGAGCTCCTCCAGGGCGGCCCCGTCCACCGTGATGCGCCCGCCAGTGGGCTCGTACAGCCTCGCCAGCAGCTTGACCAGGGTGGTCTTGCCCGCCCCGTTCAGTCCCACGATCGCGGTGGACGTGCCCGCCGGGAACTGCAGGTCAAGGTCCCGCAGCACATTCCAGCCGCTGCCCGGGTAGGCGAAGCTCACCTTCTCAAACGCGATACCGGAGACGGGCACCTGTCCGGCCTGCCGGCCGCCGGGCCGCAGCCGACCCGGCGGGCGCTGCGCGGTGGCCCGCTCGATCTCCAGCATCGAGTCATGGGCCTGCATGCCGTCCAGGGTCTGGTAGTCGGCCTCGGGGAAGTACACCCCGAACCGCAGCACGATAAGGACCGCCTGCAGGGCCAGCGACAGGTCCAGCACGCTAAGCCTGCCGCGGTCGGCGGTGTCGCGCAGCATGACCAGCACGGCCGCGGTCCCCGCCAGCACCACCAGGCTGTACACCGTGACCGGCGCGAGGCGGATCCGGCGGCGCGCACGCCACAGCGGGCGAAGGTAGGAACCGGAGTCCCGGTCACCGCGCTCCCGCCACCACGGCAGCGTCCCCAGGACCCGGATCTCCTTGCCGGCGGCACGCGAACTGCCGGTGTCGAGGATGTAATACGCCTTGCGCCTGGCCGCCGCTGACCGGCTCCTGAGCAGCGAGTACCGGGCCTGAATACCCCGCTCCCCGAACCGGGCGACCAGCGCCGCCGCCGTGATCACCAGCCCGGCCACCGGGCCGAGCACCACCCCGGCGATCACCACGCCCCCGGCGAGCTGCGCGTACCGGGCGATCAGCGCGATCAGCCCCGCGACGGCGGCCCCCGGCGTGGTGGAGTACTCCGTCAGGCCCCGGCGGGCATCACCCATCTTGCCCAGGACATCCGGCTGTTCCAGCAGGGCGGCAGGGGCCTCAGTCAGGGTGGCCCGCATGAGCCGCCGGGCGCATGCCCCGTCCACCCGCCAGCTGATCAGCTCGGTGAACGCGGCCTGGAACGGCGAGAGGACGGACTGCAGCAGCAGCGCGACCACCGCCAGCCCCACCGCGAGCAGGACCCCGCCCCACATACCCCTCCCGGCCCCCGCGACCCGCCCGATGGCCACGCTGGTGCCGGTCACGAAACCCAGGGGCAGCACCCCGATCACGAGATTGAGCACCACTGCGGCCACGGCAACCCGGCCCGCCACGGGAAGCAGCCGGATGATCGCCTGCCAGCTGCGCCAGCGGCCCCGCCACCGCCTGGCCCACACAGTCCAGCGGACCGTCATGGGATCTGCATCGCAGAAGGTATTCGGAGATCTCCGCGGACGGGCGGGGGAAGGTTCCTCGTGCTGTGGATCGAATCGCCGGGACTGAGACATTGCTCCCCTGATCAGGCAGGACGACCCGGCAGCACGTGGAAACACGCGAGTGGCTGCCGGCGGGACACTGGTCCGGCGGTACGCCCTGCACTGGCCCCAGCGGGGCAGGCAATGAGGCCGCGGCTAAGGGAGCCGCGGTACCGCCGCTAAGCGGCGGTGACAGCGAAGCAGCCCATGCAACCCATACCGGCACCATAGCCGACAGCGCCCGCACTGTCGCCTGGGCAGGTGCCGTCCCTGGCAGGCACGCCAGAGGGTGAACGGAGACCGGACACCGCCAGCGACCGCCGCCACCGCAAGGCCCAAACGGGGCCGGTGCCGTGTTCAGAAACACGCTCAGCGCGCTCCACTCCGGCTCGCCCCAGACTCGCTGCGCTGGCCTGATCGGCGCGGCGAGTTCGACCTGGCCACCCGTTCGCCGCGTACGCCAATGAGTTGCTCGGCAAGCGCGTGCTCGGCGGAGGAGGCGGTGCGATCACACGCCTCGTCGCCGACGAAACTGTCTGTCCCCTCGCGCTCGGCGCGGCTGGGCGGCTGGGTAGGACGGCTGGCCGTGGCCCCGGCGGCGCGGGTCTGGCGGTGAGATGACGTGCTGGAGTGGCCCGGCTGGGGCGGACAGGAGCACCCGGTTGCCGGATGGGCTGGTCAGCCGAGGAGCGCGTGGTGCCAGGTGTCTTTCCGTCCGGCGATGTAGCCGGTGTCGGCCCGCCAGGCGCGGCCGTGGCCCTGCTGCCAGAGCCGGGTCCAGGGCTGGGTGCCGGCGGCCGCCTGCCCGGCCAGGCAGTCGTATATGGCCTTGGTCCTTCGGGCCAGCATGGGCACGAGCTGCTGTCGCTGCGTTTGGTCCAGGCGGTAGGCGCCGGCGAACAGGCGCATCCGGTGGGCCGGGTTGCCGCGCTGGTAGGCCGGGTTGGCGCTGAGCGGCACGAAGCCGTGCAGGGCGTAGGCGAGGTCCCACAGCCGCGACCCGGGGGCGGCGGTGTCCCAGTCGATGAACGCCCACTGGCGCGGGCTGATCACCAGGTTCCACGGGGCCAGGTCGTGGTGGGCGATGATGCCGGTCCCCTCGGCCGGGATGAGGGCCTGCCAGCGGGCATCCGGCGGCGCGGGCTGACGGCGACTGGCGAGGGCCAGGGCCTGGCCGGGCACGCCGGGGCGGTGCTGCTGCTTACGCGGGACCGGTTCGGCGCGGCCCTGGCCTCGCTGCGCGTCCTGCTGGACGGGCCGCTGCGCGGATTGTCTGGCGGGGTGCACGTGCTGCCGTTCCGTAGCTGGAATTTCGCGGGCTTGGTGCCTGGTGGGTGCGTACCCGGGGAGCAGCACGAGCGCGCGGTTATGCGGACCCCTGAAGTCCAGGACGGCCCGTTCGGACGTGCCGTACCCGGCGTGATGATTCTCGATGGCATCGAGCAGCTGGTCCCGGCCAAGCTTGGCGGTATCGGACCAGAAGTTGCAGCAAGGCACCACGATAACCGGCCGCACCTGCGCGGAATTGACTACTTCGCGTAGGGCATTATCCGGGTGCAGGCCAATGACCACGTCATAATAGCTCGCCATATCGGCCCGGTACTCTTCGGCGCGGCTCGGAACACCGCGAAGAACCCAGCCGCGCGGATCCACGACGTCGCAATCGATGTTGTGACGCTTACGGAGAATCCGGGCCAGCATCCCTTGTCCGCCTGCGACGTCCGCGGCGCTCCGGGCCGCCGGGAACCGGGCGGCCACGAAGTCAGCCACAACCTCGAACCGCCGCTCGTCACCATGAAACCGATGTGTCGTCACCGTCAGACCGCAACCCGATGTTCGTGGCGGGCTCGCTCAGGTTCGCAACCTGCTCCTCCCCGCCGGGTCAGCCCACCGCGTAGACCATCATGAACGCTACCGCACGGCCAGCCGCGCCTTCCGGCCCCGGCTCCCCCCGGGCAGCTGCAACGGTGGAACACCCCTCTGTCGGCCGCCGGGTACGACGCCGCGCCTGAGGCAAACGCAAACGCAGCCTGCCGCAGCGGGCTTACCGTTGGTGAGGCTGGGGCGGCGGGCACGATGACGGCTGGCCGGCTCTGATCGCGGCCAGCACCACGCGGGCGTAGAGGGTGGCGCCCGCCGGGCGCGGGTGGACGCCGTCCGGCCACAGCAGGGCGGGACGCGCCGCGATCGCCCGGTCCCAGTCGGCCAGCTCGGTGTGCTGGCCGTGCCGGGCGGCGGCGGTGAGCGCCGCGTTCACCGCCCGCTCCCAGGGCTGCGGGCCGAACGTGCTGACCAGGACGAGCTCGTGACCGGACCCGATGATCCGGCGGAGTTCGCGGACCTGAGCGGCGGTGACAGGACCGTTCGTGCCGAGGCCGACGACGACGATGGCGCGGAGCCGGTCGGCGGCGGCCAGGTGCCACAGCACCGTCAGCCCGGCCTGCGTCTGCCGGCCGACCTGCGCGTCGATGTAGACGCCGGGGATGGCCTCCTCGAGCGCCGCCGCCGCGGCGAGCATGACGGAGTCGCCGACCGCGGTCACCTGGCCGCCGGAAACCCGCGCCGGCCCGCGGTGGCAGGCGGCGCCGGAAGGCACCGAACGAGGGCCGGCCGACGCGGATGCGCCCGCGCGTGCCGACTGGGAGGCCGAACTCACCCGCTGGCCGTCGGCTACCTGCCGCAGCAGTCCGGGCGGGGCGGTGGACGCGGGCGGCCGGATGACGCCGTAGCTGGCCGCCAGGAAGACGATCGCCGCCGCCGCGGCCACCGTGGCGGGGACGGCGTGCCGCAGCCGGCCGCCCGGGCGGCGGCGGGCCTCGGCGAGCGCCTGGCGCCAGCGGCGGAGCGTGGCCCGCAGGCCGTCCCGCAGGATCGGCGCTTCCACGAACCGCCACGAGGCCGCGGCCAGGGCGATCGTGACGCCGGTCTCGGGCAGCCACAGCCACAGGGACCCAGACCCAGACCCGGCCAGCGCCGCGCTGAGCGCGATCACCGGCCAGTGCCACAGGTAGATCCCGTAGGAACGGACGCCGACCCAGCGCAGCGGCGGCAGGCTGGTGATCGCGGCGATGACCCCGTTCCCGGCCGCCGCGGCGACCAGCCCCGCCGCGC
>Ga0213881_10001502_pt1 | contig 10991 bp, 10 predicted proteins | sample BarmaccoBMER_R08_FD_160104 | JGI IMG/M metagenome (GOLD analysis project Ga0213881, IMG submission 160104) | Barbacenia macrantha exposed rock microbial communities from rupestrian grasslands, the National Park of Serra do Cipo, Brazil - ER_R08 ... | reverse complement strand
CTTACAGCTCGAAACCAGCACTTCGTTGGTGGCTTCGTACGCCGCTCGGTTGGCTTCTTCAAAGGACATGACGCGCACCGTTGTTGCCCGACGTATCAGCTCGTCAAACTGTGGTGCATGGTCAGGCTTGACCTTCTGCTCTCGGTAATTAGCAGCGGGCAATAGCACTTCGAGCTTGCCGTCAAGGTCGAGCACTGCTTCGGCAAAGATGGAATCAGCACCACGCGCGATGCCGGTCCAACGCGAGATCCCTCCTTGTGAACTGGCTGACAATCTCGACCATATCCGCAGAGGCCCACCACAGCGACATGTCAATATCATCGCTCAGGGCGATCGACGCTGACCGCCCGGTGGTGGCTAGCACCAGAATACCGGCTGCACAGTATGTAGCTGATACATGTTGATCATACGTTGCTGTCGATGTGATGGAAGGGCGCACGGGCGGAGCATCCCGTCAGGGCACCGGGACGGGTGCGAGTCGTGAGGTCGGGCCAAGGCGCCCCGGCCTCGCTCCTCACGATGACATCCCGTCCGTCTCGGTGCGTTCTAGAGATCCTTAGTCTCTAGGTGAACCGGGACAGAGCACACACACGGCCGCAGGGCTCGTCTCAAGCGCCCTTAGTGGCAACAACTCACCAATACCGACTACGCCGGAGCATGCGGGTGCACAAGCCTCTCCCGTAGGCAGAAAGAGATGATTGAGACGAGCACCGAGTCAACGATCGGCTCAGGCGCTACCGCATGCCATGCCGCAACAGGTGGCGAGTGGGCATACAGATCAGCGAGAACCCACCCGGAGACGCCAAGCTGATCATGTCCGATCCGCGACCTCGCTCGGGTGCGGTTCGGCCTCGCTCTCACTGCCGCGCTCCTGCACCTCGGGTGTGTGCTCAGGTTCGGATTGTTGCTGCAGGCTGGCAGAACGACGCTGCCGGGCATCCCTCATGGCGAACCGCACGGCGCCCGCGAGCACGAGGAGCCCGACAACGATCTCGACGATGATGACCATGTCCATGGCAGACCTTCATCCTCCTTGTTCGACTGACAGTGATATTCCGCTACTCGGAGTATCACAGGTGCAGACGCGCGAAGAGTAGCGCCTCGGTCAAGACGGCTCGACGCTCCGGGCGGGTACGGGCCCGGCGGGTGCTCACCTCGAGCACCACGGTGCCGGTGAACCCGCGATCCACCAGCGCCCGGCACACCTCGGCGCAGGGCTGGCTGCCCCGACCGGGCACCAGGTGCTCGTCGCGGGGCGAACCGCTGCCGTCGGCCAGATGCAGATGCGCCAACCGCGACCCCATCCGCTGCGCCATCGCCACCGCGTCGACGCCAGCCGCAGCGGTATGCGAGAGATCCAGCGTGTAGTGCGAGTACCCGACGTCGGTCGGGTCCGGTGACGGTACATAGCTGGAGACCGCCAACCGGCCACGGCGCACCGGGAACATGTTCTCCACTGCGATCGTGAGCCCGGAGGAGGCCTCCAGTGCAGCGATCTGCTGGGCGAAGCCCGTGGCGTAGTCCCGCTGCCAGCGAAACGGGGGGTGCACCACCACAACGTCGGCGCCCAGCTCGATGGCCGCTTGCACAGTGCGGTCCAGCCGAACCACCGGATCTGCGGCCCACACCCGCTGGGTGATCAGCAAACAGGGCGCGTGCAGGGCGAGTACAGGCATCCGGTGGCGAGTCGCCAACGCCGCGAGGGCGGTGATGTCCTGGCTGAGCGGGTCGCCCCAGATCAGCACCTCGACGCCGTCGTAGCCGAGCCCGGCGGCCACCTCGAAGGCCACGGAGATCGGTTCGGGCCACACCGAGGCAGTGGACAGGGCCACCCGGATCGAGTCGGCCGCAGACACCGGCTATCGACCAACAAGCAGCAGCGCTGCCGGGGACACCGTGACGAACAAGCCGACGAGCACCGCGATCACCGTCGTCTGCAGGTCCTCGGCACGCCGAACCCGGCGAACCACCCAGACCAACCCGGTGATCACGGCCAGAGCCACGACCAGAGCCACTACTGGGATCCGCTGCCAGAACCACTCGCAGATCAGCCACAGCGCGGCGCCGCCGACGACGCCAATCCCGATCTGGCTCACCATCACGGCCCACTCCCACAACGGGGAGCCGGACTCCTGCACCTGGGCCTCATCGGCGGCAGCGTCCTCGTTCTGCTCCGGAATGGCGTTCTGCTCCGGAATGGCACAGGTGGCGGTGCCCAGCCCAGCAGGGGGCTGGGCATTCTCGGGCTGGGCATTCTCGGGATGGACACTATCCTGCTGGGCGCTAGCCGGACGGCGGCTCGACCAGGGAGGGGGGTCCACGGGAACCGGTTCAAGCCGCGGTAACTGGTCGGTGACTGGGCCGTCGGACAACGCGGTCCTACTCAGCGGTGCTCGCCCGGCGGCCGGCGGGGGGGTGACCGGTACTCGTCCTGCGACCACCGACGATGGGCCCACCGCTGGGGCCCATCCTTGGTCGGCACGACCGTTGAGGTGCGGTCGCGTTAAACCACTCCGTGTTAAATCATTCTGGGTCGAACCATTCTGGGTTGGATAGCTCTGGAACAAATCAAAGTGAGGCGAATCACTGTGGAGTGAACCGTGATAATGAGGTGGATCTGGCACCGGCGGCGGCTCGGACGACCGAATCGTCGGTTCACGGGCGCCAACCCAGTCCCGCTCTCCGACCGGCTGCGCAGCGGCCTCCGCAGCGGTGTCCGCCGTTGTAGCAGGGCCATCGGCAACCCGGCGGCGTCGACGCCCGGTGGTCGGAGTTGCCTCGCCGTATCGGGCCAGCAACTCAGCCACGGTGAACTGCGCCCGCTCTTCAGGCTCGCTACTACGCCTCATGATCTATCACCGTGCACCCCGGGCCGCTGTGCGTCCAGTCCGTCGAGGTGGGCGGCGCCCCGGCTGCGCCGTCCGGTCGATTCCGTCCCACCAATCCACCCAGTCCAACCACCCAGTCCAACCAGTCCAGCCTCCGCAAAATCACACCTTCCCGCAACGCCCACGGGCAAAGATCCATTTCATCGATGTCCAGAGCGCGCATCGTGGCTTGCACCACCAGGGCTCCGGCGACGAGTTGGTGAGAGCGGCTAGCGCTGACCCCCTCCAGTTCGGCGAGGTCGTCAGCACTCATCCGGGAGATGAAGGCGATCACCTGGCGCAGACCGGCATCGGTGAGCGTACGTCGAACCCGAGGGCCCGCCGAGGATGGCGCGGCACCGCTGAGTCGGGCCAGCGACCGGATTGTCTTGGAGGTGCCCACGACCCGGTCCGGAGTGCCGACCTCACGCAATTGTCGGGCCGGTTGCACGAGCTGCTCGACGATGTGCTCGCGCAGGGTTTCCAGCTCACGACGGCGAGGCGGGTCATGCATCAGCCAGGATCGGGTGAGGCGGCCGGCGCCTAGCGGCAGGGACACCGCCACGTCAGGTTCCTCGTCCATCCCACTGGCGATCTCCAGTGACCCCCCACCGACGTCCACCATGAGCAGCCGACCAGCCGACCAGCCACACCACCGGCGGACCGCGAGGAACGTGAGGATGGCCTCCTCCTCGCCGGAGAGGACTTCAAGTTTGACCCCGGTCTCGGCGTGCACCCGGTTCAGTACCGCGACGGAGTTGGAGGCATCGCGCATCGCCGAAGTGGCAAAGGCCATCAGGTCCTCGCAGCCCATCGCGGTTGCCGACTCGACGGCGTTGCGCACGGTGCGGATCACGTGATCAGCTCCCTCGCGGGTGATCTTCCCGTGGGCGTCCATCTGCTCGGCCAACCTCAGCACCGACTTCTCAGACGTCTGAGGCAATGGGTGGGCGCCGTGGTGCGCGTCCACCACCAGCAGGTGGACGGTATTGGAGCCCACATCGAGCACGCCGAGCCGCACGAGAGGCCAGGCTACGCCTGAAGCACGTTCAGGTGTCGTACTTGTAGCCAAGCCCGCGGACGGTGAGCAGGTGCCGAGGTGACGAGGGATCTTGCTCGATCTTGGAGCGCAACCGCTTGACGTGCACGTCCAGGGTCTTGGTATCGCCGACGTAGTCCGATCCCCACACTCGATCGATGAGCTGGCCGCGGGTGAGCACCCGGCCCACGTTGCGGAGAAGGTACTCCAGCAGATCAAATTCCTTGAGGGGCAGCCCCACCTCCTGCCCGGACACGGTGACGGTATGCCGCTCGACGTCCATCCGTACCGGCCCGGCCTCCAGTACTACCGGCCCGGGGGCGGCGGTGTTGGCGGCCGGACCATCCGGGGCCTCCCCGCCGCGGCGCAGCACCGCACGGATCCGCGCGATGAGCTCTCGGGCCGAGTAGGGCTTGGTGATGTAGTCGTCAGCGCCGAGTTCCAGCCCCACCACCTTGTCGATCTCGCTATCCCGAGCGGTCACCATGATCACCGGAACCGCGGAACGTACCCGCAATTGCTTGCAGACATCGGTACCGCTCATCCCAGGAAGCATCAGGTCGAGCAGCACGATGTCGGCTCCATTGCGGTCGAACTCCTCCAACGCCTCGGACCCGGTGGTGGCCACCGCCGACGCGAAGCCCTCCTTGCGGAGCAAGAAGGCCAGCGGGTCAGCGAAGTCTTCCTCGTCCTCGACGATCAGCACTCTGATCATGGCGACCCTCTCACGTACTCGGGTGTCGATAACGTGCGCGACACATGTTGCGGGCTGTCCGGATGCGCCGGAATCCGCAGGGTGAAGGTGGAGCCGGTGCCGGGCTTGCTCCACAGCTGAACGTCACCACCGTGGTTGGCGGCGACGTGTTTGACGATCGCCAGCCCCAACCCAGTGCCTCCGGTAGATCGGCTACGCGCTTGATCGATACGGAAGAATCGCTCGAACACACGTTCCTGGTGTTCGTGGGCGATGCCGAGGCCGCGGTCGGTGACGGCGATCTCCACGAAACCGTTCTCCAGCCGCCTGCTGACCGACACCGGGCTGCCCGGTGTCGAGTAGGACACCGCATTATCGAGCAGGTTGGACAGCGCCGTCACCAGCAGCGTCGCGTCACCGTTGAGCAACAGCCCACTGGGCGGGTCGACAGTGATCCGGATGTCGACCGATTCGGCGGCCAGCCGGCAACGATCCAGCGCCTCGTGCACCACCCTGTCGACCTCGACAGTGGCCAACGCAGGGAGCCGCTCAGCGCCCTGCAGCCGGGACAGCGCAATCAGTTCGGTAACCAGCGTGCCCAACCGGTTAGCCTCGTTAAGGATCTTGGTGCCGAACCGGCGCACCTCGTGCGGGTCGTCGGCGGCGTCCAGCACTGCCTCGGCGAGCAGCGCCATTGCCCCGACCGGGGTCTTCAGCTCGTGGCTGACATTGGCCACGAAATCCCGCCGGGTCGCTTCAAGCCGAGCCGCATCCGATTCATCGGACGCGTCGATCACGGTGAACTCATCCCCCAGCGGCCGGACCTCCCCGCTGACGCGGGTGGGCCCGCGACCGGATCGCGCACCGTGGTCCAGTGGCGAGAGATCGACATCGACCACCGCACCGGTCTCGCGCACCTGCTCGGCGGCCTTCCGCGCGCGCTCATCCGGACGCGCCCCGTGGACCAGGCCCAGCTTGACGGCCGAGGGGTTGGCCAGCACCACCTCGCCCATCCGATCAAGCAGCACCACACCGTTGTGCGAAGAGAGCACAACCCGCTGGACTAAGTCAGCGACCGTCACACTGTCCCCGGACGGCGGCGTTGCCTGCGTGCCGGCACGCCGCTCAATCAGGATCCCCACCACCAGCCCGACCATTAGCGTGCCGATCGCGGTAAACACGACGGCTGCGAGTGTCACCCGTCAATCGTAAGCACCGGACCGGGTGCGCCCCCTAGTCCTGGCGCAGCCGGAGTGACCAGAGCCACCCACAAGAGGGCAAATCTTCGCCCCTCGTTCACCGTAGGTTCATCCCCTGCCGCCGCGCCGACATCCGGACGGGCGAACTACCGTCCTTGCTGGGCGACCACGGCGATGGCGTCGGCCGCCGCATCAGGATCAAGATAGGTCCCGCCCCGAGTGACCGGCCGCAACCGATCATCCCGCGACTGATCATCAAAGTCATACCGCAGCGGGATGCCCGTCGGAATATTGAGGCCGACGATGGTCTGCGCGTCAATTCCGTCCAGATACTTGATCAACGCACGCAGCGAGTTGCCGTGCGCGGCAACCAGCACGGTGCGCCCGGCCCGCAGGTCGGGCACGATCGACGATTCCCAGTACGGCAGCATTCGGACCACCACATCGGCCAGGCACTCGGTCCTGGGAATGCCGACGCCGGCATATCGCGGGTCGCCGTCCTGACTGAACTCGCTGCCGCGCTCTATCGGCGGTGGCCGGGTGTCATAGGAGCGGCGCCACAACGCGAACTGCTCATCGCCGTACTCCTCGCGGACCTGCGCCTTGTCCATGCCTTGCAGCGCACCGTAATGCCGCTCGTTGAGCTGCCAGCCGCGGCGCACCGGAATCCAGTGCCGGTCGGCGACATCGAGTGCGAAGTAAGCAGTGCTGATCGCGCGGCGCAGCAGCGATGTATGCACCACGTCAGGGAGCAGCCCGGCCTCGCACATCAACTCACCACACCGCACCGCCTCGCGCTCACCGCGAGCCGTCAACGGCACGTCCACCCACCCGGTGAACAGGTTCTTCGCATTCCACTCGCTCTCGCCGTGGCGGAGCAGGACCAGGGTACCCAAGCTCATATCGACAGCCTGCCAGGTGCTGCGACCCATCGATCCCGCGAGGTCCGGCCGCCACCGCGTCCCCACGGCGGAGCCGGACATGGCACCAACCCGGCGAAACCGGACAGTGAACCACCGTGGAAAGAACCACCGTGGAAAGGCGTATCGATCCGCCTTCAACTAAATGGCCCGAACGGGCGCTGGCCGTGACTGTCCGGTTACCCGTACATTAACCTGCGACGACGGTGTACCGGAACCCCCTGCTGACACCCCCACCGTCGTTGCAGGGAACCGCTGGTCGCCCGCTTCCCCCGCCCCCCGGGAAAGGCTGGTTGCACAGCGGTTCCCTGCGCAGCAGCTCTGGTAGGGATGTCAGGATCGGAATTGGGGCATTAGGGCAAGCGGGCATGGTCAGCCCTTGCGGGCGGCGTGACGACCGCCGAAGGTGCCCGGAAGTCCGCCCTCGTAGAGATACTTGGCTTCTTCGGCGACCTCTCGGGTAAGGCACGGCCACGCCGCTGCGACGCCATTTTCGTCCCGGCAAGCCCAGCAGCGACCCTGCGGGTCAGGCACATGCGCAGTCAACGCGCTACGCCACATGTCCGGCAATTCGGCCAGGATCGCTGCCATGCTCATGTCCATCTACCTCCCAGAGATCGGTGCAGCCTACAACCGGCGGTCCGGTTGCACCTCTATACCAGCGATATTCATATTCCGGCCCCGGACGCAGCCCTCACGCGACAAGTCACTGTGCCACCGACAAGTCGTCACTGTGCCACCGACAAGTCACTGTGCCATCAACGATCCACGGCGAGTGACGGCTCAACTGACTCCTCCTCGTCGACACCGGCAAACAGGGCCTGGTACCCCGGCCGCACGTGCGCCGGGAGGGTCAGGGGGGCCTGTACTCCCTGCGTTGGTGCTTGCACTCACTGTGTTGTCGCGGTGGCCGTCCCGGATGTTACTCGGCACTCCAGGGGGCTTCGTGCCGGTGCGGCCCAGGCGTGCCGCCTCGCCGGTAGGGCGGGCCATCGCTGAGCGGACACCGGCATGTGGTGTAGGCCGATCGGGTCATACTGCAACCAACGAGGACGAAGGTCTTGAGATCTGTTCGCCTGGCTGAGAGTGTGTCCCCGCTCTCCTCGCCGCTCCCACCACACTTCCCGGCAGGTGAGCAGAAGCCCGCGGTTCGTCCCCCCCGTCGGACCGGGGCCCCGCCAGGCCCCTCGGTGTCACTCGCCCAGGGGGTCCGTTTGCGGGACATACAGTGGCGGGGCGGGCCCGAGTGTGCGACCCCCCTCTCCCCGGGCCGCCCCGCCACCAACTGTGGGCTTGCTCTGGTGAGCTTCGGACTTCCACCAGAGTCGAGTCAGTGCAGGATGAGTCAGCACAGAGCACGTCAGCGCACCAGGTGTTCGAATGCGGCAAGATTGCTCAGTGACTCGCCCCGGGCCACCCGCCAGGCCCATTCACGTCGGATCGAGGAGGCAAATCCGATCTCCAATAGGGTATTGAAGTCACCATCAGCGGCCTCCACCACCTGGCCTAGCACCCGGTCCAGCTCATCGGCAGTCAGCGCATGATGGGCTAACCGACCGATGAGGTAAATGTCGCCAGCCTTGTCTAGCGCGTAATGCACGCCATACAGCCTCGTGTTGCGGCGCAGCAGCCAACGGTAGACATCCTCGTGTGCCTCGTCGGGATGCCGACACACGAAAGCCTCCACGAGTACCCCATGCTGGCCAACCAACACCCAGCAAGTGGTCTGCAACTTCGTGGTGCCCGGCAGGGTGATGAGGAAACTGCCCGGCCCGTGGTGTTCGTGTTCAAGCCCGGCCCCAACCAGTACCCCAGCGATGAGCTGATCCAGCTGCGCCGGACGGCTCACACCGCCACCTCGCGCGCCAAGGCGTCCACCTGGTAGGCGGCCACCGCGTCGGCGTAGACCCGCAGCAATGCCTCGGTGGTGCACTCCCAGGAGAACCGCCGGGCATGCCGGGTGGCACCAGCCGCAAGTTCCTCGCGCCGTTGTGGGTGCAGTGAGACAGCCGACAGCACGTCCGCCCAGTCGACTGGGTGATGGCTGCCGACCAACTGACCGGACATTCCATCAGCCACCGCCACCGGCAGGCCGCCCACTTCTGCGGCGACCACCGGCGTCCCGCATGCCTGCGCCTCCAGTGCGACCAGACCGAACGACTCGCTGTAGCTGGGCACCGCCACCACATCGGCGGCGCGGTACACCGTGACCAGCGCGGAACCGCCCTGCGGTGGAGCGAACACGACATGCTCCGAGATTCCCAACCCGGCTGCCAGCTGGTGCAATACGGCGGGTTTGGCCAGCCCGCTACCCGACGGTCCGCCCACCACCAGCACCCGCAGCCGGTCGTGCAGCGCCGGGTCACGGCGCACCATCTCGGCCGCAGCGCGCAACAGCACGTCTGGCCCCTTGAGCGGCTGGATGCGACCGACGAAGGCCAGCACGACGGCGTCGAGTGGCAGGCCCAACCTAGCCCGGGCGGCTTCCCGTGATCCCGGCGTGAAGAGCTCCAGGTCGACTCCTGGCGCGATGGTGGCGGTGCGGGCCGGATCGGCACCGTAGAGCTCCACGAGCTGCGCGGTCTCGGCCGGAGTGTTCGCGACCAGTCGGTCGGCCTCGGTCACCACCTGCTGCTCGCCGAACACTCGAGTGGGCGGCTCCGGAGCGTCGCCTTGGGCCAGCGCGGCGTTCTTCACCTTGGCCAGGGTGTGCGCGGTGTGCACCAACGGGACTCCCCAGCGGTCCCGGGCTAACCAGCCGACCTGGCCCGACAGCCAGTAGTGCGAGTGCACTACGTCGTAGTAGCCCGGCTCTCGGCGCGCCTCGGCCCGCAGGACCCCGGCGGTGAACGCGCACAGCTGCGCGGGTAGGTCATTCTTGGCCAGACCCTCGTAGGGCCCGGCCGCGATGTGCCGCACGGTGACACCCGGCGCGAGGTCCACCACTGGGGGCAGCTCTGAGGAGGTGGCCCGAGTGAAGACCTCAACCTCTACGCCACGGCGGGCCAGCCGGGTTGCGGTCTGCACGATATAGACGTTCATCCCCCCGGCATCGCCGGTACCCGGCGGGTCCAGCGGCGAGGTGTGCACAGAGAGCACCGCGGCCCGCCGCAACACCACCCCAATCCGCCCGATCACCCGCTCATCTTGCCCCCATCCCCGCCTCAGCCGCATTCAGCGGGCGGAGCGGGGTTGTGGGGTATCGAATCAACCTCGCTCCGCCCGCTGGATGCCAGGGCGGGCGATTTAGGGTTGGGGATATGGGTGAGGAGCGACCGACGGCCGTGGTCACGGGGGGCAGTAGTGGGATTGGGGCGGCTACTGCTCGGGCGCTGGCCGCGGAAGGGTTCCATGTGGTGCTCGGGGCGCGCCGGGTGCAACGCTGCCAGGAGATCGCCGACGAGATCGACGGCACCGCCGTGGCGCTCGATGTGCTAAACCCCGACTCGGTGGCCGCCTTCGCCGCGGCGGTACCCACTGCGCGGGTGCTGGTGAACAACGCCGGCGGCGCGAAGGGGTTCGAGCCGGCGGTGGCGGCCGACGAAGATCAGTGGCGCTGGATGTGGGAGGCTAACGTGCTCGGCACGCTCCGGGTGACCAGGGCGTTGCTGCCGAAGCTGATCGACTCCGGGGACGGCGTGCTGGTCACCGTGACCTCGATCGCCGCGCTGGAGACCTATGACAACGGCTCCGGCTACACCTCCGCCAAACACGCGCAGGCGGCCGTGCACCGCACGCTGCGTGGGGAGCACCTCGGGCAGCCAGTGCGGTTCATCGAAGTCGCGCCAGGCATGGTAGAGACCGAGTTCTCCCTGGTGCGCTTCGGCGGTGACGTCGAGCAGGCGGACCGGGTCTACGCCGGTCTCACTCCCCTGACCGCGCAGGACGTTGCCGAGGTCATCGCCTTCGCGGCAACCAGACCCCCCCACGTGAACCTAGACCTGATCGTCGTCAAGCCGCGCGACCAGCACTCCGCGATGCGCTCCTTCCGGCACGCCTCATCACTGCCCTCACGAGGGGCGCTAGAGGGTGCAGTTGACGAGGACTGGTTCGGGTACCAGGGTTACCCCGAAGTAGCTGGCGACCCCGTCGCGGATCTCCCGGGCAAGGGCGAGCAGATCCTCCGTGCAGGCCCCGCCGCGGTTGGTCAGCGCCAGGGTGTGCTTGCCGGACAGCGCCACCCGGCCGCCGGGGCCCAGGTAGCCCCGGGGAAATCCGGCCCGCTCAATCAGCCAGGCGGCGGACAGCTTGGTCCGCCCAGAGCCGGCAACC
>Ga0213881_10001501_pt1 | contig 10994 bp, 9 predicted proteins | sample BarmaccoBMER_R08_FD_160104 | JGI IMG/M metagenome (GOLD analysis project Ga0213881, IMG submission 160104) | Barbacenia macrantha exposed rock microbial communities from rupestrian grasslands, the National Park of Serra do Cipo, Brazil - ER_R08 ... | reverse complement strand
CACGCTCAGTGAGCTGCAGGAGATCGGGTTCTTCCGGCTGCTGCAGCCCGAGCAGTGGGGCGGACTGCAGTGCGACCCGGCCCTGTTCTACGAAGCGGTGCGGCGGCTGGCCAGCGCCTGCGGATCCACGGGCTGGGTCAGCTCAATCATCGGCGTGCACAACTGGCACCTGGCGCTGTTCGACCAGCAAGCCCAGGAGGAGGTCTGGGGCGAAGACACCGACGTCCGGATCTCATCGTCATATGCCCCGATGGGCGCTGGCGCCGTGGTGGACGGCGGTTACCTGGTCAATGGGTCGTGGAACTGGTCGTCGGGGTGCGATCACGCGACGTGGACGTTCGTCGGCGGCCCGGTGATCAAGGACGGGCGGCCGGTCGACTTCGGCAGCTTCCTGATTCCCCGCTCCGACTACGAGATCGACGACGTGTGGCATGTGGTGGGCCTGCGCGGCACCGGCAGCAACACCTTGATCGTCAAGGACGTGTTCGTGCCGCGGCACCGGTTCCTGTCCTACAAGTCGATGAACGACCGGACGGCCGGTGGCCTGCAGACCAACACCGCGCCGGTGTACAAGATGCCGTGGGGCACGGTGCACCCCACCACGATCACCGCTCCGATCGTCGGAATGGCCTACGGTGCGTACGACGCGCACGTCGAGCATCAGGGCACGCGGGTGCGGGCCGCGTTCGCCGGTGAGAAGTCCAAAGACGATCCGTTCGCCAAAGTCCGCATCGCCGAGGCGGCCAGCGACATCGACGCGGCGTGGCGGCAGCTGATCGGCAATGTGTCCGACGAATACACGCTGCTGTCGGCGGGCCAGGAGATCCCATTCGAGCTGCGGGCGCGTGCGCGCCGCGACCAAGTCAGGGCCACCGGCCGTGCGATTGCGTCGGTGGACCGGCTTTTCGAGGCGTCGGGTGCCACCGCGCTGGCCAACAGCGCGCCGATCCAACGTTTCTGGCGCGACGCGCATGCGGGGCGAGTGCACGCCGCCAACGATCCCGAGCGGGCGTACCTGATTTTCGGAAATCACGAGTTCGGGTTGCCTCCCGGCGACACGATGGTCTGATGACGGCTACCGAGGAGCTCACCTTCGAGTCGACCTCGCGGTACGCGCAGGTTCGCGACGACATGCGGCTGCATTACCACGAGGCGGGTGTCGGCAACGACCAGACGATCGTGCTGCTGCACGGCGGCGGCCCGGGCGCGTCCAGCTGGTCTAATTTTTCGCGGAACATCGCGGTGCTGGCGCGGCACTTCCACGTACTGGCCGTCGACCAGCCAGGCTACGGGCTCTCCGACAAACACACCGAGCACGAGCAGTACAACCGGTACAGCGCAACGGCTTTGAGGGGTCTCTTCGATCATCTGGGGCTCGGTCGCACGGCGCTGGTCGGCAACTCGCTTGGCGGCGGCACGGCGGTCAGGTTCGCACTGGACTACCCGGAACTCGCCGGGCGGCTGGTGCTGATGGGCCCGGGCGGCCTGAGCGTCAACCTGTTCGCGCCCGACCCTACCGAGGGCGTCAAGCTGCTGGGCAGATTCTCCGTCGAACCGACTCGGGAGAATCTGGAGAAGTTCCTGCGGATCATGGTGTTCGACCAGAAGCTGATCACACCCGAACTCGTCGATGAGCGCTTCGCATTGGCCAGCACGCCCGAGTCGCTGGCGGCGACCAAGGCGATGGGCAAGTCATTCTCGAGCTCGGACTTCGAGCTCGGGATGATGTGGCGTGAGGCCTACCGGGTGCGCCAGCGGGTGCTGCTGATCTGGGGCCGTGAGGACAGGGTGAACCCGCTGGACGGTGCGCTGGTGGCGCTGAAGACGATTCCGCGTGTGCAACTGCACGTTTTCGGTCAGTGTGGGCACTGGGCCCAGTTGGAGAAGTTCGACGAGTTCAACCGGCTCACCATCGACTTTCTTGGAGGTACCTGATGAGTATGCGGTCGCTGGGATACCTGCGTATCGAGGCCACCGACATGGCCGCCTGGCGTGAGTACGGTCTCAAGGTGCTGGGCATGGTGGAGGGCAAGGGGAACACCGAGGGTGCGCTGTACCTGCGGATGGACGACTTTCCGGCCCGGCTGGTGATCGTGCCCGGCGAGCGCGACCGGTTGAGCGAAGCCGGCTGGGAATGCGCCAACGCCGAAGGCCTGCAAGACATCCGCAACAGGCTCGAGGTCGAGGGCGTCCCGTACAAGGAAGCCACCCAGGCCCAACTCGCCGACCGGCGGGTCGACGAGATGATCCGGTTCGCCGACCCGTCCGGCAACTGCCTGGAGGTTTTCCACGGTGCTGCTCTGGAACACCGGAGGGTGGTGAGCCCGTACGGGCACAAGTTCGTCACGGGCGAGCAGGGCCTGGGCCACGTTGTGCTGTCCACCCGCGATGACGCCGAGGCGCTGCACTTCTATCGCGACGTGCTCGGATTCAGTTTGCGCGACTCCATGCGGCTGCCACCGCAGTTGGTGGGGCGCCCAGCGGACGGGCCCCCGGCGTGGTTGCGGTTCTTCGGCTGCAACCCCCGCCACCACAGCCTGGCGTTCATGCCAGCGCCTACGCCGAGCGGCATCGTTCATCTGATGGTGGAAGTGGAGAACAGCGACGACGTCGGGCTCTGCCTGGACCGGGCACTGCGCCGAAAGGTGCCGATGTCGGCGACACTGGGACGCCACGTCAACGACCTGATGCTGTCGTTCTACATGAAGACTCCAGGCGGGTTCGACGTCGAGTTCGGTTGTGAGGGCCGCCAAGTCGACGATGACGACTGGATCGCCCGGGAAAGCACGGCCGTGAGCCTGTGGGGACACGACTTCACGGTCGGCGCCCGCAACCCGGGGTGAGCGCAGTGGATCCCGCATGACACTGGCACCGATTGACCCGCGCACCTTCCGCAACGTGCTCGGCCAGTTCTGTACCGGGATCACCGTGATCACCACGATGCACAACGACGCTCCAGTGGGATTCGCGTGCCAGTCGTTCGCGGCGCTGTCGCTGGAACCGCCGCTCGTGCTGTTCTGTCCGACCAAGGTGTCCCGGTCGTGGAAGGCCATCGAGGCCAGCGGCCGGTTCTGCGTCAACATCCTGCACGAAAAGCAGAAGGACGTCTCGGCCCGATTCGGGTCCAAGGACCCGGACAAGTTCGCCGGGCTCGACTGGCTGCCGTCGCCGTTGGGTTCCCCGATCATCGCCGGCACATTGGCGCACATCGACTGCACCGTGACGTCGGTGCACGACGGCGGGGATCATTTCGTCGTGTTCGGGGCGGTGGCATCGCTGTCGGAGGTGCCGAAGGCCAAGCCCAGGCCGTTGTTGTTCTACCGGGGCGAATACACCGGCATCGAGCCGGACAAGAACACCCCGGCGCAATGGCGCGATGACCTCGAGGCGTTCCTCACCACCACCACGCAAGACACCTGGCTCTGAGACGCACTGTCTGCACGATTCGGAGTCTCGTGATGGCTACCGGTTCTTCAGCTCCTTCAGCCACGGCTCGATACGGCGCAGTGCCTCATCGATGTCCGAGGTAGGGCCGGCAAACGACAGCCGAACGAAGGCTCCGCCGTGCACCGTGTCGAAGTCGATCCCCGGCGCGATCGCCACCCCGGTGTCGGCCAACAGTTTCGAGCAGAAGGCCAGCGAGTCGGAGGTGACATCCGAGACGTCGGCGTAGACATAGAACGCGCCGTCGGTGGGAGCGAGGCGGTCAAGCCCAATCGACCGGAGCCCGTCGAGCAACAGTTCGCGGTTGACCGCGTAGTGGCGCACCCGCGCGTTGGCCTCGGCGACCGCCGGCGGCGTGAACGCAGCGACCGCGGCGACCTGCGACAGCACCGGCGGGCAGATCGTGAAGTTTCCGGTCAGGCAGTCCACGGCGCGGCGCAGTTCTCGGGGCACCAGCAGCCAGCCAAGGCGCCAGCCGGTCATCGCGTAGTACTTGGAGAAGCTGTTGACCACCACGGCGTCCCGCGATGTCTCCCACGCACAGCTGGTGTCCGGTGCGCCTTCGTAGACCAGGCCGTGGTACACCTCATCGCTGATCAGCCGTACCCCGCTATCGGCGCACCAGGTCGCGATCTCGGCGAGATCGGCGGGTGGAATGACGGTTCCGGTCGGGTTGGCGGGGCTGGCGACGACGACACCGGCGACCGGAGGGTCGAGCCCGGCGAGCATCGGCGCGGTGGGCTGGAACCTGGTGTCCGGGCCGCACGGGATCTGCACGACCTCGCACCCGAGCGCGGAGAGGATGTTGCGGTAGCACGGATAGCCGGGCGTGGCCAACGCCACCCGGTCCCCGACGTCGAAGCAGGCCAGGAACGTCAGCAGGAAGCCACCCGACGAGCCCGTCGTCACCACCACGTCCTCGGGTTCGACGGTCAGGCCGTGCCGGTCCAGGTAGTCCCGGGCGATCGCCGCGCGCAGCTCCGGGATGCCGAGCGCCACCGTGTAGCCCAGCTGGTTGCGCTGCAGCGCATCCGCGGCGGCCGCGCGTACGGGCGCGGGCGCCCCGGCGCTGGGCTGGCCGGCCGACAGGTTGACCAGGTCGCCGTGCGTGCGCTGCCGCTGGGCGGCGGCGAGCCACACGTCCATCACATAAAACGGCGGGACACCCGCCCGCAGGGCTACCTTCACGCCTCGTTATTCAACACTTCGTACTCGAGCCGCCTTAACTGGTCCGTGGCCGGCCCTAGCAGCTGTGCGCTGCCGTGGGCGCGTTTGAAGTACAGCTGCATGTCGTGCTCCCAGGTGATTGCGATGCCGCCGTGCAACTGGATGCCCTCGGCCGCCACGGCGCAGAACGCGTCGGTGGCGGTGATGCGTGCCAACGCCGCCGTGGTGGGTGCCGGGTCGGCGATCGCGTCGTCCACGACGGCCCGCGCTGCCGAGACGGCCACATACAGGTCGGCCATCCGGTGCTTGAGCGCTTGAAAGCTGCCGATCGGCCGGCCGAACTGAACACGGCTTTTGGTGTATTCGACGGTGAGCTCCAGGCATCGCTCGGCGGCGCCGATCTGCTCCGCGGCCAGCAGGATCGCGGCGGTATCGGCCAGGCCGGGATCGGTGCCGATAGCACTGGTGTGCTGCGGCTGAAGTCGCGCCAACCGGCGGGTGGGATCCATCGTGTCGACGTGCCGTGCGGTGACGTCGTCCCAGCGGTCGAGTCGGCCGTCGTCGACGGCCACCACGACCTCGGCGATGTCGCCGTTGATCACGTAGTCCCTGTCGAACACGACAGTGCCGATCGCGGTGCCGTCAGCGAGCCGGCCCACCGCGTCGACGTCGATGGCGTCGCCGGCCAGCAGCCCCAGTTCCGCCAGCGTCGTGGCGAGCAGCGGCGTAGGCACCAACCCCCGGCCGAGCTCGCGCACCACCGCTGCCGCGTCGGCCAGTTCACCGCCGGCGCCGCCGAACTCCTCCGGCACCACCAGCGCGGCAGCGCCGACCTGCTCGCACAGCATCTTCCACAGCGACTCGTCGTAGCCGCGCGAAGTTTCCATCGCCGCACGCACCGCGGCCGGACCGGCATGCTTGTTGACCAGCGCCCGCACGGTTTCGGCGAGGAGTTCCCGTTCACTGGTCATAGCGCCTTCAGTACCCTCCTCCGGTGCCAGGCGGGGTCGCCCCACGCCGACCGCAGGGCCTGCACCCGCAGCAGCCACAACGACAAGTCGTGTTCGGTGGTGAAGCCGATCGCGCCGTGAGTCTGCAACGCCGAGCGGGCCGCCAGCAGCGCCGCTTCGGCGGCGGCCACCTTTGCCGCACTCGCGTCGCGCGCGACATCGCGGGAGTCGTCGGCCAGCGAGAGCGCCGCTCGATACAGCAGCGGGCGGGCCAGCTCGATCGCGATGTGCACGTCGGCCAGCTTGTGCTTGATCGCCTGATAGGACCCGATCGGGCGGCCGAACTGGGTCCGCTGCTTGGCATAGTCCACGGCCGCGGTCAGCAGCGCCGCACCGGCACCAACCAGTTGAGCGGCGGTGGCCAGCGCACCGAACTCGCATGCGCGCGCGAGGTCGGCCGGCCTCGGCTCGCCCGAGGCGGTCACGTCATAGAGCCGGCGGCTGGGATCCACCGATGGGTGCGACGGCCCTGGCGTCGCGTCGGCGATGCGGCCGTCGCGCGCCAACAACGTCAAGCCCGCGACCGCCGAGTCGACGGCTCGGGGCATGGCCGGGGGCATGGCCACCGTGGCGATCAGCTCGCCGGCCGCGAGGGCCTCGAGCCGGTCATCATCCGCAAGCAGCACCGGTGCGACAGCAACGGACTCGGCAACAGGTCCCGGCACACACCATCGGCCGAGGCGCTCGAGGGCCACCACGAGATCCACGGGGTGGGCGTCGTGGCCGCCGAAGCGTTCCGGCACCGCCAGTGCGGTGACCCCCAGGTCGGCCAGCCGCGCCCACACCTTGCGGCCGGGTGAGGCGTCCCCGCCGGCCCAAGCCCGCACAGCGGTCGGCAGGTCGGCGGCGGCCATCGCCGCGTCGATGCTGGCCGCGAAATCGCGCTGCTGCTGATCGAGACCGAACTTCATCTCGCTTTCTCCCTGGGCAGGCCCAGCAGCCGCTCGGCGATGATGTTGCGTTGAATCTCGTTGGTGCCGGCGTAGATCGGGCCGCCCAACGCGAACAGCAGCCCATGCAGCCACGGGTCGAGGAGCTCGGCGTCGGCGCCCTGCAGATCGAGTGCGGTCTGGTGCAGCGCCACGTCGAGCTCCGACCAGAACACCTTGGTGATCGAGGATTCGGCGCCGAGGTCGCCGCCGTCGGCGAGCCGGGTCACGGTGCCGTAGGTGTGCAACCGGTAGGACTGAGCTTTGATCCACGCGTCGGCGACGCGGTCAGCGAACGCGTCGTCGCCGCTGTCTTTCCACGCTTGAGCCAGCCGCTGCGCGGACACCAGAAATCGTGCGGGGCTGCGCAGCGACATTCCGCGTTCATTGCTCGACGTGCTCATCGCGACCCGCCAGCCGTCGTTCACCTGCCCGACCACGTCGGCGTCGGGCACGTAGACGTCATCGAGGAAGATCTCGCCGAATCCGGTGTCACCGCCGAGCTGGGTGATCGGGCGGACGGTCACACCTTCGGTGTTGAGGTCGAACATGAAGTAGGTGAGGCCACGGTGGCGTTCGGCGGAGGGATCGGACCGGAACAACCCGAATGCCCTGTCGCCGAAGGGAGCGCGCGAACTCCATATCTTCTGCCCGTTGAGGAGCCAGCCGCCGTCGGTCCTGGTCGCGGTCGATCGAAGCGACGCCAGGTCGCTGCCCGATTCAGGCTCCGACCACGCCTGCGCCCAGATCTGCTCGCCGCTGGCCATCTTCGGCAGCACACGGTCGAGTTGCTCCGCGGTTCCGTGCGCGAACAGCGTCGGCGCCAGCAGTGACATGCCGTTGGCGCTGGCCCGCGCCGGGGCACCGGCGGCGAAGTACTCCTCCTCGAAGACCACCCACTGCAGCAGCGTCGCATCGCGCCCGCCGTACTTCTCGGGCCAGGTGATCGCCGAAAGGCCCGCGTCGTAAAGGACACGGTCCCACAACCGGTGCTGGTCGAAACCCTGCCGGGTGTCGTAGGAGGCCATCGGAAACGCCGAGGAGTTGGCGGCGAGGAACTCGCGAACCTCGGCCTGCAGCGCCAGCGTGGCGTCGTCGAAAGACAGGTCCATTCATGCCCTTTCCCGCAGTAGCGGTTTCACGACCTTGCCACCCGGGTTCCGGGGCAGCACATCAATGAATTCGACCGACCGCGGCGTCTTGAAGTTGGCCAGATGCTCGCGGGTGTGGTGGATGACGTCCTGCTCGTCGAGCACGGCACCGGGCCGCGGTACGACGAACGCTTTGCCGACCTCGCCGAGACGCTGGTCCGGGACGCCGATCACCGCGACGTCGGCGACACCGTCGAGGCGCATCAGCACCTGTTCGACCTCGGCCGGATAGACGTTGAAGCCGCCGCAGATGTACATGTCCTTGAGCCGGTCGGTGATGCGTAGGTTGCCTGCCCCGTCCAGGGTCCCAATATCGCCGGTGTGCAGCCACCCGTGGCCGTCGATCGCCTCGGCGGTGGCGTCGGGATCATCGAGATAGCCGAGCATCACGTTCGGGCCGCGCAACAGCACCTCACCAGCGCCCGCGTCATCCGGTGAGTCGATGCGCAGCTCGAAGTCCGCGATGGGGCGCCCGCAAGTGGTCGCCACGGTGACGGCGTCGTCGTCGGGTCGGCACATCGTGCCGAACCCGTTGGACTCGGTCAGCCCGTAGGCGGTCAGCACGATGTCGATGTCGAGTTCGGACTGCATCCGCTCGATCAGCACGGTCGGCACGCTCGCGGCGCCGGTGACCGCGAACCGCAGCGACCCGAGGTGATACTGCGCACGGGCGGGGTGGTCGAGCAGCGTCTGGTAGATGGTCGGCGGTCCGGGAAGCACCGTGATGCGGTGGTCCTGCACGACCCGCAGCGCCTGTTCGGCGTCGAAAGTCAGCTGCGGGATCAGCGTCGTGCCTGTCTGCAGGCAGGCCAGGATGCCGGCCTTGTAGCCGAAGTTGTGGAAGAACGGGTTGATGCACAGGTAACGGTCGTCACTGTCGAGCTTGCCGCAGGCCGCCCATGCGCTCGACCCGGCCAGCGACTGCCGGTGAGCGCACAGCACGCCTTTGCTGCGGCCGGTCGTGCCGGACGTGAACAGGATGTCGCTGACGTCGTCACCCGAAACGTCCGCGGCTCTCGCCGCGACAACATCGGCGCCGATCGCGGCGCCCTCGTCGATGAAGTCGGGCCAGTCGAGCACGTGGATGTGGCCGACGTCGGCGGTCTGCTCATCGAGGTCCTCCACCGGCACCCGCACGATGTGCCGCAGCGCCGGGAGCGCGTCGGAGGGCAGCTTTGCCAGCCGGTCGGCGCCCAGGAATGTGCCCATGGCGACCAGCAGGGGTGCACCGGTACGGGCCAGGATGTCGGTGGCCTCCTCGGCGGTGTATCGGGTGTTCAGGGGCACGACCACCGCGCCGGTGTGGTGAATGGCCAAGCAGGCGACGACCCAGTGCCAGGTATTGGGCGACCAGATCGCCACCCGATCACCGTGGGCTACCCCGACGGCGATCATCGCGGCCGCGGCGCGGTACACGGCGGTTCGCAGTTCGGCGAAGGTGAATCGCTGATCGGCGTCGATCAGCGCGTCATGGTCGGGTAGTTGCCGGGCAATCCGGTCCAGCACCGCCGGCACGGTGCGTGGATCGCTCGACATTGACGCTCCTCTAACAAAGCAAGTGCTTGGTAGGTTAGCCTACAGGGATGAAGGAGGTCCAGGAGTTCCGGGCCGAGGTGCGCGACTGGCTGGCCGACAACCTGGCCGGCGAGTTCGCGGCGGTCAAGGGATTGGGTGGCCCGGGCCGGGAGCACGAGGCGTTCGAGGAGCGGCGGGCGTGGAACCAGCATCTGGCGGCCGCCGGTTTCACCTGTCTCGGCTGGCCTGTCGAGCACGGCGGCCGTGGTCTGTCCGTTGCGCACCGGGTGGCCTTCTACGAGGAGTACGCGCTCGCCGACGCACCCGCCAAGGTGAACCACTTCGGTGAGGAACTGCTGGGCCCGACCCTGATCGCGTTCGGCACACCCGAGCAGCAGCAGCGGTTCCTGCCGGGCATCCGCGACGTGACGGAACTGTGGTGCCAGGGCTACTCCGAACCCGGCGCGGGCAGCGACCTCGCCAACGTGTCCACGACGGCCGCGCTCGACGGCGACCAGTGGGTGATCAACGGGCAGAAGGTGTGGACATCGCTGGCGCAGCACGCGCAGTGGTGTTTCGTGGTGGCCCGCACGGAGAAGGGTTCCAAGCGGCACGCCGGGCTGTCGTACCTGCTGGTGCCGCTCGATCAGCCGGGCGTGCAGATCCGTCCGATCGTGCAGCTGACCGGCGACTCGGAGTTCAACGAGGTTTTCTTCGACGACGCCCGCACCGACGCCGACCTGGTCGTGGGCGAGCCCGGGGACGGCTGGCGCGTCGCGATGGGAACGTTGACATTCGAACGCGGCGTTTCGACGCTGGGCCAGCAGATCGTCTACGCCCGTGAGCTTTCCGGCGTCGCGGCGCTGGCCAAAGGCAACGGCGCCGCGGCTGACCCGCTGATCCGGGAGCGACTGACCCGGGCGTGGATCAGGCTTCGCGCGATGCGGTCGTACGCGCTGGCCACGATGGATGTCGAGCAGCCCGGCCAGGACAACGTGTCGAAACTGTTGTGGGCCAACTGGCATCGCGATCTCGGTGAGCTGGCGATGGACGTCGAGGGGATGTCGGGTCTGATCGCCGAGGACGGCTTCGATGAATGGCAGCGGCTGTTTCTGTTCTCCCGCGCCGACACCATCTACGGTGGCTCCAACGAGATTCAGCGCAACATCATCGCCGAGCGGGTGCTCGGCCTGCCCCGGGAGGTGAAAGGCGCATGACGTTGGCTGTCGCACCGAAAGAGATCGACGGACACGGTCTGCTGAACGGCAAGGTCGTCGTCGTCACGGCGGCCGCCGGGACGGGCATCGGGTCTGCGACGGCGCGGCGCGCGCTGATGGAGGGCGCCGACGTGGTGGTGTCGGACTACCACGAACGCCGGCTCGGCGACACCCGCGACGAGCTCGCCGGGCTGGGGCTGGGCCGAGTGGAAAGCGTGGTCTGTGACGTGACCTCCACCGCACAAGTGGACGCGCTGATCGCTTCCACCACAGCGCGGCTGGGTCGGCTGGATGTGCTGGTGAACAACGCCGGCCTGGGCGCGGAGACGCCGATCGCCGACATGACCGATGAGCAGTGGGACCGGGTCCTCGACGTGACGCTGAACTCGGCCTTCCGCGCCACCCGCGCGGCGCTGCGCTACTTTCGCGACGCCGGCCACGGCGGCGTGATCGTCAACAACGCCAGCGTTCTGGGCTGGCGGGCGCAGCGCGGACAGTCGCATTACGCCGCTGCCAAGGCCGGCGTGATGGCGCTTACGAGGTGCTCGGCGATCGAGGCGG
>Ga0213881_10001500_pt1 | contig 11002 bp, 8 predicted proteins | sample BarmaccoBMER_R08_FD_160104 | JGI IMG/M metagenome (GOLD analysis project Ga0213881, IMG submission 160104) | Barbacenia macrantha exposed rock microbial communities from rupestrian grasslands, the National Park of Serra do Cipo, Brazil - ER_R08 ... | reverse complement strand
TGGGGCTCGGCGTCGGGCTGGGGCTCGGCGTCGGGCTGGGGCTCGGCGTCGGGCTGGGGCTGGGGGTTGCTGCTGGGATGGTGGTGTAGTTCAGGGAGGAGTCGAAGGTGAGGCCTCCGGTGAAGGTGCCCAATGACGTGAGACCGGTGCTGTCGGTGCAGCTGATGGTCAGGTGGTATTCGCCGGGCTGGAGTGTTTTGCCGCGGAATTTGGCGTCGTCGGCGAGGGTGTCAGCGAATTGCAGTGTGAAGGCACGTTTGGTGGAAAAGCCGGTGGCGGTGCTTCCGGTGACGGGAAAGGGGTTGCTGTCGGGGAAGGTAGCGGAATCTGGTGCTGTTCCGTCGGCTTGGACTGGTCCGACAATGGTTTGGTTGACCGCTCCTGTCCCGCTTGGGCACGGCCCGGAGGTGGTGGAGCTCATTGGGGTGTTGCCATCGCCGGAGGCTGGTTGGGGGGTGAGGGACCCCAGCGTGCCAGGGGGTACGGCGGCACCGGCCTCGGGATCGCTGAGCAACGCCGATCCGGTGGCGACCGCAGCTACCACCGCCCCTGTCACCAGCCGTGTCAATAGTTTTTTCTTATGCACGGAGTGCTCACTTTCGTTTCAGAAGTGAGAGGGTTAGTTGGTTGTGACGAGGCTGGTGTCACCGCAGTTGGACACCGTGTTGAAACCGTGTTGTCGGATGGTGTTGGAGTTGGAGCAGACTTGAGAGTTTGATCCGACGAAAAGCTGGTTGATTTGGGTGCCTGAGGCGGTGTCGGACGTTCTCACCACGTTGTACACGGTCCGGGCAATGAATGACTGGTCATTGAGGATATCTGGAGTGACCCCGTTAATTGAGCCGAGTATTGCTGGTCCGTGGATATCGGGTTCGACCCGGTTGATTTGGGCGAGATACGGCGCGGTTGAGTAGGTGATCAGGTTTGCTGGGTCGGTGAGCACGCGCCCGTCATTAGCCAAAAAACCGTCTTTGACGCAGGGGTTTTTCGTGGTGTAGTCCTGCGAGTCGGTGATCCCGAGCTTTTGGAAGAACAATGTTCGGTTGCCGGCGCCGAAGATACCGATTAACGGTTTGAATCCCTTGGGGTTGGAGGGGTAGGTCAGATTGGGATCGCAGGTATAGATACTTTTCAGCTGCGCGGCGGTGAGGTTGAGGGGCACGGTGCCGTCAGCGCGGACTGCGTAGGTGAGGGCATCGGTGGCCAGGGGGATGTAGGTAAAGCCTGGGGGGCGTGTGGACTTATCGGTGGAGGTCACCACGCGCGCGAAATCCAGACAGGTCGGATGGGCGATCAGCGCGTCGAACCCACCACCGCCTTGGCTAGGCCGGGCGAAGGTGCAATTGGGATTGACGTTGGGATCTCTGGTGGTGATGGTGGCTGAGCCTTCGACGTCCCAAGATCCGCAGATCGCGTTGCCTGAGCTGTCGGAGATGACGTTGTTGCACAAGTCGTTCATGGCGCCCTCGGTGGTTTGCGCGCCGGAACCTTCCACCGGTGGCCACGGAGGGGTTGAGGGGTCGGCCAGCGCGGTGCCCGCGGTGACGGCCACGGCTGCCAGGCAAGCGCCCACGGCCAGGAACAGTCTCTTCTTTCGCATTGCCGATATCCTTTTCGACGCAGGAGTGCACGGACTGCTGTCCGAGCACACGCAGTCACCGGCGAAACCAGTGAGATGGCGAACACGCCGGTGCTGCGGTCTTGCACACGGAAAATGGGGCCGGGCGGTGGTCGGGAGCTGGAGACTCCTGGTCACCGCTCGGTGCGTGTCGCCTCCTTTCGATCACGACGCCCGATCGCGTAGCCATGTGCGCGGAGCAGGCCTGAGCAGATCGCGAGGACCACGCCACCGGCAAAAATTGCCCCGAGCACGAGGCCGACCGCGGGCCGGGGCAATGCCGGTGTCGTTTGCATCCCGGCGACGGCCTGCTGCGGCCTGTTTGAGGTGCTGGTTGCCGGGCTGCTGGGTGAAGCGGTGGGGCTCGTGGGCGTTGCGGCAGGCCGGCTACTACCGGTGTTTGTGGTGGCAGGGTCGGCGTTGGTGGTCGTGGCGGAATCGCCGGTTGGTTGTGTGGTAGTCCCCGTGGTGTCGCTGGCCGGTGGTGTGGCGGGGGTGGTGGGGGTGGCGCTGGTTTGGGTTTGGATCGCCGTCGCTGCGGCGACGGTCTGGGCTTTGAGCGCCTCGGGCAGCGCCACCATGCCGAGGGGCAGAAGACCAGGTTCAAGGCCCTGGTGTTGGCCGGGGCCACTCGCGTAGCGCAGGAAGGTCGCGTAGTCCGTTCTCGCGGCGGTGTCCAGCGTGGATGGTGCGGTCACCGCGTAGCTCAACGCGGTCAGCGGATATGCCGCCGGATCGCTGGCTTGGGGATTGGCGGTGAGCACCCCCGGCGCTGGGCTGGGTGTCATGGCTGCCAGGCCCGCAAGCAGGCTGTCGGTGGTGGGGGCAACGAACTGGCCGGCGGCGTTGAGCAGTTGCGCGGTGGGCAGGCTGTAGCGGGTGGCGGTAGCGGCGTCGACGACTGCGAGCAACACCTGATGGCCAGCAAGCTGACGGGGCGCTTTGGTCGAGACGGGTTGGTGACTGATGGAATCAACCGCGGTGTTGCGGGCCAGGGAATCACCACGGCTGGCCGAGCGGCCCGCGTCGTGCATGTCGACAGCGAAGGGGTGACTATCGGACACGCACTGCTGGAAGGACGTCGGGGGGGTGGTGCTGGGGTCGGTCAGGATGTCGCAGCTTTGGTCGTTACGGGGAAACGTGGACGTGGGCAATGCAAGATTTTTGTTGTTGGGGTTGATCACCATCCCGTACGGGTCAGGCGTGCCGGCCAGGAATGCGCTGGCGTCGGGGTCGGCGTTGATCCAGCTCCACAACAGCGAGGTGACGTCGGCCCCATTGAGTTGCACCAGCGCATCCGGGGCGGGCGCTTGGGTGTCAACGAAACGTTTGTATTCCGGGTTGAGGTTGAGAAATTCTGGATCGGTGAGCAGCCCCAAAGGATTGTTTTTCAGATAGCCTGAGAATGCGGCAGCGGTGGGCACCGCCGCCCGGTAGGACTGGGTAAGTAGCTTGGCCACCAGCCGGGGGGTCAATTTCATGGACGTAAACCGTTGACCGTTGAACGCCAAGTCGGCAGCGGGTGCGTCACTGGAAGGCTGATGATCGATGTTGAAGGCGATGGCCAGCGCGGACAGCCCGACCGGTGCGTAGACCAGTGGAGGATCCGCGGTGGCCTGGTCTGGCGGTATCGGGTTGGTCACTAGGGCAAACTGGCCACTGGGTACCTGACTGCGAGCCACGTCGTCGGTGAGTTGGGTATAGCTGAATAACGTGCCGCCGCCCGCGCACAGCGCCGGCTGCCACGAGGTGACCGCGTCGACGACAAGCTCATGACCGATGACCGCACGCTCTGGCGCTCCGATCGGGCAGGGCTGACCCACCGGCTGAAACTGCAGCGGGACGACGATCCGGTGATCCCAGTTGGACTGGCTAAGCGGTGACGACATCAGATGACTGGCACCGCTTTTGCCGTCCCGGATCGAGCCGTTCACTTCTTTGTCACCGCGGGGCACAATCACCAACCAGCACGACCGACCCGTCGTGACACCCTTAGTCGTGACCGGATCACCACAACCCAGACCCGCGGCCTGGCGCACCGTCTCGACTTCGAAAAATCCTTCACCCGTGCCGTCACCATGGGTACGAGCCAGCGGAATCTCGTTGGTGACCTGGGAGTCGAAAAAATCATTACCGTTGGCTGTTGCGGCACCCGTAGGACGCGGCTTTCCTACCGCCCAAAACGGCACGTATGCCTGATCGAGACTGCCCGCTGCGGGTTTGAGCGTCTCTTGCGGATCCACCAGCAGCGGCCCATAGTTAATCTGACGTAACCCCACCCAGCCGTCGGCGGCTCCGCCCTCGACGCTGGCCCCGAACTGGCACTGGGTGCGGTCCGGGCCCGCCAGGTCATCCCCCCAGCACTGCATGATCTGCAAGTAGTTGTTGTCGAACTCGGTATTGCTCACCGTCGGCGTGGCGCCGGTCCAGGAGACCCTGACCGTCTGATTGATCAAATCCTTGGTCTGACTGACGGTCACCTTCAGGCTCGCGAACTCGCCGGCCCCCGACACGGTCACCGCCGAGCCGGCCCCGGCCCCATCGACCGCCGCGGTCAAGGCCACAGGACAGCTGGGCAGGATGCTGATCACCGCGGCGCTCACCATCATGGCCACTAGCCCGATCACCACGTGCGGCGGGCTCACCGTAAGCGCCCTTGCTGGTGGCCGGCTCGGCTGCGCATCCGGTGTGCCAGCAGCGGCGGACCCAGCCCCAGCGCGAGCAGCAACCCGAACGCTAGGGCTATCAGCACCCGTTGCCCAGAGCGATCGGCCGCGACAGACGAGGACATGGACGACCCGGCAGAAGAACTCAAGCCACCCGCCAGCGCAGGGGCACCGCTGGACTGGCCGGTATCCGGGTCGATTCCCGCGATGGCACCACCCGCTGGACCCGCCGCGTCGGCAGCAGTCCCGGTGTCACTCCCAGCCGCAGAAGTGCTTCCCCCGGCGCCACCTGAGCTACTGGCGCCCAGCACCCCATCGCTGCTCGTCCCGGTGCCTGCACCGCCGGCGGTACTGGTCCTCGCGCCGCCGGTGCCGCTGGTGGGCGTCGGGGCGGTAGCCCCGCCGGTGCCGGTGGCGCATTGGGTCGGTCCTTTGAGATCGCATTGCTGAGGTTGCGCAGCGTTCTTGGCAACCAGGTTTCCCCCATCGGGGGAGACCGTCGGGTTATGGCAATGGGCCAGGTTATTTCGATCAAGCTTGCGTGTGGAACCGGGAATCTGGTTGATCTGATCCACCCCGGCCTGCACCAGGTTGATCGGCAGCGGGGAATAGCCGAGTATGTCGGCCTGCTGCTGACCTTCGCACAGGAAATAATCAGCGAATTCCGACAGCGTGTGTCCCTTATCGGTGTTGAAGCTGGCCTGGGTGTCTTTGGGCAGGATCATGTAGCTGTAGCTGGACAGCGGATAAGTCCGCGGATCACCGTTGATGTAAACCTGGCTGAGATCCTGAGTCAGATTCGGGTGTATCCGTGCCTGCAGCAGCGCCACCGCGACGCTGCCGGCGGTGGGCTCGACGTAATAGTTGGCCTTATTGAGCACCTTGGCCACCGGGAAACCCGCGTTGCGGGCGTAGGAGTACTCCACGTACGTGATCGCACCTTCGCTGGAATCCTGCGCCACGAACCCTGCCACGCCCTGGGATTGCGCCTTGGCGACCATGCCGTCGGCCAGCGGATAAAAGGAGGTGAATCCACAGGGGGTGAGGTTGCGCCCGGCGCGGTGACAATAGTTATCCCACATCGCCGGGTACTGGCTGGCCATCCAGGCGGTGAATTGCGCGCTGGTGCCCGCGCCATTGGAATAGACCACCGGAACGATTTTGCGGGCTGGCAGCGTCAGTCCCGGGTTGTCGGCCTTGATCGTCGGGTCGGACCAGTTGGTGATCTGCTGAGTGAAAATCTTGGTGATCGTGTCACCGGATAACCGCAGGTTCGTGACCCGCTTGCCGCCGATTTTGAGGTTATACATGAAGGCGGTGCCCCCCGCGACGATCGGCATATACCCGAACGCCCGAGACGGCGGTGGGTCAAGCACCCCACCATCGGTCAGGCCATACGGGATCTCCGAGACCGCGAAGTCCACCTGACCGTTCCGGAAGTCGTTGCGTCCGCTGGTCGAACCGTTCCCGGCGTAGTTGACCGTAATGCCATAGAGGCTGTTGACATTGCGCCGCCACTGATCCAGCGCATTCTGACTCCAGGTCGACCCCGAACCGCTGATCGGAACGAACCCTTCCGCCGCCACCGCGCCTGAACCGAACACACCCGGACTGCCAAAACCAACCACCACCACGATCAGCGCGGCCATCCGGACCCACCAGATCCCACCAGACAGCGCGCAAGGGCCCCTGCCCCCAGGTGATGACGCACCCTTGAGTCTGTCCGCACGAGACGGTAACCCGGTGTTAAAAACCCGGATCACCGGAACACTCTCCGGTGCGAAGCCGCAGACGAGGATTTTCAAGCGGACATCTCCCTGAAAGCACGGACATAAAGGGTGCACGCTGCGCCTTGCGCATGAACAGCAGAAGTCCATGCGACGACCAAGGGATTACCACACTCCCTACAAGAGACATCGGAAATGATCACCACATCCAAAAGGTGATATACCTAGCTTTGTCATCGCAAGGGCGCCTCCGCTCATGAGCGCCCTACCCCAACCGCCAATGTGGTATAACTCCAACTTTATCTTTTGCTTTCAATTCGGGAGGCTTATTCATACGCGGCGAAGAAGCAGAGTCCGATGATAGCTTTGAGCATGCTTTGGTACTTTTCTATCGGTGTTCGATACCGGCCGCCTTCTTCGCTGAGTATGCGCCAGGTCTTGAGGTGTGCGATGGCGTGTTCGACGGCGGCGCGAATTTTGCTCAAGGTGGTGTTGAATTCGGCTTGAGCGGTGGTGAGGTCGATACCGGAGGGTCGTTTGATCGGGACGAGCTCGATGCCCGCGACACCGACATAGCCCCAATCGGCCGCCACGGACAGGTCGGTGAGCAAGGCTTTCAGGCCAGAGGCACCGAAAGCATGGGCGTCGTGACGGGCGCCGTGGACCGGCATCGGGCCGACGGCGGCCAGCCGCCCGTCCAGCGTGGCGGCGATCTGAATGTTCATTCCCGGGTAGCCAGCCTTGGCACAGTAGAGATCGGGAAGGTGCTTCCAGTCCCAAGTGGGACAGACGGTGCCGGCGACCAGCACGGTTGCCAGGCCCATGACCTGGTCCGGGCGGGGTACGGCCGGAGCAAGGACCTCGGCAATCACCGGGCGCAGCAGGTCCCATCGTCGGCTAACGGTGGCCTGGCTGACACCGAAGAGTGCGCCGGCGAAGGCTTGGGTGATGTTCGTCCGCAGTAAACACACAACCAGTGCCACCGAACCGAACAAGCCCAGCGCAAAGGGGCGACCACGAGAGACGAACTCACCATCAAGGGCGGCATGCACCCGGATCACCAATTCGGTGCGTTGCTCAGTATGCAGTCCTGTCATAGCCTCATACCGCAACGGCTCCTCCGCCTTGTTTTCGCTGTTTTGGTCGACAACGAAATAAAGCGGCGGGAGTCGCTGCTTTTCAAGTATGACACGCGCTATTCACGGATTGTGCGGAAATTGTGAGCCGGCGCCCCGGGGAAACCGTCAACCTGGCCGCCTTACCCTTCACAAAGCTTGTGAATTAGCCTCCCGACCGATCTGCTCACGATATAAGTCAAATCGACTCAGCTGGGGCGTTGCGGTCGGCATCGTCTCTCGCCAACCGCCACACCGTCAACCGGTCGCGGCTGCCTTCGCCGCGCATGAACTGCTTCCTCTCGCGGCGGCAGTCCCCGAGCTCCGCGGCACCCACCATGTTGACCTCAACAGTGGCCGTTAGGGATTTAGATACGCTAAACCCCTGCCGATGCGTGACTGTCATCTCCTTGCGCAGCCTTCTCAGGTCTGTCAGGTTACTTAACCATCTCGCCCCCGGTGTCACCACGGCGTCCGTGACACCAACCCGCTGGACCAAAGCAGTAACCTTTATCCTCACGCGGGAGCAACCGTAATCACAGAGGGGGTTTTTCAAAAAAGACCCGATTGACGTTGGTCACGTAGCGTCCACCGGCGAGGTCGCCAGGAACGACCAGGCGGGGCCCGGCGGTGGCTAATGATTGATTGTCTTGGCTAGTGGCTAGCAGCACTTGCTTGTTTTCGAAGTTGGGGTCGATTTCGCCGTAGGCCACCAATGCCCGGTAATTATCAGTGGCGCTGACGCTGATGTAATAGCGCAGCTTGTCGTTTTTGATGGTGGGGTCAAACTGTGGGCCGGCTTGGATAAGCACGTCAAGCAGCAGGGGACCGGTAAAGGTGTGGGTCTGGGGGCCGGTACTGGTGTTGAACGTCACCGTTTCCGTGTGAGCCGGCAGCTTTTGCAGGTCGGCCACGGTCAGGATCTCGGGATGAGCCAAGGCACCGATAAGCAGGACTTTGCCCGCGGGCAGCCCAGTCACCGGCGCGAGGGTGCGAGCCGCGGTGCTCGCGGCGGCGCTGGCGCTGGCGAAGACCGTCACCGCCAGCACGGCGCACGCGAGACACCACCGCAGTATCCGGACACGACTCATGACAGATCAAGTTCCTTTCCAAAAACGCCCCGATAGGCGAGCTTCGGGGCAGTGGTAGCCACGGTTGTGTCCTTGGCACTGCCCCGGATGACGCAACGCCGAAAGAAAACTGCGGTTTGTTGTGTCGTTGTCTATTTAGTGCGTGACCGCTTCAGGGGATAAACACCCTAGACGCCGGTTATCGAGCACCTTGGGTGGTCGGCGGGTGTTGGTGACCAATCACACTTCAACGGGTCACGTCATTTCTGTGCGGGCGTGACGCGCTATTTTGTGCTGCCCAGCCCGCGGGGATGATCCTGGACTCCGCAGTTGAGCGTCATTACTGTGACCACCTTCCGGACTTGCTGGTTTAGCTGGCGGCCACCTTGCGTCGTCAAGGTGAACCGAGCAAGTCGCGCCCGCCAACAACAGATGGCTACCTGAACCACAACGGACATCGACTAGTTCCGGGCGAAGACGTAGCCGGGCACGGCCGCACCATCACCCCTGGCGGCGAATGCACCGTCGGTATACCAAGTTTTCGCCGTTGCGATGAAGAGTGGTCCGTTGTGGTGTACATGGCCATCCCCTGGCCGACTCGGGGACTTTGTTGTTCACCGATAGGGCGCACCGTCCCAGTGAGTTCGGCGCCTGTGGCGGCTTACCAGGAGAGGGGGCCGTTGGCCAGCACGGTACCTGCTTTTCGCCCGGCGGTCGGTACTCAGGCGCGGAAAAGAGATAATGTCCGCCGGTCGGTGCTGACAAGAATGCCACGTCCAGTCACCAGCGTGGCCCTCGCCGACTTTGTCTGTGATCGGTGTGGTTGGCATGCCTTTGGTTGAGGGCGCCGGGAGTACATGAACTACGGACATAGGTTTGTCAAAATACCATTAGTTGGGGTTGTGGGATGGCGTGGCGTTAGACAGTCTGGCTCCGAAGCAAACCAACCCGAAAATTGGGAGTGGCCGCGATCTCACTGCATGCTTCGAGCGCTACCCGATCTGCGTGCTCTCGCGCCGTAGCGGCATCGATGCCGCTACGACTTAACGCGACGACCATATGTATCAATGTCGTCACGCAACGGGGTCGATGCTAGAGCACTGAAGAAAGCAAACCCCGATTCCACGCCAACAACCCTTGATCCACGAAAAGGAACGTGACCACGATGCGTAAAATCATTGCCTCGGCGGTGGGCGCGGCAGCTTTAGCTGCTATTCCCCTGTCGATGGCCACGACCCCGGCTAGTGCTGATCCAAATTTCAGCCAGCTGTGCAGCGACTTCCACGATCTCGGGCTTAGCCACGGCGCATGCGTCAGCCTCCTGACCAACAATCAGCCCACCGGCGCCTTCTACGCGTCCGCCTGTAAACTCATCAGACAACAGATGCCGACAGCGTTCGACACCAGGTTCAAAAACCTCGGCGAGTGCGTTTCCTTCCTGATCCACCAAACGACTCCCACACCGTCGCCCAGCCCCTCACCTACACCAACTCCGTTCCCCACTCCAAAGCCATCGCCGACGGTATCGCCGTCGCCGAGTCCCTCACCCACGCCCAGTCCGTCCCCCACTCCAAAGTGATGGCGACGTAGCTGCGCAGTCGCTGACATCTGGCGGCTCTGTCGCACATTCCGCGATCGGTCAGCGCGTCTTCCGGATGACCAGCGAGGGCATTCGAGTCTGTCCCATGATCGATATTTCCGGCGTTGTTGATCAGTAAGTCTCGGCGCGGCCCACGCTGGCGTGCTCGGTGGGTTCGGGGGGCAGCTGCTGGGGTGGGGCGGGAGCGCTGTGCCACCGCGGCGTCAGTTGGGACAGGGACAGGTCGCGGGCCAGGGTGCGCCCGGCGTACCACACCGGCTTACCGTCCGGGCTGATATCGCCGGACCGGGCCACGGCGTAACCGATTAAGTGCCCGTCGGGGTCGTGACGGGGCCGAACCAGCATGCCGTGCTCGCGCAGCCGGGCGAGGAAGGTGTCGGGGGTGCGGGATTGGACGGCGGCGGTGCGCACCGCGCGGCGCAGCCACACCCGCGTCGGCTCGGCCATTCCGCGTCGGGTCGCTTTTTCTGTTTCCGCGCGGGTTGCCGCGGGCAATGCAGTGCGGTCTATGGGTGCTGTCTGGACCAGTCCATGGGTTTGTTCTGCGGCCAGGCAGGTTTCTCGGGCGCGCAGATAGTCGTTGCGGGGGAAGAATTTTTTCCTGGTGTCTTCGCGCACCAAACGGCAGCGAGGTGGATGTGGTCATCGGCATGGTGCACCATCACCCACCGACACGCCCCCAGATCCTCCCGGGGGGCGATTCCGGTGCGGTGCAGCAAATCCCGCGCAATGGCACGCCACTTATCATCCGACAGAACCCGATCGCTGGCGTCGTTGCGTAAGCTGCACTGCCACACCGGTATCGAGGCGTGGGTGCGGGCCCAGCGGATGGCATGTTCTGACTGCGCGCACGGTGTTGAGCGCAGAAAATGGGTTCTGTCGCACTTTCCGTGAAGCCGACCCAGACTGGGGATGAGGAGCACCTCGACACTCGCCCCACGGTTGGCGTGTTCTGCAATGCAGCCGGACCTCGGCAGCCTCGGCTTCACGGAAAGTGCGACAGAACCGCCAAGTGTCAGTGACAGCGCAGAAACGATGTCAGCGCGTTTGGACGCTCAGACCGGTGGCCGGTCAGGCACCGATGTACCCCGTAACGTGCGGTTCACGCGATGCGCCGAGCCTTCGATTCCATACCAAGCCCAGGCCCGAGCAGCTCGCCAGCCGGCAGACGCTCGCTGAACCGGGGCCGGGCAGCTCAGTTGAGGT
>Ga0213881_10001499_pt1 | contig 11010 bp, 9 predicted proteins | sample BarmaccoBMER_R08_FD_160104 | JGI IMG/M metagenome (GOLD analysis project Ga0213881, IMG submission 160104) | Barbacenia macrantha exposed rock microbial communities from rupestrian grasslands, the National Park of Serra do Cipo, Brazil - ER_R08 ... | reverse complement strand
TGCACGTCGCGCGCGGACAGCGTGTCGTCGAGGACCAGGACCTTGGGCGCCGCCAGGATCGCCCGCGCCAGCGACAGCCGCTGGCGCTGCCCCCCGGATAGGCTCATGCCCTGCTCGCCGATGCGGGTGTCGAGGCCGAACGGCAGGTCGTAGACGAACTGGGCAGCGGCGACGTCGATGGCCTGTGTGAGCTGTTCATCGGTGGCATCCGGCCGGCCCAGCCGCACATTCTCTGCCACCGACATCGAGAACAGCGTCGGATCCTCGAAGGCCGTCGCGACGGCCTGCCGCAGCGCGGGCAGCGACAGCTCGCGGATGTCCCGGCCGTCGATGCGGATCTCGCCCTCGGTGACGTCGTAGAGCCGTGACAGCAGCGCGGCCAGCACCGACTTGCCCGAGCCGGTGGATCCCACCAGCGCCAGCGTCTCGCCGGCTTCGACGGTGACGCTGACGTGGCGCAGCGCCCAGTCGTCGGCACGTGCGTCGGGGAATCGGAAGCCGACGTCGATGAGCTCCAGCCGGCCGCCACGGGGCGGCTGGGCCTGCGGTCCGTCGGTGATTTCCCGTGGCGCGTCGAAGATTTCGGCGATGCGGTTGGCGGCGGTCATCGATTCCTGTGTCATCGACAGTAGAAAGCCCAGCGAGGCGATCGGCCAGACCAGCGACAGCATCATCGTGATGAACGCGACCAGGGTGCCCATCGTGACCAGGCCGCGCCCGGCCGCGTATGCCCCGAAGCCCAGCACCACGATCAACGTGAGGTTCGGGATGACCTCGAGCAGCGTCCAGAACTTCGCCGACACCGACACCTTCTGAACCTGCGTGGCGTACAGCGTCGTGGCTTGCTGGTCGAACCGGGCGTAGCTGTAATCTTCGCGGCCGAACGACTTGACCACCCGCAGGCCCAGCGCGGCTTCCTCGACATGGGTTGCGACGTGGCCGGACTGGTCCTGGGCCTGCCGTGACAGCCGGGTGAACTGCCGCTCGAAGTGCAGCACGGTGGCCGCGATCGGAACGATCGACACCAGCACCACCACACCGAGGGGCCAGAACATCGCCAGCAAGATGGCCGTCACCACCACGATCTGGATGATGTTGAGCAGCAGAAAAACCAGGCCGAACGACAGGAACCGGCGGATGGTCGACAGGTCGTTCATCACCCGCGACAGCAGCTGCCCCGACTGCCAGCGGCCGTGGAAGGACATCGGCAGGATCTGCAGCCGGGCGTAGAGATCCTTGCGGATGTCGGCCTCCACACCCATGGTGCCGCGGGCGATCAGCCAGCGACGGATGAACCACAGCAGCGCCTCCGAGACGCCCACCCCCATCGCGGCTGCGCCAAACACCCACAGCCCACGCTGGTCCTGATGCCGCACCGGCCCATCGATGACGGCCTTGGTCATCAGCGGGATCGCCACGGTGGCCACCAGGCTGGCGACGGCGACCAGGACCATCGAAACCCACCGTGCCCGGTAGGGCAGCAGGTACGGCAGCAGCCGCCGCAGATCCGATCCAGGTCGCCGTCGTGCCGGTGGCGGCGCAATCGCGGGCGCCGACCGCAAACCATGCTTCAAGGGTTCATCCACGACTCGTTCGATCTTTCCACGGTGGGCAACCGAAATAGCGGCGAAGTTATGCCGGCGAACGCCTCGATAGGGCCGGCGACGGCCTCAGCAGGTGTTCTCAGTCCGGGATGTAGTCGAACTCGTCGGGGTTGGGGCCCCTGCGGCCCGCCTCGCCGCGATCCAGACCGGTGATCGCGGTCATGTTGTCGTCGTTGAGGCTGAAGTCGAAGATGTCGAAGTTGGACTTCATCCGCTCGGGTGACACCGACTTCGGGAATACGATGTCGCCGCGCTGAATGTGCCATCGCAGCACTATCTGCGCCGGGGTCTTGTCGTGCATCTCCGCGATCCCGGCGATCACCTCGTCGTCGAGCACCTTGCCCTGCGCGATCGGCGACCAGGCCTCGACCGCGATGCCGTGCTCACGGCAGTAACCGCGCACCGTCTCGTTGGTGAGGTAGGGGTGCACCTCGATCTGGTTGGCCGCGGGCACAGTCTGCGAGCCCTTGGCGAGGTGGTCCAGATGTGCGGGCTGGAAATTTGAGACGCCGATGCTGCGCGCGCGCCCGTCCTTGGCGAACTCCTCCAGCACGTTCCAGGTGGACACGAAGTCGCCGTCGTAGAGCGTGGGCAGCGGCCAGTGGATCAGAAACAGGTCGACGTAGTCGGACGCCAGCGCGCTCAGGGTGGCGTCGAATGCGCGGCGGGCGTCGTCGGGCAGGTGGTATCCGTTGTTGAGCTTGCTGGTGATGAACACCTCGCCGCGGTCCAGCCCCGCGTCGCGGACGCCCTGACCCACTTCCTTCTCGTTGCCGTACATCTCGGCGGTGTCGATGTGTCGGTACCCGATCTCCAGCGCAGAACGCACCGCCGTGGCGGTCGTGTCCGGCTCGATCTGGAAAACCCCGAAACCCAGTTGCGGGATGGTGTTGCCATCGTTGAGCGTGATGGACGGGACGGTGCTCATTCGCTCGGCCTCCTGCTGTGTTCGGCTCGTTCGGTCTCTGGTGTCCGTGCCCACTGGCCCGCCTCGACAAACAACCAGCACCACGCCCAGCACCGCCCGAGCGCCTTAGGGGCACGCCCCGCCGGTGACCGGGCAGAGGTCGGTGTCGAAGTCGTTTTGCAGGTATTCCTCGATGAACCGCCCGGTTTTGCCATAACCCGGGCTCAACCAGCGGCCCACGACGATCACGCTGACCCGCGCAGCGCCGGCCCGGCGCAGAGTCACCGCCGCTGACTGGGCGTTGGACCCGGTGGTCCAGGTGTCGTCGAGCACCATCACGTGCTGCCCGTCGAGCGGTACCGCCGGCTGCAGCAGGAACTTGTCACCGGACACGGCGCGATCGCACACCGCGCCCGGCGCCGGCAGCAGTGCCGCCGAGTCATTCACGGCGTTCATCCGCCGTGCCAGCGCGGTGAACGGGTGCACCCCGGTGCGTCCGCTCATCGACGGGATCGCGACGCGCAACGACACCGGCATGCCGGCGGCCACCCCGATACACCGCTCGTGCTCAGACATTGCAAGGTAGAGAAGCCAATTGATGATCAAGGCGTGCTGCTGGCGCACCTTGTGGACCGGATCGTCCTTGTAATGCCACAGCAGCGTGGCCGACTGGGTGCCACCGAGCGCGTAGGTCAGCGGCACCACGACATCGGCCAGCCCGTGGCTGGCGGCATTGCGTTGGCAGCGCCAGCACCGCTCGAACCCGTCCACCGGCGTGCAGCACACCGCACACGTCACCCCGGGCCGTCGCACCGCGTTGCGCAGATAACCACCGGCGGCGGCCCGCAGTGACCGACGCGCCTCGGCTGCGGGGTCGGTCACCGGCGTCCGATCGGGCGCCTCCAGGCAGGCCCAATGGGCGGCGGTGTCGATGCCGCTCGCCAGCCCGGCAATCACGGAGATCCCGATCCGCGCCAGGCCGCTGGCGATGTTCGACGCGATCGATAAACCCCGCGCAGCGCCGACCCCCGTTCATCGTGACCGGCGCAGCGCATGCTTGCCACCCTAAACCGCCAAGGCGACGTCAAAGTTGCTGCCAACCGCGTTAAGGAAGCGCTAGTACCCGCCGATCGGGATCAGCGCGCGCGTAGTCAGGAAATGGAGGGCCAACCAGGAGGCATCGCGGTTATGACGGCGGACGCAGCCACGACCACGCCGGCGCTCGTGTCGAACACGATCACGACGCTGGCCGAGATCCGCACCGTGCTCGCCGAAGATGTTTGGCCCAGCCGCGGACTGGCGGTGCGCGCGGGAATCGTGGCCGCCAACCCCAAGGTGACCGGACTGCTGCTCCGGATCGGTGACGGCCAGCAGATGCGCGCCGCACGCCTGTGGCTGCGCATCGCCAATTACCTTGACGACGGCGGCCAACTCGTCGCGGCGCTTTCGCTCGCCGCGCAATGCGCCTACCGCGGCGGTAACCACAGCGCGGTCCGCAACTGCGTTAGCCGCGCCCACCGCGCCGCACGTCTTCACCACGTCGCCGTGCCGCAGGTTGTCGATGAGCTCGAGGAGGCCACCGCCGAGACCGCGATGGCCCCCCAGGCCGGCCACGCCGGCTGAACCCATCACCACGACCACCACAAACCACGTCGCGCCGACCAGCGCGATCACCAGCCCGCTCAGCCACGGCCACCGCCGCCCTCCGGGCATCACGCCGACACCGCACGATCGAAGCGCTCCACGAACACCGACCAGTCCGGGATCTCGGTCGTCACCCCGGGGGTGCCGCGCTGCAGCAGCCGGGCGTGCTCGCGGTCCTCGGGCAGCAGCCGGCGGTAGTCAAGCATGCTGACCAGCTGCGACGATAGTGTTTTCCCGCCGCGGGCTTGGTCGAAGCTCTCCTGGCGCTTGGTGGTCTGCCCTGCCCACTGCTCGGCGCGCTGCAGCATGCCCATCTCCGCGGCCCCGTACATGATCAGTGTGGCCGGGAAGATGTCGCGCAGCTCGTTGGCGTACTCCCGGCCGTAGACGGTGTCGAGCTGGCTTGACGCCTGCACGGCGATGACCATGTTGACCCCCAGTCCGCGGCCTTCCCCGATGTAGCGACGCAGCGCGGGCATCGCGCAGGTGTTGGTGGCCTCGTCGAGCACGACCAACAGGCGGTGAATCATTTGCCGGCGCGACGTTTTCGCCCGCCAGCTGCGCACCAGCGCGTCGACCAGGGTGACGGCGGCCCCGGCGATCGTTCCCTCGGCGGGGGCCAGCACGAACAGCGTCGCGGTGGGATCGTCGAGAAACGACTCCTCGAACGCCGGCGCTGTGGTCTTGCGCAGCGCCAGCCGCAGCCACGGGGTGACGGCCTTGCGCATGGTGATGGCGATGGAGTCGCGCTGGCGGCGGTCCATATCGAGGGTGCGTTCCAGTGCGTTTCGGAATAACGGGATGTCGCTGACTATGTCGGCGGCCATCTGCCAGCCGGGTGTGCCGGGATGGGTCTTGTCGAAGCGCAGGTTGTCCACCGCCAACAACACCCACCCGATGCCGCGGTGCCCCCGCGTCGCGGCGTACAGCATGGCCGCCAGCGGCCCCTCGGCCTGCGACTCCCACACCCCGCCGTCGGACACCTGGTCGGCGCCGGCCCCCAGCCCGACGGTGGCCATCTGCATGATCGTGTCGGCCACGGTGACGGCCTGGTCCGGGGTGGTGATCAGCGTGGTGGGGTCGAAGCTGAACCGCTGCAAGCCGTCTGGATACACCGCCGAGTAATCCGGCCGCAGGTCGATGAGCGCTCGCGGACCCCCGCGGCGCTGCATCACCAGCTCCATCAGGTCATCCTTGGAGGAGATGACCACCGCCGGCCCGCTCCACAGCACCGCGGTCGGGGCCAGCACCCGGCGCGTCTTGCCCGTCTCGGTCGGGGCCGACACCATCACGTGCGCCGCGGAGCGCGGAATGTAGAGCCGGCCGTCGCGGTCGCGGGCGAACCCGCAATACGGCGTCGCAGCCTGCTGCACCGGCCCTCCTACCTGGAGCCCGAACCCGGCCACCAGTCGCGGGCACCGTCGACGGCCAGCCAGCCGTTGAGGATGCCGTACACCCCGGCGACCAGAAACACCGCCGGCAGCTGGGCCAGCAGCCACGGGATCAGCAGCGCGGCTATCAACGACTCGCCCGGCGTGTACAGCAGCGGCAACGGCAGACCCACCAGCACAGCCGCCCACGCCAAGGCCGCCACCGGATAGGACCGCAGCCGGCCCGGAATGAGCCCGACGACAACTTGATACATGAGCCTGCCCATCGCCCAGCCCAGCGGCGCGAGCACCGCCGCACCCGCCACGACGCCCCAGTCCAGCGCACCGGACACCGTCTCGACCGGCCGCACAACGAGCGGATGGATGACGTCATCATCGGCCGGATCGGGGCGTGCCCCACTGTGTTCGGTGACGCGGTCACGGATGTCGCGGGCCAACAATTCCGCGCGCCGCTTCTGGAATACGAATGTGTGCTGATGCCGCGCGATCCACCGGCGGCGGATCTCGTCGAACTTATCGTCCGCTGCCGGCATGGGCGCACCCAGTGTAGGTGTCACGGCCGCACTGCGCGACAACGAAGCGCAAAACCCGGTTGGCGCAGAGTATTTCGATCACCGCTTGACGATACTCACGTCTCGATCGATTTCGCGACGGCCGTAGAACAACGATTTGACCGCCCGTACAGTAACGCCATGACCGACGACGAGTGGCTGGCCAGTGTCGACGCCGACGGGCCGGTCGACCTCGACCGAACAACCTTGCGGCCAACGTCGTTGGAGAGCAACACCGCTACCGCGCCCGAAGCGAAGCCGCCCGCAGCGGCGCCACCCGCCTTGAGCAAGACTGTCGCCATCGGCTTGGCCGCGCTCGTCGCAACCGTCACGATCGCCGTGACCGTTGCGATGCTGGCGATGCGCTCAGGCCCGCCCGTAACCACCTCGCGCCTCCAGACCGCCGCACAGGTCAGTGTGGTCACCGCCGCGGCGTTGCCGACCGACCCGGGCGGACCACCGCTGGACACCCCGATCCCCTACACCGCCTCGGCCAGCTGTCCACCTGGATCCACCGCTGCGCAGGCGCTGTCGGGTTCCGACCCCACCCGGGCCTTCGTGTGCGCGCGCAACGGCGTTGACGGACAGGTCATCACACTTGACCTGGGCCGCGCGGTGTCGGTCACCGCGATCTCGATCGTTCCTGGATGGGTCGGCACCGACGGCGGCGGACACGACCAATGGTTGGCGCACCGGGTTGTGGCCAAGGCGCAGTACATCTTTGACGACGCCACCGCCACCGTCGTCACCCAGGACACCGGCAGCGTGCATGGCGAAGCCGTGGTTCCGGTTCCCTTCTCTGAGCGCAGCGACGGGAGAGGAGTCTTGGGCGAGCGCAGCGACGGGAGAGGAGTCTTGGGCGAGCGCAGCGACGGGAGAGGAGTCTTGGGCGAGCGCAGCGACGGGAGAGGAAGTGGTGTCGTTGCCTCGAAGATCACGATGATCGTGCTGCAGACCAGCCGCCCTCCCGCTGACCCGGCGCCGCCGTCGGAACCATCCACGCTGCCGCTGCCCGAAATCACCCTGCCCACCACCACCGAGGCGCAGGACCCCGCCGACGCCACCTTCGCGATCGGCGCGCTGAGGGTCCTCGGCCACGATCCCCACTGATGCTCACCCAAACCTGGCGTCTGCGCCTGCTTCGCACCCGCAGCGCACTCAAGGCCTCAGCAGTTGCGGTGGCGCTGATCTCGTGCTCGGTGGTGGCGATCGCCACCATCGGCCATTGGCTGTTCGGTGCCCCGATCGATGTGGCCGGCCCGGCGCGCAGCGCGGTGAACCGCGCCGCGCTGGTCGGCTCGTTCGCCGAGAACTGTGTGGGCCGCTGGCTCACCGCGACCCAGGCCACCCGCGGCGCACTGCAGGAGTGCTGGACATTGCGCGACCCGCTAACGCTGCCCACAACCCCTGCAGCGGTGATCGGTGCACCGGCGGTCGCCGCGGCCACGCTGGTCGGCGAGGGCGGCGACCGCCAGGAATGGTCGGTGGCCGTGGCCGTCAGCCAACGGCCCTATGACAGCGCGCCACCCGTGGCCGCCTATTACCGCCTCCCCGTCGTCTACAGCGACTACGGCGTGCGCGCTGCCGCTCCGCCTGCGCGCATCAGCGGGCCCGGCGGTGGCGCCGACGCTGCACTGGCCTACCCGGTGACCGTGGCGACCGCCTCGCCGGTATTCGCCGCGGTCGCCGGCTTCCTCACCGCCTACCTGACCAGCGCCGGCGGCCTCGACCGCTACGCGACTGCCGACTCCGGGCTGATCGCCCCGCCCGGCCCCTATCAACGCGCCGTGATAGCAAGGCTGGTGTCGCACAACAACGTCGGCACCCCCATCCCCGCCGAAGGCGCCACGCTGCGCGTGCTTGTCACCGTCAACGCCGTCACGACGCAGTACGCGCCGACGCAGCTCAGCTATCCACTGACGCTGCGCGTCGGCGCTGGACGCTGGTCGGTGGCAAGCATCGACGAGGCGCCGCTGCTCGACCCCGCCGCCGACCTTGTTCCCGTCGCCCTCCAGTGAAGGATTCTCATTTGCCTAGCCTGCTCGCCGTCAACAATCTCACCGCCGGCAGCCAGAGTCTCTACACCATCGGCGTGGTGATCCTGGTGTTCTTCTTGCTGCTGGCCGGCGGCTTCCGCGCGGTTGGCGCGTTCTTCGGCGGCCGCATCGGCCACGCCTGGGGCTGGGCCATCAGCGGTATCGCGCTGGCCGTCATCGTGGGCAGCTCGTACGCGATCTATGTCTCGGCCAAGCACACCACAGACCAAACCGGCATCACCACCGGTCAGTTTGGCCAGTAGTTCCAGCGATGACCGACTCCGCGCAGGTGTTCACCGGCATCCACGACACCCCGGTCTACATCGACCTGTTCAATCGATCCCTGCGCGCCTGGGTGGCCGCGCCGCTGGTGCTGTTCGGTGGGGCCACCGTCGCGCTGACGGTCGTGTTCCTCGACTCGGGCTATGCGGCCTGGATTCTGGGCACCGGTGCGCTGATCACCGCCCTCGCCTGCGGAGCCGGTGCGCTCATCCCCGCGGGCAAGCCCAGCGTCGGGTTCCGGCTGCTGTGCCTGGCCCGCACCCTGCGTCCCGGCCAGTTCGTCAGTAGGCCATGAGGTTTCACCCGGACTTCGCCCCGCCGGTGGCGGCTGTGCAGCATCTGCGGTTTACCCGCGGCGGGGTCTACGCCGACTATCTGCTCACCGGCCCGCCGTACCACCTGCAGCCCACCGCCAAGCGCTATGCCGCCGCCCGGCTGCACCGCACCCTGGTGCGTGAACTGCCCTCCGGCGCACTGCTGTACGGGCTGTCGGTGCCCGACGACCCGCAACAGCTGGTGCGCGCGATGCTCGCCGGGCACCGCGACCGGCCCGCCTGGGTCGCCGCCTGCCGCAGCGCCGCCGACGCGCTGGCCACGAACCCGCCGCAGACCCGCCTGTACTGGCTATCGGTGCCCGTGGACGCAGGTCGCGCCGGGCGCACTCCCGCCGGGCAGGCCAGCAGGCTGCGGGACTGGATCGTCGGCCGCGACAGGGCATCCGACACCTCGATCGAGGCATACTTGCGCCTCGCCGAACAGATCGCCGCGGCGATCCCCGACGGCTTCGCGGCGCGCCCGGTCACTCCGGCCATGATCGCCTGGCACTGGCGCCACACCATCGGCCGCGGTGTGCTGCACGAGCCGCTGCCGCGGCGTGCCCTTGCCGACATCCGATTTCCTGTCGTTGAGTTCGACGACGGTGACCAGGCCCATCGGCAACGCTCCTGGCTGCCGTCGATGAAGAAGACGCTGCGCGTGCATAGCCCCGACGGCGCCTTCCCCGACAGCTACCAGGTCATCCTGCCGATCACCCACATCCCCCGGGAAGGCATCGAATTCCCCGGCGCCGAGTTTTTGATGTGCCTCGACGACATCGACACCGGCGCCACCATCGACTGGGCCAGCCAGCTCATCCAGCACCACACCGAGCTCGAGATCGCCCGCAATGACCGCGCCAAGGCCAACATCGACGACCAGTTCGTCCAGCGCCGCGACAGCCGTGACGGAGATGCTGAGCTTCGCCAAACCCGAAGGCAACTTGGCGAATACACCCGGCTGATCAAGCGTTCCCCCGCCGAACGGGCCCTACACACCACGTTCTACCTGGCCGTCGGCGCCGCCGACGAAGTTACCCTCGAGCGCACCGTCAAGCTCTTGCGCGAGGAACTCGACGACGCCGGCCAGATCGTGTTCCGCCACCAGCGCGGCGCGCAGGCGGCGCTGTGGAAGGTGTTCAACCCCGGCGCCGAACACCGCGCCCACACCGACCAGTTCGGCCACCCCACCACCGGCGACAAGTGGTCGAAGTTCGTGCCGATGACCTCCGCCCGGCTGGGAAACACCACGGGTGTGCTGCTGGCGGTCAACCGAACCAACGCCCACCACACCCCGGTGCTGCTCGACCTGGCGGCCACCGCGCGCCGCAACCGCAACCCCTGCCTGGTCATCTGCGGCTCGCCCGGTTACGGGAAATCCTATGCGGCCAAACGCATCGTGACCGCGCAGCTGCACCGCGGCGCGCAAGCGTTCGTCGTCGACCCCGGCACCGAATGGGCCCGCGCCATCGGCCGGCAGCGCGACGCGGTGATCGTCGACCTCGCCGACAGCCGCGTCGGCGTCGACCCGCTGCGGATCTTCCCACCCGCGGTCGCCGGCGGCTACTGGTGCGACTACCTGCTGCCGATGCTGGGCATCGGCGCCGACACTACCGAGGCCGCCCGGCTGCGGATCCTGCTGCACCCCGACCGCCGCGCCGGCCTCGGCATCACCAGCACTGCCGCGCTGATCGGGCACCTCCGCCGAGCCGGCGGCGGGGAACTCGACACCGTGCTCGCCAAGCTCGAATCCTGGGCCACCCTCGACTACACCGCCGCCGTCTTCGACGACACCCTGCCGGTGCCCGACCTCGCCACCCTCGACGTGTCGGTGTGGCTGACCGGCAGCCTGGACCTGCCCACCGCCGAAGACGTCCGGTCCCAGCACCTCTATCACGGTCTGTCGCAACGTAAACGGGCCAGCATGGCGATCTACGCCATGATCGTTCGGCTGGCCCGGCTGGCGTTCTTCGCCAACACCCGACGGTTCGGGATGATCGTGCTGGAGGAGGCCGCGGCGTTCCTGAATTCCGACACCGGCGCCGCCGACGCGCATCTGGTCAGCCGGCAGGCTCGCAAACACTACACCGGGATGGTCATCATCACCCAGAACCCGATCCGCGACCTTCGCCGCATGGGCGATGAGTTCCTCACCCAGAAACTGATCATGAGGTTCGAGGATCCCCGGCTGGCGACCGAGGCGCTCGCCTGGGGCGGCATTGACCCCATCGAATACCCCGGCATCGCAACCAACTTCACCGACGCATCGTCCACCCACCAG
>Ga0213881_10001498_pt1 | contig 11013 bp, 7 predicted proteins | sample BarmaccoBMER_R08_FD_160104 | JGI IMG/M metagenome (GOLD analysis project Ga0213881, IMG submission 160104) | Barbacenia macrantha exposed rock microbial communities from rupestrian grasslands, the National Park of Serra do Cipo, Brazil - ER_R08 ... | reverse complement strand
AACACGATGCGCGGGAACTGCTGTGCGCCATGCCCGACCAGCTGGCCGCGCGGTTCTCCGAGAGCTTCCCACTGCTGCGCTCGCACAGGCGGCTGGCCGGGCGGCTGCTGCGCGCGATGCTCGCCGACTGGCCTGCCGACCGGCCGCTGCGGGTGCTGGAGACGGGAGCGGGCACCGGCACGACTACCGCCTCGCTGCTTGCGCACCTGCCGCCCCGGCTCACCCGCTACACCTTCACCGACGTCACCACGGCCAGCTTCCCTCAGGCGCAAAGCCGCTTCGCCGCCCATGACTTCATCGACTACCGCACCCTGGATCTGGACGCCGACCCCGCCGAGCAGGGCTTCACCGCCGGCTCCTACGACCTGGTCATCGCCGCTCACACGCTGAGCTCCCGCCGTGACCCGGCCGCCGCCCTGCGCCGGGTGGCGGACCTGCTGGCCGATCACGGGCATCTGCTCGCCCTGGAGTTCCACGCGCCGCTGGTGGCGCCGCTGTTCGAGGTGCTCGGTTCCCGCCCGCTGCTGGACCGCGAGAAGTGGGCGCCGCTGCTGCACGAGTGCGGCTTCACCGCAACGGTGCAGACCGGCGACGACGCCGAACCCGCACGCGGCGCCCACTCGGTCATCCTCACCGCACGCCAGCCTCGGCCGGTGGAACCTCCTTCCGCCCCGGACGTCGAGATCACGGGACGGTGGCTGGTCGCCGACCTGGACAACGGCGGTCCCCTGGCGGCCGAGCTGAGCCACCTACTGGGGGCCGAGGCCGTACCCGCCCACGAGGATCCCGCCCGCTGGGCGGCGCACCTGTCCGAAGGGCCGCTCGGCGTCGTCCTGGTGGCCGGCGCTGCCGGGTCGGGCGGCGAACAGGCCACCGAGCAGGCGGTAGGGCACCTCGCGGTGCTGCGTGCGCTCGCCACAGCAGCCGAGGCGGCCACGGGCCTGACGCTGTGGATCGTCACCGAGGGCACGCCAAACCTGCCACTGGCCGCGTCCGGGACCGGGCTCTGGGGCGCCGCGCGCACGCTGGGCAACGAACACCCCCAGCTGAAGGTCCGCAGGGCCGCTCTCGCGGGACCCGACCCGCGCGGCCTGGCCGAGCGGCTGACGCGAGAGCTGACGTCGGGGACGGACGAGGACGAGGTGCTGCTCACCCGCGAGGGCCGCTTCGTGACACGGGTGCGTCCGCGCTCCGGACCATCCACCCAGTCCTCAGACCTGCCCTACACGCTGACCCTGCACAGCACCGGCCCGCGCCACCAGCTGGGCTGGCAGCAGACCGGCGTGCGCGAGCCGGGCGAGGGCGAGGTCACGGTCCGCGTCGAGGCGGCCGGGCTGAACTACCGCGATGTTCTGGTCGCCACCGGTCTCGTCCCGGCCGCCGATCCGGCCCGGCCGCTGGGGCTGGAATGCGCCGGCGTGGTCACCACCGTCGGCGCGGGCGTGCCCACCCTGGCCCCCGGCGATCGGGTAGCGGTCCTGGCGGCCGGATGTCTCGCCTCCCACGTGACCATCCGGGCCACCCAGGTGATCCCGATCCCCGCCGGCCTGGGCTTCGCCGAAGCGGCCACCATGCCGACGGTCTTCCTCACCGTGCACCACAGCCTCGGCCACCTGGCCCGGCTCACCCCCGGTGAGACGCTGCTGATCCATGGGGCGGCCGGCGGCGTGGGACTGGCGGCCCTGCAATACGCCCGCCACATCGGCGCCCACGTCATCACCACCGCCGGCACCCCGGCCAAACGCGACCTGCTGCACCTGCTCGGCGTCGAAGACGTACTGGACTCGCGGAGCCTGGACTTCCTCGAACAGGTCAAGGACCTCACCGGCGGCCACGGCGTCGACGTCGTACTGAACTCGCTGGCCGGCGAGGCCCTAACCCGGGGCCTGGAACTGGTCAAGCCCCACGGCAGGTTCATCGAGCTGGGCAAGCAGGACATACTCGCCGACCGGTCCCTGCCGCTCGGGGCCTTCGCCGCGAACCTGGCATTCTTCAGCGTGGACGTCTCCACACTCTTCACCGCCCCCTCACCGCTGAGGGCTACCCACCTGACGGCAATCACCGAGGCGATACGCACCGGCCGGTACCGGTCACTGCCCTACCGGACCTTTCCCGCGCACCAGATCAAACAAGCGTTCGACTGCCTGCAGCACTCCCGCCACATCGGCAAGATCATCGTCACTTTCGGTGAACCCGTCCCCCTGCCCCGCCCCACGGATCCGCCCCTGGACCCCGAGGCCACCTACCTGATCGTGGGCGGCCTGGGTGGTTTCGGCGCGGCGACCGCCCGACACCTGGCCGCCCACGGGGCCCGCCACCTGACCCTGATCAGCCGCCGCGGCCCAAGCACCCACGAGGCGCGCACCCTACTCGAGGAACTGCGCGGGCTCGACACGACAGTGCTGGCCCTCGCCGCCGACGCCACCGACCCACGGGCCATGCGGGAGGTCTTCGAGCAGATCGACTCGTGCGGCCGCCGCCTGGCCGGAGTCGTGCATTCGGCCATGGTCCTCGACGACGCTCCACTCACCGAGCTGACCGACGAACGCATCCGGACCGTCCTGGCGCCCAAGACGACCGCCGCCCATCTACTGGACCACCTGACCAGGAAGCGCCGACTGGACTTCTTCGTCGTCTACAGCTCACTCGCGGCACTGGCCGGGAACATCACCCAAGCCGCCTACGTCGCGGCCAACCTGGAGCTCGAAGCGCTCATCCGCGACCGCCGCCGCGCCGGGCTGCCCGGACTCGCCGTGCAGTGGGGCGCCATCGGTGACGCCGGATACGTGCACCGCGCCGGCCGGGCCGACGAAATGCGCCGCCTCGGCCTTGGCCAGCTGACCGCGCACGACGCCCTGGCCGCGCTGAACCACCTACTCGGCGACCCCGAAGCCGACATCGTCGCGGTCGGCCACATCGACGGCGATCTGCTGCGCCGGGTGCTGCCGCGCCTGGACGCGCCGCGCACCGCCACGATGCTCACCTCCTCGACACAGCGTGAGGACGACACCCGCGCCCGCCTCCGGGACACCCTGGCGACCGCGACCGCCGAGGAAGCCGCGACCATCACGCAGGACACACTGACCGGCCTGCTCGCGAGGGTTCTGCAGACCACCCCAGAACACATCGACCGATCTCGCCGCCTGGACCAACTCGGCGCGGACTCCCTGCTGACCGTGGAATTCGCCGCCGCGATCCGGCAAATCTTCGAATCCGAAATCTCCGCAATGGAGATCCTCAGCCTAGGGACCCTGCCCGCCATCGCCAGCCAGCTCCTCACCCGCCTCGACTACGACCGCATCGCCGACAGCAAGCAAGACATGGACGGCGGCATGTCGATCAACGCGGTGCCGAACTTCGGGCCGAGGCCGCCCTCGCCGCCGCTCTACACCGCGGACCTGCTGGCCGCCGCCACCGCCGAGACCGGCCTGGACGACTTCGGCGACCGGCGGTTCGTGGACGGCCTCACGGCGTTCGCGGACGCGCTGCGCACCGAGGCGAAGCTGAGCCGGATCGGCCACCTGATGACCGCCGCGGACATTGTGCGGATGCTGGTCAACCGGCTGCGCTACGTCCGTGACCGGGCCGCGCACCCCGAGATCGACGACGAGCGCATCGCCCCGCCGATCGTGGTGGCCGGGTTGCCCCGGACCGGTACGAGCAAGCTGCAGCGGATGATGTCGGCCGACCCGGGTGTGCAGCGGCTAGAGATCTGGAAGCTGCTCAACCCGGCCCCGTTCCCCGCCGAGCGCCCGGGCGACCCGGCGGCGCGGATCGGCTTTGCGGCCGGCGTGGAACGCGTCCTCGCCACCCAGTTCCCGGACTTCATGGCGGCGCACGCCACCGAGGCCCGCGAGCCCGACGAGGAGCTGCTGCTGATGGAGATGACCTTCGAGTCCATGGTCTCCTCGCTGCGCGCCCGGGTGCCCTCGTTCCGCGCGTTCACCCAGGACCGGGGCAGCGACGCCATCTACGCGTGGACCGCGGCGATGCTGCGGTACCTGCAGTGGCAGGACGGCGGTGGCCGCGGCCGGCCGTGGATCCTCAAGTCACCCGCGCACCTCGGCTCGTTCCCCGCGCTGCTGGAGACGTTCCCCGGCGCGACGATCGTGGCCTGTCACCGGGACCCGAAGGTCGTCATCCCGTCGTTCGCCCGGCTGCTGGAGGCCGGCCGGCGCATGGGCAGCGACGACGTCGACCCGCACGAGGTCGGCACCGACACCCTCGAGTGCTGGGCCGCCCAGATGCGCCGCAACCTCGCCGACCGGGCCTCGATCGACCCCGAGCGAATCGTCGACGTGCAATACGAGCGGGTCCGCGACGACGCCGCGGGCGTGATCGCGGATGTCTACGAGCGCGCCGGCCGCGGCGTCACCCCGGAGGCGGCGGAGGCGTTCGCCGCGTACGAGGCACGGCGCCCGCCCGGCCACTTCCGCCACGAGTACTCCCTGGAGCGATTCGGGCTCACCGAGCAACGCATCGAGGACGCGTTCGCCGAGTACTACGCCAGGTTCGGCCGATGAGCGCCGCCGACGGCCTGGGCCCCGAGCTGTGGCGGGCGTTCGCCGACGCGGTGGCAGACATGCAGGCCGTGGTGATTGGTAATATGAACCTTTGGTGAAGTGCACGTCCACGTGCCGGGGAGGATGTCGTTGATGAGTGCTTCGGCTGGCCCTGTTCTCTTTTCCTGTACTTCGAGCGCCGGCCAGCTCAACCCGATACTTGCCCTCGCCGAGGAATTATCCCGTCGCGCCGTTTCTGATCTGTGGTTCGCGTCTTATATCGACGCTCGCTCCAAGATCGAAGCCGCTTCGACACGTACTCAGATTAATTTCATCCTCCTCGATCCACAAAATCCAACCGGCGCCACGTTGGATGAGAGTGATTTGGTGACGCAGCGTGGTCCGATGAGCACGGATGGGACCGTGGCGGTCCTCAAGAAGATAACTAATTCTCCTGAACGGAGAATTAGCGAATACCGAAATATGCTCGACGTCATCGACCATATTCAACCAAGTCTTATGATCATAAATATCCTAACTCCATCCTCGATGGACGCGGCAATGACTCGGGGTGTGCCGTTTATCGTAACGGTGCCGGCCTTGCCAAGTTGCGCTCTCCGACTCCGACTGCCGTGGGATTATCCTAGTCCTATCACTGATCTACCCAGGAGGATGAATTTTTACCAGCATCTTTCAAATGTCTTATTTAAGTTCCGGTTGCGCGCCGCGATCCTCGCGCGCACTCCCGTGATTTCGTATGTCAAAAAATGTAAATCCGTAGGTATCAAGAATCCGTCGGCCAATTCTGGCATCTATACTGACGCGGCGGCGATGGTGCTCACCTCCTCTGTTTTCGGCCTGGAGTACGAGTTCCCCCTGTCGCCCCGGGTGCGCCTGATCGGGGCATTCCTGCCGCCAGGGCCGGACAATCATCGGGTCGAAGACCCTGATTTGTCGCGGTGGCTTGATGACAACACCTCGGTGGTCTACCTGGGATTCGGCACGCTCATGCGCCTGTCGCGTACTCAGATAGCCGCCCTGCTGGCGGCGGTTCGACGCCTCGGTCCAGAACACAAGTTTCTGTGGAAACTATCGAAGTCGCGACAGGAACTGCTTCCGCCGACGTCTCTTCCCGACAACCTACGTGTCGAGAGCTGGATTCCCTCACAACTCGGTGTCCTCGCCCATCCCCATGTACGAGCGTTTGTCACCCACGGTGGCGCCAACGGGTTCCATGAGTCGATCTATTACGGCAAGCCAGTACTGGTCATGCCCGCCTGGTTGGACTGCTACGCCATCGCCCGGCGCGCCATCGACAGCGGGGTAGGACTGGCTATCGACCGCCCGGCCACGGTAACCGGCGATGAAGCGGCCACCAAGATCATGCGGATTCTCACCGAAGACTCTTTCCGGCAGCGTGCCGAACACTGGGCACAACGCTTACGAGAAGCCGGTGGTGTGGCTCGCGCCGCGGACCTGATACTGGAATTGAAAGCAGAACTCTCGTAAGGTAACACCGTTGAGCGCCGGGTGGCCCGCGAGGATTTCACTCCCGGGCCACCCGGCGCTCCGTGAACAGTCCTTGTAAGAGATAACCCGCGAGTTCCGAGGTTCCTCGTCGGGAACGCGAGGGGCCGATCCGCCCAGGACCAGGGCGTTGGTGTTGTGGACCTGCCGCATCCCCGGCTGAGCCGGAGACAGGCGGGTAGCCGGTATCGGCCCACGGTCGCGGACGGCTGCGGGTGATCGGGCGCCTGGCCGGCGCGGGGGCGTTGGGTGGGGTTGGTCAACGACGATCTCACCCGCGCCGGCGAGGATCTGCTCATGGCCCGTGGCGGTGGCGTGGTGTCATGGCTTGAGGGGGAGGATCCGGCGGTATTTGCCGCAGGCGGCCTGCTGGGGCGCCTCGGTGGCCCGCTGGATCGTGACACCGGTCAGTCCGTGCTCGGCCAGCAGCTTGGTGATCTTGTCCTGCGCGGCCGGCCAGACGTGGTCCGGGTCGTGGCCGTCCACCGCACGCAAGCGCAGGCGAAGGTTGTCCGGTGCGATCTGGACAAGTTGGTACAGCGTGAGGCCGGGGACGGTGTCCAGCAGGGCGTCGAACGCCAGCGGCCTCACCGTGACCTCGGTGCCGCCTTCGGCGCGGAACGTGAGCACGTCCGCGACGCGACCTTGCACCCGGATCGCGGGCAACGGGTCGCCGCACGGGCAGGGGTCAGGGCGGGCGAGAATGGCGTCGCCGAGGTCGTAGCGCAGGATCGGCTGGACCAGATTGGACAGGTTGGTCAGCAGCACGGTGTGTGACGGCTGGCCGGGTGGGGTGGGGCGGTGGTCGGCATCGACCGGCTCGAGGATCACCCAGTCCGCAGTGACGTGCAGCCAGTGGTATTGGCAGCCGTAGGCGATGCCCACGAACTCGCTGGCCCCGTAAGGGACTCGGACCTGGCCGCCGAACGCGGCCGCGATCCGATCGTATCGCTCCGGGGCCAGCCCCTCTGAGGTGGGCACGGTCAGCACGGGGTTGATCCGCAGGCGGCCGGCCTCCTGCTCGGCGGCGAGCATGGCCACTACGCTGGCATAGCCGAACAGCAGAGCCGGCTGGAAGCGGTTGAGCGCCTCGACTGACGGCTGGCCGAGAAGCTCCCAGCACGTCATTGAATGAGCGATAATCGGCCACCTGAACGGGCTTCCCAAACGTCGGCGCGTGCACAATTTTCGTGCCACCCAACGAAATAGCGACATGATACACGTTAGCCGGTGTACCGAAAAACACCAGATCGCCGGGCTCAAGCACGCTACCAGCTGGCAGAAGCGGACCGGCCTGGTACTGCGTCTGCGCTGTCCGGGGAAGATTCACCCCAGCGGCCGCAAAGGCGGCATGGGTCAACCCCGAGCAGTCAAACCCGCCTTCGGCGCGACCGTCACCGCCCCACACGTATGGCTTGCCGAGCTGCGCGCACGCGAATCTGACCGCGATCCGCGCCCGTATGCTGAAATCTTGGCCAGCTTGCTGAACCGTGCGCTGAACTATTGGGCACGTCGCTGAAGTGTTTGGCGTCGTTTGAGACCAAGTGCACCCGTTTGGGCAGCCGGTCCCACCCGAAGATCCACAAGCCGAGGAACGTGGACTCCAGGAAGAACGCCAGCAAGCCCTCGATGGCCAGCGGCGCGCCGAAGATGTCGCCGACAAAGCGGCTGTAGTCGCTCCAGTTCATGCCGAACTGGAACTCCTGCACGATCCCGGTGACCACACCCATCGCGAAGTTGATCAGAAACAGCTTGCCCCAGAACTTCGTCGCTTGCAGCCAGCGTGGATCGCCAGTGCGTACCCAGGCCGTCTGCATGCCCGTGACCAGGAACGACAGCCCGATCGTCAACGGCACGAACAGGAAGTGGTACACGCTTGTGATGGCGAACTGCCAGCGCGCCAGATCCAGGTTCATCGCTCCTCCACCCACGGTCGCCTCCCGTCCTTGCTGGGCTGAGGATGCCGGTCGGAGGGGTGGTTGGATCGGGCACAAAGTCCCGGATCCACCCAGTGAGAGGTCCCAGGTTTTGTGCTTGGGTCTTTCGGCCGGGCGGCGGTTTTGAGCAGATCGAGACTATGGCGCGCTAGCGTTTGTGGATCTTCACAGTGACGTTCATCCCGGGAATCAGCCGGGTGTCTGGGGCCGTTACGATGGCGATCTTCACGGGGATACGTTGGATGAGTTTCTGGGTGACCCCGGTACTGGTGTCGTGCCGGCGGGCGGAGAACAGTTCAGCTGTGCTGTTCTGGACCTGCCAGACGAGTCCGGTGAACGTGCGGCCGGGGTAGGCATCGACGGTGATATCCACGGGTTGGCCGGGGCGGACACCGCCGATGTCGGTCTCGTCGATCCGGGCGGTGACGTAGACGTCGGTCAGGTCGTAGGCGACGGCGAGCTGAGCACCGGCGGTGACGAACATGCCGGAGACCACGTTGTTGTGCACAACCGTGCTGGTTGAGGGCGCGCGGATGATGGTCTGGATGGCGCCGCTGCGCGCCTTCACATAGCCGACGATCTGATTTGCTCGGAGATGGACGCCCTGGGTGGCGTGCCAGTCGAACAGCGTGCCAGTGGCCGGCGCGACCAGCGGAATCTTCAGCGCGTCGATCTGGGCGTTGTCGGTCCAGACGTACATCCGGTTCGCCCATCCGTAGTCGGCCATGACCAGGGCGCTGACCAGCATCACCGCCACCGGCGCGACCCGCCTCGCCCGGCGGGCGGCTGCCGAGGGTGGACCGGTGCGCCGCCGCAGCGTGGCCGCGGCGAGACAGAGCGTGATGATCGTGGCGGCGAGCATGATCCCCACGTCGCGGACCAGCTTCGCGGTGATCAGCGCGGTTTTACCCACCTCGCCCAGGGCCTCGATGCCATAGGTCATCGGCAGGGCGCTGCTCACCGCGTAGAGCCAGTTGGCCATCTGTTCTCGTGGCACGAACAACCCACCGAGCAGGATCTGCGGCATGACCAGGGCGGGCATGAACTGCACCGCCTGGAACTCGCTGGTGGCAAACGCGCTGCCGAGCAGGCCCAGCGCCATCCCTAGCGCGGCGCTGACCAGCGCGACCGTGACGACCAGCCATGCGCTGCCCGGGGTGTACAGGCCGAGCAGCCAATACGCGGTCGCGCAGGCCACCAAAGCCTGCGCCGCGGCGGCCACCGTGAACGCCAGGCCGTAGCCGGCTAGCAGGTCCAGTTTCGACATTGGCGTGGTGAGCAGCCGCTCCAGCGTGCCACTGGTTCGCTCCCGCAGCATTGCCACGCTGGTGACCAGGAACATCATGGTGAACGGGAAGACCCCCAACAGGGACAACCCGACCCGGTCGAAGTCCGGCCGGGAGTCCAACATCTGGTTGATCAGCACCATCAGCACGCTCGGCACCACCACCAACAGCGCCACGGTGCGCCGATCATTGCGCAGCTGCGTCAGTACCCGCCGCGCGGTTGCGGTCACGATCCGCAAGGACAGCAGCGGTGTTCCCGGCCGAGGCGCCGACGGCCCGCCCGGCGCCGAGTTTTCGGTGATCGGTTGGGCCATGTCATGACCCTCCGAACTTGTCGCGTCGAATCAGACGCAGGAATGCCTCTTCCAGGTCATCGGCGCCGGTCTCGGCGCGCAGCGCGTCGGGCGTGTCCTGGGCGAGGAGCTTCCCGTCACGCATCAGGAGCAGCGCGGCGCAGCGCGAGGCTTCGTCCATGACGTGACTGGACACAAATAGTGTGGTCCCGGCGGCGGCGAGGGCGTGGAACCGCGACCATAGATCGTTACGCAGCACCGGATCTAGGCCGACGGTCGGTTCGTCCAGCACCAGCAGTTCGGGCGCGGCCAGCAGCGCACAGGCCAGCGACACCCGCGCCTGTTGCCCGCCGGACAGGGTGCTCACCCGTTGGCGCGCCTGGTCAGCCAGAGCGACGTCGGCCAGTGCCCGATCGGCGGCGGTGGGGGAGACGCCGTGGATCGCGGCGAAATACCGGACGTTGTCCACCGCGGACAGGTCACCGTAGACCGAGGCGGCCTGGGTCACGTACCCGACTCGGCGCCGCAACGACGCGGACCCGGCCGGCTCACCGAGCACGAGCACCGTTCCCGAGCGGATCTGTTGGACGCCTACGACACACCGCAGCAGGGTGGTCTTTCCGCACCCACTGGGGCCCAGCAGACCGGTCACCTGTCCGATGGGCACGGTGAACGACAAACCGTGCAGCACTCGTCGAGCGCCGAACTCGACTACCAGGTTGTCGACCAGGATCGCATCAAGCATGACCCGCACCGTTCTTAATTCAGCGATGTGGAGTTGAAGTGTAAAGTAATTCAGCGGCGTTGAAAAGCTGTGCGTCTGGTGAATACCCTTCGTGGACATGGGACCGCGACAGAAACGATCACCCGGCCGGCCGGCCGGATCCAGTGATACCAAGGACAGGATTCTCGAGGCCGCGATGGCCGCGTTCCTTCAACACGGCTACCTCGCCACCACGATCCGCGCGGTCGCCGACGCGGCCGGTGTCGACCAGGCATTGGTGCTGCACTACTTCGGTAGCAAGGATGGTTTGTTCGCTGCCGCGCTGTGCGCGGGGGTTCCGACTGGGCGGCTGACCGCGTTGGTCGACTCCGGTGCCCTCTCAGATCTCGGGATCAGACTGGTGCGCGGTTACCTGTCCATGTGGGAGGACCCGGATACTTTCGGCCGTTTACGGGTGATCCTTGGCGCGGTGTCGATGTCGCCGAGCGCGGCCGAGATGGTGGTGCAATTCGCCAGTGAAGCCGTGATCCAGCCGATGTCGGCCGCGCTCGGCTCGTCGGATGCGCAGTTGCGCGCCAACCTGGCGGGCTCACACCTGATCGGCACGGCCATCGCGCGCTACCTGCTCAAGGTCGAGCCACTGGCCTCGCTGGACTCCGAGCAGCTGGTTGCACTGGTAGGCCCGGTCGTCCAGCACTACCTGACTGGAGAAATCCCGAGCGGATCCTTGTCGCCAGGCTGAGG
>Ga0213881_10001497_pt1 | contig 11013 bp, 12 predicted proteins | sample BarmaccoBMER_R08_FD_160104 | JGI IMG/M metagenome (GOLD analysis project Ga0213881, IMG submission 160104) | Barbacenia macrantha exposed rock microbial communities from rupestrian grasslands, the National Park of Serra do Cipo, Brazil - ER_R08 ... | reverse complement strand
CCATTGCCGATACCTTGGCCGGCACCGGCCTTGCCCCGAGTCTCGGGCCCGGAGGCCAGTATTTCGCCATCTTCGCCGACGGGCACGCCCGCCAGCTGCCTAAGCTCGTGCGCGGCCCGTTTAGCTACAACTTCTACGCCGCCGACACCCTGAAGAAATCGCTGCCCTACGCCAGCAAGCCAATGAAACAAGCGGTCATCGCGCCATCAATGCTCGCGCTGCTCTACCCGCTCAAAGACCCGGTAGAGGGCTACCCGCGGGAAGACTTCGAGGCGGCCATCGTCGACGAGTGTGAGCGCGACATTCGCAAGGCATTTGAGGCCGGCGCCGCGCGGGTATCCGTAGACTTTACCGAGGGCCGGTTGGCCACCCGAGCGGATCCACGCAACCCATGGACCGGCGCTGGTCTGCTGCCGCACTTCGTCGAGCTGAACAATCGGGTGATGGCCCGGTTCACCGCCGACGAGCGGGCCAAGATCGGCATCCACACCTGTCCCGGTGGTGACCGTGACTCAGTACACAGCGCCGATGTGCCCTACAATAACTTGCTGCCCGAGATGTTTAAGATCAATGCTGGGTATTTCCTGATCCAGCTCAAGAGCGAGCGAGAGAAAGACCCGGTCTACGAGTCGATCGGCAAGTACTTGCGCGACGACGCCGACGGTGTGACGCAGATGGCCTACATCGGTGTGCTCAACGTGGCGAGCCCCCGAGTGGAGAGCGCCCAGGAGGTCTGTGACCAGCTGGTCCGAGCCGCCAACTTCATTGACAAGCAACAGCTCGGTTCCACCGACGACTGTGGATTCTCGCCGTTCAGCATTGATGAGAAGCCCAACTACGGTTCTCCGGACTACGCCCGCGAGATTGCCTTCCAGAAGATAAAGAACCGGGTGGAGGGGACCCGGATGGCCGCCGAGAAACTCGGCGTGTCCTGATCTAGAGTTCGTTTCCGGTCCGGCCGTCATCGTCCGTGAGGCGGTCCGGGCCGGCGGCGGCCCATTTCAGATGCTTCCGAGGACCGGACGGAAGCTGGCGGTGGGGGAGACAGGTCGCGGTGCCGCACGAGATCAGCAGTACCGCCAATCCTCGGGTGAAGGCGCTGCTTCGGCTCCGCCAGCGGCGGCATCGCGACGAAGCGGGCGAGACTCTGGTGGAGGGCTTCGAAGAGCTGTCGCTCGCGTTGGCCGCCGGGGTGATACCGAAAGTGGTGTACCACTGCCCGCAGCTGGCCTCCGAGCGGGAGTGGGACGCTGTCCACCGGACCTCGGCATTGGAGTCGGCCGAGCTGATCCAGGTCAGCCCGACGGTATTCGCCAAGATCGCCTATCGGGAGTCTCCAGACGGCTGGTTGGCCGTGCTGCCCTCGGTGCCGGCGAGCCTCGACGCTCTTGTCCCCGGCCCGCAACCGCTGATCCTGGTGTGCGCCGGCGTGGAGAAGCCAGGCAACCTGGGCGCTATGCTGCGCACAGCGGACGCCGCCGGAGTGACGGCGGTGATAGCCGCCGACCCGGGCACCGACTGGTCGAACCCCAACGTCATACGAGCGAGCAAGGGCTCTGTGTACACCGTCCCGGTGGCAGCGGCTTCGGAGCATGAGGTGCTGGCCTGGCTGGCCGAGCGCGCGATTCCGGTGCTGGCCGCTACGCCTGGTGCCCAGACTTTGTATACCGATCTCGATTTGCGCGGCCCGCTGGCGATCGCGGTTGGAGCCGAGGATGTCGGGCTGTCGCCGGGATGGCTCGCGGCCGCCCGCTTGCGGGCGCTGATCCCGATGAACGGCCAGGTCGATTCGCTCAACGTGTCCGCGTCGGCGGCCATCCTGCTCTACGAAGCGGTCCGCCAGCGGATGCAGCGCTGACCCTTCGAGAGGTGTCCAGGGTCACATACGTTGTGTGTTCCGCGCGGGCTTGGCCCGGACGCCACCATGTTCATCCCGGAGCACGCGCCGCCGCTCGCTGGGCTGAAGCCCTTATACCCGGGCCGAGGGAAACCCGGCGCCGGTCGTGGAATTGATCACAGGGTTGATCGCCGCGCCAAGGGTGTCGACGAAGTCGCGCCACGCGGTTCGCTTGTCGGCGAGGCTGATCCGGCCGCGATCGGTGAGCTCGTACTCTCTCCGGCGTCGTCCGGAACCACTGGTCCAAGCACCGGCGATCAGGCCGGCTTCTTCGAGCCGGCGCAGCGCGGGATAAAGCGTCCCACTCTCCAAGTCCACCGAACCCCCGGTCCGACGGCGGACCTCGGCCATCACCGCGAAACCATGTGCCGGGCCGGCCTCGAGCGCGGCTAGCAGGAGGGCATCCAAGTGCCCTTTGAGCGCCTCAGCTCGCATGTTGATTTCCTCCCGCTGTGCTACAGAGAGCAGCTGCGTAGCGGCGTTACTCTAACAACTTGATCTTTCGTGATGGCTCTACCACGGTGTGCCGCGCGTGACGTGTCTCAGTCACACCACGGCGATTGATCAGGCATGCCAGGCGCGCAAGAATATGGGTATGAGATCGGGCCCAGCCGGTGCGCCCTCAGCCGTCCCCGCCGAGGGGGCCCGCTGCCGTCGCCGAAACCGTGCGTGCTATCGCGGTTGCCCACCAGGGTGAGCGTGGGCACTGATGCCCATCCTGCGTGAGATCCAGGAGGAGTTCGGCTATGTGGGTATCAGCGAGTGACCAAGGGAGTACTCCGACGGACCCGCGGTGCATCACCATGGCCGGACTTGCCCCACGGATTACGAAAGCGGAGAGATGGCCTACAACCAGCTAAGGGCTTAACCCTCTGGTTCGCAACGGATTCCCTCGGATGGAAGTCTCAAGCTAGTTAGATACGTGATCCCAGCATCAGTGACGCAACTGACGCCTTCCAGGAAGGCGGTGTGTTGGGTACCTTCGAAGGTTAGCAAGCGTCCGTTTAAGTCATGGGCCAGATTTACCCCTCCCTGGTAGGGAGCGATAGGATCATTTGTAGTGGAGATCACCATCACCGGTGGCAGCCCAGCGATATGTGGTTGGTGAGGTCCTCCGGTGGGTGGCACCGGCCAGAACGCGCAGTTGTCAAGGGCTGGTGACGGTGGTAGTCCCGTATCGAGGAATGGAGCGGCAGCCCGGTATTGAGCGTCTTCACCGCGTGCAACGTTCCGGTCTGTGACAGGTGGGTTATCGACGCACAGGATTGACAGGAAGGCATCCGGCTACGTGGAGTAGGTGTCATCCGTTGAGCGTTCGTAGTAGGTGTCGGCTAGGTGCATCAGGGTGTCACCGTCGTCCTCGGCGAGTTCTTGCACACCTTGGTTCAGCATCGGCCAATAGTCGGGCAGGTAGAACGCTTGGATAACGCCCGCCGCTGCATCAGTGTAGGAGAGCTTTCGCCCGTCGGACACCGTCACAGGGTGGTCAATCAGCCGGAGAACACGGTCATGGAAAATCTTCACGGCCTGGCTCTTGTCCTGTCCAAAGAAGCAATTGGCACGACCCGCGCACCACGCGGCGAAAGCATCGAACGCCTGTTGCAATCCTCGACCCTGTTCAATGACCAAGGAAGTCTGATTTTCGGCCGGATCGAAAGCGCCGTCGAGGACCATCGCGCGGACATTGCCCGGGAATGTCTCGGCATAGGCCGTGCCAATCCGGGTACCATAGGAATAGCCCAAATAGGTTAGCTTGGCGTCACCGAGAGCCGAACGCATGATATCCATGTCGCGGACTACGTCGCGGGTGCCGATGTTCGCCAGCATGTCAGTCCCAGTGCGATTGGCTCACCTATCGTCATCGATTTTTCCTGATTCTCGGTCTGCACCACCCCAGCCGGTGAAGTGTCGACGCCGGAGTTCATCAGGCGCTCGGCGTCCTGCTCTACTGGGGTCCGGCAGAGAATCCGCGGCTTGCTAGAACCGATCCCGCGCGGGTCAAAACCGACTAGATCGAACCGTCGTCCCAAGTCATTGTTCGTGACCTGGTTGACCATGCGGACTGCGGCGCTCATTCCAGAGTCGCCGGGACCACCCGGGTTGATCACCAAGGAGCCGATGCGATGCGTTCGGTCCGACGCGGGCCGACGAAGCAAGCCGATTTTTACCGTCCGATCGTATGGATGCGCGTAATCCAGCGGCACCTCAAGGTAAGCGCACTGAAGGCCGGGGTCGGCGTAGGTATTCTTGTCTTCCGGAGTGGTGGCAAAGGGGATGCAGCCGTTCCAGGCTAAGTTCTGACGATAGAATCGTTCCAACCCCGCCGGGAATGCGCTGCCAGCAGCAATTTCTATTACTGACACGTTGTTAGAGCCGGAGTTGGGAACGTAGACGTAGCGGCCGTCCGGGGCCACCGCCACACCTCCTGGGCTGGTGCCGACAGCAATAGTGTCGGTGACTGCGTTGCTTAACGTATCAATCACCGACACGTTGTTGGAGTTGTTGTTAGCTACGTAGACGTGGACACCGTCTGGGGTCACCGCTTCTCCCTCCGGAGCCGTGCCCAGCCCCAGGGCGATGGTGGCGGTGACGGTGTTACTCCCGAGATCGATTATCGACACGCTGTTAGAACTGTAATTGGTGACGTACGCGTGGCGCCCGTCCGGGGCCATCACCACCTCCCACGGATTGGTGCCGACGGGGATGGTGGCGGTGACGGCGTTAGTTCCGACATCAATCACCGACACGTTGTCAGAATTGTAATTAGTGACGTACGCGTGGCGGCCGTCCGGAGCCACCGCCACACCGCCCGGACCGATGCCGACAGCGATGGTGCCCGTGACGGCATTACTTAACGTGTCAATCACCGACACATTGTTGGATACCGAGTTGGTGACGTAGGCGTGGCGCCCGTCCGGGGTCACCGTAGTTGCCTCGGGATGGTCACCGACGGGAATGGTGGCGGTGACAGCGTTACTGCTCGTGTCGATGACTGACACATTGTTAGAGCCATAGTTGGCGATGTAGGCGTGGCCGCCGTCCAGGGTCACCGCCACCTTCCACGGATTAGTACCGACGGGAATGGTGATAACGACGACGTTACTTACTGTATCAATCACTGATAGATCATTAGAGTTATAGTTGGTGACGTACGCATGACGGCCGTCGGGACTCACAGCTACGTTCCATGGGCTTGTACCGCCAGAAATGGTGGTCACCAGACTGGCGCCGAAGGGGCGGATGTTAACGACCACCAAGACAACGACAAGTGGGATGACGCCCAGGATGACTGATGTGGTGAAAGCTGGCTGACGCCGGATGAGCTGACCGAGGCTCCGACGATCCAGCAAACCCATGTGTCCACGGGCCTGCTGCTCGGTTGCGTTGTGTCCTTTCCCCGAGCGATCGCGGACGCCCCGCACTACGGCAACGGTTCCGACGACCAGGAGGATGAACCCAACCAAAAGCAACAGGTCCACGAGGGTCGACACATTTGGGATCTTCGTGAGCAGAAATCCGTTTATGACCAGGCTGGCGCCAACGATTACGAAACCCCAACTTGTCGGCAAGCCGATAGGTTTCTTTTTGGCCTTCACCGGGCCTGCGCCAATCGCAAAAACCGTAGTGCAAAATCGGCCGCTGTCAATTGTCCGCCTTGAGTGGTGTGTGCTCCCCGCCTTCCCGCTGAACCGTCTAGATAGGGCTGTTTTTCGGTAGCGGTTCTCGCCAAACTGCTTTGGCCGGCCCCAGCTTCCCGGTGTAACTGGTCGCTCTCAGCAGTTGTGCCATCTGCCGGCAGTGGTCGGGCGGACGAAATTGCAACCTGTCCCTCCGCCTCCCGCCGAGCCTGCTCGGGATTGAGTGGAGGTAAGAAGTTGCATCGCGGTCGTCGAGACAACCTTACTTTCGTCACGCACCAGGCGGCAATCTGATTAATGACTTCAGCTCGGACGCGGTCGTTGCCAATACGGTGAAGGTTGGTGAGGCTTTCCAGGGCTGTCAGACGGTCTCGAGCGAAAGGACTTTCGACTGCATCGCGAATATGCGAGGGGAGGCTCCGGTGTATGTTTCTGGCGATAACGATACGTCTTCCTGTGGTCAGCCCTTCAACAAGGAAACGGGTGAAGACGGAGCGCGTCCCTTCTCCGGTGATTTGATTTCCTTCAAAGGAATACTGAGTAGCGTCAGAAGCAGCGAGCACCACACGTCCCTTACCGCGAAATCTCTCAAGGAAGTTCACTTGGGATCCGCCTTGGCCAATCGATCGATCTCATCTGCATCTTCCTCCAGTGCTGATTCAACAACCAGAAGAAGATCACGCAGTAAATCGTCTGAACTATGGTCGACGCCGTGTCCACCCATCCGCCGCCTCCTTCAGATAGATCACGCCCCCGGCGTCCGTCAACCACTCAGAGTAACGAGCCAAGTCGTGGCATTCCACCTTATTCCATAGAAGGCCACCAAGGCTCGATATACCTGTTACTAACAGTGTCGCTGATCGGCAGGACTAGGGCAACCGGCTAGCGTGCTTGAACCGTGGCTTAGTCCGCGCTCATGGTCAACAGCGAGGCATTGGTTTAACAAGTTTATGGATCAAGTCGTCACCGCGTACAAGGATCAAGAGCTCCACGTTGTGCTCGATAACCTCTCCACTCACAGGAGGTGACACCGTCAACGAGTGGCTCACTAAGTACTCGAAGGTCACTTTTCACTTTACCCCGACGGGCAGCTCCTGGCTCAACCAAGTGAAGATCTGGTTCGGCGTTATCACTAAGCAGTCAATCAGGCGGGGAACCTTCACGTCGGTCCAGCGACTTATCGATGCCATCAACGACTACATCACGCACTGGAACCAGACACAAAGCCCTTTACTTGGACCGCCACGTCAGATGAGATCATCACCCAAGTTCGACTAATGCACCAACAATTCAAAAATCTACTCCACAGTAACGACAACCGCTAGCGAGGGACTTTGCTCATGGACTACGAGCCTTCGCCGCAGCTGAGCCATGGTGGGGCACGGCGGGATCGTTGTGTTCGATGACACGGTTGACATGTCTGCCCAAGCCGTCGAGCTGACCGTGGACGGTTTCCCGATAGCGGAGCCGCCCGGCACGCCGGTACGGCCGAGCATGGTGGTGCGCACCCAGTCCCGCGAAGCTGGCCAAGCTGCGCCGCAGACTCCGGCGCGACTTCGGACCCCGCGATCCTGGCGGTGGTGGCGCTGCTACGCGGGGACTGAAGCGGACTTCGGCGGCGCTTCAACCAAGATCACTCGTATCGAAGAGCCTCGATCGGGTTGAGTTGCGAGGCCCGCCATGCGGGATATCCGCCGGCGATGACGCCGATGGCCAGACTGATCCCGAAGGCCACCAAGATCGGTGGAAGGGATAGCACAGGCGCGAAATTGGCCAGCACACCGCCCGATTTGTCGAGTATGGGGGCGGCCGCGGTAGTAGCGAAGATCAGGCCGATGCCCGTGGCCACCCCAACGAGCCCACCGATGCCAGAAAGGGTGATGGCCTCCAGAATGAACTGGGTTAGGATGGCGGGGTTGCTCGCCCCAACCGCCTTCCGGGTACCGATTTCCCGGGTTCGGTCGGTGACTGACACTAACATGATGTTGAGTACGCCAATGCCGCCGACCAGCAGGGCGATGGCCGCGATGGCTGGCGTGAAGTTGGTCAGCAGCCCGAGGACCTGGTTGAAGGTGGTCAGCCGCGCGCCGAGGGTCTGGACCTGGAAATCGACCCGCTCCGGGTCAGTGATGTGATGGCGCGCGGAAAGAATCTGGGTGATCTCCCCTACCGCAAGCTGTGCCGAGGAGGCCGAAGTTGCGGTGGCTGTGATCTGGCTCAATTCGTCGCCGCCGTAGCCGTGGCCGAAGATGGCTGATCGCGCCGCTGAGATCGGCATGACCACATTGTTATTCAAGTTCGCGCCGTAGTCGTTCATCACGCCCAGTACGGTGAACGGCCGTGAGTTGACGTTGACGGCCTTGCCGACCGCCGCGTCAGCGGAGCCGAACAGCACTTTCGCGAGGCTAGGACCGATGACTGCCACGTGAGCGCCGCTTGTCGCTTGCGCTTGGGTGAAGTACGACCCGGCGACGAGTTGACGGTTGTTGGTTTGGAACCAGTTGGCGTTCGTGCCCGTCACAGTCGCGGAGAGAAACTGTTTGGTCGGTGTCGTTACCAACACCGCGTGCGCGACCTGTCCGGCGGCGCCGGTGGTAGATCCGGTCACGGTTGGAGTGACAAGGACGACATCCGGGGCTTGGCTCAGGGCTTTAGCGTCCGCCTCGGTCAGCGGCTGGCCGGGGGGGCCACCCGCAACCTGGGGTTGCAGCGGAACGATGGTGATGTTGTTAGCGACGGCCTCAATAGCCTGATCGACAGAGTTTCGCACCCCTTGGGAGGCCGACACCAGCACGATCACTGAGGCGACCCCGATGACCAAACCTAACATAGTTAGGGCGGAGCGTAGCTTGTTCGACCGCAACGCCCGCAGCGCGATGAATACGGTCTCGCGGAGAAGCACTCGGACAACCCCCTTCGGCGGCCGACTCCGGGCTTCCGGTCGGCCAGCGCCAAGACAACAGCACTATGGATGTCACTCGATAGTGCCAAAGTCGGACTTCATATGGGGCATACGGCGCAAAATCTTCAGAGATACACAGCTTCTGTGCCCGTGCCTGTTCTCTGCCTGACTGAAGCGACGTCTGTGACAGAGTTGCGCAGCCCGGCTCAGCGGGACCGCCCCGAGTGCGTGGTTCAGTGGCGCCCGAGCGCTTCGTCCGGCCGGGTATGGACGGGTACGCCAGCAGGCAACCAGGTGGCAACCTTGAGGCAGCACTGGATTGCGCGCGGAGGGAGCAGTGGGTTGATCCGGCTGGAGAAAGTAACCAAGACCTATCACACAATCGGTCATGTCCGCGTGCCAGCGTTGTGCGATATCGACTTGACCATAGACCGGGGTGAGATGGTCGCTGTGACGGGTCCGTCTGGTTCGGGCACCAGCACCTTGATCAATATCTTGGGTTGCCTGGACGTGCCCAGCTCGGGCCGCTACCTGCTCGAGGGCCGTGATGTCGTACCTTTGTCGAAGCGCCAGCGGGCTAAGGTTCGGGCTAGCACGATCGGGTTCGTCTTCCACCGATTTGACTTGTTACCGGACGCCACAGTCATCCGAAACGTTGAGCTTCCGTTGGTTTACGCGGTACGGTCTCGGGTGCGCCATGAGCATGCGCTGCGGGCACTGGAGCGGGTGGGCTTGGGCGGGCATGACAATGACTTTCCGATCGAGCTCTCCCCAGCCCAGAGGCGCCGGGCGATGATCGCCAGAGCGTTGATCAACGATCCCAAAGTTCTGCTCCAGGACGATCCGACCACCGAGCTTGACGTCCGGTCTGGTCAAGAGATCGTGCAGCTGTATACCGAACTGAACGACGCCGGTTGCACTGTGATTTTTAGCACTCATCGTGAGGATGTCGCCGCGTCTGCCCGGCGAATCATTCGACTATCTGAGGGTCGGATCGCCAGCGATCAACGAGTCATCGGCCGAATACATGGCCCGCGAGTGGCGGCAAGACGGCGGAACCTGAGAAGCGTGCGAGCTTCTGTGACAAATGGGTCCGCTGGGAACAATGAGTAACAAGGGGGCTGGGCGACATACTCACAGCGAGGCCACAGGAAAAATTTAGCGAAGCTTGCGAAAATGTGGTTATCGTAAAGCTTGGTCGCGGGAATTTCGATCATCCGCCACCGCGTCGGCTGGTTCCGCCGACTGATATGTTGGCGAGACCCGGAAGGGGGATCCGAATGCTCGAGCTCGAGGGTGTCACTAAGTCGTACCAGATGGCCGGTGTCGCGGTCCCGATTTTACACGGCATTAACTTGAGCATCCGTGAAGGTGAGATGGTCGCGATTATGGGGCCGTCCGGTTCGGGCAAGAGCACATTGATGAACATTCTCGGATGTCTGGATGTTCCTACGGGCGGGCGTTACCTGCTCGACGGCACGGATGTGAGCAACTTGTCGAAGAGCCAGCTGGCGAAGGTGCGCGGTAATAAGATTGGCTTTGTGTTCCAGTCGTTCAACTTGATCCCGCGTACGAGCGCCCTGCTGAATGTCGAACTACCGTTGGTCTATGCCAAGGTCCGCCGTCGGCGCGAGCGGGCGCGCCGGGCCCTGGAACGAGTGGGGCTGGGTGACCGTTTGGGGCACGTTCCCAGCGAGCTCTCCGGTGGCCAGAAACAGCGGGTCGCTATTGCTCGTGCTCTGATCAACGAGCCATCGATCGTGCTGGCCGACGAACCAACCGGCGCGCTGGATACCAAGTCCAGTATCGACATCATGCGGTTGCTGACCGAGCTCAACGACATCGGCACGACGATCGTGGTGATCACTCACGAAGAAGAGGTCGCCGAGTGCGCGAAACGCATAGTCCGCCTGCGTGACGGTGTCATCGGAAGTGACGAAATGGTGACGAACCGTCGGTTAGCTAATGGCGCGGAGTTACGTGTCGCTTCATGAATCTTGCGCCTCGGCTGTGAGAATCTCTGAAGCTAATAGACGAATGCCCCGAGAAGATAAGCCGCCAGCACCAGCACGATAACCGTCCCGATAATCAGAGCGGCGGTCTCCAAGCCGATCCGGTTGAATGGGTTCACGGTATGTGCTCCTTCCGCGCGGGCAGTTCATCATACCTGTCTTTCCGCGGTCAGGTCAGATCATTATCTTCTTAATTGATCTGGTGAGGTCTGAAGGTGGTGGGCGGCCGTCAGCTGCCTAATCTTGATCAGATATGAGTATCTTCTGCGCCAAGCCCGGCCGGCTCGCTAGCTCTAGCTGGACACGACCAGGCGGACCAAGCCCGCTGCTACCGAGCGCTAGACCAGACTAGACCAAGTTTTCGGCCCGCTTGTGTGGAAAGACACATAGTTGCCTGCCGTCGCGGGCGTTGGCGAGCCCCGCGAAAGCGGTAGGAAGAAATAGGGTACGCAGCGTTCATTAGCGGTGCTAAAATATCTATCGCGGGCTCGTCCCGTCGTCCGGTATACATACTAGGGAGGTCACCATGGAGCAGGCGCCGAACCGCGCATCGAGCACCTCAGT
>Ga0213881_10001496_pt1 | contig 11019 bp, 8 predicted proteins | sample BarmaccoBMER_R08_FD_160104 | JGI IMG/M metagenome (GOLD analysis project Ga0213881, IMG submission 160104) | Barbacenia macrantha exposed rock microbial communities from rupestrian grasslands, the National Park of Serra do Cipo, Brazil - ER_R08 ... | reverse complement strand
CCAACCAAGCCGAACGAGACCTCCGACCAGCCAAGGTCCAACAGAACATCTCCGGGCGCCTCACCAGCGAAGACCGCACCCAAGACCGCTACACCATCCGGGGCTACCTCTCCACCGCCGCCAAACATGGCCACAACATGATCGACGCCCTCCATGACGCCATACTCGGGCGGCCCTGGATGCCGCCACACCCCAACCCCGCCTAACCAGGCACCCACCCAACCGGGCCCCGAACCCACCCGGCCACCTCAGCACGCCATCACCCAGCCAACATCAACGCCGCTGAATGTTTACGATCCACTCTGTGCGGCTCTGCACCGCGAGGGCGATGAAATTCACAACGGCGTTGTAGTTTCCCGGGGTGTCGATACGCGGCAGCCAGTCGGCGAGGAAGTCCCGCAACCGTTCCGGGTTGAGGTCGATGTGCCACCCGAACAGGCCATGTGCACCGTCTCCTGGAGTCAGTCGACTGACCAACGCTGACACGCGCACCCATCCGACGTCGCTCTGCGGGCCGCGTGTGGAAACCCGCAGGCGGGCGAAGTCGTCGAGCACACCGGATGAGTCGGAGTCGAGTAGCTGGTCGAACGCGTCTCTTGCGCCGCCTTCGACGAGGGCGTAGAGATATCCGACGAGGGCGCCTTGGTCACCGGTTGCTGCCAGCGCGACCAGCCGTTCTCGAGCATCCTCATCGCCCGGTACCAGTTCCCCGAGCGTGTGCCCGATCTCGTAGGCCGCTTCGGGCTGACGATCCAGCACGCGCAACAACCGCGACACCCGGTCCTCGATAGGAATGGCAGTAGCGGCTGCGGTCAAACGCTGCTGAAGTTCACCCCCGGCGAGGTCCCCGCGTCGTATGTTGGCGAGGGAATCCAGCGTCTGCTCAGGTGTTGGCAGCGGAAGCTGAGCGGCGAAGATCTTAATGCCCTGTTGACGAAGCTCGGTGTCGTTATCGCGGTCGCCATTGACGCGCTCGAATAGGGCAGTCAGGCGGGTGATCTCGGTTCGCGCCGCCATGAGCCCGGTCTCGGGTAGGTTCGCGACCACGCCACTCAGATAGCTGCGTAGCCGATCGTTCTGCAAGAGCGGGTGAATCGCCCTTACCAGCGTGGATGTTGCGAGGTTCGCAACCTCGGGGTCGTCGTCCCGGGCGAGGACATCGAGCACGTCCATCGCCGCCTCCATATAGATGAAGACATCTCCCCACGTTGACGGGCTTCCGCGGCGTTCGAGCAACACACCGACCTGCATCGCCGGCCATTTGATCACTATCTCGTTCGTGTCCAGAGCGCGTCGGGCCGCACCGACGGCCAGCAGACGGTATCGGCGGTCGGCAGAGGTGGCGACCTCGCCGAGGTGCTGAATGCGCGCGGCAGGTGAGGCCGCCGTAGTCGGCACCACTGTCCCGAACAGGTCGGTCCAGCTGTGGGCAGCAGAGTCGTAGTCAGGGCCCGGACCCGGAGTGACGGCCGCAATACGGAGCAGCCCGTCAGCGGCGCGCCGGAACGTAGCAGTCCGCCACGCGAGTCGTTCCAGCACCCATGTGACGGTCCGCCGATTGCGGGCATGGTCGCTGAGGTCCTCGTCGGACATCCCGGCGAGGACCATCTCCACGCGGCTGCAGATTGCCGCTGGCGCGAGGGCCGCGAAGTGCAGGATCAGCACGTCGCCGCTGCGGCCCCACACATCGACGTTCTCGTACAGACCGCCGAGTGCGAGCAGTTGCGCCACGGTGTCCATCGTGGTCGGGAAGTCACCGATGTCCGCGGCGCGTTGAAACAGCCGCTCGGCCAGGGACTCGTCGAGAGTTGGGAGGAGTCGTGTCACGATCTGGTGGTGGAATACCTCCCATCCGCGCGCCGCAAGATAGATCGCCAGCGGATGGGGTGACACGCTGCGATAGCGACCTTGCTCGCTGAGCAGATCGGCCTTGGCAAGGTGGCAGACGGCGGCGCGCAGGTCGGTAACGGTCAGGTCGAACGCGATGGCCAGGGTTTCCAGTTCTGCCGACGGCTCACCGTCGTAGCCGAAGTACGGGAACAGAGCGAGCGCGCAGCAGGCGAGGAACTCCCTGCCGGTCGGTAGAGCCTGGGTGACGTAGGAACTGATGATGCCCGAGGTGATCAGATCGTTCGCCGTCGCGCTCGGCCGCTTCACGATGTCGTCTGCCAGCAGCAACGCCAACTTAACGTTCCCGGCGGAGGCGTCGACGACGAACTTCGCATATTCGGCCGCCAGCGCGGGCTGATTCTCATGGACGACGCGCCACAGAGCATCGCTGTCCAGTGGCTCGATCGTGACCGAGGCGGTCCGCGGACGGTAACCGGTCCGTTCACCGATCGTGATCAGCTTCACGGGAGATCCCGTGGGTAACTGTTGGGCGAGTGTCTCGTGGCGTTTCGCGTCGCACTCGTCGACCACCAGAATGGTGTGACGTGATTGTGTCTGGAGCTGCTGGATCAGAGTTGGGGGTAGTGCATCGGCCGCGTACACATACGCAACGAGTGGCTCGAAATCCTGCCCGCGAATCGCTTCAAGAACTACACGAGTCTTGCCGATGCCGCTGACACCCTCGATATGCAGATCGACCATGTCGGACCCGGTGACGAACTCACGCACCTTGTTAATGACGCTGTCACGAGACGGCGCATCGACCCAGGGGCCGGTAAGCCGATTCGAAGCCGACCACTGCGCGAACGGGTGGGCAACGTTGTCGATGCCGCGCAGCAGCGGCGACACGGCCAGCGCAGGATGTTCCTCGGCCCACGCCGCCAGGTCGCTGGCGTTGAGGACCTCAAACAAGCCCGGCCGAACATCGATGCCAAGCGATGCGGCTTCCTGTTCCAGCGCCTTGCGACGGTTACGGACCCGGTTGTCGGTCAGGTCCGCACCGAGTGCCAGCCGATATGTTCCGCCAGCCCGGAGCACGTCGAGCGCTGCGGATCCGCCGCGCAACTCCCTTAGGTTCAGGGAGTCCACGCAACACCGTTGGTTGAGGTTGAGGTTAGTGGTTATGGGTTGGGTGTGGGCAGTTTCGGGCTGAGGTTGCTGATTTTGTGGTGCCCGCGTGTTGGGGTGGGGCAGGCTAGGCCTGCCCGCGTTTTCTGTCTGAGGGCGAAGCGGAGGCTCGGGGGTCCAGGGCGCGCTGTAGGCGCGTCGCGCGCAGCACGATGCGAAGTGTCGAACACCTGCCGGTGTTCCCGGCCCACCTCTACCGCCCCGCCCAGACCCCGCCCGCAGCCCCGGCAGCAGCCCGGCTCGTGTGTGATGACCTCGTCAGGGACCGCGACCGGGGCCAAGGTCAACCAGGGATGACCGGCCTGCCCACCGGGCTTGCGGGCGCCGCACTTGCGCAGCGACCTCGGTGCGGGCTTGGCCAGTCCATCCGAGCTTGGCGGCTTCGAGGAGGAGTTCTTCGAGGTCTGCCCCAGCCGGGCCTCCAGCTCAGCGATCCGCACCTAGCTCCGCCGACAATGCCTCGATCAGCTCATCACGCTGCGCGAGCCGTTCCAGCAGCTCCACCACCGACAGCGTCTCAGGCACCGCGCAATCATCAACACCCCGGACGACAAGATCAAGCCGCCACGCCGACCACCGGGACCTGACCAGTTACCGACAAGCTAGCCAACTATGGTGTGGCCCACCGGCGGCTGATACCGGGGGGAGCACCGTTGATCGAAGTGTCTGAACAACCGGGCTGAGAACTCCCACCAGCCCACCTGGCAGGGGGAACACGCGATGAAAAGTTCACCTCACCCGGCGACGCGCAACGCTTCCTGTCCGCGTTCAGCGGGATATCACCGCACTTCCGTCCTCGCCGCCACCGGCTGCGCGCCGATGCCTACCACCGAGAAATGACCTCCCGCTTCGCCACCTGGAACGAGATAGTCGGCCTTCCCACGGCGAGTTGACACAACCCCCAATCGGAGCCCGCCAGTACTGCATCCCGAGATCGACCTGCAGTCGCTTGGGGTGGTCTGCGTGTGATGTCCTGTTGCGGCGACCGCAACATACTCGACACGTCGCCGTACCAGGACTGATGCCCAGCGGATTCTGCCCCACCGATCGGTTGCCATCGGCGCTGCGCTGGTCAAGCATCGGGGTGTGGTCTCATCCTGGTGGGAAATTCCCGGCCCGCCGCCGACACCGCCGAAGGGCAACCTGGCCGATATCGTGGCTGCGGGCGGGCTACACACGTTTCAGCTGGAGTTGCACGAACGGTATGGACCGGTCGCGCGTTTCGAACTGGCGGATACCCGGGTGGTGTCCGTCGCGGACCCGGAGCTGCTTGCGGTCACCTCGCGGATCAACCGGCGCCCTGAAGAGCTGTTCGAGTTCCTCTCCCCGCTGTTCGAGGCGGGAAACCTCCAGACGATCCCTGAGCGGGAACACGTGCCGTGGCGGCGGCTGCTGCTTTCCGCGCTGGGTAACCACCGCTCCCATGAGGCGCATTTCGACGCGTTTACGCGGATCACCCTGGAGGTGGCCGATCGCTGGGCGGCCGCCGCCGGGGAGGTGGCGCTCCAGGAGGAGCTCAGCGAGTTGTCGCTGCGGCTGATCTGCGAGTTCGCGTTGGGCAGTGAACTGGGATCGCGTGCTGCGGCACGCCGGATCAGCACGGCGTTCCAAGACCTGCTCGCCGAGTATCTCGGGCGGCAGTACGGAGTACCGTCGGCCCTTGCCGAGCAGGAGCGCGAGGCGAGGGCCGCCGAGGCGCTGGCACATCTTCGCCAGACCATCACCCGGATCCTGGATGCCCGGCGGGCGGGATCCGACCGGCTGCAGGCCGACCTGGTGAGTATGCTGGTTGATTCGGGCTGGGTTCCGGCCCGGATCAGGGATACCGCGCTGGTTGTAGTGATGGCCGGATACCATACCTCCGGCGTGGCGGTGTCCTGGGCGCTCCACCTGCTGGCCGGGCATCCCGAGATCGCCCGGCGGGTCCGGGACGAGCTGGATCGCGTGCTCGGCGATCGGCCGGCGCCGACGTACCCCGAGCTGCGGTGTCTCGACTACCTCGAACGGGTGGTGAAGGAGGCGATGCGGCGGTATCCGCCCGGCCCGTACGCCGCTCGTGAGCTGGCCGAGGACCTGGCACTCGGCGATTATCTGATCCCGGCCGGGACCACCCTGATGTACCCGATCTGGGCGGTACACCTGAACCCGGCGCACTGGCCCGATCCGGAACGTTTCGATCCTGATCGGTTCCTCGCGGCTGCGGCCGATGGTCGGCCGAAATTCGCGTTCATTCCGTTCGGGTTCGGTCCTCGCAGCTGCGAGGGAGCCGCGCTGGCGATGGTCGAGATCAAACTCATGCTCGCGGTCCTGCTGAAACGCTTCGAGTTCCAGCCAGTGCCAGATCACGTGGTCACACCGGTCGAGCGATTCGTGCTGTGGGCGCGCGATGACATCAAAATGACCCTCACACCCCGCGACTACTAGGGTAATCGTTGGTATGCGTAGATGAACGGCGGCAAACCATTGTGGTGCGATGTAGCCGGTGGGTGTCTCGTGGTGGCGGTTCTGGCGGTGTAACGACGCACACGGCAGCGTCCTTTTCAGTGGCGTGCAGCGGCCCCCGGCGGTCACCTGTCTCGCAGGAGTTGCTTTGGTGATCGCCAGGGGCGAAGGGTGTGTACGCTAGCTGATGGCGGATCCCGTGACGGTGGCCTTAGCGGTGAACCGCTTGGGTTTGTCCTGAGTTTGGACGGCGTAGCCGTTGGCGACGAGCTTGTTCAGGGCGTTGGTGACCGCGCCTGAGGAGCGTTGGAGTGCTCTGCCGATCGCGCTGGGGCTGAACTGCTCGCCGGGGTGCTCGGTGAGGTAGTCCTCGACCATGCCGCGCAGCGCGCCCTTGCCCAGCCGCCTGGTCTGCCCGGGTGCCGTCTTGCCGTCGGGCATGGTCGCGTCGGCGCTCGTTGGGGTGACTGATGTGGTGGGCAGCTCCGCCGGGCCCGGGTCAATGGCTTTGATCTCCTCGGCGCCCGTGTCACCGGCAGGTGCCTTACCGCTGATCTCACGGTCCGGTTGGTCAGTGAGGGTGGGCTCGGCGGTGGGGTCCTGGGTGGTATCGATGATCGTCCACGTGTCGGCGGCACGCCGCCCAGCTTGGGCAGGTCGGGAGGTGCGGGTGACGCTGCCATCAGTGGCCCAGGCGGCGAGGATTTTCCCAGCGGTGGAGTGGCCGATGCCCGCGTGGGCGGCGAGGTCGCTGGCGGTGCTGGCGGGGTGGGCGTGCAGGGCGGCCCACAGCTTGTCCTCGGCGGCGGTGCGTCCTGCGGAGGCGGGGTCGGGCACGGCCTTCAGCGCCCGGCTGCTGCGGTGGGCGCGGACGTTGGTGTTCGTGTTGGGCATGACGGTCTCTTTCCCAGTGAGTGGTGTCGGATGGGTGCTCATGCCCCCGGGGGCGGTGTAGTCCCCGGTGCGCTGCCGGTGGATCGGGCTACGTGTCTATGGACGCTTCCTTCGTGGCGGGAAGTCAAGACTTGTGGCGACAAATGTTCTTCTGGTTTTCGCGCCGTGTGCTGCGGTGCCTGGGGTGAGTGCGAACCATTTCTGCAAAGTCAAACGACATGTCGTTCTCACGCGTCGGCCACGCCGACGGGCAACGATCCCAGCGGACCGCCCGGTTGATGAGGTTCGGTTCCCGGCGACGCAGCTACCCCCATTTCAAGACTCTTTTCCGCGCGGCACCATCGCGTGATTCTCGCTACGCGCGTGATCTGCTCGAGCATCGATCACGCTCCGTAGGCGAGATTGTTGCCATCGGCGTCACGGTCGGCAACCAGCGGGCTTTGCACTGCGCCCACCGTGCTGCGGTAGGCGGGCGCACCCATAGGCCGAGGACTGGACCGGGCTGCGGCAGAGTGTGCAGACACGCGGCGATGGGGGGCCGGATGAGTTCGGCTGGCCTTGGGCGGTCGTGGTGTCTGTGGGGGTCAGGGGCAGGTGAACAGGCCGCAGTAGCGGTGGTGGGCGGGGTCGGTGACGATCAGCAGGTCGCCGGGTACCGCGCCGGAGAGGCGTTGCGGGTCGTCGATCACGCTGATCTGCTCCAGGGGCACATCCAGCGTGGTGGCCAGCGTTCGGTCCAGCTGCGCTCGCCATTGCCAGGTGTGCCAGTCCTGATGGCGGTTGGCGAACCCCTCGGGGTCGGCGTCTCGGGCGCGACGGACGGCGCTGAGCGCGCGCTCAGCCTGGTCCGCGTGGCCGCTGCGGTGCACCGGGGCTGTTGTTCTGGTTCACAAATCGGCCTCCGATTCATCGGGGACGTGTGGTCGGCATAGCGCGCTCCGGGTGGGTGATTCGGTTGGGTTTCCGGTGTCCTCATGATATAATCAATGTAGTTCGATTTCCACCACATCTCGATGGTTGTCACCATTTCTTGTCGCGACCCCTTCCTCTGCGCGTAAGGCAGGAGTGTGGCAAGGAAATAGCGTGAGGTGGGGATAGATGAATGGCGGCAAGCCGCACGACCATGGGACGGCGCGCCGACTACAACACCCCGGGCCGATGTGATTTTACGCTTGTGGCCAAGCGAGTCTGGGATACCAGCGGATCCCGTTGCGGCCGGTCTGTGCTGGGGTTTCACCGGGTGCTGGGGTGGTGCTCTAATCGGTACCCCCGGTTGATCCCCCATGGGATCCCCCATAGGAACCGTCAACGGATGTCACCGTGCGTGTGCACGATCTCGAGTGACATCGGCGCTCATGGCTTCGTGGCGTTGCTGCAGGCGGGCGGCCAGGTCGATGGCGTGTGGGGTGGGTGTCTCGTCGATTTCGGCGAGGCGGGTGGTGAGCAGGGTCAGGGTGCGCGGGATCGCGTCGAGATGCCCGAGCCGTTCCTGTAGGCGCATGATGTCGCGGTAGAGCAGCTCGTTGTGCGGGTCGAAGGTGCGCGCGGTTTCCAGCAGGTCGAGGGTGCGCTGGGGGTCGGAGTCGACGAGGGCTCGGGCGAGCGCGGCGACGGCGTCGAGGGCGTCGCGGCGGGTGGCTTCGCGGGGGGCGTCGATCCACTCGGCGTCCAGGCCCTCGGCGAGAACTCCGGTGTAGCAGTCCACGACCTGCTGGTAGGCGGCGATCCGCTCGCTGTGGCTGCCCGCAGCTCGCTGGGCGGTGATCGCGTCGCTAAGGCGCCAGTAGTCGACCTCGACGCGGTGGGGATCGAGCCGGTAACGGCCGTCCCCGACCGTGGTGATGTCGCTGATAGCGCCGCCGGTGGCCGTGTGCACGGCGCGCCGCAGCCGGGACAGTGCGGTGTTCAGGGCGTTGGTGGGCCGCTCGGGCGGACTGTCCTTCCAGAGCGTGGCCACCAGGGGGTCGCGGTGCACGCCCTCGGGGTGCAGCGCGAGGAACACCAGGAACTCCCGCTGCCGTGGGGAGAATGCTGCGGTGATGTCCCGCGTCGTGCCATCGCGGTCGGGGATCCAGTGGATACGGGGAGAACCCAGCACGGTGAGGCGGATCGACTTGGTGGGGTGATCACCGTGGTCCGAGATGGGTTTGCACCTGGGCTGCGGGGTGGTGAGTCCCGGTTCCGGGCTCGGGATCGCGGTGACTTCCAACAACGGACCGTCGCCTCCGGTGGGGGTGGCGTGGTGGAGCAGGGCCAGCAGGTCAGCGGTCTGGGCTTCGGGCAGGTGGAACATTCGGGTGCCGAGGAGGGCTTGCCCGGGGCCGGGGCTGGCCGCCGAGACGGTGCCGTCGGCCCGGATGTAGGCGCTGATTCCGGTGCGCCATTGGCCCAGGAGCACGCCGAGCAGGCCGAGGTGGGCGCCGTTGTCCAGGACGGCCTGCAACCGTTGGGTGTTCTCCTGCGGTGGACGGGCCACCAGCACCAGGGCGGCGGGGTCGTCCTCCCGGGCGCGGTGCAGGGTTTCGGTTTCCAGCTCGTCGAGCGCGGCGTCGAGGTTGGCTACTACCCGCAACGCGGCCGGTCGCGCACCGTCGGGGTGTTCGGGTCCTAGCAGCAGCGCCAGATCGTCGGTGGGAACGATCACCTGGGCGCCGTGGGCGGGGGCCAGCATCGCCAGCAGCAGCGCGCGGGCCGCGGCGAGGGCCCCTGCGCCGACCAGTCCCAGGCCACGGGCCACGGCCAGGTCCAGAGCGATCTTCCGCCCGTCGCGCACTCCCAGCTCCGGTGCGGCCCGCATCTCGCCCGCACTGGGGGCGTTGGGTGAGTCGTGCTCGGCACGCAGATGCGCCAGCCGCAGTTGGTAGACCAGGGGCGCCACGGGGAGGTCGTCCCGGCGGCCACTGCCGGGTCGGTAGCGGCGCCGCGCCATGGTCGCTGCGGCGCTGATGGCCGTGGCCAGGCCCAGGCCGACGAACACGCCCGGCTCCCACCCGGTTCCGGGGCCGGAGCCTCGCGGTGCGGGAGTGGCCCGCGGCATGGTGGTGGGCGGCGGGGACTGGCGTGCCGAGGGCGTGGGTGTAGCGGGTGTCGAGGATGGTGGCGTCATCGGTGCCAAGCGTGGCGGTACTGGTGCCGGCACGGTGGGCTTGGGCGTGGGCGAGTGAGGCAGGGTGAGGCGTTCCCCCGGGAAGATCAGGTTAGGGTTGGTTAGCGTGCCGCCGTGGGGTTGGGGCTTGCCCTTGTTCGCTTTGAAGATCTCCGGCCAGCGCCGCGTGTCGCCCAGCGTGCGTGCCGCGATCCGTGACAGCGAGTCGTGGATTCCGTGCTCCGGGGCGCGCACTACCACGGTGTCCGCAGGCTGCGGCGCGGTGAGGTGCACCGTCGCGATCGGTCGGGCCTGCGGGGGCGTGGGGGTGGTGGCGGGGGTGCGGTTGCTCAGCAGGCAGACCACAAGGGCACCGACCAGGACCGCAGCGACGGCGTGCACCGGGCCGCCGCTCTGCAGCTCGGGCCAGCGCAGGCCCCGCACCGCCGCCAGGACACAGCGCATCACGTCGATCACGAATGCGGCCCAGGTGATCCAGCACAGGCAGGCCAGCACGTCCAGCAGCAGGGGGGTGCTCAGCGGGCTCAGCAGCACCGCCTGCACCTCCTCCGCGGTGGGCAGGTGATCGGGGAGCGGCCAGCCGAGGTAGTGCCACAGCGCCCAGGGCAGCGCGGCGACCAGCGCGAGTAGCAACGCCGAGGCCGCCAGTGCCTGCGTCAGACGCCCGAGGACCCGGGCGAGGGGGCGGGTCGTGAAGGCGGTCACAGTACGCCGCGCTGGGGGTGGGCGCTGGCTGACCCGTGGACCGTCAGCGCGGGGATCCCCACCAGGTGCAGGAGTTGGGTGGGGTGGGTAGTGGTGACGGTGACCGTCACCGTGTCGCCGGAGACGCTGACGGTCCCGGTCGCGCCCACGGTGGCCAGATAGCTCCGCGCCTGTGCGGCGGCGTGGGCGGGGACCAGGCGCACCGCTCCGTTTGCGCGGTAGGAGCCCAGGTCGAGGGCTTGGGCGCCAGCGCGGGCGGCGGCTTCGGCCTGGCCGCTGGCGCGGACCTTCGCGGCCAGCGCCAGACCACCATCAAGGGTGAGCCCAGCTAGGGCGAGGATCGCCACCAGCAGGGTCACCACGAACGCCGAGACCTGGCCCTCCTCGCCGGCCCACCAGCCGCGCAGGGTCATGAGCCACCGCCGCGGTGGACTGCGATCGAGCGCCAGGTGTCGACTGGTTCGCTGGCGGTGGCGGACAGGACCCGCTGGCTCGGGACTCCCAGCACCATCGCGTCGCTGAGGTCGACGGTGCAGGACAGGGTCACGGTGACGGTGCCCCCGGGGACCAGCCCGGCGGTGCGAGTGGTCACCCCGACCGAGCGGCACACCACCCCGGCGCCCGACAGCGCGCCTGCGGCGGTGGACCGGGCTGCGGTGATGGCGGCGGGGGCGCTGCGTTGCAGGCTGGCCGCGCGGGCGGCCTGGTGGGCGGCGTCGTCCAGGCGGATCCGGGCGTCCACGCCCCGGTGGATCACGACCGCGATGAACACCATCAGCATGATCAGCAACGGGGTGAGTATGGTGATCTCGGCGGCCACCGAGCCGCGATCATCCCGCCACCAAGCCACCCAC
>Ga0213881_10001495_pt1 | contig 11022 bp, 11 predicted proteins | sample BarmaccoBMER_R08_FD_160104 | JGI IMG/M metagenome (GOLD analysis project Ga0213881, IMG submission 160104) | Barbacenia macrantha exposed rock microbial communities from rupestrian grasslands, the National Park of Serra do Cipo, Brazil - ER_R08 ... | reverse complement strand
TGGAGTCAGAATCGCTTCCACGCGCAGAATGTGCTGCCAGTTGTCACTGAAATCATACTCGTACACAAAACGTTCCCGCACACGCAACCCCAAGTCCGATAGTTTAACCTGTTTTGGGTCGTCACTAAACCAGAGCCCGCCCACTTGAGCAATTCCGTACTGCTTGGCGTGAATGACAAAACGATGCAGATGAGAATCAGTCCATCCCATCGCAATCTGGAGTATGTAGTGCAGATCGGCAATGGTGCTGTTACTCTGAACCAGCATCCGTATTACGATAGGAGCGCTTTTGTGGATAGTTAACAGTGTCAGGTGGATCAAATAGCTCAGCAACATCTAAGTGCTGCGACTGCACAAATAGCTCAATGCACCCATCAATGTCAACGATAGGTTCAGTAGGATTATAACGTCGTTCCCATTCGGACAGTAAGATCTCTACCCGCGCAGCATAGATTTGTGATAATTGAACGATGACATTAGATGCTACTTGTAGTTGTTCAAAAACGGGTCGCTCAGCTATCTCCAACTCTAATGCAGTGCAAAGGTGGCAAAACTCCGCTATTTGGGGAAATTTAGTAGCTGTCTCTAGGGACTGCCATAAATCCAGCTCAAGCTGTTCAATTTCCACAGGCTAATCATTGGGATATAAAGAGCAAGGACGCAAAGGACAATTTAGGGGATGCAGCTCAACCGAAGAACGGAACCGCTCGACCTTTAAACCACAATGGTTAGAAAAACCATCAAGGATACGTAGCAACAAAGTTTTAATTTGCATTTCTGTCAAACCTAAACAATGAACGGGTGCAATCTTAGCGACACGGTTATTGCCAATCCAGAGTTCAGCGCCGAGGGCATGCAGTGGTGATGTTTTCGTCTCCCGATACCAGTAAGCGATCGCCGCAGGAAGAGCAGGAACTGGAATGTCTAGAGTCACAACTTGGGAGCTGAGGGGAAGCACAGACTGCTGTTGTGCTTGTTGCTGATGTCGTCGCTGTTTACGATTGTAGTTGCGAATAGGTCGATTAAGGTAATAGGAACGCCGATTATGGCAGTGCTTGTCATCCCAGCACCCGTCACCCCCAGGTCCATGTTTTAGCCTAGCCTCTTGAGGGGTGAGCTTAGAGCATAAGCGACATGTTTCCTTATCTGGTCGTGCCATCACCCACCTCGAACTGGAGCAAGCAATGCATCCACCCACTGCTGATCTGCTTCCGCCAATTTAGGAGGTGGGACAGGCTGCCGATAATCAATCCGGCTGCTATACCGCGCTCGTTCATACACATGATTGAAAACTACCTGCAACGGTACGCTTGGTTCTGGTTCATTGGGTTTGAGGGGAATGGGAAAATTTGGTAAAGGGTGCTGAAGTGAGATGCTGTAAAGGTCTGCTTTTGGGCGCAGCTGACTGCGGCTAATCAAGATTCGATAAGCAGAGAGGGATTGCATCCCAAAGATCGTCATGGGTTTGGCTCCTCGCAGCAAGTCCAATTCCACCAGATGTGTCTCACTCCCCAAGATCAGCCGACGCTTTTTCTCGTAAGCAGTTCGTCCTTCACCGCTGCGTTTGTTTTTGGGAGAGAGGAGTTCAATCACTGCGATTACCTCATCGGTGCCAATCTCCCGGACTTCTAAATAGCGCTCCTTCACTTCAATGGGCATAGGGACTGTGACTGTTTCAGGACGAGGCTGTGTGGCAACCGCTGTGGCTTCAGCAGCGGGCATCTCTGGGGAAAAGCTATTCTCCTGTTCGGCGAACACAATCGCATCTGGAATGCCAATCAGCAGTTCCTCGTCGCTCTCATCACTTTGATAGGTGCGTGATTCCACTTCCACATAGTACTGCGGACTCAGTTGTGGTTCAATTGCTTCGGCGATCGCTACCACGAGTCGGGTGTGAAACGACGACCAGAAAGCTGAATGTTCTAGGTAAGGGTCCATTCCTGGAAATGGAGAAGGCATCCTTTGAAGGTTCCACAGTGTAAGGATTGCACCTAGTATACCATGGTCTCTTCTCAACTTAGTCGTATGTTAGTCGTATAAAAGATATTAACCACATATCTTATATTGAGCAGATGCTATAATCGCCATAACCTGACCCAAAAGTTGTCCGGTCACGACAGAATATGCCTTGGAGCTGTTCACCAAAAGCAAAATTGGACTGGAAACAACTGCCATGTTGACTCGCCCATCAATTCAGCAAACAGATCCGCCTCGGCCTGCCAAAGAGACCCTACCTACCATGTATGACCTGCCGAGTGAAGACCCGGAGGAACCTGGCTTGCCTGACGAATTTCATGATCTGCAACCCCAACTGCTGAGCGCTACCTTTCGGTTGCCAGATTATCCCAGAGACCAGGTGTTTACAGCCAGCGACCTTAATCTCTACTACGATGTCTGGCATCCACTGTGGTATAAGCGACCGGATTGGTTTGGCGTTGTAGGTGTTCCCAGACTCTACGAGCGACGTGAACTGCGATTGAGTTATGTAGTGTGGCAGGAAGGAGTAGATCCTTTTGTGGTGGTAGAATTACTTTCTCCCAGTACAGAAAAAGAAGATCTAGGAACTAGTGAACGCAACCCAGAGAAGCCACCAACTAAATGGGAAGTCTACGAGCAGATTCTACGAGTGCCCTACTACATCGTGTACGACCGTTACACAACGCAACTACGAGCGTTTGCTCTTAGTGGAGGGTATTATCAAGCGCTAGAAGTCATGAATTCTAGAATTTGGCTACCAGGGTTAAAAATCGGATTGGGATTGTGGCAGGGTAGGTTTGAGGAGATAGAAGAGAACTGGTTACGTTGGTATGACACAAACGGCAACTGGATTCCCACAGAGGCAGAGTCCACCCAACAACAGCTTGAACAGGAGCGGCTGCGGACGGAGCAGGAGCGGCAACGAGCAGAGAGAGAGCAGCAGCGAGCTGAGCGATTGGCAGAGCGCTTACGGGCAGCAGGCATTAACCCTGATGAAGTAGTATGAGTTACCTTGGTGATGATGCTCTACCCCCAATCAAACTCATCCCTTTCCCTACAACAGGGGCAGAATCCACTACTCATGTCCCTAGAAAGCCAGGTAGATCTGCCAGGATTCAAGCTCCCCATGACCTACGTTGGATCAAAGTTCAAGAGTTTCTCAGAAGCTGTGGTTTATCCCCCAACACTCGTAAAGTTTACGAACGCGAGTTGAGACGGTTCCTCAACTGGACAGAGCTGCACTGGCAAGAGTTGCGATCGCGTCACATCGGGCAATACAAGGAATACCTGATGGAGCAGGTTGAAACTGAGCAGAAAAAACGGCTGTCAAAAAACAGCATCAATACTGCTCTCACTGCACTCAAAAGCTTCTTTAACTGGCTCAGCCTGACCTATCCTGAAGTTCTAAGTGCTAACCCAACAGTGGGGCTGAAGTTTGAGAAGGTGCCTATACCTCCAGCCCAGAGTTTGACAGAAGAACAGGTGCAGCAAGTATGGGCAGCGCTGGAACATTTGGGTGAAACTCAGCGGCGGGACACAGTGCTGGTTCACATTCTTAGTCACGGACTCCGGGCGGGTGAGATTGTGACGTTGAACATAGCAGCGTTCGATGGCAGGCTGTTGTTCCTTGCGGACACCAAAACTGATGAGCCACGTCTTGTCCCGCTGCGGCGAGAAAGCTGTGAGGTTGTCGAGGACTATCTTCAGTGGCGGGAGTCAGAAGGAGAAGTGCTGACAGGTGATCGCCCTCTGATTCTGTCTCATCACAACAGGTGCCGTGGAGAGCGATTGAGCTATCATGGTATCTATTTTGCTGTGGAGAGGATTGGAGAACTAGCGGGAATTCCAGAGCTGTATCCCCATCAATTTAGGCACAGCTACGCGACAAATCTGCTGTTGCAAGGGCTAGATCCAACTCATGCTAAGCGCTTGACCGGGCATCAGAGCGAAAAGGCGTTTCGGAGGTATACTCTACGGAGTGAACAGGAGGCAGCGATCGCGGCTTACTATCGAGTGATTGGAGATGAGTTGGGGAAAGAAGTTTAATAAAGCGTGTCAGTCAGCATCTGTCATCGGAACTTCAGAAGAGTGTGCTGCAAAGTATCAGCGTTTCTGCCAAAGATATCCACCACAAGCCAAATTAGAGAAAAAAACTTCTGGGGTAGTACTTTTTACCTTCGATATTGAAAGGTACAAAGTCAAAAAAGTTGTCACCAGGACAGATGCGCATCCCTTAGGACAAACAGATGGTGACGGAAAGTACTGAGGTTAATAATGTAGCAGAAAAATTTGTTCAAGCCAACTGCTATCAACTGCCAGTGCCAGGTATTCGTTTCGCGGAAGGCTGATTCCTTCATGGAAAGGGACGCTGTAATAAATCTTTATTAACTTCTGAAAGCACTAAATGCTAGACTTTACAAGTCTCTGCGCGAGAGAAGAGACAAAATAATACTCACCAAATAGACCCAACCTTACCACTCAAACGGCTTAAAGTCCATTCCCTACCATTACAAGTCTCCCAGCGAGAGAAGAGACACGCGCACATCCCCCAAGCACTCAACTGACCGACCACCCCGGTATACTTCCCCTCATCCACCGCCGGGTATCCTCCCTGGGTATCTCTAACCCCCATAGCTTGCCGAGTATAAATTAATGTAGGTAATATTCCCTCAATGTACGTTCCATTATCCTCTTGAGTCATGTTGGTTGTTTGGGACATAATATGATTATACGTCCAAGCTCGATCGCTTTGTGCCCAACCTACGCAAACGCAAAACGTTACCCATAGCCTCCCAGATATCTGCGAAACATAGCCTTCCATCCTTCCCAGATCCTGGCAAATATCCTGGTAAATTTTCGTCTGGATGCTGATGCCGAATTTATTGTTACTATTTTCTAGCCAGAGTCGATTAATTTCCGCCAAAGTTTTGCAGGGGAAATTTTCAAATAGTTCTGACCAATCTTCATATTTTTCTCTAACCATGAATTGGTAAAAAATCCAAGCAGTTTCCTCATCCGCCTCTCTCCACTGCTTTTGCTTTAGATAATTTTCCAATTGCTTGAATAGTCCACCTTTCATCAGGTCTGTTGCACATTTTCTTAATTCGGATTCAAAAGCCCTATCAGCCTCCGAGTTATATTGAACTGCTAACATCTGAGAAAAGCCTTGTCTGAAGCGTTCAGGATTGTCTTTATTAGCAAATTTCAATCGAAAAATTTCTTGCCAATTTTCTTTACTTTTATTATTTTCATTTCCCCATAGCTCATATAATTTTTCATGAGCTTTCTGATACAGAGAATATACTTGTGGTGCTTCAGGCGGTTTGATACGTAGAATGCCGGGTAATGTCCGAACAACCTGATACACCTGATCGCCTTCTCTCAGTTTAGGATTTCCTTCCATTAACCCAAATCCAATAGCTCTGGATAATTCTTTTTTATAATTAGGGGTGGGTCTGGAAACAGCTTCTAATGCTGGCAATGGTACAGGAATTTGAAAGAGTAAACAACGACGGAGTATTTCTATTAAATTTTTTTCTGAGTCCGCGCTGACTTGTCGGCAGAAATCCTCTGCGATGACTCGTCCGCGCCACACTTCAGGATCTGCTTCAATTTTAGTAAGTTCAGTATTAACATCAGACCTCGCTAAAATTTCATCATTTAACCACTTTAACAACCGTGGGTTTCCTTTGGCTACTTCTAAGGCTCTTTCAATCAATTGTTCATCAATATTAGTCGAATCAAAATATTTTAATCGCCTCAGAAATTTTAGCGACTGTGAGTCACTACCTTGGAAAGATGATAGTGGTCCTTCTTGATAGAAGTCCTCTTGCAACAAATCAGAGTCGAAGTTGCTGAAGCGGGAAGTAATGATAAGACGATGTTGGCTATGAGTTTTTTTAATTGCCCATAATAAAGAAGTTAATATATTTGAAGCTTCTAGTGTGGCCTTATGCCCTCCTGTTTGCAAGAATTCCAAGTTCAACTCAAATTCGTCAAACACAAACAAAAAAGGTCTGTTTGTGCTTCTCTCCTCCCCTTCAAATATTTTTTTCAAGCGAAAATTGATATGATCCTGCTCTCCAAGTAAATTCCGTTCTTTTATGTCAAGGTTTTCTTTTAACTTATTGATAAAAATTTGTTCATTAATTACCCCCGAAAACCATATTTCTTCATAGTTTCGTAAACGATTCACTAATCGGCGAGCAATCGCAGTTTTACCCATTCCTCCAAAACCAAATATTAGTACTCCAGTCTTCTCATGATTTCCTTTTAGAGTTCGTAAGCAATTCTGCAATTCACGGCGACGACCTACAAAATCTTGTGCTATCTCTTCATAAGGTGGTACTGGTTTACGTCCAGGTGGCACCAAAGCCCCTGGCAAAGTGTTTGCAACGTACAGTCGTAAGTGGTGCCAGTCTCTAGCTTTTTTTTCGGTCAGTTTCTGGTAGGTGAAAGAAAGAGCCTCTCCCAGTTTCAACCCTTCTGACAGACCTTGGTAAAAACCCTCAGATGCAGTGGTCGCATCTTTGTCTAGTACTTTCCTACCCCACCCCAAAACAGCTTTTAGAGATACATTAGGTTGCCTTAACAGTGCTTCAGCCATTGATTGAACTTCACCTTTTAACCCTGAATATCCAGTTTCGCAACCGGAAAGGAAAATAAGAGGTGGTTGTCTAAACTGTAGTGCCCTAGCAATATCTGTTGGACGACTTTTTACCTCATCTCCAAATTCATCTTCAGTTATGAAGCGAATTTCCTTTGTACCATTTCCGGTAACGCTACTTGTATGACCTGATAAGTGAATGATATCAAAGTGTCCTTCCTCCTTATCTATTAATAAATCTCGTAACTCATCAAGACAACCGCTTTCTTCTACTGTTAAGGATAGCGGTATGCGTTCGGTTGCCTGCAAAATTCTGGCTTCTTCTTCTTCAAACTCCAGTGACGGATATCTGCTGTCCCTCGGAGAAGAAGCCATAAACAAAAGATTTAATGCCCTTTTTTTAGGCTGATTTTCTAGAGTGAGAGCTTTCTGATTAGAATCTGTTTTCACCCAACGGACTGGAATAATATTTCTCTCTACAAAATAACGATCGCGGTCGTGAAGCAACTCCCAAGGGATATTGGCAGTGTTTTGACTAGTAGTAATAGCTAAAACGATTAACGGTCCTTCTCTTCGAGCTTCAGTAAGAACCCTTTCAAGCAAACGCTTATCTCCATCTAACCAGTTGTAAAGCGTCTGACCTATCCTGACATAATCTCGTGAAGATTTTTCAGGGGTATAATACTCAGTCTCCATCTGTTCAATCAACTGATTAACTTGGCTCAAGGGAATCTCCCTTGTTGAAGTCTCCCCATTAAAAGAAATATTTAATGAAACATTACCGTTCCTTAAATCTGTTAGATCAATGTAAATAACTTTCATTACTTTTTATTGATTTTCGTTAAAATTATCCACCATTTCCTGGAGTTGCTCTAGCTTTTCTGGGCTCATCGTCTTCTCAAATAAAATGGAATTATAATCAGGAGAATCTAGTTGAATTTTTTCAACCCTCGGACAAGACTGCTGTTCTTGAGAATCTAAAAGGTTTTTACCCCAGTCATGAAATATATTTACACTACTTATCGTGCCGTTTAAAATACTAACAACAGCCGCAGTTACCATAACGTTATCTCTTAATCCTCTCTCAATTCCTATTTCTTCAATCTCTTTGTAGCTTGCTTCAACCCCTTCATTTTTCAGAAGTTCTACAAGTTTTTTTGCCGCTTTTACTGCTTCTTGCCCTTGAATTCTAATTTTCATCTTGTCAAATCCTCAAATAAAAATTTCGGAGAGAGAATTCAGTTAAATAGCACTTATATTTTGTACTTAAACTGTTTCTAACTAAACTTTTAAGCTCTAACATTTAAGCTTCCAATGCCCCTACTCGCTGGTTCAACGGAACTTCTTCGCTTGTACCAAGATATTGAGCCAAAGCATTTAAAATCACTTCAGTTTTAGTTAAGTGATTTTCGGCAATGTAGTCTTCCAAACTCTGGTGAAGGTTAGCTGGAATCCGAATACCAATAGAATTATTAGACACGAGTCGATGAAGTTAGAAACTGTTTAACAGTGTAGTACTAAGGGCTACCAATGTAAAGCGGGACATGGTGGTGTGAACGATCTGTTGGTGCGCTAATCCCTAAGAGCAGCCAATGCTAGAGTGGACTGAGCCGTTACTTGGGAGCTGATGACCGTTTGGATTGCTATTGAATGCCCGGAATGCCATTCTACTGATATTACTAAGCACGGGAAGTGGTTGTGTTGCAAAAAAGGGATCGGTAGATGGTAGGGTGAGAGATTGTGTCCGTCCGCTCCCGTCTCCATGTCCAGATCCAACCCCTTCAAATGGCGGCATTATGAACCCGAAATCATTCTGCTGTGTGTGCGCTGGTATCTCAGCTACCCTCTCAGTTATCGACAATTAGCAGAGATGGTGAACGAGCGGGGCTTGGATATTCACCACTCCACGATTTATCGGTGGGTGCAGCAGTTTGCTCCAGAATTAGACAAGCGTTGCCGACCATATCTGCGTCCGACTAATGACTCATGGCGAGTAGACGAGACCTATCTTAAGATCAAAGGCAAGGACAGATATTTGTATCGAGCTGTCGATTCTCAAGGTAGGACCATTGACTTTTTATTGACGGCTCGTCGGGACGCACAAGCTGCTAAACGCTTTTTTTGTAAAGCATTGAGTGCAGTACACACCCAAGAGCCGCGTGTAATTAATGTTGATAAGAATGCCGCTTATTCTAAAGCAATAGAGGAACTCAAAGCGAAGGAAGAGTTATCTAAGCAGGTAGAATTATGACAAAACAAGTACCTGAATAATATAGTTGAGCAAGACCATCGAGGGATAAAACGATTAGTTAAACCTGGGATGGGATTTGGCTCATTCAACACAGCAAGACGAACAATTAAAGGCTATGAAATTCTGCATATGATGAAGAAAGGACAAATTGAAAAAGTTGAGAAAGGAGCCGTCAGAGAACGGATTGAATTCATAGCTGAAATCTTTGGAGTGGCTGCATAAATAATTCCTTCTCCGAGGAGTTTTCTGTCCTCAACAACTTTTTGCAACACAGCCTGCTGAAGCACAGGGATGGGTTGTGATGGCATTGGCTTCTCATTAGCCTGCCAAAAATTGGAGTTCTGCTGTAAAGCCCTTAAAAATGTCATGTAACACTTTTACCAATTACGGAAGAAAAGCATATATACCTGACAGAAGATTTATTGGCTCTTCCGCAAGTAAGAGCCAATAATCGCAGTATTACTTAAATTAGTTATGTTAAATCTACTACCTAAAGATAGCCTTGGCTATTTGGACATAACATTTTCCATAACTTTTTTGGCTTGACATCAGTTGACTAAGGAAGGAAAGTTATAAATGCCAGATAAATCAAGCAATTTTGCTTTAGAAATATCAGGAATTTAGTCAACGTAGCAATGTTTTAATTTCTGTAAAAGCCTGTAAAAATTAGGAACATTATTCCATGAATAGTAAGAAAATAATTCGGCTCTACAAGTTTTAGTATGCTGATTTTGTGGAGAGTTGGCTTAAAATCCTTGCCGAATCAGAGTTCTAGCCACAAGTCAATCATTTTTGACGATGAAGTAGCCGAACCCCTTATTAGCGAAGCTTTTTCCCATCTTTGAGTTGAGACACAGCGTAGCAAATCCTGTAGAGCCCTATTCAAGGCTTTCAGTGATTATAGCTAGCAATAAAAATCTGAAATGCTTATCTAGTTTGCATTTCGGAAGGGTAAAAAATTGCACTTATCTCGGCTCAACCCCCTGTTAACTTTCTCACATGATTAACGAGAGGAGCGCATTTTGAAAAGAGTAAGATTTTTCACAACGATAGTTTTAACATCAATATTTGTAATGTTTTCTTTTGGCGCATTGACGCATAATAAAGTTAATGGCCAGGAACTTCCATTATATGGAAGGCCCGATTGGAAATGGGAGCCAAGTAATAATATTCCCATTTGTTGGGAGAATTCCAATGACAGCTTCTTCAGTCAAGGAAAAAAGTTGGTTGAAAAAGCAATTGGAAAATCATGGGAAGGGGTAACTCCTGTTAGGTTTATAGGTTGGAACAGCACGTGTCAGACTTCTACTCCTGGTATTCATATTTCGATTTCTGATGATGTACCCCAGACATCAGGAACACATCTCGGAAAGTACACAAACTCGATACGTCTAAATTTTGAATTTATTAAATGGCCGACACCGAAAGCAGATACCGATTACTACCGTGCATACAAAGAGTTTTTTATTACAGAAAATGCTATACATGAGTTTGGACACGCCCTGGGTTTTTATCATGAACAAGATAGGTCTGATCATTCTACTAATACTAGTGGCACATGTGATGAACATAATTACAATAAGTACAACGGAGAAAATCAAGACACGGGAGAACATGATGGAGTCAATTTGACAAAATCTTATGACATTTATTCCATAATGAACTATTGTAACCCGAAGTCAGAAACTTATAACGGACTTAGTGAAGGAGATATAGAGGGTGTTCAAAGCGTATACGGAAAGCAAATTGTAGATCGAACCCACGAGTTTCATTGGGGGGCTTATGCAGATTACGATGGCGATGGGATTACCGATCTAAGTCTAAAAACAACCGATGGACGATGGCTAATTGATTATGCCAGTAATGGTTTTTATACTTGGGACGACGTATACAAGTCGTATGGTGGGTCTGATGCTCATCCTGTTCCTGCTGATTACGATGGCGATGGCAAAGCTGACATCAGTGTCAAGGTAGACGATGGGCGGTGGCTCATTGATTATGCCCGAAATGGTTTCGGCGCTTGGGACGCTTCAATCCCAGGACACGGTGGGTCTGATGCTCATCCTGTTCCTGCTGATTACGATGGCGATGGCAAAGCTGACATCAGTGTCAAGGTAGACGATGGACGGTGGCTGATCGATTATGCCCGAAATGGCTTCGGTCCTTGGGAGGCTTCAATCCCAGGACA
>Ga0213881_10001494_pt1 | contig 11024 bp, 16 predicted proteins | sample BarmaccoBMER_R08_FD_160104 | JGI IMG/M metagenome (GOLD analysis project Ga0213881, IMG submission 160104) | Barbacenia macrantha exposed rock microbial communities from rupestrian grasslands, the National Park of Serra do Cipo, Brazil - ER_R08 ... | reverse complement strand
TCAACGAATCCCACCCCGTTCCGTCAACACCCCCAAACCCGCATAGTGAGTGAACTGGCTGACCATCGCTTCTCCCAGATGTCCCTGATCCCCTCGCTTCGCGTCAATCGATGATCTCCACCGGTCCGAAGTCGCCGCTCGTGAAGCACAAGCGGGATGTGCCACGCATGTCTTGCTAAATTCGTATATAGCTTCCTCTGTCTCGATTTGGCCACGTACTTGGTCAGCGAAAAACTCCAGCGAGAAACGATTGTAGCGTGTGCCGAGTTTAATTGACTCCTTCGACGTGGCAATGTTCGCAAGGATGCCCTCCTTGTATACACCGAACCGCGTGAATGTCGCGCCTGAATCGACCTCACAGTGTGGACAATTAGCGCGTTCTTCGCCGCGGTCTCTGTCGGGAAGCCGTCGCGCTTCGGGATGCATTGACGCAATGGCTGGGATAAACACGGCGCGCTGTGTTCATCTAGTCTCGGCCGATGAGGCCGAGAGTTACCGGTACCGCGGGACCTACGTCCGCGGTGTGTGGTGAGCTGATCGACGCTCTGCGCGCTGCTGGAGCTGGCGTGTGCGCGTGTCAGGGTGGTCACAGCTCGATGGGGAGGTGACGGGGGCCGCGCAGCATGGCGTTGTGCCGGTAGGGGGGAGGGTCCTGGACCAGGGTTGCGGTGCCAAGGCGAGGGATCAGCGCGCCGAGTGCGATTTGGGCTTCGATTCGGGCCAGCGGTGCGCCATAGCAGATGTGGACGCCGCTGCCGAAGCCGAGGTGCTGGTTGTCGCGGCGGGTGGGGTCGAACCGTTCGGGGTCGCGAAATCGTTTGGGGTCACGGTTACCTGAGGCCGTCACGAGTACCAGGGATGCGCCCTTGGGGATGGTGGTACCCGCGACGTCGATATTGGCCAGGGGAGTGCGCGGCCGCAGGTGGACAGGAGGCTCATAGCGCAGCAGTTCTTCCACCGCGTTGGGTAACAGGTCGGGTTGATGGCGTAGCCGGTCGAGCTGGTCGGGGTGGCGCAGCAGGGTGAGCACCCCGTTGGTGATCAGGTTGACCGTGGTCTCGTGTCCGGCGACGAACAGCAGCACGGCTGTGGTGGCTAGTTCTTCACGGGTGAGCCGTCCGGCCGGGTCGGTGTCGTTGACGAACGCAGAGAGCATGTCGTCGCTGGGGTGGCCGCGGCGCTGCTCAGCGAGGTCCACCAGGTAGCGGCCCATTTCCGCCCGGGCCTGGCCGCCGGCTCGCTGGCGACCAGTGGGATCCTCGCCAGGCTTGATGTCGACCGAATCGATGATCATGGCAGACCACTCGCGGAAGGTCGGCTCATCCTCGCGTGGAACCCCAAGCAGTCGGCAGATGACGGTGACGGGCAGCGGGTAGGCGAAGTCGTCGACGATGTCGATGCGGGTGCGGCCGTCCAACGCCTCGATCAGGTCCTCAGTGATCCCGGCGATCTCGCCGCGCATCGCGTCGATACGGCCTGGGCTATGCGGGGGTCCGAACGGCCGCATGGCCAGGCTGCGCAGCCTATAGTGCTCGGGGTCATCGAGCAGGATGAAGGAGACCGACTGATCTTCGTCGACCCAGCCTCGGTACGGGGCAGCGAGGTTGCGGCGGTCGACGCTGATCCGCGGGTCATGGAGCAAGGCGACAATCTCGGAATACGTGCCGACCAGGTAACTTCCGTCCGTCTGCCGAACCACCCCCGCCGCGCGGAGTTCGGCATACAGCGGGTAGGGGTCGGGGCGGTTGGCATAGTCGGTGATCCGCTCCAACAGGGTGTCGACGGCCATGCGGGGGACTCCTCGTGAACGGGAGGGACAAAGGGGGTCAGCCAGCGGGCCGCCCCACGGCGAGCCGGTAGTCGGGCAGGTGACCGGTGAGCGCGACGGTGGGCCCGTGGAAAAGCCCCTTGGGGTCTGGCACGTTGGACGGGACGGAGAACTCGGCCACCAGCGGGCGACCATCGGCCGCGCCGGGCCCGGGCGGAAACGGAGCCGCGGTCTCGATCAGACCCTGGTAGTACTCAAGCCACTTGGCCATGTTGATAGTCACCGCGGCGGTGATACGGCCCCGGTAGCCATAGACCGCCACCAGACGGCCATCACTCAGCGATCCTTGGGCGATAACCACCTCGTCCGAAAAGGTGGGCACACCGACGGACTTGATGTTGAGCCCGAACTGGCTCGACCAGAACACCGGGACCGCCAGGTGCGGGCGCCGCAGCGGCCCTGAACTGACCATGTTGTGGGCCGCCACCTCAGCCTGCGCGACCGCGTTGCCCCAGTGCTCCAGGGACAGCATCTGGTAGTCGAACAGCGGATGCGGGAAGCGCGCGACATCCCCGGCCACAAACACGTCATCGGTGACGATCCCGTACCGATCAAAAGCACGGCACCCAGCGTCGCAGGCGATTCCCTGGGAACTCGCGGCCAGCCCGGAGTCCGCTAGCCACTCAACGTTGCGCACCGCCCCCATGGCGACAACGCAGACGTCGGCATCGACGCGGCTGCCGTCGGACAGTTCCGCGCCGGTGAACCGGCCGTTGCCCCGCAGCGCCGTGACCGTGACCCCACAGCGCAGGTCCACGCCGTGGGCCCGCTGCACGCTAGCCGCAAACTTCGACAGTGTCCCGCCCAGCGCGCCCACCAGCGGCGCGGCGCCACGTTCGGCGACGGTGACCTCCAAACCCCGCTCCCGGCAGACCGAGGCAATCTCCGAGCCCGTGAAACCCCCGCCGATCACCAGCACCCGGCGCGGCCCGGCGGCCAGCCGCTCGGCCAGGCACCCAGCGTCGTCACAGGTGCGTAGGGTGAACACCCCCTCCAGGGCAGCCTCCCGCGGGTCGGGCCAGGGCCGCGCGCGGGTCCCGGTAGCGACCAGCAACCGGTCATACGGCAGCGACTGGCCGTCGGCCAGCAGCACCCGCTTCCCGACCGGGTCAAGCCCGGTGGCACGCACCCCTAGCCGCCACTGCGCGTCCGGATCCCGTCGCATCGGCAGCCCGGTGGCATCCGCGGCCACCTTGCCGAGCAGCACCTGCTTGGACAGCGGTGGCCTGTCATACGGCGGATAGGGCTCATCCCCGACCACGGTCAGTGAGCCAGTGAAGCCCTCCTCACGCAGCGTCTCCGCCGCCCGCAACCCAGCCAACGACGCCCCGACGATGACGATCCGGCCCTGGCGAAGGTCACCGGGCACTGACAGTCACCTCCTCACCCACGACGATGGCCTGAACCGGGCACGCCGCCGCGGCCTGGCGCACGCGCTCGAGCTGGTCATCGGGGACGGCTGGGTTGTACAGCAAGGCCTCCTCCCCGTGCAGCTCGAACACTTCCGGCGCAAGAAACACGCACTGCGCGTAACCCTGGCAACGGGTCAGGTCCACGACGATCCGCATCCCAAGCCGCTCCCTCCGTCGCCTCAGCTTCCGGTCCATTTTTGCAGCTTGGCCTGGCCCACAGCTGCTCGACGTCGCCACGCGGCACCTGGTCTGCGCCATAGCGCGGTGCGATCCAGCAAAAACCCGGCCAGCCGCTAGAACGGGGGTTCGTCGTCCACCGGCGGCAGCCGACGCAAGGCATCGCGCACCGCACCGTTGCCAACAGCGACAGGCTTGCGCGCCGGCTCCCCCGCGCTCTCCGACAGTCGGGTGGCCCACGCGGGGAACGGGAACTCCACCGCCAGCGGCACCGGGATCTCCGGCTGCGAGACGAACATCGTGCCCGGCCGCGCCAGGGTGGCCCGGCCCCGCTGGGACGGCGGCAGGAAGCCGTACTCGGGCCGGCCGGCCTCCGCCGGGTCGAGCCGCCCGACGACCTTGACCGAGGAGTTCGCCACGATCCGCCGTTCCACCTCACTGGCCGTCTGCTGGGCGCCGATCAAGATGATGCCCAGCGAACGACCCCGCTCGGCGATATCCAGCAGCACCTCCTTGATCGGGCTGCCGCCTTCGCGCGGGGCGTACTTGTTCAGCTCGTCGATCATCGTGAAGAGCAGGCCTCCGGGACCGGCGGCTTCCTTGCGCGCGGTCTCGGCGGCCAGCACCACGCCGACCACGAACCGCTGCGCTCGCTCGGGCAGGTTGTGCAGGTCGACGACGGTCAGCTGCTGGCCCTCGGTGCTGATCCGCCGCGCGGGCCCGTCCGGGAGATCGCCTCTGATGACGGTGCGCAGCGACTTCACGCTGGAACGCAGCCGGCGCAGGAACGCGTTGATCGTCCCAGTTCCGGTTACCGGACCGGCCCAAGGCGCGCGCACCGAGGCGTCCTCGTCGGTGAGCTTGTCGGAGATGAAGTCGACCAGACCGGCGTAGCCGCGCACCAGCCGGCCCTCAATGCTGACCGCGCCGTCCAAGCCGGCGCCCACCGCGTCCAGCCGCAGCCGGGTGGCCACCTGGTGGATCACCGAGGTGTACTGGTTGCGTTCGTCCTCGGCGTCAGCGAACACGTACCGCAGCAGCTCCTCGGCGCAGAATTCACGCAAAGTCCACCAGAACGGGCTGATTCCGCTGGTCCGCCCGGTGACGTGCGGGCGCCCGGACGGGTCGTCCGGGGTCGGCGGGGCGAAGAACCCAACCGAGGCGAACGGCTCAGCGGGCAGCCCGAGCCGGGCGTAAGCGTCACGCAGCGCCGGGCCCTCGTCGGGGTCGTTCAGCCTCCGGTTGGGATGGTCGAGGAACAGCAGATCTTCTCCTTTGACGGAAAAGATCAGCGCTTTGGCGTTCACCGCGCGGCCGCCGAGCACGCCGCTGCGGAAGATCGAGTGCAGCAAGAACAGCGCGAAACTGGTCTTGGTCGCCACCCCGGAGATACCGCTGATCGAGACGTGCCCGCCCCGGGTGCCGTCCAGGAACTCCAGGTTGAGATAGATCGGCTCACCGTCGCGGCCCAGCCCCACCGGGACCCGGTGGGACATTCGGTCGAAATACAGCGCCTGGGCACGCTCGGCGCCGGTGGCTCGGCGGACCGGCTCGCCGGGGCGTGGTGGCACGTAACACTCCGGGTCGACCCGAGTGGTGGCGACTTCGGCGATCTCCTGCACCTGGGCCGGCAGCACGCCGTCGTCGATGAGAAACACGTCCGAGGCGTAGCTGGCGCCTTCGTGCCGAGCGCGCACCTCGGTCACCACCCCCGAGGTCATCACCGGGCCGACCCCGGGGACGGCCCGCACGGTGACCACCACGTCGTCGAGCTGCAGGTAGCAGGCCGGAGCGAGGGCGACGCTGAATTGGAGCGGAGTGGAGTCCTCGGTGCCGGCCACCAGCCCCACCAGCCCCACCAGCCCTGCCGCCAGCTCAGGCATATCGGACATCGTGCATTGCTACCACGCCCACCCGTTGGGCAGTCGTCCCGGGCTGACGATCTCCGTTCAACACTGGCTGGCCAAACGACGCGGTCAGCGCACGCTCCAACGAGCGCGGCGCCATAGCTAACCACGAGCCCCGTGGGTCGCAGTCAGAGCCGCTAACCGCCCTTGCTCTGCCGCCGTGCCTTGCCGATAGCCGCGTCCACGCAATCTACGACCGCGCCGCGCCCCACCCGGACGCGGTATGCGGTGTGAACATCATCCCGGACATCTACCTACCTGGCCCGGTCACGCTGTGCCATCGTTGTTGGCCGCCCTCCCCGATGACGTCAACCTCCGACCGCTCAACACCAGCGAGGCCACCATGCACGCGCAGCGGGCGACCACACTGCAGGGCGCGATGCCGTTAAACGCGTGCATACCGTCCATGACCAGCCCACCGGGCGTCCCGCCCCGCAGTTGCCAACACTCGGGCCGGTCCGGGCGGCGAGAGACTCCGGCGGTTCAGTACCGTGCGCTCACATGCCCCGAGCGCCTCGCATCACCAGCGCTGATCTGCTCCGCGCGCTGCACCGCGCGGGGTGGACCACGAGCCGTCAATCCGGTTCTCACGTGATCCTGGTTCATCCCGAGCGGGCCGGAGCGCGAGTTGTGGTCCCGGTTCACGCTGGCCGATCTCGGCTTCGGTCGCGCCACGCACACCCCAAACCATGGCGGCGGCACTCCGCGAGCAGATCCACTCCGGGCAATTGAAGCCCGGTGACCAGCTTCCAACCGTCGCCGAGGCTTGCGGTTGCGAATACTGTCGCCGTCGACGCAGCGCACCGAGCCCTGAGCATGATGCTCAGGGCTCGGCTTTAATCCGAGAATCCTCGTATCATGGTTTCATGGAACAGCATCTTGGCTTCGTATCCGTTCAGCAACGCAACGGCACTGTGACCATCCCCGCTCAGGCGCGCAGGGCACTTGGCCTCGACCGTCCGGGCGCTCAAGTCGAGGTGGTGTTGCGCGACGGCGAGCTGGTGCTCGTTCCCTACATCGCGGTGCCAGCGGAAACAGCGTGGTTTTGGACCGAGGGTCACCAGGCCGCCGAGCGAGCCGCAGACGCCGACATCGCCGCTGGGAGGCATACGGACTTCGCGGATGCGGAACAGCTGCTGGCTCATCTGCAGGCGCTGTCCGGTCCTGGCGACGAATGAAGTACCGGACCGCCTCGGTCTTTGATCGCGACTTCGCGCGATTGCCTCCCGGGCATCGCGCGATGTTCCTCACCGTGCTGCGCGAACACTTCCTGCCCGCGATCGCGGCCGGAGCCTTCGCTGGAACACCCCCGTGGCCGCGACGACTACGACTCCACCGGCTCACCGATAGCGGCATCTACTCATTGACCTGGAACTTCAGTTCCCCTGACGGACGTGCCACCTTCCACCTCGAACGAACCGCCGCAGACGAACCGCTGTTGGTCTGGCGCCGGGTCGGCGACCACACAATTTATAACCACCCGTAGCTGCGTTAGCAGGCCGTTAGCCTGAGTGTTCATCGTGATCTTAATCGTGGGGGGTGTCGCAACAGGGAAAGTGCCCTTGAGCTGGGAGGATGAGGGTTGCTGAAGCCGTCTTTCCCTACGAGTCAAGGAGCACTTTTCCGGTGCGCCCTTGGCCTCGTCCCGCACCCCGTCCAATACACTTTCGTCCGGATCATGGAAGGCTATTGGGGTGTGTCCGAGTGGGCGCAGAGGGCCCGATTTTTCCTTATGAAGCGGAATTGGGAACGGCTCGCGCGGATGCGTGAAGAGGTCAACCACCTGGATTGCTCTATAGATGACCTCGATAGGTACGCCGAGAAAGCGACAGGCCAGAGTTTAGCGAAAATAGAAGAGGAGCGGCAATATCTATCCTCGCGCTCAATGGAGCTGAAGAGGCTTACGACCAATTTTCCGGATAGTCGACCTGACATCATGCCGACGCGGCTGGGCAATGTCCTGCGTTTCTATGAACGGGGGGCTGGGCGGCCTTATGACATTGACGCCTTCACCGTTATGCTGGTGCTCTCCCGTGTCGCGCCTTCCGCTGCTTGGTGGTAAGCATACCCAGCTCACGCTCAAACTGGGCGAGCAGCTCGAAGGTCGGCACCTACAGGCCTTGCTAAGCGGCGGTGCTGGGCTCGTCGGCGGAGGGCATCGAATCCAGAGCTGCAAGAAACTCCTCGGCTGAGTGGTAAGTCGTGCCGCGTCCCTCGGTAAGGTCGGTGTCTGTTCGGATTTCACCCTCCTGCCATTCCGGCGTCCAGTACCAGGCCTGGTCCAACGCGGTAAGCATATGCTCGATCCGTTCCAGGCGCTGCTCCACAATCCGCCGATCCGCCCGCCGCGCGATGATCACAGAAACCAGCGCCGACACGGCGGCACCGACCGCGACGCCTGCCACCGCTGTGACCGCAACAACCGTCTCCACAGCTCAATGATGTCCCACAATGCCCACGCGCGGGCATCGGACAGGTCGTCGGATTCCTGACCCGCCGCCCCGGGTTCGACATCCAGTCCACCGCGTTAGTCGCTCCAATGAATGAGGCGTTTGTCAAGGGTCTCAAGCGTTACAAACGACCACGCGCTACCAAAACTGACGTTGCCACCCCGCTCTCAGCAAGGACGTCAGGCGGTGACCGGGCCGGACAAACCGCAGGTCAGAAGTGGGGCGAGTGGGATTTGAACCCACGACCTGACGGATTATGAGTCCGCTGCTCTGACCGCTGAGCTACCGCCCCGATACCGAGACATTACCGGGTCGCCGACCTTACCGGCTGCCTGGCATGCCAGGTACAGAGGCATGCCAGGCACACAGGAGCGCGGGTCGTGGCGCGGCCGGCAAGCCAGTTTCATCATCAAGCTAGCGACGGGACGCCGCGCCACCGCTAGGAACTCCATTAGACACCCTTGCGAGTACGCCCGCGGCTCCAGCAGCATGATCGCAGCGTCTTCGGAATTCGCCACGCACTCCCGAACCGGGATGATCCCCGGCACTCGCCCCGGCGGGGGCATCGGGTGCTCTCCTGCGCGGATCGGCACGGCCAGACGACAGCTTGACCCAACCTCACCGCGGGATGCCCTGGAAGGACATGGACATGATGGTCCACCAGCTCGAACGTCGCATCATCAACGGTCTGGACACCGCGATCACCACCGCCGGAACAGGCACAAGCACCAGCGCGGGCTCGCCGGTGATCTTCGTGCACGGCAACCCGGACTCCGCCGACGAGTGGGCGCCGTTCCTGGACCGGGCCGACGAGCTCGGCCGGGTGATCGCGCCGGATATGCCGGGCTTCGGCCGGTCCGGGCGGCCAGCGCGAATCGATATGCAGACCTTGATGAACTGGTTCGCCGCGTTGGTCGATGACCTAAGTTTGCACCGCTACCGCTTGGTCGTGCACGACTGGGGGTCGGTGGCGCTGGCGGCGGCCGCGATCCGGCCCGAACGGCTGGACAAGCTCGTGGTGATCGACGGCGTGGCGCTCTCGGCGCAGTATCGTTGGCATTGGCTGGCGCGGGTGTGGCGGACCCCGATACTTGGTGAGCTGGCCGTGTTCGGCATACGGCGCCCGACTTTGCAGCTGCTGACCCGGTTGTCCAGCCCGCGTCCCGGTCCGATGGATGAGGCGTTCATCGACGAGGTGATGCAACACCTGGACGCCGGCATGCGCCGGGCCATCCTCGGGCTTTACCGCTCCGCGGACCCAGCGGCCCTGGAAGCGGCCGGCGCGGCACTGCCGAACGTGAGGTGCCCATCGTTGGTGGTGTGGGGCGAGGGGGATCCGTATCTGGGTGTGGCGGAGGCACATCGATTCGGTGAGGCACTCGCTGACGCCGATGTCGAGATCGTCCCGGGCGTCGGACATTGGTGTTTCCGCGAGGACCCGGTGGTGGTCGATCGAGTGATCGACTTTCTCGGCCTCGGTTAGGCGCCGGTTGAGATGTGTCCGCGTCCACCGCTCATCCTGTATTTCGAGCTGGTCACCGACCCGAGCAGCGGAAACCGGATAGCGGTGGTGACGGGTAAAGCCCAGTTACGCCGGCGCACGCCATCTGGCACGACCAGCACTTCTCCTACCGGATCCGGGTAGGTAGCCAAAGCCAGGAGGCCAGCCTCGAGGAGCTGTCTCGGCTGCAGCAACAGCAGGGCGGTTTCCGCACAAAGCTCCGGCCGATTTCCGGTGGGGCCTGGGCGAACAGGGCCGCGTTGAGCGGCAGCCGGGTGGTCCAGGTCGCACCCGCCGCCACCAGCAGCGACTGGCCGCGGTGGGCCGCGTCACCAACCCCGCGCACCTGGCGGTCGCCGAACTGCGCCACCAGTTGCGTGACCAGCTCGCCGGCCAACTTAACCGGGCTGGCGCTTCCCTTGCCCGCCCACAACCGAAACAGCACCGGCGCACACAGCGGGAATGAGCAGAACGGCAACCGCACGGCGATCCCGGCGATCACCTACCGGTTGCCCCGACCGAGCTTCCGCGTGCCCTGTGCGGCCCCGTCATGGGGTCCAGAACGCGTGATGAACCTTGCGACCCCAGCGTCGAAACAGCCTGTCATCGACCACCACCACAATCGGCGGCTGATCGTCTAGCACACGCTCGACGATCGGCCGCGCCACCAGCAGTCCCAGACGGTCGAGATCCCAGACCGCCTGGGATAAGAACCGGCACGCGGCATGGAACGACACCACCCCGGGCCGCCCGCGTCCCGGCGAGCATCCCCACCACACTGCGCCGCCCGCTGTGCGCGACCATCCCGGTGACCAGCATCGTGAACAAGGTGTACGTGCCCGATGGCGAAACACCGGACGCAATGGCTCCAGCACTGCAGCCCACGACACAGGAAAGATCATGATGGGACGGTAGCCAACTGGACGATCACACCACGCCGGGCATCAACCACTCCCGTCCCCCGCGTCTGCCTCGCGATTGACTAGACAATCATGGGGGCATGCCAGCCGCCATCGATCGGGCCACCCGCACCGCCGTCACCGAACGGATCATCGCCCACGTCACACATGGCTGGCCACGCTTGAGCGCACCCTTGGTGCGGTTCCGTGGCCAGTTCTGCTACGTCGACGCCATCCTGCCCGGCCAGCACCAGCCCACACCGATTCTCCGACTGCGCTACCAGGGATCGATCGACCACTGGAGCATCGGGATCTACCTTGCCAGCGACGAGTGCTACACCGAGTCCGAACTCCCCACGTTCTTCGGGCCCAAGGCCGGTACCCCGGAAGAAGGTGTCGACCACACCTTCATCCTGTATGCCGGACCCAACACCCAACGCTGACACCACTCACCAGCTGACCGAACGTGGGCCGCCCGGCTGACCCGAAATAGGTGCCAATGAGACTGAAGTGGCCGGTGTAACCGGGTGTGACACCTATTCTCACCCACCTGCGAGCGTCCAGCGAGGGGCATCCACATCTTTTGTGGAGACCTGATCATCCCGCTAGACACGCACCGTCTCTTATGCGTGACCGACGCTGAGCATCGGTGGCCAGGACCGGCGGGCCGTGGGATCACATGTGGGTGTGAACCGGAGCTGAAACAGCTAGGCGGACTACGAAGAGGACACGCATCAACCCATCGCCTCGTATTCGACAATCGTGACGGCCAGGTTCATGAGGTTGGCCATGGGCAGCCCAGGCCGGCAGGAGCTTTCAAGCGGTATCCGAATCGATCACCGTAACCCCA
>Ga0213881_10001493_pt1 | contig 11036 bp, 8 predicted proteins | sample BarmaccoBMER_R08_FD_160104 | JGI IMG/M metagenome (GOLD analysis project Ga0213881, IMG submission 160104) | Barbacenia macrantha exposed rock microbial communities from rupestrian grasslands, the National Park of Serra do Cipo, Brazil - ER_R08 ... | reverse complement strand
CCACCCGGGTGATCATGACCTTGACAGCATCATCATCCCAGGTCAACAGGACACCTATCGCCATTCCACGACCCGTGTCGCACCACTACTCGCGGAATCGGGTCAGAGACCTCATCCTCACCGCGCTTGACTCCCCTGCGATGGCCCGGCGCCTGCACCAGCAGCAACCCGACATTTCGAGCCTTGATGAGGAGGCCCGTGATAACGAGGCGCGGATGGAGGAGCTCGCGGCAGCATGGGCCGCAGGTGAGATCAACCGCAAAGAGTGGATGACTGCGCGGGCCGTTCTCGAGCAGAAAGTGACACGTGCTCGCACCCAACTGCGCCGACGGGACTCCCGAGCTCCCCTTCGCGCGTTCATCGGAACTTACGACGAGATGCTGGACCGATGGGAGCGGTCCAACGTCTCCCAGCGACGCGCCGTCGTCAGCTCGGTGCTTCGTTCCATCATGGTCATGCCCGCCGACCGAGCTAGGAGATGGGATCCTGGCCGTTTCCAGCAACCCGAGTGGATCGTCAACCCCGGCCAGCTGCTCAGGCAACACCAGCAACTCCGGCGGCAGGATCGCCTCCCACAGCCCCGGCTGATCGCCTACAGTGCGCAACACGATGACCTCGATCCCTTCTAGGCCAAGGGGTCAAGGTCATCGTCTCCCGCAGCGCACGCACACAGCGTGATCAACACGCCGACTTTCTCAGGTCAAAGTAACTAGGCGTTTAGGGCAGTCTGCCGGACGTCGCGGACCCGTTTCCAAGTGATCCGTGAGGTTGTCCCGCTGTCCCATCGGATCTTGTATGGGACGGGTGCGGGTGGGACGGGGTCAAACAGCCGCTGATATGCAAAAATCCCATCAGAACGAAGGTTGGGACGGGGGCTGAGAACTGTCCCCCAGCCGACCCGACCCCGGGGACCGCCACGCCGTTAACAACCTTCTGCGCACGGGACGGGACACCGATACCGGCGAGGACTGGACCACGCAGAGTCAGTCTCGTAGAAGCCGGTGCACGGCGATCCGGGGCGCTCGGGCTGGCGTCCCGGGATCCCGAATGAGACACCGGTCCTGGGAGGGAATAGGACCTCTAGCACCACGAACGCCGAACGATTACTGCGCGGTGATCGACATGAGAGCGCATCAGCCGATCTATTGCATCCAACTAGATGTATCTTTACACTTATCTGCGTGCCTGATTCCCCTCTCCGTCAAGACCCTCCCCTCCTCACGGAGGAGGAGTTGCTGGTACTCGAATCCGTCGGGCGCGTGATCAACCGGCCGGTTGGTCACATCTTCTTCAGCGAGGGGGAAGGCGCCGACTTCGCCCTGCTGATCAGAAAAGGGCACGTCAAGGTGGTGATGGGCAAGCCACCGAGGATCGTCGCTATCCGAGGACCTGGCGAGATCGTAGGAGAGGTGGCGCCCATCAGGCACAAGCCACGCTCCGGAAGCGTCATCGCCTTGGACGAGGTCGAAGTGCTCCACCTGCCCGCAGCGGAGTGGTTGCGGTTCCTCTACGAGAACCCGCGCGCGATGCACGCACAGCTGGTCGCCGCGGATGAGCGACTTGACCAGGCGGCGCGCAAGATCATCGAATCGGATTTGGCGATCGAGCAGCGGTTGGCCAAGGCACTGGTCGAACTGGTCGACAGCGGAGTCGGCGAACACAGGGGGGAGGGCGTAATACTGCGCTTCAGCCAGCAGGATCTCGCCACGTTGACCGGTGCCTCACTCGACTCGGTCAAAAAGATCATCCGGACTTTGAAAGACGAGAAACTAATTGGGACTGGACGGCAGACGTTGGTCATCCATGATGTCCCCACCCTCATAGAAATCGCAGACGGCAATCGCACGGCGTCGCCGTGACTGTGCAGGAGCGACCGATGCCCGCGACCTTGCTCACCGACGCCGCCTGGCTTGTGCCCGCTGTTGCGCTGACCGCTGCCGCAATCTCCTCGATTACCCGCTCGCTGGTCTCCCTGGGCGAGAAGATGGTGGAGGAAAGATCACGCACAGCCCGGTTCAACACGGCGCTCAAGGACAGCACACCCCCACAACGGGCCGAGATCATCTTCGCTTATGGGTCGCTTGAGAGAGGCCGCGCGAGCGAACTGACCACTAGAGAACCCGAGGAGGTACCACCGCCTTCGCTTGATAGGTCTTCGCTGGTCGCTCGCCCCCTACGAAACGGGCCTAAAGAGGAACCGGGGAAGGAATAGGCCTCGCTCGGAAAGTCGGGAGGTCCCATGTTCTCGTCGGATGTCGCTCGATTCTCACCAGCGCCGTCAAACCGTGTAGCGCTGCCCTCTAGGAGGTGCTCAGGCCACACCCAGCACGGTTGAGTCACATAGACAATATGACTACGCCCTGCCTGCGTGGGTCGACACGAGTGTTGGAATCATCCGCGGCGTGCCGCAGGCCTAGAAACAAGCCGGAACGTTGGACTGTCCGATCAGACTTCCGCATCAGACCGCGATCCTTCAATGTCGATGGCGGCACGGTGCCCACGACGGTCAGCAGATCCCATGGCCCAAAAACAGGAGCAGACTCGCTCCATGATCTAGCTCACACCCCGGCATCATGGCCGATCCAACTGGGCTGACATGATTCAGCGCTGACGTTAAGCTGGCTTCTAGCTGGTGATCGTTAGCATCGAAGAGGTGGCGCATGAACACTGCCCGTGCCTCCCACCTACCCACGTACCGCACGATTTTCGCGGTCGACGTGGTCGCGTTCACCCGTCCCGACCGGAACAACCTCACACAGCTCGCGATCCGCCGTGTAATGTATCGAGTACTGCGCGACGCGTTCGAACTCGCCGGAGTGCCCTGGCGAGGCTGTGTCTGCGAGGACCGTGGCGACGGTGCATTGATCTTCGTACCCGGCGATGTCTCAAAAGCCGTGGTGCTCGGAACGATGATCAATGCGCTCACGGAACTGGTGAAGGCGCACAACAACGTCGCACCACCACCAACTGGATTTCGCCTGCGTACGGCGGTGCATGCGGGCGAGGTGCATCGAGACCGCCATGGGTTCGCCGGTGTCGACGTCAACCTTGTCTGCCGCCTGCTGGACGCGCCCGTATTCCGGGAGGCGATGGACCGCAGCGGCTTTGACGTAGGTGTGATCATTTCCGAGTACATCTACGAGAGCGTGGTGCTGCAGCGCTACATGGACATCAATCCTGCGAGCTACCGCCACGTCGACGTTGCTGTGAAGAGGACCAAGACCCGGGGTTGGCTGCGTCTGGTCGGCGAAGACCCAGTTGAGACTGGCCAAGTTGAGGACCCGTTCGAGGGTGCGGCCAACTCCACGGCCATAGAGCAGGGAGAACAAAGACCGCGGGCTGAGCTCGTGCCTCGTCAACTCGGTTTCGTGCCACGTCTTATCGACCGCGAGAATGCACTCGCCGCGCTCGACCGGGCGCTGGAGGACAAGCAGGTTGCAGTGGTGTCGGGTTCTCCCGGTGTTGGCAAAACCGCCCTTGCGATCAGCTGGGCGTACCGTGTCACGGACAGGTTTCGCGATGGTCAACTTTACTTGGACCTGCGCGGCTATTCACCCGCTCCCGCGCTGACGGCTGCCGAGGCAGTGGAGACGCTCCTCAGTGCCTTCGGCGCCGACAGCCGAACCCTCCCAATGAAACTCGATGCGCGCATTGGGCGCTATCGATCGCTGCTCGCTCGCCGCCGGGTGCTCTTGGTGTTCGACAACATCGACGACCCCATATTGGTCCGCTCGCTTCTGCCTGGTGGACACGGCTGCTTTACGCTGGTCACAAGCCGGCGGGAACAGCCCGGCCTCGTCGCATTACAGGACGCCCACCCCATTCGGCTACAGCCACTCGACCCCGCCGACTCGGTTACTCTGCTAAGCCACGTTTGCGGCGAGAAATTCACCGCGGACGAGACGACACTAGATCTCGCGCGCAGGTGTGGTCACCTGCCGCTGGCGCTGCGGATTGTAGCTGCGCAACTCCGCAGCACCAAACTGTCACCCACCGAATACCTAATTCAGGTCGCACACTGCGGCCTAGCCTCGTGGGAGACACCTGATGACGGCGAGGCTGCCGTGCGCTCTGCGTTCGACCTCTCCTACTCACGACTATCCCCCGACGCGGCGCGACTGCTACGCCTGCTAGGGCTGGTGCCAGGCCCGGACTTCAGCTCGTCCGCCGCCGCAGCACTTATCGACAGTCCGACGGAGGAGGCCGAACGCCTGCTCGGCGTACTGACGTCTAGCAACCTGATCGAGCAACGAGTTCCGGGTCGCTACCAGTTCCACGACTTGCTTCGACTCTATGCACGCAGCCGGGCCGAGAGCGACGACAGTCCGGCGGAGCGTGATCGCGCCGAGAGACACCTGTTCGATTGGTACCTGGGCACCAGCGGCGGCGCGGTCGACCGGATCTTCCCCTCCCATCCGCGTCTTCCTAGGCCCACTTCCGACGATGCAGTACGCCCGCTCGTGTTCGCAGGCAGCGACGATGCACGCGACTGGCTGGGGATCGAACGCGCCGGTCTTGTAGCGGTCGCGAAACGTGCAGTGCAACGTGGCGACACAGTGGCGATCCGGAACATCGCGTACACCCTCTGCAGAGGGTTCTGGACGCGCTTTCACGGCGCCGACTGGCTCAACGTCGCCACTGCAGCACTCGACTCAACGCGAGACGAGGACAACCCTCGGATGCGTGCAATCATGCACCTCGCAGTCGGCGCGGCAAGGTGGGGCACCGGGGACATAGACGCGGCCGCCACGCACTATGCGAGCGCGCTCGAACTCGTGCCCGCCGAGGACACCGCGATGCGCGCGCTTGCGCATATCCAGCTCGGTGTGGCATATCGGTTCCTTGGTGGCCGCTGGCGGCAGGCGATGGACCACCTCACACGCGCGCTAGAACTACGACGCCGACTCGACGACCGGCACGGCCAGGCGAGCGTCCTGGTAAATCTATGCGCCTTGTGTACCGAGCTCGCAGAGCTCGACAACGCCCGGTTGTATGCGACTGAGGCGCTGACCATCGTGAGCACCATCGACTATTCCTCAGCCGAAAGTATGGCACTCGACACCCTTGGCCAGGTGGCGCTGGAGACCGGGAGACCGCGCCTCGCGATCGAATACTTCCGGCGCGCCCTGGCCCGAAGACAAATCGGTGGTGACCGGCTCGGCCAGCCCTCAACGCGGATCGGACTAGCCCTCGCGTATCTGGCCGAAGGCACCCCGGAGTCTTTCGACGAGGCGAAGTCAGAAGCAGAACGAGCGCTCGCAATCGCACGAGAGATCAGCGAACGAGTGGTGGAGTTAGATGCGCTAAATGTGCTCGGCGAGGTCAGTTGCCAAGCTGGAGACACTCGCGATGCGATCCGCCACCACCTCGATGCTCTGAGCCTTGCCCTCAGCGTGGATAATGGCTACGGCGTCGTGCGGGCACATGCTGGACTTGCAGAAGCACATCTCATCGCGGGAGCGTTGGAGCTCGCAGCTGGGCACGCGGCCGAGGCGCTCAACGTCGTCCGCGCCAACAACCACCGGCTAGTCGAAGGACGCGTCCATCACGCCAGCGCACGCATCCACGTCGCGTCCGGTGATCTCGCCGCCGCAAAAGAGGCCTGGACGCGAGCAGCCGCCACCTGCCGCGAAACCAAGCAGCTCGGGGGTGAGCTGGACGCGCTGCTCGCCCTCGCCCGTATCGCCTCGGATGCGGACGAGCACGATGCCGCAATGGCTTACACCCGCCGAGCTGAGGAGATCCGCACGTTTCTCCACAACAACCAGCCTGAGTGAAGACCGGCTGTCATCGACTGCGTGATCGCGACGCCCTGAATCTGTCCACCAACCTCTTCTCACCCATCGATTACTTACGGCGCCGCGGGGCGCTGTTGCATTGACGGAAAGGAGAGCAAGGTTTGCTGGTGTTCGAACCCTGGTTAGACGGCGAAGATGAGTTCGGTGAAGACCGCGGCGAGCCGATACCTGGGGGCGACATCCAGCCCAAGTTCGTAGTGGCCGCGGCGGAGATTCTGGATGAAGGCGTGTCCGGTGCTAATCACGCGTGCCGTGCGCAGCTGTTTAAGCCCACGCATCGGCCGCAGCCAGGCCTTCAAACGTCCGTGATCGGCCTCAATGGGATTGTTTGCGTAGCGCCCCACGATGTGACAGGCGGTGGGTAGGAGCTCATCGAGCACTCGCGGATATGCGGGGGCTCGGTCGGTGGTCACCTCCGTCGGAAGCGGGCGGTGTTCGAGCGCGCGAGTGAAGAACCGGCGAGTGGCCGGGAAATCACGCTTCTCGGATACCAAGACGTCAATGACCTGCCCATATTGGTCGATCGCCCGATACAGACAGACCCACCGACCGGCGATCTTCACATCCGTTTCCTCGGCGAACCAACGATCACCCGAGGCATGCCGGCAGGGTCGTGCCGCGTCGATCAGCAACGGGGTGAACCGTTGCACCCAGCGGTAGATCGTGACGGATCGACCTCGATGCCGCGCTCGGCGAGGAGTTCTTCCCCGTCGCGGTAGGACTGAGCAGGGTGTCTTGGGGTTGATCTGTCGACCTCGGCTTGAGGCGGTGCTTGCTGTCGCCGGACCGGCGTGGCGTGTCCCGAGAGGGGCCTTGCCGCTGACCAGGGCACCATCACAGTCCTGACCGCCCTGCCGGCCCGGCGATGGCCATCCGTTCCCGCGAGCAAAAAGACGAGCGAGCGTGCCCAGGATGTCCCCGGTAACCCAGCCTAGCCAGGCCCACACCGATTCCGAGGAGGTCCTTGTTGGTGGGGACACCCACAAAGATGTTCATCTCGCCGCGGTGATCAGCGTGCTGGGTGTAGTCCTGGGCCCTGCCAGCTTCCCGACGACCGCTGCTGGTGACCGGCAGTTGCTCGCCGGGGGAGGAGGTTTCGGGACACTGCGCCGGGCCGGGGTGGAGTGCACCGGCTCCTGCGGGGCAGCGTTGAGCAGGTCTCTGCTGGCCGCGGGGCTTGCGGTCTTCGAAGTCAACCAGCCTGACAAGGCCAGCCCTCGACGGCGGGGCAAGACCGACGCCATCGACGCCGAGGCTGCCGCTCGGGCGGTGTTGTCCGGGCAAGCCACTGCACTGGCGAAGACCAGTAAGGGGCCGGTGGAGAGGGTGCGCATGTTCAGGGGGGCCAGGGCATCGGCGATCACGTCGCACACCCAGGCCATCCATCAGCTTAAGGCGGTGCTCGTCTGTGCTGATCCCCTGCTGCGCGAGTCCTTGTCCGGACTGAGCACCACCACGCGCATGCGCCCGTGCGCCCCCCTGCCCACCCAGACCCCCAGCGACATCACTACCGCCGCGGTGTACACGTGGCCGCTGCTAGCCCGCCGCATCCTCGACCTCACCCAGCAGAGCAATGACCTAAAGCAACGGATCACTCAGGTGCTCTCCGCTCCCACCCCGCAGCTCCTCGATCACGACGGGGTAGAACCCAGACACCGCGTCCGTATCACTCCTCGCCGCTGGAGACAACCCCGAACGACTGCACAGCGAGGCCCCCTTCGCCGCCCTGCGCGGTGCCAGTCCCATCAAGGCGTCCCCGGGCAAGGCCCAGCGCCCTCGACTCCATCGGGGCGGGGATCGACCAGCACACTCCGCCTGATCCTCCACCGTTTTGTCCCGGCTGCGCTGAGACGCCCGCAGCCGCAACTACGTTCAACAACGCATCGCCGAAGACAAGACCCCCCGCGGAGCAATCCGCTGCCTCAAGCGCTACGCCGCCCGCAAGGTCTACCAGCCCCTCAACCCCAGACCCGAACGCACTACGCAACAGGCCTCAGCGACTTGACATCCATAAGGGCATCAACCCGTACCGCAGATACCAGCGCACCACCACCACGATCACCTCCGGTGGGAACCGGAACCCCGCGAAACCGGACCTCGACGCGGGCAGTCGGGCGGGACGACGACGCATCAGGCCACCTTGCCCGAGCTGCTGATCCGCCGACGCAACAGTGCCTAGGTGTGGGGTCAGGGCCGGTGGATGCTCATGGCCGGTGTTTCCGGCGTTCCGGCGCCAGCTCCACCCTCTGCCCCTCCGGGGTGAGGATGAACCGCCACCGGGTGACCGAGGGCCGCCCGGCGTGGTCCCAACGCTGGTAGGCGGCGGTGGCTTCGTCGAACAGCCGGCGCGGCCCGAACTGCTGTACCGGCCAGTGGTCGGCGTTGGGCTGGTAGTCAAAACGCGCCCAAGATTGGGAGCCCGCATCGAGGAACCACACGCGCCAGCGATCGTCATCGCCGGTGGCGGCCTCGTACTCCCGGTGGCAGCCGGGGACCTCAAGGGCGATCGCAAAGGGTGCATCGTCACCGTTGCACAGGTCCGAGGGGTGCACGTCGGTGTGACTGACCTCGGGGGCGTCGGTGTCGCGCACCACGTCGGCGACCGCGGGGCGGGCAATCCGCTGATCGCGTAACGGCATGAAGGAGATAGTGGTGTTGACCAGACCCCCGGTGGCAGTGCCGTCGGACTCCACGGTCAGCGACAGCAGCCCGGCAGGCTTGTAAGCGCTATTCCAGGGAGTGACCACCAACCCACCGGGACACGTGTGCGCGACCCACGAGTAGGGCACCTGGGGCGCGGCCACGGTGGACAGCACCCGATCAAACGGCGCCCCCTCCGGGTAGCCCTGCGCGCCGTCGCCGGTGATCACCGTGACCTCGCCGTAGCCGGCGGTGGTCAACGCGACCCGTGCTCGCTCCGCCAGCTGTGGGTCCACCTCGATGGTGGTCACGTTGCCGGCACCGAGCCGTTCAGCGAGCAACGCGGCGGTGTAGCCGGTCCCGGTACCGATCTCCAACACCCGCATCCCCGGCTCAACCCGTCCAGCCTCCAGCATCAGGGCGACGATGTCCGGGCGCGACGCCGAACTGGTCGCCACCCGACCTCGCCCATCGGGTCCGGCCGGGCTGCCGTCGTCAACCTGGGTGACAACGTAGTGCGGCCCGTAGACGCGGTGCAGCCACTCGGCCGGCTCGTCGCACCGGCGCAGCGGCATCAGATCGTCCCCGGCCTCACGCCAGATCACCTCCGGGATGAAGACCTCCCGGGGCACCGCCAAAAACGCCGCCCGCCACGACTCGCCCAGCACCCCCTCAGCGGCCAGGCTCTCCACCAACTCGGCCAGTGAGGGCGCCGCCGCAGTAGTGGTCACTTCTTGTCCTCATCCTCCTTGCCATCGTCCTCGCCGTGCTTGCCACTGGGATCTTTATCCGGAATCGGCCGGTTCGGATCATGCCCGTTGCTGTCAATCTTGCGTTGTTGCTCGGCCTTGTCCTTGTCCTCATGCTTTCCCATGTTGTGGTCCCCCTCCGATCAAACGGCCCAGGGAGCCGGCGCAGCCTTCACCGCGTCAACGACCGTAGAACAGACTCAGTCACACCTCACAGCGAACGCGTTCCCCCTGGTGAGTCTCGCCTCCCACGGTTGTCCCGCTCTCCTATTCCGCTCATACCCGCTAAGCGCGGCAATACTCGATCCGCTGGCTACTGGGGGTGATGGTGAACCTCCAGGTATCAACGGCTGGCTCACCGGCGTCGATCCACCATTGGTAGGCGGCTTTCACCTCATCCCAGAGCTTGCGGTGCCCGCTTTGGCGTATCTCGTAGGGGGGCTGGGGGGTGAGGTGCAGGGTGGCCCAGGAGCGGTTGCGTTGATCAACCAGGTACAGGGTGCCGGTGGCGGAATCTTCAGCGTGGTAGAAGCTCTCGCAGTCGTGCACCCGCAGTCCGATGGCAGTGGCCGCGTTGACCTCACCGGCTACCCGCCAGGGGTGCACATCGGTGCTGGACACGATCGCGGTGTCCGCGGGCCGGATGATCCGGCTGATGGTGTAGCGGGGGATGCGCTGAGCGCGCAACCACATAAACGAGGCCGGGCCGACGATCCCTCCGGTGGCGGTGCCGTCGGGGCCCACGGTGAGCTCCACCAGGCCGCCGGGGTAGTACGCGGTGCCCCAGGGGGTGAGCACCCGCCCTCCGGGCCGGGTCTGCGCCACCCAGGCATAGGGCACCTCGGCGGCGGCCGCGGTGCAGATCACCCGGTCATAGGGCGCCCCCGGCAGGTAGCCCTGCGCGCCATCGCCGGTGACCACGCGCAGCGCACCGTATCCTGCAGCGGCCAGAGCGGCCCGGGCGTGCTCGGCCACCGTCGGGTCGATCTCCACGCTGACCACGTTGGCGGCGCCGAGCCGGTGCGCCAGCAGGGCGGCGTTGTACCCGGTGCCGGTGCCGATCTCCAACACCCGCATCCCCGGCTCGACCTGCAGCGCGGTGAGCATTTGCGCCATCACCGCCGGCATCGACGCCGAGGACGTCACCTCGAACCCGCGCCCCTCCGCACCACTCGGGTGGCCGTCGTCAACCTGAGTGGCGATGAAGGCGTTGGCGTAGGCCAGCTCCAGCCAGCGCTGCGGGTCTTCGGCCCTGCGCAGCGGCACCAGATCGCAGTCCCCAGCGCAGCCCCGGTCCTGGTCCCACACCAGCTCCGGGACGAACACGTGCCGCGCCACCTCAGTGAACGCCGCCCGCCACGGCTCGTCCAGCTCACCGCGCTGGGTGAGGCCCTCCACCATGCGCACCCGCAGCGTCTGCGCCTCGGCCACCATTACCTCTGGGGATCCGGCTCGGGAGGATCCGGATCCGGTTTGCTGTGCTTACCGGGATCCGGTTCTGGAGGTATGGGCCTACCCTGTGGATACTGACCATCCCCCGTCGAATCCGGCTTCGGGTCTGGCTTGTCGTGAGCACCCATGGGACACACCGTGCCAGTCCAGCAACCCTCATACAACGGCGTTGCCAACTTGGTGGGGCTGAACCTGAACCAGTCCGATCGGCACGGAGGGTATCCAAAGGAGCTGTTGCGTTGTGTGAAGTCGGGTAGGCGAGGTCGTTGCTTTGGGTTGGTTAGATGGCCAGGGCCAGTTCGTCGAAGGCCGCCGCCACCCACGGTGTCGTGGGTTTCTCGACTCCGAGTTCGTCGTGGCCGCGGCGGATGTTCTGGATGAACGCATGCCCAGCGCT
>Ga0213881_10001492_pt1 | contig 11038 bp, 13 predicted proteins | sample BarmaccoBMER_R08_FD_160104 | JGI IMG/M metagenome (GOLD analysis project Ga0213881, IMG submission 160104) | Barbacenia macrantha exposed rock microbial communities from rupestrian grasslands, the National Park of Serra do Cipo, Brazil - ER_R08 ... | reverse complement strand
TGCCCCCTGCCCGTCTACTCATTGGTTCCTACCTATCCCACGCGCCGCCTGGCCCTGTCCGGACTGTCTCCTACAGCGTGTAAGAGACTAGCGGACGTTGCGTGGGGTGACGATCCCCCCTAAACGTCACACGGAGAGTAATGTCAGCGGGGGTAAGCTGAGCGGGCAGCTGAGCTACCTCTCAGTTCGGCCACAACCAGTAAATGAGCTGGTAGAACGCGATCGTGGCCTGTACCGCAGCGATCGTGGTGGCCACTCCCAGGGCCAGCACGCTGCTAGGTACCAAGGGCTCAGGCCGGGGCGGATCTGAGTGCAACGCGGCGACCCGAGCGGACACCCCGCATCCGACGAAGAGCAGCGCAGCCGGCCGCAGCCGTCGGCCACCAGCGGCCCCGCTGGCCAACGCCGCCTTGGTCAGCGCTCGAGCAACCAGCTCTCGGCTGCCGGTCACCGCTGCGGCCTGCTCATCGGCACTGCGTTCGACGAGGAAAGCCACCGCCTCCCGCACCGGGATCAGCACCGGATTGACCGCGGCGCAGACCTCGGTTGCGGCCCGAAGCCGATGGTGGCGGCTGCGCAGGTGCGCCCGCTCATGAGCCAGCACAACCCGTCGCTCATCGCCATTCAACACTGACAACAGGCCACGAGTGACCAGGATCCGGCCTGGACGGCCCGGCACGGCGAAGGCGTGCGGAGCGGCTAACGCCACCACGGCCAGCTCACCGGTCCCGCATGAGCTGCACACCGCCCGCAGCTCCCGGGTGGTGGCCCGGCGGGCCCGCAACACCCTGGCCACCCGGACTGTGCCAGAGATCAGCAGAACCAGCGCGGTGACCCCGATCAGCTTCGGCACCGGATCCTGCAGCTGCACTCCGCGCTCCAGGGCTTCATCAGCGACCAGTGAGGTGCAGCCCAACAGGGTAGCCGACAACAAGACCAGACCCCAGGTCGCTGCCGCGGCGCACAGCATGGCGGCAACCACGAACGCGGCGGCGCGCGTCGGTGCGGTCCGGGCGACGACGATCCGGCTTATCGCGGCCAACAGCAGCGACAGTGCCGCCGGCACATACACGCTGATCGTCATGGGCGCCGCCGCAGCATGGCCCGCAGCAACCGGGCATCCTCCACCGACAGCGACGTGGCGAACCGCTGCAGCACGGCTTGGCGGTCCCGGCCGCGGCTGAGCAACGCCTGCATCTGCTCAGCGGCGAGCTCCTCGGCCCCCTTGACCGGGAAATACTCGTGGCGACGACCGTCGGCCACCCGGTTGATCAGCCCTTTCTCATACAACCGGACCAGGATGGTCTGCACAGTGTTGTAGGCCAGCTCACCGCCGACCGCCCGCCGCACATGGGCCGCCGTGAGTGGTCCGTCGGCGGCCCACAGCGCGGCCAGCACTTCGGCCTCAAGCTCGCCGGCTGCCCGCCGTGCGGGCGGCTGGTGCGGCTTGGCCGCCTCACTCCGGGTCCGCCCACCGCGAGCTCCTGGACCTCGGCTCGCTCGATCAGCCACCTGCCCTCCATCGAGCTGTCCATCCGGCCTCATGTTGGCGCGGTTCACGCCATGTTAACCAGCCGACTAATCAGCCGACGCCGCGTTCAAGTGCACGAGCTGACAGCCCACCGGAGGCGACGGCGGCCCATAGTGTCCACAATGTGAGCAACGGGATGCTATCGCCACTCTTTCGGGTAATGTGGCGGTCGTGCCTGCCCTGTCGCTCAAGCTCGTGGCCCGCCGCCACATCGACTACGGGCGCACCCGCAGCATGATCTGTATGCCGGTCTGACTCTGCCCTCCCTCAGCCGGGTGGGTGGCCGTGCCGTCTCGCCGCTCCGCGCCGCCGCGCCGTCACCGCGCTCGCCCCCGCACACCGAGGACACGCTCGCCATGCCACTGTGTTCCCCAGCTACTCGATGTCCCCGACCTGCCACGGTACAGGTTCTAGCCATCCTCATCGCCGTCTGGGTTTTCGTGCTCGCGGCGGGGTGCGGCGGCGGTGACCGCGGTACCGATGAAGCGCCGGGCCCAGCGTCTCGTGTGCGCCTGGGCTACTTCGCCAACATCACCCACGCCGCCGCCATCGTGGGCGTGAGCCGCGGCTTCATCGCCCAGGAACTCGGCGCCACCAGGTTGGAAACACAGATCTTCGACGCCGGCCCCGCCACAGTCGAGGCGTTGTTCAGCGGGAACCTCGATGCGGCCTACCTCGGGCCGAGCCCAGCGATCAACGCGTTCGCACGGAGCGACGGCAAGGCCATCCGGATCATTGCCGGAGCGACGTCCGGCGGCGCGCAGTTGGTCGTCCGTCCGGGCATCACCACCGCGCAGGACCTGCGGGGCACGACGCTGGCCAGCCCGGAACTCGGTAACACCCAGGATGTCGCGCTGCGCGTCTGGCTGACCCAGCAGGGTCTGCGCAACAGCATCCAGGGCGGCGGGGATGTCACCATCACGCCCACCAAGAACGCTGACACGCTGCTGCTGGTCAAGGCAGGTAAGCTCGACGGCGCCTGGGTGCCCGAGCCGTGGGCGTCCCGGTTGGTGCTGGAAGCCGGCGGGAAGGTGCTGGTTGACGAGCGGGCCCTGTGGCCGGGCGGCCAGTTCGCCACCACGAATCTGATCATTCGTACGGAGTTCCTCGAGCGCCACCCGCAGACGGTCGAGGCCTTGCTGCGGGGACACGTCGACGCAGTGCAGTGGTCGACCCAGCACGCGGGCGAAGCCAAGCTCGTCGTGGCCAACAGCATCAACGCTCTCACTGGCAAGCCCTTGGCACCGGACGTCCTCGACCGGGCCTGGCACAACCTGACCATCACGGACGACCCCATCGCGGCGTCCCTGCAGCACAGCGCGGAGAACGCGGTGACGGCCGGAATGGCCACCAAGCAGGTCGACCTGCACGGCATCTACGAGCTGTCGCTCCTCAACCGGATCCTCACTCAACGGGGCCTGCCGACCGTGTCGGCCGACGGGCTCGGGAAGGAGTAGCCACCATGACCCACCCGACCCTGCAGCCAACATCCACCTGTCACAGACCGGCGGGGGACGAGCAGAGCGCGCCGCCGAGCGCCAGCGTCCGCGTCAGGCACCCGAGCGCCAGCGTCCGTATCAGACACCTGTCCCACGTCTTCGAGCGCGACCGTCCGCCGGTGCTGGAGCGGGTTGACCTGGACGTGGTGCCCGGGGAATTCGTCTGCCTGCTCGGTGCCTCCGGATGCGGGAAATCCACTCTGCTCTCGCTCATCGCTGGCCTGGCTACCCCGACCTCCGGCAGCATCGAGGTCACGGTGGGCGCTCCGGCCCTGATGTTTCAGGAGCCGGCGCTGCTGCCGTGGCTGACCGCGGCCGGCAACGTCGAGCTGGCCCTAAAGGCACGCAGGGTGGGCCGGCGGGCGCGCCGCCCCGAAGCGCAGCGGCTGCTCACGCTGGTGAACCTCGCCGGGCAGGGCCACAAGCGGGCGCATGAGCTCTCCGGGGGGATGCGCCAGCGGGTGGCGCTGGCCCGCGCGCTGGCGCAGGACAGCCAGCTGCTGCTGATGGATGAACCGTTCGCCGCACTGGACGCCATCACCCGCGATGCGCTGCACGAGGAGCTCACCCGGCTGTGGTCGGAGCAGGGACTGTCCATCCTCTTCGTCACGCACAACGTGCGCGAGGCGGTCCGGCTGGGGCAGCGGGTCGTGCTGATGGGCTCCCGGCCCGGTCGGATCGTCCGAGAGTGGCGCCTGGAGCTGAGCCAGCCCAGGGCGATCGAGTCCCCGGGAGTGAGCGCCCTGGCCACTGAGATCACCCATCATCTCCGAGCGGAGATCAGCCGCCATGGCCGTTGACGATAAGACGCTGACGAGCGAGGACAGCCGGGCCTTTGAGGCCGGGCTGGATGCCTTGGAGACACCCGCGCGGCTACCCGGGCCCGGACCTGGCGCGGTATTCACCCGATCGGTGCTGCCCCCGCTCGTCGCGGTGGCGGCGTTGATCGGGCTCTGGCAGCTGGCCTACAGCGCCGAACTCAAACCGAGCTATGCCCTACCCCGCCCGCTTGACGTGCTGCGGACCCTCAGCCAGACGGTGCGCGACGGCCGGGCCGCCGAGGCCATCTCGATCAGCGTGTCCCGGGGGGTGTGGGGGTTCTTGGCGTCTGTGGTGGTGGGCACCGTGCTGGGGCTGGCGATGTGGCAAAGCCGGTGGTTGCGGGCCGCGCTCGGGCCGTTCGTCAGCGGGCTGCAGAGCCTGCCGTCGGTTGCGTGGGTCCCGGCGGCGATCATCTGGTTCGGCCTGTCCGACGCCGCCATTTACACCGTGGTGCTCCTCGGCGCCGTTCCCTCCATCGCAGCGGGGCTCCTCGCCGGGTTCGATCAGGTCCCACCGTTGCTCGACAAGGTCGGCAGGGTGCTGGGACTGGGCACCATCGGCCGGATCCGGCACGTGCTGCTCCCGGCGGCGCTACCCGGTTACCTGGCCGGTCTCAAACAAGGCTGGGCGTTCTCCTGGCGCTCCCTGATGGCCGCCGAACTCATCACCTACTCGCCCGCGCTGGGCATCGGGCTCGGACAGCAGCTCAACATCGGGCGGGAACTGAACGCGATGGACCTCGTGATCGCCTCGATCTTCCTGATCCTCATGGTCGGAGTCGCCATCGAGCTTCTCGTGTTCGCACCTCTGCAGCGCCGAGTCCTCCGAACGCGCGGACTCACCGTCGCCCGCAGCCGCTGACTCCCCCGCTCACCCTCCGTTGGGTTCGGGGCTCGCGCGGTGGGCCGGGGGGTGGGCGGGCAGCGCGCGCAGCCGCTCGCGTAGGTCCCGGGAGGCTTGCCCAGGGTGAGGTTCGCTGAGCAGGTCAGCGTCCAGGGCGATCAGGCGCCGCCGCGTGGTTTCCCGCAGGAAGGAGGGTGGCACCGTGTCCAACACGCTGGTCGCGAGCGCGGCGGACTCGGCAGTGCTGTGTTCGGCCGCATGCGCCCGGGCCAGGATGACGGTCGCTGCGGCCCACCCGCCCGATCCAGGGCTTTTCAACTCCAGGGAATGGTGGGCGTGCAGGTGGGCTGCGCGGGTGTCGCCGAGGCGTAGGAATGCTTCGGCGAGATGCTGATGGAGTTCGGCGCGGTCGAAGCCGAAGCGTCCCGGCTCGTCACGGCCGGCAGCATCCATCTGGCGTTGGGCGGCCGTGGCCGCACGCCGGGCATCGTCCGGGCGGCCGAGGGTGGCTAGTGCGCGGAGTTCGCACCATGCGGTGATCTGGGCGCGGTGTAATGCGGTGTCGGCGTATTCGCCGGCTTGGTGGGCGAGATCGAGCGCGTCGGCCGGGCGGTCGCCGAAGAACGCGACCATGGACTGGGCGCCCAAGCTCCATCCAGCCAACCGCTGGTCGCCGACCGCGATACCCAGCCGCGCACCGGTACCCAGATGAATATACGCGCCCGCATAATCAGAAAGGGTGAAAGCCAGGTCACCGAGCTGCGCGGAGAGCCACCCGGCCAGCCGCCGCAGTTCTGTGCGATCTCTCTCCCGCTGGTCGCGGGCGAGCATGTCGACGACCATCGTGCGGCACCGGTGGATCTCCGCAGCGAGGGTGCTCGGGGTATAGCGGGCGTAGTGAATCGCGTAGTAATCCACCGCCCGCTGGAGCTGCTCACGGGTGGCCGTCCCGCCGCCGGGTCCTTCGATCTCACGTTGGAGCTGTACAGAATCAGCGACGGCGGTGAGTGCGTTGTCCACCATGGCGGCTCCTGGCTCAGACGGTTGCGTGGGGTAACCGTACCCACCGTCGGCCACCATGCCACTCAGCTCAATGCCGAGCCGGCGTGGCGGCACCCGATAGACCCGCGCCAACGCATGCGCATAGTCCAGCTTGGGTTGAACGGCATCGTGTTCCCACCGGCATAACCGCGTACTGGTCAATCCCGGCTCGGCCAGCCCCGCGCACCGGAAGACCTCCAACACAGCGGCGACCACTTGAGGACGGCTCCACCCGTATGCCAGCCTCCAGACTTCCAAGGGTTTGACGTCGGGGAGCTGACGTGCGATCTCCTCGGCGATGATGGCCACATCCCAGCCAGCGCGCTGGCCCTGTTGCCGGATCTGCGCGGCGCAGTGCTGGAGTTCGGCGCGGCGCGCCCGGCTGATCCTCGGCATGACCATTCCCCTTCGCTGGTCATGGAGCGTATCCCACCGCCATCAGCTGCCACATTGCCGCACGGGGCAATGTCGGCCCCTCAGGGCGGCATTGAATCGGGCGACTGTACCCCGCGACTGTGGAGTACATCCGCCGAGGAAAGGAGGTGAGTTGGCATGGACGATCGTGATGACGAGCTCGTGGTAGCTGTCGAGCAGCTCTCCCGTGTGCAGAACCGGGGCGATTTCCAGATGTCTGATGGGGCGCAAGGGGACTCCGGCGATAACCGGGATCCGTAATTCGCTGTACCCCACCGGCGTCGCGTGGGGGGCCGTGGAACAGCTGTCCCGGCCCCCCACGTGCTCTTCAGCCACCACCGCGAGAGGTTAATCATGCACTATCACCGACTAATCCAGGGCGTCGAGTACGCACTGGGCTGGGACGGGCCTAACGCGTTGGGTACCCAGTTCGCCCGAGGAAGGCTGCCCGAGCCCGGGCTGGTTACCCGGCTCTTGACCCCGACGCGGCTGCTCGACATCCTGATGCGACGCAGCCTGTCTCCACCGCAGGTTCGCTGTCTGCGCAATGGCACCGAGCTACACCCTCGCGACTACATTGCCGAGACGACGAGCCGGCGAAGTCAAGCCATTCCCATGGTGGACATGCACCGTCTCGGTCATCTTCTCGAATCCGGGTGCACGTTGGTCGTGGACGCGATCAGTCGCTGGGACGCGACGATGGACGTCGCCTGCCGCTCCTGGCAGTGGTGGGCCAGGGAGCGAGTCCAGGTCAACACCTATCTGACCACCCAGGACACCTCTGGATTCACCCTGCACTGGGACGACCACGACGTCATCATCGTGCAACTCGCGGGCGAGAAGAACTGGGACGTGCGCGCGCCCTCCCGCCCGGTGCCTATGTACCGTGACGCCGCACCGAACTCCGAGCCCAGCGACCAGCGGGTCTGGTCGGGAACACTGAGGGCCGGTGACGTGATGCACATCCCCCGTGGCTACTGGCACCAGGCCACCCGCACCACCCAGGGTGCCGGGTACAGCCTGCATGCCACGTTCGGTATTGAGCAGCGCACCGGCGTGGACTGGCTGGCATGGCTTGCCGACCGTTCTCGGGAGAACGAGGTATTTCGCCACGACCTCGTCCGACACGGCCCGCAGGAACAGCAGGCCCAAACCCAAGCGCTCGCCGAGGCTGCTTGTCACCTGGTCATATCTGCCTCGCCGGAGGAGTTCCTCGCGATGCGAGAACAGCAACAACCTCCACCGCGTCAGGTCTGCACACACGGGGTGTTCGGTCCTCCAGCGGTGATCGCTTGCATGACCGATTTCCCGCCCCGTCTGAGCCCATGCGGGGACACCATCATCGTGTTCGGTGCGGGAAAACGGATCACCGTCGCCGCGAAAGCCGAGCCAGCTCTGCGGATGCTGCTGTGCGGGCAACCGGTGGACCTGGTCGCGGTCAGCGCAGCGGCCGGGATTGATGCGGTGAGATTGGCCAACGTGCTCATCGAGGAGGGGCTGTGCGCAGAAGTGACCGACGAGTTGCTCTCGGGCTATACCGGTCTGATCCCGACCGACAATTCTTAGAAACTGCCCTGACGCTTGGGGTGACTGACCTCGACACGGCCTACAACTATCAGGGCTTCACCTCACATAGAAGGTTGGCTGCGGCGGCGGGTGATCTGCTGAGCGAGTTCAGAATCTCCACCAAGGTTGGCTTTTTTCCTGGCGATCGAGGTCCCGAGCATTCTCTGGATCCTGGGCGGCTGCGCTGGGCGGTACACGAGACCGTACAAGACCTGGAAGTTCAGCCGGACGTAGTGCTGCTGCACAACCCTGAACGGACACTGGCCGCACTGGCGCCCGAACAGGGCCGCGACGATTGGGCAGCAGCCTGTACCGCGCTGGACGAGATCGTATCGGAACAATGGTGCCGGTCGTGGGGCGTGGCTTGCTGGGACCCGCGCCCAGTCCTCACCGTGCTCGACCGTGCACTGCCGGTCCCGACGCTGGTCATGGTCCGCGCGGGCCTCACCGTCCGTTCGGAGATTCTCGACGCCAGCGAGCGGCTGGACCACGTGGTTCGGCCTCGGGGCGCATGCCCGGTGGGGGATGAGTCCCTTAGGGGGCCAGCCAACGCATCCCGTCTGGGATGAGATCGACGCCCGGCAGTTCCTCAGCACAGGACAAGAGTGTTCCCCTATCCCAGCCGCGTTTCGTGTCTCCTATGAACTTCCCCAAGTCAGCCGGGTGGCGGTCGGTGCCAGCACCGCTGAGCACCTGGCCGAGCTGGTCGCCGCTACCTCACTCGACGTCGACGACAACCGGATCGCCCGGTACCGCTTGCTGTTGCGCGCCAAGGCGCTCATCGTTGAAGCAAGCTGATCAGCCGAGCCGCCTCCCGCCGCGTGGGCTCGGCCAACGGCCCCGCATAACCGGCACCGGCAGTGATGATCTCGGCACAGAAGAACAATTGGGACACCAATCCGGATCTGCTGCCCAGATCGGCCTGGTATTCCCGCTGCACACGCTCGGCCAAGACAGGCACCGCCAGAGAGTTGCCCCATAGGGTTGCCGCGTCCCAACCACGCGGCGCCAAGCCCCAATCCTCCCAATCCAGCAGCCAACACTCCGGGGCGGTCAAGTTCGCCCACGCCAGGTCAGCATGCGCCACGGCCCACTCGGTCACCGTGGTCTTCACGTAGCCGGGAAACACCCCCTCGATAGTTGCCGTCACTCGCTCCTGGGAGATCGGGACAGTATGTGGGGTCGCGATCCGGGTTATGCTCTGCGTCGCAAGCGCCTCCAGCGACCTGCCGAGCGTCGCCCACCACACATCCGCCAACCCTGGGTCGGTGATCAGAACGCCACCCGGTTTGATCGGGGAGGCGGTAACAAGTTCGGTTTCGTCAGCCCTCCACAACAGGCGTTGCTCCGCAACCTGCCATGACAGACCCTGGTACCACTCCGGTTTGGCGATGTTCCTGGGCAGGCATGCCGCGCTTTCCACACCACTACCCTGCCCTGTGACGTGGGAGAACGGCCGCGCCTCAATGCGAACCCAAGTGTCTCGGTCGGTGCGCCCTCCCACGGAACGCCGCTTCACCACTGCGGCCTGTCGATCCAGCCGCACACCTAGGCAACGCTCCACACGATCGATCACGTCCGGGCAGGGTTGCGTCCTGAGATCCATCGTCGCTTCCGGTGCCGCTGCGGGCGTCCTCTCTCCCGCTGGTCGCGGGCGAGCATGTCGACGACCATTGTGCGGCATCGGTGGATCTCCGCAGCGAGGGTGCTCGGGGTGTAGCGGGCGTAGTGAATCGCGTAGTAATCCACCGCCCGCTGGAGCTGCGTCGCCCCACTAACGAAGCTCCGGATGTTCGCGTCACTCGTGAGTGGCTCGGTCGTTAAATGTCGCGGCTAAGTAGAGAACGATGGCCGTGTTGCGGTTCGGTGTGGGCCGAGCCCTGGTGGTCGGGTTGGTGCGACTCGTGACAGTCCCTCTGCTCAGGTGAGAACTCTACCAACTCGGAGGGAGACTACGGTGGCAGTCGTCAGCGAGGAGAGTTCGTCTCTGCTCAGGCGGGGAGTGCCTCGCGTGCTCGCGCTTATTTGCGCACCGCTCGTGCTGTTGCCCGTGGCGACCGGAACCGCTTATGCGGCGGCAGTTTCGCCAGGAGCGCCTCTGCAAGACGGCCTCATGCCGAACCCTTTTGGTTGCAGAGGGCAGACGGACCTTCCCCACGAGTCGAGCACGAGCGGTGAGGCGAGCACGCACTCCAGGACTCGTTGCATGCTCGTTGCACCCCGGGTCTCGGTGACCAATGCGATGTACCGAGGGCGCTTCTACGGGGCCGAGTTTCTGGCGAGTGGTAGTAGCTTTCGCGACGTCTCGAATGACAGCAAGGATGCAGTCGCGCGATGGCATTGCGCGGGGGTAGGCATTTATACCTACGAGACCGACTCCTAACCATGAGGTAACGGACGGAGCGAATACCTACACGTCAAATACCGCCAACAGTGAGAGATTTGCCTGCTGACTCCCTGTTTCCCGGGCCAGCACCAGCGGCACGGGAAACAGGGAGTGTCATCACCCAGTGATCCTGTGTCTCCAAACATCCTTGGCGGTTCGTACTTCAATTGTGTACGGAGCCCTGCACGATATCTCGGCCGCCCAGTGATTCGCACCGACCAAACAGATCGTCACATGCAGTGAAGTACGGTGGGAAGTGTCAGGCGAGACCGAGATGGACGGCGCCCCGGCCACCATGCCGAGCTCGCCATCAAGGATGGCGATCGTGTCCGCGCCCCGGGTGGTCGAGGTGCGGACGCCATCGACGACTGAGTACCCGGAGGTTGTCATGTTCGTGGGAGCGCAATCGGGTAGGGTCAGCTCCAGCTCATGCTCGGCGACCTCTCGAAGGGCTATTTTCGTCAGCGGGAAGACGATGCGACACATATCCCCATCCAGAAGTCGTGTGAAGAGTGGAATGTCTGGTGCACGCAAGCACGTCCTCTCGGCAATCAGTTCGACGTTATTGGTAGCCGCCTAGTGAGGCGTTGCCTTGGACCGCCAAGCGGGGTGGCTGAGCTGCCCATGTGGGCACTGCCGCGGCATGAGCCGGACGCCGGCGCAGGGACGCGGTGATTACTGTTTGTGTGACAAAACCGACAGATTCGAGGCTGTTGCCTAATCCTGTGGCGCCGCAGAGTTGCCACAACCTGTGGGGCTCCGGCGAGGGTGAGTGCCCACATGTAGTGGCCTGCGTTCCAGGGGACGCTATTGGGCAACAGCCTCATTCTGTCGTTTTTGTCAGGTGAGTCGCCGGGGGGAGTTGCGCCCCCCGGCGCTCGTTGAACCGTGCGTGACGCTCTCGCGTCACACGGCTCCCGTCGCCCAGCCGACGGG
>Ga0213881_10001491_pt1 | contig 11060 bp, 8 predicted proteins | sample BarmaccoBMER_R08_FD_160104 | JGI IMG/M metagenome (GOLD analysis project Ga0213881, IMG submission 160104) | Barbacenia macrantha exposed rock microbial communities from rupestrian grasslands, the National Park of Serra do Cipo, Brazil - ER_R08 ... | reverse complement strand
CATTACTCTGAATTCTCTAGGATTTGGCGATCATTGGAACCAGGACGTGCTAGAGCGGATTGCTGATGCGGGTGGTGGTAGCTTGTCTTACATTCAACAACCTGAGCAGGCAATTGATGTATTTGTTCGCTTGTTCAAACGCATCCAAACGGTAGGGTTGACAAATGCGTATCTGCTGCTTTCCCTGATGCCGAAGGTGCGGTTAGCAGAACTGAAACCGATTGCTCAAGTCGCTCCAGATACAATTGAGTTGCCCGTGCAATATGAGGAAGATGGACGGGTAGCCGTGCGGCTAGGAGACTTAATGAAGGATGTGCAGCGAGTGGTGTTAGCAAACCTTTATGTTGCTCAGCTGCCTGAAGGTAGACAGACAATCGCGAGTCTGCAAGTTCGCTATGATGATCCGGCTGCTAACCAAGCAGGATTGCTTTCCGCCATTGTGCCAGTAGAGGTAAATGTCCAACGACAGTTTCAATCAGCCTCCAATCCAAAGGTGCAGCCATATCTTTTAGCTTTAGCAAAGTATCGCCAAACGCAAATGGCGGAGGCAAAGTTGCTACAGGGCGATCGCGCTGGGGCAGCAACAATGCTACAAACAGCTGCCAAGACAGCGTTGCAAATGGGAGATACAGGAGCGGCAACGGTATTGCAAACAAGTGCGACGCGGCTACAGTCAGGGGAAGATCTTTCAGAAGCGGATCGTAAGAAAACTCGGATCGTTTCTAAGACTGTATTGCAGGAGTGAATTACTCAAAGGGAGCGCCGAAGTAGAACTCCGGTGCCCCCTTTGAGCGCAAGCTCAAATTAACCCAGAAGTCAATAACCGACGATTGATTGCTCCGCAATACAATCGCGGCTTGCATCTGAACTCCACCTCAATTCAAAGTATCTAGATAGACGCTCCGCTTTAGTTTCATCGTTCGACGCATTAGGGCGCACTGACAAAGCACCCGTTCTTTCCCAGTCCTGCCGAGAAAGAATCGTTCTTAAGGTTATATTACGCGCTCCCACCAAATCAGCATGTAGCTCAAAATGGCAACATTCACAATGGAAAGTTAATCCTTTGTTTGGTCTATTGTTATCACTAACGTGACCACATTTAGGACAACCCTTACTTGTGTTATGTGCATCCACCTTAATAGCTAAACTCCCAACAAAGACAGCCTTATAGTCGATAAATGAATGTAACTGAGCAAATGATCATTTAGCTTGCTTTCTATTAGCTTTGCGCTGTTTTTTAGATGCCTTCTGACCTTTCTTCTTCGGTTTAGTCCTTTCTCTAATGTGAGTTAAGTCCTCTAAACCGAACAAGGTATTTGGTGTCACTATCTGTTTACTGATTTGATGGTTAACGTCAGCAGTAAACCGTCTCTCTCTTCCTGCTACTAGTTTTAACCTTCTAGTCGCAGAACGAGTGCCTTTCTGCTGGAGTGTAGTTCTGGCTATCTGATAACGATTTGCTTTGTGTAACGTCTCCTTTCCTGAAAAGAATTGTGTCTTGTTTTCAACATCTGTGGTCACAGCAAGAAAACGCCTGCCGACATCAGCACCTACTACTCTTTTTAGTCTGAAAGGCTCTATTTCTGGTAGTTCCAGCTCTAGACTCACCAGTAAATAGTAAGTCTTTGTCGGTCTAGAGTAGTAAATTTTAGCTCCACCTATCTTAGTGCCACTTCTGATTAATTCTGTATGCTTAGAGTATCCAGAATAGCCAACAGTGATTCTTCCTCTTAAGGTGATAATACTAATTTGGTTATCGGGTCTGAAACTAAAATCCCTCAAGTAATTTAGATTGCAAGTCCTAGATATATACTTAGGAGCTTTGTCTAAACCCTTAAATCTCTTCTTTGTCCATCCTTTCTCAATAGCTTCTTTGTTTTGTCGCAACTTGGTCAGCAACCCTTTATATGTTGCACCAACTTGCCGGGGAACATTACATGCCATCTGAGAAGGAAGCTTAAATCTTGACCGTAAATCTCGGTAAACTAGTTTTTGTATCTTAGTCCCATTAGAAGACTTACCATTCTCAAAATTTAGCTTAGAAGTAAAGTTCAAGGCATCGCGATAAGCCAAGGAGACTACCCCTAACAATTTCTTTTGTTCAGAGGAAGCTTCGAGTTTTAACTTAGCTGTGATGACCTGAAGCATTAATAGTTTCACGAAATTTACTGTTTGCATGATATCGTGAAGACCTTGTGACCGTCAAGTCCCCGTCCGCCATTCCTGAGCGAGCGGTCTTGGGGGTTTCCCCATGAGCCACTCGCGTCCCGACGCTTCACCTACGGTAGAAGCGCGGACTCCTGGCGGTTGAAGTTGAATTTAAGACGCTGCTATTGGTTTTGCTGAACCATTATTCAACAGATGAGCTGGCTGAACTTGGTTAAGCAAACTGTGTAGTTTGTCTCCTTCGATCACCTCTGTCTCCAAGAGCTGGTTAGCAATAGTTTCCAGCAATTCTCTATTCTGCTGGATGATATCTAGAGCTTGCCGATGAGCAGTTTCAACGATTTCCTTCACCTCTTTATCAATATCTTGTGCCGTCTGCTCACTCACCATTCGACGAGGATTAGCACCTTCATTTCCCAAAAACATTGCTTGCTGCCCTTGCTGATATGCTAGTGGTCCCAGCACTTGACTCATACCGTAGGTTGTCACCATCCGCTCGGCTAAGTCAGTTGCCCGTTGCAAGTCATTTGCTGCCCCAGTGGTAATGCTGCCAAACACAATCTCTTCTGCTGAGCGACCACCTAAAAGTGTCGCAATCTGACCTCTCAGTTCAGCTTCATCCATAAGAAAGCGGTCTTCTGTCGGCAACTGTAGGGTGTATCCCAAGGCTGCCATGCCACGGGGAACGATGGAGATTTTTTCAACCTGACCACCACCCGGCATTGCATAGCCGACGAGGGCATGTCCAACTTCATGGTAGGCAACAATTTTCTTTTCTTTGTCGTTGAGGACGCGGCTTTTCTTCTCTAAACCAGCAACGACTCGCTCGATCGCTTCAGCCAAATCAGCTTGTGCTACAGCTTCCCTTCGGTTACGGGCAGCTAACAATGCCGCTTCATTGATTAAATTTGCTAAGTCAGCACCAGCAAAACCTGGAGTACGGGTCGCGATCGCTCTTAGATCGACATCAGCGCCAAGTTTAACTTTCTGGGCGTGAATTTTGAGAATGGCTTCCCGTCCTGCCAAATCAGGACGGTCAACTAGCACTTGTCGGTCAAAGCGTCCAGGACGTAACAGCGCTGGGTCTAGACTTTCGGGGCGATTGGTGGCAGCTAGAACTATGACAGTGGCACTACCAGCCGCAAAGCCGTCCATCTCTGTCAGCAACTGATTGAGCGTCTGTTCTCGTTCATCATTACCGCCATAGAACCCATTACTACTGCGAGATTTGCCAATAGCATCCAACTCATCAATGAAAATGATGCAGGGAGCTTGCTTCTTCGCTTGCTCAAATAGGTCACGGACTCGTGCTGCACCAGCACCCACAAACAGTTCCACAAATTCAGAACCAGAAATGCTGAAAAATGGTACCCCAGCTTCTCCCGCTACTGCTTTAGCTAGCAGTGTCTTCCCTGTACCGGGAGGACCCACTAACAATACACCCTTGGGAATTCGTGCCCCAATTTGGGTAAATCGTTCTGGAGTTTTCAAGAATTCGACGATCTCCACCAGTTCTGTCTTAGCCTCTTCAACTCCTGCCACATCCTTAAAAGTGGTTTTGGCTGACTCACCCTCAACATAGACCCTAGCCTTGCTCTTAGTAATGGAAAGAGCGCCTTGGGGACCACCGAAACCACCACGTCTGGCAAAGAACTGATAAACAGCAACAAATATCAGTGGGGGTATCACCCAACCGAGTAAACTGGTAAACCAACCGTTCTTTGGTGGTGGAGCCGCAGCGAACTCAACCCCCTTAGACTCTAACAGCTTGGGCAACTCCAAATCAAAAATTGGTGTTGTAGAAAGGACTTGCCCAGGTTTGCCGTCTTCTCCTTTCAGTTGGTATTGAATCTGATTTTGACCTACATAAACACTTGTAACTTCCTGTTGTTGCACCTGGTGGATAAATAGGCTGTAGGGCACCTGCGGAATACGGGGACCAAACAAATTAGGTAAAAACAGGTTAACTAGCAGGAACGCACTCGAAAGCAGTAACAGAATATTGCTAACCAAGCGAGCGCGAGGGGGACGAGGTTGATCTTTGATTGCCATGGATTCCAGTATTTTTTTGATTTAAAGCAGTTTCTTTCAATATTTCACGATTGCTTAACAAGCATTTCCTGGTGACAATGGCTACAACGCCAGTAAATGCCTCCAAGACGGATATGACGGAGTAGAGTGTCAGAACAGCAAGGGCAAGTATAGATGCCTATAAGAGAGTGCCTAGCGACGGCGGCTAGACTCTCTTGGCTATTGCTAGCTGCCTTATAATCCAGCCCTTGACTCGACTCTACTAAAAAAGGTTGCATTTTGAGAACTAAAACTTTAAGAACTATTAATAATCGTAAAGCTACTTCTAAGAAATGCCCTCTATCATCTGGTAGTGGCATAGCCTGCTCATATGTAGGAGCTAACAAACATAGCGGCTCAATCAGCCGCTCACTTGATTGGCCGCGAACCGAGGATGAGAATATCCACCAGTCGCCGGGCACTTTGCTGCCAGTCAGGAATAGATGCCACATTGGCAACGCCGATCAGAGCCCGGAGTAGATCGATCGGATCGAGGTCTTCGCGGATGTAGCCGCTTTCGATCGCCCGCTTCACCAGTGCCCGGATCGCTTCCCAGATCTGAGCATGTGAACCTTCGAAAACCTGCTTCGGCTCTCCCAGCAGGGCATTTAAAGCAGGGGCGATGATCTGTTTCGCGGCAATGAAGTCAACAAACAACAACATCCAGGCTCGCAGCGCTTCGATTGGAGGCAGCGTCTCAGCAAACTGCCGTTCCGCCACTGCCAGCTTTTCCACCTCACTCCGATAAACCGCTGCCAGAAGGTCCTCACGGCTCGGGAAGTGACGGTACAAGGTTCCCGGACCAACACCGGACTCCTTGGCGATTTCATCTAGGCTTGCATTGGCACCGTACTGAGAAAACGCCTGCTTTGCTACTGCGAGAATGCGTTCGCGGTTTCGTTGCGCGTCACGCCGCGGCCTTCGGTCTGAAGATTGTGAACGTTTCATAGCCATGCAAAAGAGCTTGCAAACGGAGACAGTCTCCGTTAATGTATTAAATGTGGAGATTAACTCCGTTTTAGCAAATTCATAGGGCTTGTCGATGTCGGTTGCGTATTCGCAGCCGGGGTGGTGTTTTAAATCTGTTGTTGATGAGATTGATGCTTGCCTGAACTCAGAAGTTTCAGATGTCGAACCACAGATCTGCAACACTACTCATTCGTTTAGCTATCCAGGATTCAGGCGATGAAGCCGGAGTGAACTTTATCAACCACACATAAGGAGACTTACCCATGCGTGTTTTTGTCACTGGTGCTACCGGATTTATTGGCACTCCCGTCGTTAAGGAACTGATTACAGCCGGGCACAAGGTTCTCGGCATGGCCCGTTCGGACGAAGGGGCAAAATCCTTAGCGGCCATTGGCGCAGATGTTCATCGCAGCTCGCTGGAAGATCTTGAAAGCCTGCGCCGTGGTGCAGCGGCGGCGGACGTCGTCATTCATTTGGCCTTCATTCACGATTTCTCGAAATTCGTGGAGAATAGCGAGATTGACAGGCAGGCCATCGAAGCGATCGGTTCTGAACTCGCCGATTCTGATCGCCTATTTATTGCCACGTCAGGGCTTGCGGGATTAGCTGCACCGGGCCAGCTTGCGACCGAAGATAGTGTCATACCGCCGAATTTTTCATTCCCGCGTGTTTCAGAACAGACGGCGCTGGCGTTGATACCCAAGGGTGTTCGTGTTTCAGTGATGCGCCTGCCTCAAGTTCACAACACTGTGAAGCAAGGAATTGTTAGTCCTGCCATTGCCATAGCCCGCGAGAAAGGTGTTTCCGCCTATGTTGGGGAAGGTCAGAATCGCCTTGCAGCAGCACATGTTTTGGATGTCGCCCGCCTTTACAGGCTCGTGTTGGAAAAGAACGAAAACGGTGCCAAGTACCATGCGGTAGCCGAAGAAGGTGTGAGCATGCGTGATATTGCCGAAGTTATCGGTCGCGGCCTCAAGTTGCCTGTGAAATCAATACCGCCGGAAGAAGCAGAGGCTCATTTTGGATGGTTCGCTATGTTCGCTGGCCATGACCTTGCAGGCTCAAGCGCTATCACGAGAAAAAAACTGGGCTGGAATCCTACTGGACCGGGCTTGATTGCTGATCTAGAGCAGATGGATTACCGAGGTTAGGCGAATTACGCTGGAGTTTTGACTAAAAGGAAAATCGAATGAGTAGCAAAATCTGGTTGATCACCGGCGCTTCTCGCGGTTTTGGACGCATCTGGGCCGAAGCCGCACTTACGCGCGGCGATAAGGTTGCGGCTACCGCCCGCACATTGGCAGACGTTGCCGATCTCACGGAACGCTTTGGCGATGCCGTTCTACCTATGGTGCTCGACGTGACCGATCCCAACCAGGCACGGCATGTCGTTGCGCAGGCTCACGCGCATTTCGGCAAGCTGGACGTTGTCCTCAATAATTCCGGTTACACCTTGGTCGGCATGGTTGAGGAGGCGAGCGAGGCCGACGTCCACGCTCTGTTTGACACGAACTACTTTGGTATGCTTCGGGTCATCCAAGCTGCCCTACCTTTGCTACGGCAACAGGGCAGCGGGCATATACTCGGCGTCTCCAGCGGCCTTGGGATTGTTGCGATGCCGCTCATCAGTTTCTATTGCGCCTCCAAATGGGCAGTCGAAGCGCTCCACGAAAGCCTGGCGCAAGAGGTCAAAGGCTTTGGCATCAAGGTGACCCTGCTTGAGCCCGGCGCTTATGCAACTGAATTTGGAAGCCCCAAGTCGCTGAAGATTGCATCGGGGATTGACGCCTACGCCGATCTTCGAAAGCAGATCTCCGAACGTCTATCGAGCGCAGAATGCGGCGATCCGCAAGCGACAGCAGAAGCCATCCTCAAGATCGTGGACGCAGAGGATCCACCACTGCGATTTGCGGTCGGCACCAGTATCCTGCCTAGGGCGCGTGCTGCTTATGCTGATCGCCTAGCCACCTGGGAGGCGTGGGAGGCTGTCTCGAACGTAGCGCAAGGCGAGCCGCGGAAAAATACGATTGCATCGTTCTAGCTGAAGCAGCCGACCAACAGGACCCTGTACTACATCGCCGATCACTTGGTAACTCATCATGACCACCTTTTACCTCAAGGCTAGAGCCAATGACTGTAGGCAAGCAGAGGTCGTCAGCCCAGCGGCTACACCAGCGCATAGATGGCGAGCTTCAGCGCCGGATCATCATTGACCTGAAAGGTCGCATACTCGAAGCGCAACATCACGACCTTCAATCTAGACGACGTGAACGAAGCCGTTGCACACGCCGTTGCAAACGGCGGTCCCTTCAAGCTGACCGCGATTCAGCTGTGATTAAGTTTCGCAGTTCTGCTAGTTGTGTTGTAAAAAGTTGTTGAGAACAGGAAACTCCCTGAAAAGAGAATTAGTTATGCAACTACTCGAAAGATTTCAGTATTTGATTTTACCCGTTCTCTAACAGCTCCTTATTAACTACTTCAGACATACACTTTCTTTTCTAAACCTTCAAAATTTAGTAGATATTACTACGGCTTTTTTTAATTTAACTTCATAGAAACTTCAGTAGGCTTTCAATCGGCAACTGTTAATAAGTAGCAGAAATTGTAATGATTCTGACTAGTGGTATTGTTCTATGTCTAGCCTACATTTTAGGCTTGCTATCCACAATAGTTTTTTGGGGAGGTTATGTCATCCTAGCTTCAGGAATAGGGGCAGCAATTTTTTTTCAGAGCCAATTGGGCAGAGCATTACCAAGTGATTGGCGAATTGGACAAAAACCAATAGTGTGGCTAGCAGCTGGGGCAATTGGGTTATTGGCAACATTGTATTTTCAAGCACGGGTACCACAACCAGCAGCTAACGACATTAGCAAGTTTGTTGCCTCTAGTGGTGGCAGTTATCAGCAGCAGACTGTTACTGTCCGAGGCAAAGTTGTGAGTGTGCCTCACCTGACTCGGAGTCAAAGGATTCAGTTTTGGTTAGAAGCAAATCAGCTTAATGACGGCAAAGAAGGTAAAGCAGTGACTGGTAAGCTGTATGTAACCGTGCCCCTACAGAAAACAACTGGTATTTACCCAGCTGAGACAATTTCTGTCACTGGTTCTCTATACAAACCAAAGCCAGCAACTACTTCAGGCGGTTTTGATCTTCAGGCTTATTTAGCTAAAGAAGGTGCTTTTGCTGGTTTTAGGGGTCATCAAGTTAATCTACTAGCAGAGACAAGAGCCAAATGGGAATGGTGGGCTATCAGGCAGCGAATTATCCGCGCTCAAGGGCATTGGTTAGGTAGTCCAGAAGGACCGCTTGTCAGTGCAATAGTTCTGGGGCATCAGGCAGTAGATTTACCCTACTCCATCAAAGACCAGTTTGTTCAAGAGGGGCTAGCTCATGTCATAGTTGCCTCTGGATTTAAAGTCTCCTTAATTCTAGGGTCGTTGCTAGCTGTGACCAAGCGTTTATCTCAGAGGTTACGATTTGGTCTTGGTACAATCGTACTAATTATCTATGCTGGTCTTACAGGTTTCCACCTGCCAGTGATGCGAGCAACTGTGATGGGGTTTGGAGCATTGATCGCTCTGGTGTTGCAGCGCAAACGTAAGCCGTTCAACTCATTGCTGATAGCTGCAGTTCTGTTGCTGCTGATTAATCCGCTATGGATCTGGGATTTAGGATTTGAGCTAAGTTTTTTGGCTACGCTGGGATTGATGGTGACAGTACCGCCATTGGTCAAATGCCTGGACTGGCTACCGCCAACAATTGCTTCTCTAATAGCAGTTCACATTGCTGCCTACTTATGGACGCTACCTTTACTACTGCATGTCTTTAACATCACAGCACCTTACAGTGTGGTGGTAAATCTACTCGTTACTCCCTTGATCTTTATCATTAGTCTCGGTGGTGTACTCAGTGCGATCACCGCAGTAGTCTGGCCTTTAGCAGGCAGCGCCCTGGCTTGGTTACTGTACTATCCCACCCACCTTCTGATATTGCTAGTGCAATTTTTCTGTCAATTACCAGGAAATTCTGTCACCACCAATGCAATCTCGCTTCCAGAGCTAATTGTCTTTTATGGGTTTATCTGGCTAGTATCAAGAGGGTTGCCTAATTTGAGACTGAGGCATAAATTTGGCAGCAACCCTCAAATTTAAGGTTGCATTGTGCAAATCTCTTCGTGCCTGCTCAGTCTAGTCCGCCATTGCTCAACTGCCGTTCGTAATCGCGCTGGCAACCAACCATCATACTGAGGATAAACTGGCAACCTGGGCACCAACTGCCAGCCAGCAGGCTCTAAGATTTCTTCCAGTGCCTGTCGGAGAGGATGAGGATAATCGGGATTTACTTCATCTTTTGGTCCAATCCCGCCTAAATCTCTGGCTCCAGCTTCTAAACAGGCAAGTAACCAATCAGGTTCTTGAATTAAGTTAGGAGGAATTTGCAGAGTGATATCCGATGGTAGGATTTGACGAGCTGTTGCTACGACTTCTGGCAACTGGTAGGGATCAAAAGCTGGGGAATCCCAAGTTTGCTGCCTTCCAGGACTATGAGGCTGCAAGATGACCTCTTGGATATGACAAAAGCGCTGGTGTAAATGCGCGATCACCTCCAAGGTTTCCCACCAATCTTGCTGTGTCTCCCCAATTCCTAGCAATAGCCCAGTTGTAAAAGGAATTTCCAGTTCTCCAGCCATTGCCAGTTGTTGTAACCGCAACTTTGGTACTTTACTAGGAGCCTGTTTGTGTACGGTTTGCATCAGCTGTGGTGTTAGTTGCTCCAGCATCAGCCCCATCGACACATTGACCATTTTCAGCGATCGCATCTCTGCCTGACTTAGTGGACCAACGTTAGTGTGTGGTAGAAATCCCAATGAGAGCGCCAATTCGCACAAATCGTAAATCATCTGAAACCATGCCTGCCGCCGCGACGAGTGCGGATGCACCTCGCCACTGAGGATAAGAACTTCAGAGACGCCTTGAGATTGGAGCTGACCAAGCTGATCTGCCGCCGATTGGAGGGTTAGCCAAGGGCTTGTGCCTGGATCGACTCGAAAGTTGCAATAAGCGCAGCGATTGAAGCATTCATAAGTTGGAACGAGAGTATAAGCAGGGCTGTAAGTGACAACTTTGTTGCAATTTGTTGAAAACACTTTACAAAACTAAACAAATGGGTTAAAGTGTTAATCAAGGTAGTAAAAAACCTACCTCAATATCATACAAAGACAAGTTCAGCAATCATAGAGCAATGACAACAACCATACAGAGACGCGAAAGCACATCTTTGTGGGAACAGTTCTGCGAGTGGGTAACATCCACCGACAACCGCCTGTACATCGGCTGGTTCGGCGTATTGATGATCCCCACATTGCTAGCTGCCACAACCTGCTTCATCATCGCCTTCGTTGCAGCACCACCAGTAGACATCGACGGCATCAGAGAGCCAGTAGCAGGTTCACTCCTGTACGGCAACAACATCATCACCGGAGCCGTAGTACCATCATCCAACGCTATCGGGCTACACTTCTACCCGATCTGGGAAGCAGCCAGCCTAGACGAGTGGTTGTACAACGGTGGTCCCTACCAGCTAGTAGTATTCCACTTTTTGATTGGCATATTCTGCTACATGGGACGGGAATGGGAACTGAGCTACCGCCTAGGAATGCGTCCTTGGATAGCAGTAGCATACAGCGCGCCAGTAGCAGCAGCGACAGCAGTGTTCCTCATCTACCCACTAGGACAAGGTTCATTCAGTGATGGCATGCCCCTGGGAATCTCTGGAACATTCAACTTCATGTTCGTATTCCAAGCGGAGCACAACATCCTGATGCACCCATTCCACCAGTTGGGAGTAGCAGGAGTAT
>Ga0213881_10001490_pt1 | contig 11063 bp, 10 predicted proteins | sample BarmaccoBMER_R08_FD_160104 | JGI IMG/M metagenome (GOLD analysis project Ga0213881, IMG submission 160104) | Barbacenia macrantha exposed rock microbial communities from rupestrian grasslands, the National Park of Serra do Cipo, Brazil - ER_R08 ... | reverse complement strand
GGACATGTCCGGCGGCGGGTAGTGAGGAACACCCACTTCGATCCTGACGCTTGGGAGGACTTTCTGTTCTGGCTGGCCTCCGACCGCAAGATGGCCCGCCGGATCACCCGCCTGATCGGAGAGATCCAGCGCGATCCGTTCAGCGGGATTGGCAAACCGGAACCGCTAAAGGGCGAACTGTCGGGGTACTGGTCCCGGCGCATCGACGACGAACACCGGCTGGTGTACCGAGCAGACAACAATGAGGTCAAGATTCTGAAGGCCCGATACCACTACTGATTTGTACAACATGCACTACTGATCGTGGTCGCCGGTCAAGTATGCAATCGGCGTATGGCAAGTCGAGGGCTGGGCAGACCTGCAGTACAAGCCTGGCCCAGGCCGACCGCATCTTGGCACCCAGGGGCGGGAGTGGTCGATGTCGGATGGTGCAGAGGACTTTTTCGGTCGCTGAGTGCGCGTCTATCCCGGGAACCGACAGGGAAAGGCCCGAGATTATCGCCGCGGATTTCGCAAGAACCACATCTCTCGCTTTGAAGCGGAAGAAGACACGTGTTTCGCGCCCGTCGCCCGGACGGGCGCAGGTTCAATAGGCGAGGGGCAATATGATATCGTTTTTATATCACATTTGAGGAGGTCGCCACCGGTGGACAGCTCTGAATCACCAAACAACGCCCACGTCGTCGGACACCAGGGTGCCCAGGTCGACATTCGTCAGCGTCCGGCGAGAACCGTTAACGGCTGGTTTGGTGTGCTTGTCCTTGCCGGCAGCATCGCGGGAATCATCCTCGCGGCTCAGCACGACCGCGTCTGGCTCTGGCTGCCGATCGTGGTTTTCGGCTTGGTGATCACCTCCCTGGTGATCCTGCCGCCGGGGCAGAGCTCAGTGATCCAGTTCTTCGGGCACTACATCGGCGCCGTCAGCCGACCAGGGTTTTGGTGGGCCGCGCCGCTCGCGGTGCGGCGCGGAGTCAGCGTGCGGGTGCGCAACTTCGAGACAGCGCGTCTGAAGGTCAACGACGCCGACGGCAGCCCGGTGGAGATTGCTGCCATCGTGGTCTGGCAGGTCGCCGACACCGCCAAAGCGACCTACGCGGTGGACAACTATCAAGACTTCGTGTCCATGCAAGCCGAATCAGCGCTGCGCCATGTCGCCACCAGTCATCCCTACGACGACCCCACCGGCGAAGGCACTTCGCTACGCGGCTCGACCGACCAAGTGGTTGCCGACCTCGCTCGCGAGCTCGCCCAGCGCGTCCGGATCGCCGGCCTGGAGATCGTCGAGGTCCGCATCTCCCACCTTGCCTACGCCCAAGAAATCGCACAGGCGATGCTGCGTCGCCAGCAGGCAGGTGCCGTCATCGCCGCCCGCACACGCATCGTGGAGGGCGCCGTCGGGATGGTTAAGCTGGCGCTGGAGCGACTAGCGGAAACCGACGTCGTAGCGCTCGACGAGGAACGCACCGCCAGCATGGTCAGCAACCTCATGGTTGTGCTCTGCGCCGACCAACCGCCATCCCCGGTGGTTAACACCGGCACGCTGTATACGTGAGCGACCGCCGACAGGTCCTGCTGCGGATTGACCCTGCTGTGCACGACGCGCTCACCCGCTGGGCCAACGACGAATTCCGCAGTTTCAACGCCCAGATCGAAATGATCCTGCGCCGGGCGCTCAACGACGCCGGACGGATGCCGAAACACGCGGCACCGCCGCCGAAACGTGGCCGCCCGAGAGCCACACCGGGTTAGGGTGGTATCGCGAGCATCCCCAACATCACCATCCCCGCTATGACATTGGGCTTGCATCGGATGATTCCCGCTCCGCCACAAAACAGCCCACCCATTCACCGAGATCCCTAACCCGCACCACGCCGTTGCGCGACGTCAAAGTTCGCCGAAACCAGGGTCTTCGGCTCAGGCGCGGTGCTCGAATTCACCAGCCAACGTCGTCACAGAGATCACGTGTGAAGTCATGCCAGCGGCGCGGTTCGCGCTTCAATACGCAGCGCGAGCGGTTGGTCGCGATCTGGAGGTTGGCGGGCCAGAGAATCGCGAGGTCGGCGCGCTTTCAGGGCCCAAGGACTGTCCCTCCATTCGATGCGAGGCATGAACTCAGCAGCGGCAGTGGAGCTGAACCGCCCCGCCCGAGACGTCCCACGGACGAGGCTACCTCGCGTGTCAGTGAGGTTGCTCCGGCGGCGCTGGCGGAGTGCCACCCCCTGTGCCGGTCAGCGCCACCGCGACCCACTTGCCGTTTTGGATCCAGACGGCGGTTCCCAAGTCATGATTGTTGCAGTTCGGGAAGATTTCCTTGGTCGGGTTGGCGAGCCAGAAGTTGATGGCGTCTTGTGGCGTCGCGTTGCCGCTGTTGTTGACATAGTCCGCCTCACCCCAACTGGTGACGTAATAGCCCCTATTCGCCAGCATGCCATCGGTGGGGGTCCGACCATTACCGGCGATACCTCCCGGGGGGTTGGCGAGAGTGTGGGCGATATCCCCTGCAGTGTCCCCGAGGACCTGCGACATGGTGTAACCCGGGCAGCCCGCGCTGACGTGTTGACTGTTGTACAGATTCCACAGGTTGCCGGAAAGTGCGTCCGCAGAGGCGGTTGGCGTTGCCAACGTGGACATGGCGACGGCTCCAGTAGCGACGGCGGCGGTGGCGGCGGTTCGGGCGATGGCTTTGCAGGTGGGTAGCGGGTGGGTGCTCATTAAAGTTCCTTTTGGGTGCGTCCCGGCGTGTAGCCGGTCTTCCCGGCCGCTTTTGACGCTACAACGAAGGCGCGCGGGGGGAATCGGGGATTTCCCTATCGTTCGGTTCGCTGATGCCCGCGGTGAGTCGGGCTTCATATTGGAATCACCTAGCAGATGCATTTGATTCAAATCCAATTGGTACGCTCGCAAAACATAGGAATAAACCCGACGAGCTCGCTGTCCTCAGCGGCCCGGATGGCGGGGCCGAAACCCATCATGGCCACTGCCGCGGTGTACCCCGGGCGCCGTGTCCTTCGCCTCGTTACGGCTGCCGACGATTCACGTCGCCGGCGCGTGGTGAGCTATAAAGCAGGTGACGTGCGATCCAAACCGACGGGCCCGTAGGCAAACACCCGATTTCCGCCATATGAAAAATGCGCCAAGATCGACAGAATGAGCATGCGAACGCAGCACGTGCCTTGCTTTCTTGTTGAGTGGTATCGCCCGGAGTTCGGCCCGGAGCCTCGCGAACGCAGCGCCGCAGCATTGTCGGCGTGTGCGGAGTCAATGACCGCGAACGGTTGCCCCGTCGAACTCGTGACAATGCTTGCCGTGCCCAGTGACGAGTCTCTGTTCGCCGTTTTTACCGCTGGTTCGGCAGACCTCGTCGCCAAAACCTGCGATCAAGCGGGGATGCCGGCACAACGTCTGACAGCCGCCGACATCACCCTGTCAAGAAGCAAAGGCTGATGTCTGAAGCATTGTCAACCATTGAGCACAAAGTCGGTTCCACGGCAAAGGATTACACAACCGTTAAAGCTTGTTAGTGGGTGAGGAACAGGGCGACTGACTAACTAACTAACTCGGCTCGCCGGTGGGTTCTGGTCTTCGAAGATGCTGTGCAGGTGGGTGCGCACCATGCTGCAAGCCAACCCCAGCTGCGCGGCGATGGGTTCGACGCCGTGACCGTGCAGGACCAGCAGGGCGACGTCGACTTCGCGGTTGGTCAGTCCATACTGCTGGCGTAACCGGCCGCGATCATGCTTGCGGCGCAAGGACCGGCAGCGATTGCGAGGCGGGCTGCATTGCCACCAGCGCCGACCGCCGCGAGCCTGGATCACCACCCGAGCCAACCATCCTCGGCGGTCGGTCGCCTGGTCCAAATGGACGAGATTCGTTTCCGGTGGGCGCCGTCGTCCGGTTCGGCTGAACTTTCGGCCATTACTTTGCTGATTTGCCGCATCGTCCAAACGGATGAGATTTACTGAATGGCGGCGCACCGCACATAGCGCATCCAACGGAGGGGATCTCAGTGAGCGCGTCCAGCCGCCGTGGTGACGGGCATGGCGTCGTCATGACGGCGAAGGAGCGGGGCGTCCGCGGCGTGTTGTCACGGCCGACTGACACTGAGGCCGTCGACAATCTCCTCTCCGCGGCGAGTGAGGAGCCGGCCGCGCTGGTTGTCGAGGGTGAAGCGGGCATTGGTAAGACCACGCTGTGGCTGGGTGCGTTGGACAGGGCACGCGATCGCGGTTTTCGGGTGCTCGCTGCGCAGGCGGCCGTGGCCGAGTCGGTGCTGGCTTACACCGGCGTGGCCGACTTGTTGAGCGGACTCGACGACGAGTGGTCCGATGTGCCGGATATTCAGCGCGTCGCGCTCAGCAGTATGCTGCTGGGCGAGACGCCCTCGAATGCCGCGGATTGGCGCGTCTTGGCTGCTGCGTTTCTCGCGGTCCTCGACAGGCTCGCTGAACAGGCGCCGGTGTTGATAGCCATCGATGATCTGCAATGGCTTGACGCCTCCAGTCGTCACATTTTGGGATTCGCCGCACGGCGACTCCCCTCACGGGTGGGACTGCTGGCCACGGTACGCAGTGGGAGTTCTGACCCCGATCCGGTGTCGTGGTTGCAGTTGTCGCGCCCGGATGCCCTGCGACGTTTCACGCTTGCCCCGATGAGCCTGTCGGCGCTTCATGAGCTCCTCTCGCGGCGATTGCAGGTGTCGTTTTCGCGGCCGACCATCGTGAAGATCCATGAGGTGTCTGGCGGCAACCCACTGTTTGCGCTGGAGCTGGCTCGCGTGCTCGACACCGAATCGCTGCGTGCCGGCATGCCGTTGCCGCCCACCCTGATGCAGCTTGTTTACGATCGCATCGGCCCTTTGAATTCGGCGGTACGCACTGCGCTATTGACCGCCGCCTGCGCGGCATCGCCGACCATCACGCTCGTCGCGGTGGCCACAGGGACCGGTACCGAGGAGGCGTTGAAACAACTGGAAGAGGCGGAGAGCCGCGGGATCATCACTATCGACGGCCACCGGTTGCACTTCACGCATCCGCTGTTGGCCCATGGCGTGTACTCGGAGGCCACGCCCGCCCAGCGGCGGGCGATACATCGGCGGCTTGCCGAGGTACTCGAACAGCCCGAGCTGCAAGCCCGGCATCTGGCGTTAGGTGCCACAAGCGCCGACGCCCGCACTCTTGAGTCCCTCGATGCCGCGGCCGAGATGGTTCGAGGCAGAGGCGCCCCCGCCGCTGCCGCCGAGTTGCTGGAGCTGGCGATCAACCTCGGCGGGGATGCCCCACGGCGACGAATCCGTCTGGCCCAGCACCATTTCGACGCGGGTGACACAGCCCGCGCACGAGCACTTCTTGAAGCTGTCATCGACGAGCTACCGCCGGGAACAACGCGCGCCGAGGCATTGCTTACGCTCGGCTTCCTCCGCCTCTTCGACGATAGTCATCCGGATGCCGCCGCTCTGCTGGAACGCGCCCTTGAGGATGCGCGGGAAGACCTTTCCCTCACGGTGCGCGTGGGAGTCACGTTTTCGTTCACGCTTTTCAACGCCGGGTACTTGGAGCGCGCCATGCAGGTTATCGGCGACGCCGTCACCGGTGCCACTCGATTGGAGCAGCCTAGCCTGCTCAGTCAGGCACTGAGCATGAAGGCGATTCTTGCGTTTATCAGAGGCGATGGCCTCGATGAGGCAAGTCTGGACCGTGCATTGGAACTGTATGATCCGCACGACCCCATTCCGGTTCCCGCTCGCCCGCCCGTGCAAAACGCCTTGTTGTTGGCCTGGACCGGGCGCCTTGACGAGGCGCGCCGCCAGATGTTGGCGATCCGGCAGAGCTGTCTGCAGCGTGGCGAAGAGGGCGAGTTGATTTTCGTCGGATTCCACAGCGTCCTGATCGAGGTGTGGCGCGGATACTTCGGTGACGCCGAACTTCTCGCCGAGGATCTGTTGGAACGGGCCACGCAACAAGGTGGCGACTTTCCGTTGTTCATCGCGTTGACGACCAGAGCGCTGATAGCCGCTTACGCTGGCCGCGAACAACAGGTACGCGACGACATAGCCGATGCCATCGATGCCGCTGGCCGAAGTGGCTCACAACGCATGGGGGAGTGGGCGATCACCACCTTGGGTTTCCTAGAGGTCTCGCTGGGCAATTATCCTGCCGCGCTGGCCACGCTGGAGCCGCTGGTTTCACGACTTGCGGGGGCGACGGAGCAGACCGAAATCATCGCAGCCGCGTTCGCAGCCGACGCGGTGGAGGCGATGGTGGCGCTCGGGCGCCTCGACGACGCGGAGCAGCTGACCGCGGCGATGGAACGCAACGGCCGCCGGGTCAACCGGGCGTGGACTTTAGCCGTCGGTGCGCGCTGTCGCAGCATGCTGTTTGCGGCACACGGCGACCTTGACGCGGCACTGCGAGCCGCACAACTTGCCATGAAACACCATGAACGGCTACCGATGCCGTTCGAGACGGCGCGCACCCAACTGCTGCTCGGGGAGCTGCAGCGTCGCCAGCGGCTCAAGGATGCCAGTGCCGCGACACTGCGCGAAGCGTTACGCGTGTTCGAACTGCTCGGTACCCCGCTGTGGGCACAACGGGCCCGCGGCGATCTGGCGCGCGCCAATGTGCGGCGCACACAAACCGGCGATGGGCTGACAGCGTCGGAGCGACGCGTGGCGGAACTGGTAGCCACCGGGATGACCAACCGTGCCGTAGCCAGCTCGATGTTCATCAGCCCGAAGACAGTGGAGGCCAATCTGGCTCGCATCTACCGCAAGCTCAACATTCACTCCCGTGTCGAGCTCGCACGCTACGCCAGTGAAACATTGACTTAAACACTCAACTCCGTGGTGCCGCCGTATGTGGCAACTTCGCACACCTCGCGCCTGACACCCGAGGCGGCTGTGATCGGCCAACACTTCCATCACCAGAAAATCAGGTCAACTCGCCACGATCCGACGCGGGGCACCGCCGCGTCATCGAAAGGTCGGAGTCTGCTGTCTAGTCCACGCGTAGGTCGTCGAGGTAGGCGACTATCGCGTTGGTTAGTCCGCGGCGGGCTTCGTCGAGATCGAAGTAGGTTCCGAGTTGCTTCTCTGAGGTGATGCCTCGCATGGCGCCCGGGATGAACGACGCGACTTCCCGCACCCGCCGGGGATTGACGTGGAGGTCGGCGAACGCTTTCTGGCAGGTTTCCAGCCAGTCCTGTCCCCAGGAGAACAGTTCAGCCGCGGTTCGGGGGTAGAGGCGCTCAAGCTCGGCGTAGTCCCGGGGAAGTGCCGCGCGCAGATTTTCGATGGCGCGGGAATCCCGGGCGGTCAAACCGTCATAGAGGGTGTCGATGATGCCGGCCACCCGAACGCGCAGCGTGACGCCCGCGTCTAGGGTGGCGAACAGGTTTGCGCGCCGTCGGGCGGTGTGGTGCAGCACCGCAGCCCAGAACCCATCGGCGTCGCCGAACTGATACTGCACCGCGCCCCACGTGGCGCCGATCTTCTTGGCGATGCGGTTAGCCGACACCGCCGTCGGGTCTCCGGAGGCCAATGCCGTCAACGCGGCCTCGAGCATGTTTTCCCGCGTGGCCGCGCCGCGCCGGTTGGACCGGCGCCGGCTGCTGTCCGCTACGGCCATGCCCGGATCGTAGTCCTCACCAGGCCAGCAATAGTGTCATAGAGGCCCCTATGATTAGCTGAATGAAGGCCCTACGATGACGGCAAGCGCTGGTAACCGGTGACCGACCGGACCACTGATGCGCCCGGTCCGAGTCGTTAGTGAACCGCACGCGAGAGGACACCGAGGATGGCCAAGCCGCCGTTGTCGATGAAGCCGATGGGATGGTTCCAGGTCGCGTGGTCGGACGAAATCGGTGCCGGTGAGGTTCATCGGATGACGTACTTCGACCGCGAGATGGTCGCCTGGCGTGCCCGTTCTGGGCGGTTGACGGTGATGGACGCCTATTGTGAGCACCTCGGCGCCCACCTGGGTTACGGCGGTCACGTCGAGGGCGAGATCATCCAATGCCCGTTCCATGGTTGGCAGTGGAACCACGATGGACGCAACGTCTGTATTCCCTATCAGGACCGCCCCAATCGAGGACGTCGCATTCGCACCTATCCCGTGGTCGAACGAAACGAGTCCGTCTATATCTGGCATGACGTCGAGGGTCGGGAACCCTCCTTCGAGGTGCCCGACGTGTTCGCCAGTTTCGCCGACGGCAGCAGCGCGGCCGACTACTACCCGCATGCGAGGCTGTACCGCCCAGGGCTGGAGTTGCATCCGCAGTATGTCCTCGAAAATGGCGTGGATTTCGCCCATTTCAAGTTCGTGCATCAGACGCCGATCGTCCCGGTGTTCACCCGCCACGACTTCAGCGCCCCCGTGTCCTATGTCAACTTCACCATCACCTTCGAAGGCGACGAAGGCCAGGTGATCGACGATGTGCGAAGCGGTGTTGAAGCGATCAACGGCGGCCTGGGCATTGCCGTGACAAAGAGCTGGGGCATGGTCGACAACCGCACCATCTCGGCGATCACACCCGTTGACGAGAATACCTCCGACGTACGTTTCATGGTCTACATCGGCCGCACAACGGACAACGACCCCGCGCGAGATGAAGCCAAGTCGCAGGAATTCGCCAAGAGCATCATCGACCAGTTCCTCGCCGACGTGCACATCTGGCAACACCAGCGCTACGCCGATCCACCGGCGCTGGCCACCGCCGAGAACGCCGGCTTCACCGCGATCCGGTCATGGGCAAAGCAATTCTATCCCTGCGGCGGCCCCAGCTCAGCCGCACCGCTACCCGCTGCGTCCGGCGACAATCGATGACGCCTGCCTCACCCGGGCCCAATGGCCCTCGCCCCCAAACCGCCGAACATACGACGGTTCTGGAGAAAAGTCAGGAGAGATGAGCATGCCGGTCAGTAAGCCGATCCGAGTCTTTCAGGTAGCGACCGGCAACGTCGGCACCGAAATGATCAAACGCATCGGCACCCATCCCGATCTCGAGTTGATCGGATTGCATTGCTATACACCGGAAAAGGTGGCCCGAGACGCCGGCGAAATCGTCGGCCTGCCGCCCATCGGGGTGATCGCGACCGGGTCGGTCGACGACATCCTCGCCGCCAAACCCGACGTCGTGACGTTCCATGGTGTATTCCCCGACGAGGACCTCTACGTTAGGGTCCTCCAGGCCGGCATCAACATCGTCACCACCGCCGACTGGATCACCGGTTGGCACCGCGACACCAACCATCCCCATCCTTCCGGTAAGCCGACAACGGTTGTGCTGCAAGAAGCCTGCGAACGCGGTGGATCAACGTTCTACGGCACCGGTATGAATCCCGGCCTGAACCAGATCCTCGGAATTGTGTGCAGCGCCGACGTGGCCGACATCGAAAACATCGTCACCATCGAGTCGGTGGACGTGTCGTGTCATCACTCCGCCGACACATGGAAGGAGGTCGGATACGGTCGGCCGGTCGACGATCCAGACCTGCCGGCCATGCTGGAGAAGTACACGCGCGTCTTCGCAGACAGTGTGCTGATGATGGCGGACTGCTTCGGGCTGCAGCTCGACGAAGTCACGTTCAGTTATGAACTGGGCGCGTGCACCAAAGACATCGACTTGGGCTGGTACCAGCTGCCGAAGGGATCACTGGGCGCCAACTACATCAAATACCAGGGCTTGGTCGACGGGGTTCCCAAGGTCGAGACCCATCTGGAGTGGCAGATGACCCCCCACACGGACCCCAACTGGAACATCAGGGGCTGCTACATCACGGAGATCAAGGGCGACCCGTACATCTACAACAAGCACATGATCTTTCCCAAACCCGGCCTCGACCTGTCCAACCCCGAAGCGTTCGCCTCCATTGGGATGACGGTCACCGGCCTGCCGGCCCTCAACGCCATCGCCGCCGTTGTCGCGGCCCCGCCCGGGCTGCTCACCAGCGCCGATCTCCCGTTGCGCGGATTCGCTGGACGCTTCAAGCAATAGCAGCCGCAATTTCCCGAGGGTTCGAGCATGAACGACGCCGGCGGTGCCTTGCTGAGCCGTTTGGCCGCCAATTCCACGTAGGGCGATGGGGCATGAGCCAGGCATTTGCCCGCGTTCACTGCGTCCTACTCCTCTGCCGCTTGTCCAGCAAGCAAAGTGTCACGACGAGCCTGCGCCGTATCTCGGCTATGCTGCTGCGGTTATGCGCCAGTGCCGGCAGGTTTGACGCCAAGACATCGGTCAGCAGCTCGCCAATTTGGCGGTCTCGCTCGACCGGAGCACCGTTTCCCATCACGTCGGCGAACATCTCGACCATCTGGAGCCGGACGTTTTCCACTTCGGTGGCCACGCTGGCGTCCGCGAAGACGTACGCGCGCGCGACGGCATCGGCCAGCAGCCCCCGTCGACTCATCGCGTCGATGAGCCGCTGCACCGTGTGCCAGACCCGCGTGTAGGGGTTGTCGATATCGACTAGGTGCGGCGCCAACTCCGTACTGAAGTCGCGCAGCCAGTGTCCAAACGCGCACACCAGCAGATGTTCCTTGCCCGGAAAGTAGCGGTATAGCGTTCCCATCGCGACACCGGCGCGTCCTGCGACGCCACGCATGTTGACCGCCTCGTAGCCGTCACCGGCCATGGCCAGCGCGGCCTCGAGAATCCGAAGACGACGGCGACGCTGCTGGACGGTCAATTCGTCGGGGGACGGAGCAGCCGGCGCAGCCGGCGCGGGCCATCGGCGCCGTGGGTCATCCGCACACATCGACTTCCCCCCGCTGCTATGTGATGAGGACGAGGCGGCTGACACGGCCGCGCCGCTGTACCCGTTGATACTGTCGCCGATCTCGTCGTTCATGTGCGCGTGCAACCCGGCCGGCGACCCGCAGTTGTTCACTGTCCCCGGTAGGCCACCTTCAGCTCTTTGACACCGTTGATCCAGCCTGACCGCAATCGCTGCGGCTCAGCGATTCTTCCGATGCCGGGCAGCAGATCAGCGATCGCGTTGAACATCAGTTGGATCTCCATGCGCGCGAGGTTGGCGCCGATGCAAAAGTGTGCGCCGTTACCTCCGAAGC